>OGQD01000295.1_pt1 | contig 40067 bp, 34 predicted proteins | sample 1553091 | NCBI WGS metagenome assembly OGQD01 (sample SAMEA2580290, study PRJEB22360) | human gut metagenome | biome: human gut; feature: human-associated habitat; material: faeces | place: Denmark | collected 2008/2010
AAATTTTATACCTTTAAAAAATTCAATTTAATACAATGCCCAACTATTTCAAAAAAATTTCGTAAAGAATAATTTATAAGAATAAGGGCCGATTACTCAGCCCTTATATTTACTCATTTAAACTTAATAATCAATTAATTAAGTCAATTGAGCCGCAGCAATTTTCTTAGTATCTACAGTGTTTGCAGCATCTGTATATTCACCCATCTTATCGAAGTTCAAATATTTATAGATGTCAGCAGACATGCTGTCGATTTGAGCAGCATACTGTTGATATTCTTCTGGGCTTGGAAGTTTACCAAGTACAGCAGCGACAGAAGCAAGTTCAGCAGAAGCAAGGTAAACGTTCGCACCTTGACCTAAACGGTTTGGGAAGTTACGAGTAGAAGTCGATACACAAGTGGTATTTGGTGCTACACGTGCCTGGTTACCCATGCAAAGTGAACAACCTGGCATTTCTGTACGTGCCCCAGCTTTACCGTAGATGTTATATAGACCTTCTTCCATCAACTGGTGTTCATCCATACGTGTTGGAGGAGCTAACCAAAGACGAGTTGAAAGTGAACCACCCGGTACTTTGTCTAGAAGCTGACCTGCTGCACGGAAATGACCAATGTTAGTCATACAAGAACCGATGAATACTTCATCAATTTTGTCACCTTGAACTTCAGAAAGAAGTTTTGCATCATCTGGATCGTTCGGGCAGCAAAGAACAGGTTCTTTGATGTCAGCAAGATCGATTTCATAGACTTTGGTGTATTCAGCATCAGCATCAGCTTTAAGAAGTGATGGATTAGCCAACCATTTTTCCATGTTTTCGATACGACGCGCCATCGTACGAGCATCGCCATAACCTTGTGAAATCATCCATTTCAACATGGTAATGTTAGAACGCAAGTATTCAGCAACTTTCTCCTCAGAAAGTGTAATCGCACAGCCCGCAGCAGAACGTTCAGCAGATGCATCAGACAATTCAAATGCTTGCTCAACAGTCAGGTCAGTTTCCATTTCAGTCAAGTCGATCTCAAGGATACGACCAGAGAAAATGTTTTTCTTACCTTTTTTCTCAACAGTAAGATCGCCTTCCTTGATTGCATAGTAAGGAATCGCATGTACAAGGTCACGTAAAGTGATACCCGGTTGCATTTTACCTTTGAACTTCACAAGGACAGATTCAGGCATATCCAGTGGCATTACACCAGTCGCTGCTGCAAACGCAACAAGACCAGAACCTGCTGGGAATGAAATACCAATTGGGAAACGAGTATGTGAGTCACCACCAGTACCAACGGTATCAGGCATTAACATACGGTTTAACCAAGAGTGAATAATACCATCACCCGGACGAAGCGACACACCACCACGGTTCATGATGAAGTCTGGTAGGGAATGTTGCATTTGTACGTCAACTGGCTTTGGATATGCAGCCGTATGACAGAAAGACTGCATCACAAGATCAGCTGAGAAGCCTAAGCACGCTAAGTCTTTCAACTCATCACGTGTCATTGGACCAGTCGTATCTTGAGAACCAACAGTTGTCATTTTAGGTTCACAGTAAGTACCCGGACGAATCCCTTGACCTTCTGCAAGACCACAAGCACGACCTACCATTTTCTGAGCTAAAGTGAAACCTTTACCCGTGTCGGCAGGTTGTACTGGAGTACGGAACAATTCAGAAGCAGGAAGACCAAGAGCTTCACGTGCTTTAGTCGTCAAACCGCGACCGATGATGAGGTTGATACGACCACCCGCACGTACTTCATCAAGAAGAACAGGCGTTTTAAGTTCAGATTCAGCGATTTGCTCACCGTTTTTGAACGCTGTGACTTTCGCAGCAGCATGGTCAATTTTCAGTGTAATTTCATCGCCCATGTTCATGTCAGAAACATCGATTTCAACAGGAAGTGCGCCTGCATCTTCCATAGTGTTGAAGAAAATCGGTGCGATTTTTGAACCTAAGCAGTAACCACCGTCTTTTTTGTTCGGGATGTGTGCAATTTCATCACCAAAGAACCAAAGTACAGAGTTCGTTGCAGACTTACGAGATGAACCTGTACCTACAACGTCACCAACATAAGCAACTTGATTGCCTTTAGCGATCAGGTCTTTAATTTGGTTAAGTGGACCAACTTCACCTGGTTTTTCAGGATTAATACCATCACGCTCATTTTTCAACATTGCATTTGCGTGTAATGGAATATCTGGACGGCTCCATGCATCTTGTGCTGGAGACAAATCATCAGTGTTGGTTTCACCTGTAACCTTGAAAACAGTTAGCTTGATTTCTTCAGGAACATCTTTGCGGCTAGTGAACCATTCAGCGTCTGCCCAAGATTGTAAAACAGCTTTTGCATTGGCATTGCCCGATTTTGCTTTATCAGCAACGTCATGGAACGCATCAAATACAAGAAGAGTCTTTTTCAATGCTTCAGCTGCTAAACCACCAAGTTCAGCACTATCAAGCAAATCAACTAAAGGAGCGACGTTATAACCACCAAGCATTGTGCCAAGTAAGTAAACTGCACGTTCTTTAGAAACTAATGGAGATGTCGCTTCACCTTTTGCAACTGCTGACAAAAATGCCGCTTTTACATAAGCAGCTTGGTCAACACCCGCTGGAACGCGGTTTTCAAGCAAGTCCACAAGAAAAGCTTCTTCACCTGCTGGTGGATTTTTTAGCAATTCAACCAAATCAGCAGTTTGCGCATCATCAAGTGGCTTCGGTGGGACTCCGAGTGCGGCACGTTCTGCAACGTGTTGGCGGTAAGCTTCTAGCACAGTGTTATTCCTCTTTTTTAAAAAATTATTTGCAATTCCTGCCTAGCAAAGCTTTGCAAATAATATGGACAGCAAAATTTTACTAAAAATCAAGTCAAAAGTTAATGCAAGCGCCGTGTTTCTTCGTGATTCTCATTATTTTATAGCGAAATAGTACTTGACAGTTCGCTATACAAAAACGAGGGAAAGACAGGCGATAACTGAGTCACTTGGCTTTGCCATGATTTAGATCAATAAAAAAGGCAACCCATGTTGCCTGATTTTGTTGAGAAAAACTATAAAACCTTAGTGGACTGTGGTGGTTTGTAAATATTGATTTAATGCGTCCCGATTTCCCTCAAATTTAATCTGGACTTCGTCTTCGTGTAACATTGCATGATCAGCGCTCGCAAATGAGATCTTAACCTCATAAAGTCTAGCCTTTTCATCAATGACTTCCTTGATATAAACTTTATCGCCTACACTTAAGACGTAACTACTACCGCCGATGACCGCAACACCTTGGGTGTCTTCGAGCAACAAATCAGCATTATGCAGATAAGCAACAACTTCCATCTTTGCTCTCCTATCGTATAATTATTCGTCAATTTATTATTCTTTATTTTTATAAAATTATCTATATCAAGCTTTTAAAAATACTCAATAACTTTGTAACTGCTCAATATTGATTATGAATCAATCAATAAAAAAACCGCTCCTTAGAACGGTTTATAATGGGGCATTTTGTCATGCGGTGTTGCAATACACTGCTCTGTAGTTTGCTTACGAATATTTTCTCGTGCTTCATCTGCATTATTTTGAAGTTGTGCAATTGGTAAGGCATAAACTTCATCAATAATTTTTAAGATAAATGTACGAGTAATTTCATCTTCAATTTTCTTTGCGTGTTCGACAGCTTGGTTTTTTTCGATTGCATTTTGACGATCAAGCATAATTGAACGTGCCGCGTTGCCCATACTGGTACAGTAGCCATGCCATTGTTCTTCAGGCGTTAAGGGTTTCTTTTCACTACAGCCTGCAAGTACTACACCTAAAACAAGAAACAGAACTTTTTTCATCATTACACTGAACTTAATCTGGTGGCATCATCATACTGAATATTGTCATATTTTCCAAAAGCTATTCGGTTAAAATCTTTGGTGAAATTTTTAGTTTTTTATTTGTTACATTCCATTCGAGTTCCGTTCATTTGACAGACACCGCCACGAGATGACAAATAAGTATTGCCTGTGACTTTATTATAATTATGTCCTTTATGATCACTACAGCGCACACCATTACAGTCTTTGATTACATAACTTTGTTTCTTTGTTGAAGCTGTATTGTGAGCGGCACTTTGACCGCTTCGTGCTTTATTTACTGTAACTGCATTTTCTTTTTCAACCGTAACAGGTTTTGCAGTTTGCTTGTTATTTTGTTTGTAGGGGCTGTAATATTCATCAGCGATAGCTGCATTGGATTTAAAATTGTCTGGTTTAGCCTTATCGTGATCAGACGCAGTGTTTTTTTGCGATGCAAGTTGTGGCTCATTTGAGCGTTGTGTAGGCGGTGGCGTTGCTGAATACGTGGTTACGCCATTCGCATCTACCCATTTATAATATTGCTGAGCATTTGTGTGTAATGTACAACCTAATAGCATTAAACTAATGACTGCCCAAAATCGTCCATAAATGACAGAATTCATCTCCACCTTCCCTAATTTGTCACAATTTTATTAAAATTAATCTTTTAAATTCAATATCTTATCTTAATTTTATTCAGAAAAATGCACAATAATGTAGCTCAAAAATAAATACTTTCACTTAAGTTCATGAATAGATATTCAAGCTCAAGTCGAATGGAAAAATTTTTATTTGATGATACTTTTTTTAATTCAAAACATTGATGTTATTAAGGTATGTCAAACACAACAATTATTTTATTTGCCTAGAAAAGCCGCTCGAAAGCGGCTTATTTATTAAGTTCTTAAAAACGCCAGTTATAGAACAAATCGATTGCACGTTCCAAAGATTGACTGGCTTCTAGATAAAGGCGTTTATTCATTTGGTAACGTAAAGTTAATTTATTCACAGGCGTAAACACACCTACGCCATAGCGAATAAACAAGTCAGGAGTAATATAACCCGTTAGACTCACCTGTGTATCATCACCAGTACCCTGCGCGTCTAATGCCAAACCACTTAAGCCAAAGGTCCGTCCGATTTGATTGGTAAGTGCACGAGTGCCACCTAAACCCATACTGATCCCAGCTGCGGCAATCGTGTTGTTGACATCTGATTTAAAGCCCGCTGTGTTGCTTAAACCACTATTACCCTCATTGATACGACCTGTCACCAGTGCATTAAGAGCTTCCTGTTCTGATAAACCTGCATCATTATAAATCTGGATATTAGGTACAGCGGCCGTACCTGTAACACGGACACCCACTGTACTGCCTTGAACAGATTTGTTGGCATCAACATCTAGTGTCGGATTAGAAATTGGCCCATTAAAACGAGCAATCGCGCGATTTAAATCTAGGCTTTGTCCATACGCTTCAATTTTAACTTTTTGGCTAACACCAATTGCACCACTTGCGCGTAGCGCAGTTTCAAGTCCGCGTTGCGATAAATTGAGACGACCCACCAAAGGAATCCGACTATTAAAGCCTTGAAAGATCACTCTTTCACTACCAATATTGACCGACACATCTGCACGAATATCCCACGGTTTAGCTGCTTTTAAGATCGCAAGTTGATCCTGTCCATCTCTAACAACCCGTACATCAGATGAAACTGCCACCACAGGTTCACTTGCTTCTGGCATAGAGATTAAAGCACGAGGAATATCTATTTTTCCATTTACAATCAGACGCTTACTTAGCGGATAAGCATCCATCGATACATCTGGATTGACAATCGCGGTAATCAATGGTGCTTGACGAACAAGTAGATTATCACCCTTCAAATTTAATTGAACACGTGGATCATTTTTCCAGTCGATATTTCCTGTCAGTTGTCCAACGCCACGTCCACTATTAAACGCTCCATTAATTGTAGCGTTGTCCTGACGGATCGCTGAATACAATTGAATATTAGTAAGATTGACAGGCAATGACATCATACTAATCGAACCATTTTTTAGACGTAAATCACCTGTAATTTGGGGCTGAGTCAAAGTTCCATTAATCTTTCCAGCCAGTGCTAAAGTTCCATTCATTGAACGGACATCACTAATGAAAGGTTTCAACACTTTAAGTTGCACATTATCAAAGGCTACTTCACCATTCATTGGCATAGGGGTTTGATAAGGATTAATAATGACTTTGGCATAGCCTGTACCAATTTCTGGTGTTTTGACATCTAATCTTAACAATAGGCCCTGACTGACACTTTTGGCAATCACACTGAGCTGATCATAACTTAAAGTCGATGCAGGATCTTGAGGGTCGGTAGCAGCCAATCCAATTTCACCATTTTGAGTGATTAATTGCGCGTCGAGTTTGGGCTGAGCACCATTTGCCCAAGATGCTTTAGCATAGCCATTGAGCTTACCTGTAATGGCTAAACCTTCTGGCATAAATGCTGCGAAATCATTTAGATCCAGATCTCGGGTTACAACTGAAAGATTTCCTCGTGCTTTACTGACTCTTAAAGGCTGATCCAGACAAAGCTGACTATTTTGGCTAGCCCAGCAATGCTGTCCAACAAATAATTCCTGATTGCCTGTGCTATAAATAACCGCAGCATTTTGCTGCTGTTTTAATACAGCACGGCGCGAGTCAAAAATACCCTGTTGAATTTGTCCAAGCCAGTCATTATTTTGGTTAAAACCACCTGCCAGTTGCACATAAAATTTTGAATAGTAGTTCCAGCCTTGTAACTGAACCAGATGTGCTTTACGCGTACCTGACAAGGTTATACCTGCGTATTGGATCTGACGTCCACCACGATGCAAATCATCTAGCGTCGCTTTTAATGACGTTGGTGTGGTGTCAGAAGTTGGGAGTTCTCCCAATATTTGTATTTTTTTGACACTAATATCACCAAAACCAAAATTATCGACCACCAAATTTGCAGTCGCTTTTAGTCTTGGTTGAGCCTGAACATTCAAATATCCATAAGTACGACCACGTAATCCAGGATAAAGTTCATACATGGCAGTTGCATTGACCTTCAAACGTAAGTTTTGTGCATTACCAGAAGCCTGTACCTGATTTTTACCATAGGCCAAGAATAAGTTATTTGCCTCAAATTGCTGTGGTAAAAATCCTTTTTGATTAGAGTTCACTATCATCGATAGATTACCCGTACCACGAACGACTTTATTATTTAAAAAGCCCGCCATGTTGAGTTTTTCGATATTAATTCGTTTGGAGTTTTCAGCCCAGAGTCCTTGAGTTTTTAAGTTACCAGAGAGCTCACCTTTAACACTAGAAACAAAATATTGCGGCTTAAAACGGACCAGTGAAGCATTAATATCCCATCCAATCGCATTTTTTAAATTGACTGAACCTGATGCAAAAATTTTACCCGCAACACCATTATGCTGTAATTCAGCAATTTTTATAAAATCCGGGGTTCCTGAAATATTAAACTTGAGTAAGCCTTTACCCTGATTAAATGCATTTAGACCACCATCATAGCGAACTGCAAAACCTTTAAATCCACCACCTGATTTTTCATCATGAAAAACGATTGCAGCAGTACTTTTTCCAGTCAGCTCGATCATTTCATTTTGAGTAGAATTTGCCATACGACCTTTTAATGAGATCGCATCAAATTGGATAATCTGCTGATTCGGCTTGGCATATCCATTTGCCTTGATTTCACCATTGAGCAAATTTACAGGCGCAGCAGTGCTAATCGTTTGCGGGTTAAAGTCTTTCGCATTTAAAATGGCATTCCATTTAAGTTGACGCTTTTCTGATGGCAGTTCAACTTTAGCCTGACCACTCAAACCACCTTTTTGAAGCGACTGATAGGTAAATGCAGGAACATTCAAGATATTATCTTTTAAATTCAAGCGCGCTTCATATTGACCCGCAGGCAACGTCGCTTGTTCATGCGTACGTACATTGGTCGCGACATGGATATCTTGTTTGCCTTCCACCAAGGCCAAATTGACCTGTCCTTCATCGCTATCTAACCAACCAATATAAGGCATGGCACGATCAATATTTTTCCATGAAACATCCAGAATCATCGGTTGAACTTTTTGTTGCGATGCTTTTTGTTGTGCTGTTTTTTGTGGTGTAGTCTGAGCCTGATTAAGCTTAACCTGCCATGATTCATATTTATCAAAATCAAGATTTGCGGTCAGCGCCGTCCCTTTTTCGAGTGAACCGGCTGATGCGATATTGGCATCCAACGATAGCGGTAAAAAATCGACGATTGCTTGAGGGATCACTTTATCTTTTGGATTAAGATGATTCAGGCGTCCTTTGACGTCCCAAGTGACGTGATCATGCCAGCCAACATGTCCTGCTAAGGTCACAAAACCTTGCATGAGTTGACCATTAAAGTCATGAATATCGAGGCCATTAACCAGATCGGTAGACATTAACGAGGTGTACTGACCTTCTGGAATATTTTCGCCCTTTAAGTCGGTTGCCAGATCCAGATCCAGTTTGTCCACATTTCCTTTAAACTTGGCCGTACCATCCTTAGAAAATAATTTTTGCTCTGTGAGTAATGGCCAGTGATAATTTTTAAAATTAAGCTGACCAAACATCGGCACGCCTTCACGCACAGGATGAACCACCACCCAACCCGTCAGCAAATCTGGGGTATTGGTTGCAACACCTGCTTTTATAGTGTCTAAACTTCCGTTTGCCGCAACTTTAATCGTATCAATATTTAAACTTTTTAACGAAGGTATAATTAAATCTGCACGCGCATTTAGAGGATATTTACCATTAAATGTCATTTTTCCTGTGGCATTATCTACCGCAAGGTAGCCCATATTCATACGAGAATTTTCGAATTTTAGTTCTGTCCCTGACCAAACTGCATCCTCAAGATAAATATCATGAAAATCGACTTTCGATTTGACGGTTTGGATCGCTAGATGATCAATTTCAGCCTCATTCAGTCGTAACACAAATGGCAATTTAATTTCACTAAATTTGAAAGGTTCATTACTCGGTGGAGAATGGCTAATAATTTGTAAATTACGCACATCTGCACGTCTTAAGTGAATCTCTTTACTCAAAATTGCGCGCCAGCCCAAAGACACATCAGCTTTGTCAATTTTGACATCCAGATCTTTTAGTTTCACCCAAATATTTTTTAAAATAATACCTTTTAAAAGATTCCCGCCTTCGTACTCGTAACTCAGAATATGTTGACGCTCCATAACACGATCTAGGAGAAATTTACTACCCCGATCCGTGGTAAACATCACACCTAAAGCAGCCACTAAAAATACAATAACAATAAGCAGCGTCAAAAGTGCATTTCGCAGAATGCGACGCTTTTTAGGAGGTGTAGGAGTAGCCGGTTGTTCTACTTCAGCCATAATAATCCTGAGTCAAATTTATTTTAAAGTTGTGAGCCAATAAAGAAATGCAATCGAATTGGATGATTATCATCAGAAATCCCTGATGCAACATCCAGTCGAATTGGACCAATAGGTGATTTCCAGCGAATCCCCACGCCTACACTATAAGCCGTATCATTTTTAAATTTTTCATCATAAGCATTACCAAAATCCGAAAATAACGCTGCGCGCCAGCCATCCTTAAATTGGTAGTTATATTCAAGTGAACCAACAGCCAGTGCTTGCCCACCGACTTTGTAGCCATATTCTTCTGGAGAAAGACTTTTATAATCAAAACCACGTATGGTTTGGTCACCGCCAGCAAAAAATCTTAAATTATAAGGAACTTTGTCAAAATCATCGGTAAAGATATAACTTAAATCAGAACGTCCGACAAATTGATGATCATCGTTTTCACCCAAGGAATAAATAAAACGCCAACCCGCGGTTAAAATAGCCATATTGGCATCGGACAATAATGACTCACTCCCCAACTCAACTTTATAACTTTGTTTAAAGCCGCGCGTTGGGTTAATACTGCTATTGCTCGTTGTTTTTGAAAGTTCATATCCAAACAATAAAGCCTCTTGTTCTGCATCTGAACCCGGGACTTTAAATGCATCAGGAATATCATCACTATCCACAACACCATGCTGAGTTAAGCGATCCAGTCGATAGCGAAAACCAAAACTATGTTGCCATCCTCCTAGCGGATTTTTGATGATGCGTTCTGCTCCAAATACCGCAGATTCAGTCTCCAGGCTCACATCAGGACCAATGTCATCACGATCCTCACGCTCATATCCACCAACCAGATTAATATAATCATTAATTGGATCTTTATAGGGAATACTATAACGCCCATCTATGGCTTGGCGTATCTTCGATAGTTCAAGGTTAGCGTCAAAAGAATGCCCCAAACTATTTACAATGGCGCGTCGATATTGAGTTCGAATACGAAATTCAGTATCTGTGCCATAACCAATACCTGTTTCGACACTATTTAAACGATCGGCATTTAAGGTCACGATGACAGGCACTTTCTTTTCTTCACGTGCCTGAGCCTGTAATTGATCATTTTCAGAAGCACGTTGCTGCATCTTTTGTTGTTCAGCTTGTGATTTTTCAGTTTGCTGATCAGTTGGCTGAGTCCCCGCAAATTGAGTTTCATCAGCTACATTTTGCGTGACTTCTTGACCAGATTTTGCATCCGCTTTTTGCAAGGAAGCCACTTGCTGCTCTTCAATTTTTTGCTGATCAACCAATTCTTGTAAGTCAGGCGGTAATTCCAATGGCTTTTCAATTGGATCAGGTTTGATGGTATCAACCAAGGTATAATTAAAATAACGCGAATTGGTCAGGTTATTGGCTAATGTATTCACACGCCAAAAAGCATAATCATCACCATCTTTCCACGGCGTCATACTTTTCAGAACTTTCATTTTTAATGGTAATTTTTTCGATGGGTCACTCATTCTGAATTCGACATTGCCCAGCTTATAACGCTCACCTGTTTCGTACTTTAAATTAATCGCTGCGGTGTCTTCTGGTTGTTTCACCTTGACGTCATGTAAACGCCAATAAGCATCAAAATAACCATTATCTGAAGCTGATTCTACAATACGGCTTTTCGTTTGTTCATATTTACCATGATTTAAAATATCACCGACATCCAGATCTGGTACTAAACGAATGACCTGAAATTGTGGAGTGTTTGCGCCTGCTCCAGAAAACTCAATATTTTGCTCTTCAACTTTAACTGGATTATTTGGTGTCACGGTAACTTTGACTTTGCTATCGCTGATTTTTTCAAAATTAAACTTGGCATTGTAATAGCCCACAGCCTGAGCAGCTTGATTACTTAAACTGCGTAATTGAGGTAAGGCTGCATTAAAATCACCAAAGGCTTCCTGAGTATAACTAGATAATTTGGCGCTAATATTTGCTGCCAAGTCAGCAGGTGCTCCGACCACTTCTGCACTAATCCGAGGATCAGCTTTAGCTGTATTAAAACTTCGAGAAGGTCTAATTTTATAAAGAATGCGCCGAAAAAAACCGACTTTTTCATCTTGGTTATCGGCATGCACTTCAGCAATATCATTTAACGAACGTCCTGAACTATTCGCTTCAACCGTAATTTGCTGATCAGATTGAATGTGTTGCATTAAGCTATCAACATTCACAGGCGCTTGATTAATTTGGGCAAGCTCCTGCGCTGTTGGGGCGCTAACACCCGTTTCTGCAACTTTGGATGTCCCATTTCTAGCGTTAGCAGCTTCTCGTTTGGCTTCTTCCGCCACCTTAAAGATTTCGTTTGCCATATTGGCATCAACTTGTGTCTCAGGTATATCTTGTAGATCTTCAAATTCTATCGGTTTAAATGCCTCAATTTTATTTCCAGCTTGTTCTTGTTGTTGTAATAAAGCCTCACTATCTTGTTGAGATAGGTTCTGAGAAGAATTGACCGAAGACAAATCAGCAACATGCTGAGGATTGCTAGATGTAGTCTGATCGGGTTGAATGGCTACAGCATCAGTACTATTTTTTTGTTGAGTATTGGCTATTTCTGACTGAAAACTTTGACTTAAACTTGAAGAAATAGAGGTATCTGAAATACTTTCAGCATGAGCAACAGGCGAAAAATATAAACTCAACAGCATGCTTGAACAGATGAATTTATTGATATCATGCACATTTAAAATAAAACGTACAGATTGGGCAAGAGTTGTATGTCTAAATTTAATATTTGCAAGCATGTAAAACTCTAGGCTTATTTTAATCGGAATCGCTTTAATGTATATAAATACACGGAAATCTATTGATTTTTCAATGTATCAACCGTCAAAAATATCATACATGATTTTCAAGGTGGTTTAACAAATTCATCACATTTCTTAATAAATCGCAATGAAGTTTTAAAAAATGAAAAATGACAGCAACCTTCTGACATCGCGTCGATTTTTACCTATGTTTCTAACGCAGTTTTTCGGTGCGTTGAATGATAATGTTTATAAACAGGCGTTGCTACTTGTCATTACATATGGACTGATCAGCCAACAATCTGCCAGTGTAAGTACCTTAAACAACCTTGCAGCACTTTTATTTATTTTGCCGTATTTTATTTTTTCTGCCACTGCTGGGCAAATTGCAGATAAGTATGAACGTGCCAGTCTGGTTCGTGCGATTAAGATTCTTGAAATTATCATTATGCTGATTGGTTCTGTTGGCTTTATAACAGGACATTTATTTCTGTTAATGGTGGCTTTATTTTTGATGGGCGTACATTCCACTTTTTTCGGCCCGATCAAATACGCAATTTTGCCTGAGATTTTAAAGCCCAATGAATTGATGTCGGGCAATGCCTTATTTCAATCTGGAACATCGATTGCGATCTTGCTGGGTATGATTTTGGGTGGAGCAGTGATTTCTTCATCCCATGGTAATTTGACTTGGATTAGCATCACCGTAGTCAGCATTGCAGTGATTGGTTATATGTGTAGTCGCTTTATTCTGCCGCAAAAAATTGCTGAACCTGATTTAAAAATTGACTGGAATTTTTTTAGAACCAGTTTTCAAACCATCAAATATGCCAAAAGTATTCCTTTAATTTTTACCATTTTACTGGGTAACTCATGGTACTGGTTTTATGGCGCAACCTACCTGACGCAAATTCCACAACTGACTCAACAAAATTTACATGCCTCGGAAAATGTTGTGAGTCTCCTTCTGACTTTTTTCTCAGTCGGGATTGGAGTAGGTTCATTGCTGTGCCGAAAAATTGGTGGATCCGAACTGAATATCAAAATGGTGCCAATTGGTGCAATTGGTCTAACAGTCTTTGCTTTTTATCTGGCTGCGAGTCTGGCGTTTGTCCCAGAAAAAACAGGCGCGTTACTTTCTTTAAAAGAGATGTTTACCTCAGGATGGGTGTATTATCATGTCATGCTTGCCGTCACGTTGTTAGGGATTAGCGGTGGATTTTATATTGTGCCACTCTATGCCATGATGCAGGCTTATTCACCGCGTTCGCATCGCGCGCGTGTTGTCGCTGCAAACAATATTTTGAATGCTGTGTTTATGGTGTCATCAGCAGTATTTTCAATTATTATTTTAAGTATTTTAAAAATTGACATTAAAATTCTTTTTATTATTACGGCTGTCTTGAGTGCTATTTTTTCAGTTTGGTTACTGCGTAAGTTACCACCCATGTTAAATTCAGCACATGATTCTCTGGAGGATTAATTCCATGCGTCACTATACGGGTATCGACCGATTGATCAACTCTTTCGATCAAGCATTAAGAAGTTTAGTTCCTGGAGCAACTGCGGCGCATCGCAGCAACCCAGCCGAACAAACTGATGCGCCGCTAACAGTCAGTGATGCGCGTCATGTCGCTGGCTTGATGCGAGTCAATCATAGTGGTGAAGTCTGTGCGCAAGCGCTTTATCATGGTCAGGCGCTCACTGCAAAACTACCCAATGTACGCCGTGAAATGGAACAAGCCGCAATTGAGGAACAAGATCATCTGGCTTGGTGTGAAGATCGCTTAAAAGAGCTAGATAGCGTCCCTAGTTTACTCAATCCCATCTGGTACGGCCTTTCATTTGGCATGGGTGCAATTGCAGGTATTGCAGGTGATAAATATAGTTTGGGCTTCGTTGCGGAAACTGAACGTCAAGTGAGTGCACATTTGATCGATCATTTAAATCAATTACCCGCTTATGATGAACGTTCAAAGCGTATTTTAGAGCAAATGAATGAAGATGAATTGCATCATCGCGATACCGCACTAAATGCAGGCGGTGTTGATTTACCTTTTCCTATCAAAATCACCATGACTGCAATTTCAAAGCTGATGACCAAGACCAGTTATTATGTTTAATTTAATCAATCAAATAAGTACCTAAAGAGTCTAAAAAGCCCTCTTAATGAACTTGAGAGAGCTTTTGATTATTTCAAGCCATGTTGATATTTAAACCTTTCCAGATCTCGAATCGCATCACGATAGTCACGATTAATTCGGTCAGAATCATTTTGCAGATCCTTTAGGAGTTTGCGATATCGCTCACGATCTTCTGGTTTAAGTTTGTCATCATAAGATTTGCGTGAATATTCTTTGAAATTATCCTGATAACGCTGATAATCTTGTTCAGCGTTATAATACTCTCGTCCAGCCTGATCGTAACTCCTTAATTGACCACGAGTTTCTACAGGGCAAATTTGATAATTGCCATTGCCTTTTAGCGCTTCATAAAAAATATTCTCGGGCTGACAATAGTATGTTTGCCCCTTTCGATAGCCTTGTTCATATTGAATCTGATTTGGCTTGATATCCGCTTTTGAACAGGCTTTATAATATTGATCTAGCCGACGTTCCTGCCCATTCGAACCATCTTTTTCGCCAACTGCTACCCAATTTGCTGTTTTACATTCATCCAGACTCATTGCGGCACAACCTGAAAGTAAAACAGGCACAATCGCCAGACCTAAAATTGTTATTTTCATCATTAACCCGAGCTACACATTTTATGAGATATATTTAATGAATGAACAAGTATGACATCATTCACAGTCAAACTTTATAAGACGATTCAATAGTTGTTTTAAAAATAAACATCGTTTATATAAATCGCAATCCTACACCAGCTACCGTTTCTATATATTTAGGTTGTAGTGCATCATCCCCTAGTTTACTTCGCAACTTTGCCACCAAGATTCGAAGATAGTGCGTATCTTCCTGATGCGTTGGCCCCCAAAGCTCTTTAAGCAATTGTGGTTGAGTTACGAGTTGCCCTCGATGTTTTAATAATAACGCCAAAAGTTGAAATTCTTTACGACTCAGATTAATCAAATTTCCCTGAATAAAAACCTGATGCTGTGCCAAGTCAACCTTTAAATGATGATCATCAAAATCGATCTGATCTTTTACCCCAGTTGAAGCCTGTGAACGTAGCACAACCCGAATCCGCGCCATAAGTTCGGGCACACTAAAGGGCTTGCTCATATAATCATTTGCACCTGCATCCAGTAAAGCGACTTTCTCCTGCTCATCAGCACGGACAGACAATACAATAACAGGCACACTCGACCACGTTCTCAGCTCCTGCAATACCTCACGCCCATCTAGATCAGGCAAACCCAAATCCAGAATTACCAATTCCGCTCCTTGAGTTGCAAGCACTTCCAATCCTTTCATCCCTATTTCACAAAGCATCGTTTTGTAGCCTTGTGCACGTAAGGCAATGTCCAGAAATTTTCGAATTTGTGGCTCATCATCAATCACCACGATGCGGGTTTCAACGGAGCTTTGTAGAGTCTGATTCATTTTTTTTAATTCATATTTGTTCTGGATGAATAGGTAAACGTATTCTAATCAGTGTTCCCTGTTGATCGCTACCTGTTGTCGCTGTGATTTCACCCATATGAGCACCAATAATTGCTTTGACGATGGTAAGTCCAAGCCCTGTTCCAAAGCGTCCCCGATCTCCACGTTCCATCGTATAAAACATGTCAAAGATTCGATTACGTTCATCTTCGGGGATTCCAACACCCCGATCTTCTATTTCAATTTGTAGCGTCTGATCATCCCATTTTCGAGTACGCACCTGAATCGGCTGATCCACAGGAGAAAATTTTGCGGCATTTTCCAGCACGTTAAAAATTGCCTGTTCAATCAAGGCAGGGTGCACATATAATTCTATCGGTTGCTCTGCCCGCTGAATATCAATCTTGATATTAGGCATATAGCGTTTTAGTCGTTGAGTTGCTGAACTTATCAGTTCATCCAGACCAATCCAGTCACGATTTAGTTTGAGACCATCATGGCCTAGTCTGGTCATATCCAATAGATTTTGAATATAGCGATCCAGCCGTTCGCCTTCAAGACGAATCGTATCAAGCAATGTATCCTGATCCTCCTGAGACAAAGCAGAGTGATAATTTTTCAGGGTATCGGCCGAACCCATCATCGATGCCAAAGGTGATCGTAAATCGTGTGAAACTGATGAAAGTAATGCAGAACGAAGTCGTTCGGTCTCGCCCATAATTTTCGCTTGTTCCAGTTCGTCTACCAGTTGAGTACGCAACATGGATTGGGCAATTTGTTCGACCATCGATTCAATCAGGCGTTTTTGCTCCACATTCAAAGCAATCCGTTGCTGAGTTAAATCTAGTCCCAATACCCCCAGATTTTGTTTCTGAGCTAAAAGCGGCATAAACCACCAGTCAATCTGGCTAAGTGTATCGGTATATTTGCCACAGCCTTGTTGATGCTTTAAACACCAATCCGCTGCAATTCTTTCTTTATCGTTTAATGCTCGATCAGAATGAATCATGTTATTTTGTGCAATCATGATCCAAACAGGAAAATTAAACTGCTGTTGAAAAGCGGTTTGTGCAATCTGAATAACATCATCTAAATGAACTGCACTGGATAATCGTGCGGTGACATCCTGCATACGACTGCTAAAGGCATTCGCTGCCCGAAGTGACAATACCTGTTGCCGCAAGCGTGATGCAAGACGACTGGCTATCAACGCCGCAGCTAAGTAAGCAATAACGGTGACAACACCTTGATGAGCTGAAATCTGGAAAGTAAAACGCGGCTCGATAAAGAAAAAATTATAGGCAAAGAAAAAAAGCATGGCGGTAATTACCGCTGCCAACATCCGCGTCTTGGTTGCAACCAATAATACGGCTACGATAAAAATGATCGATAAATCATCGACTCCGACATACACTTCCGCTATTCGTGCCAAGATAATACTTGTAAATGTCACCATCAAAATGAAGAAAATTTCTTTTAAGCTCAATAAAGAGAAGTAAACATCTTGCCCTAATGGCTTTTGATTAATGCTATCACTTAAAGGTTGTAACACTACTTCAAGTTGCTGATTTTTTTCTAATAAAATGGAATGAAGCGGTCTTTTAAAAAGTGGTTTTAAGACTGTAGATGGGTGATAACCCAAAATCATGGATGAAATTGATTTTTCCTGAATCGCATCATTCAATGTTTGAGCCACTTTAACACCATATAAAATTTCGGTTCTCCCCCCTAATTGGCGTGCCAGTTGAAATGCCTGTTCGACTTCAAACTGAACAGGCGCAGATTTTTTTTGATCGGCGTAAAAACTCTCCTGAGCCACATGTACTACCGTCCATGACAATGCTCGTTTTTCAGCAAAACGACTGGCTGCTCGTACTAAATATTCTGACTGACCTCGTCCATCAATCGCGACCATCATCTCATTTTTTAAGGGAATTGAACGCGTGCCTTGCGCAAGATAAGTTTCTCTCAAATCCGACTCGACATGCTCTGAAACGAATTGCATCGCCAATTCACGTAAAGCTGTCAAATTTTGAATACTAAAAAAACGTTGTAAAGCCGATTGCGCCTGATCAGGCAGATAAACTTTACCCTGCTGCAAGCGTTCAATCAGTTCATTGACGGGCAAATCAATCAGACGTATATCCCGAATACGGTCAAACACCCGATCTGGTACGGTTTCTGAAACACGAATCCCCGTGAGTTGATAAACCACGTCATTCAAACTTTCCAGATGTTGAATGTTCATGGTGGTAAATACATCTATGCCAGCATCTAACAGTTCATTCACATCCTGCCAGCGCCGCTCATGACGGCTATTTGGAATGTTACGATGTGCCAGTTCATCAACGAGGACTATCGTGGGACGCAAGGTTAAAATGGCATCCAAATCCATTTCATCAAAATATTGCTCTTTATAAAGAATATTTTTACGTGCTAATATTTTTAAACTTTCAGTTAAGGCAATCGTCTCAGCCCGACCATGAGTTTCCACAATACCAACTGTAATATCAACACCTTGGCGCGATAATTCCTGCGCACGGCTTAACATGGCATAGGTTTTACCAACGCCCGGAGCCGCTCCTAAAAAAACTGTCAAACGCCCTGCCTGATAGCGCTGAACATGATTCAGTAATGCCGAAGCCTGATCTTCACGTGCTGTGGTCATATTGATATTTCACTCAAAAATACGTCCCTGTATCAAATGATTTTGATCCATTTATGGTTATGGATGAAGTTGATCTAAAGCCAGATTCAATTCAAGCACATTTACACGTGCTAGTCCCAACAGTCCAAATTGTTTCGATTCAGTATGTTGATGGACAATATTCATCACTTGCTGCGTTGATAAATGTCTGAGTTGAGCAATACGCTCTACCTGTAACTGCGCCGCTTCTGGACTAATATGTGGATCAATCCCACTGCCCGATGCAGTCACCAAATCACTCGGAATCTGACTTTCATCAACATGATTGGCTTTTGCAGTATCGACCAAGCGCTGTTCAATTTTTGCCTTCAGTTCAGGATTAGTCACCGCCAGATTACTCCCTGACATCGCCATTGGATCATAGTTCGCAGCCGAAGGTCGTGACATAAAATAGCGAGGATTTTGAAAATTCTGTGCAACCAGTGAGGAACCCTCAATCCTCTGACTCTTTTCAATCAAACTTCCGTTAGACTGTGCAGGAAAGAGTAACTGCCCTAATCCTGTTGCCACACTGCTATAGAGCAAACCGAACCCTAAAAGGCTGACCAAACTTAGCCCAATAGCAGGACGTAATATTGCAGAATGAGGTTCAACATATTGTACTGATGATTTCATGTCCTACTCCTTATATAGCTAAAATATGAACCAAAATAAGATCAATGGCTTTGATTGCAATAAACGGTAAAACCACGCCACCTACACCATAAATCAGCATATTACGGCGTAATAATTGAGTTGCTGTCGAGGGTTTGAATTTCACACCACGCAAAGCAATTGGAATCAGTAATGGAATAATGATCGCATTGAAAATTAGTGCTGCCAAAATTGCATTGTTTGGACTGGAAAGCTGCATGATATTCAGTTTTTGCATTTGTGGAATGGCAGCAGCAAACAGTGCAGGTAAGATTGCAAAGTATTTAGAGACATCATTAGCCAATGAAAAAGTGGTCAGTGCACCGCGCGTAATCAATTGTTGCTTACCAATTTCAACCACAGCCAAGAGTTTGGTTGGATCGGAATCCAGATCAACCATATTCCCCGCCTCTTTAGCAGCCTGAGTGCCTGAGTTCATGGCCAAACCGATATCTGCCTGCGCCAATGCAGGTGCATCATTGGTTCCGTCTCCCACCATGGCGACCAGATGACCATCTTGCTGCTCTTTACGAATACATGCTAATTTATCTTCAGGACGTGCTTCTGCAATATAATCATCCACACCTGCTTCCGCCGCAATTGCAGCAGCGGTCAATGGATTATCGCCTGTGACCATCACGGTTTTAATACCCATTTCGCGTAAACGGGCAAACTTTTCTTTAATACCGTGCTTGATCACATCAGAGAGTTCAATTACTCCTAAAATGTGCTGTTGATTGGCAACCACCAATGGCGTTGCACCTTTTGAAGCAACTTGTTCAACTCGAGCTTTTAACTCAACATCGGCTTGCGAGTGCTGTACAAATTTTAAAATCGCATCTAAAGCACCTTTACGAATCTGTTGACCATTTTCCAGATTGACACCTGAAATACGTGATGAAGCATTGAACGCAATAAATTCAGCATTCTCAGGCTCAATCGCTTGCAAGCCTTGTTCTCTTGCCAGTTTAACAATCGATTTACCTTCTGGGGTTGGATCAGCCAAAGAGCTCACCCAAGCTGCCATTCTTAAATCAGCCTCAGAAACCGATGTCAGAGGATAAAATGCAGTCGCTTGGCGGTCACCATAGGTAATCGTTCCTGTTTTATCTAAAAGCAAGACATCAATATCACCCGCAACTTCAACAGCCTTACCAGATTTTGCTAGAACATTGGCTTTGAGTGCTCGATTCATCCCTGCGATGCCAATCGCTGGCAATAATCCCCCAATCGTGGTTGGAATCAAACACACCAATAACGCCACTAAAACCACTGGACTGATACTGATCTGCAAATAGCTGGCGATAAAAGGCAAACTCGCCACGACCATGACAAAAGTCAATGTCATCACCATGAGTAAAATACCCAGCGCGATCTCATTCGGTGTTTTTTGACGGTTTGAACCTTCGACCAGAGCAATCATGCGATCCAGAAAGCTATTTCCCGAATCGGCAGTTACTTGCACGATAATAGAATCAGTCAGGACTTTAGTACCACCAATCACACCTGATCGATCTGTTCCTGCTTCACGCAATACTGGTGCAGACTCACCCGTCACCGCTGCTTCATTGATGGTGGCAAAGCCTTCAATAATTTCACCATCAGCAGGAATTAATTCACCTGCATGAACTTCAATAAAATCATTAATTTTAAGCTGAGTTGCCGCAATTTCATGTGTTGTACGATTTTGTAATGATTCCAGTTTTCTTGCGATTAGATTTTGTCGTGCCTGACGCAATGAAGAGGCCTGTCCACGCCCTCTGGCTTCAGCTATCGCTTCTGCATAGTTGGCAAATAATACAGTTATAAAGAGTATGATCGTAACTAGACTACCAAACAGCCATTCGGTATAGCCTGCCACTGTACTAAATGCCGTAATTAGTGTGCCTAACCAGACAATACCCATGACTGGATTTTTCAACATGTGCTGAGGTAGTAATTTGACAAAAGCACTTTTTATCGCTTCGATGCGCTGTTGACTCGTTTGTTGAGACTGAATTTGAGTTGACATAGTTATTCCTCCTTAACCCAACTGCATACTGAGATAGTCCGCAATTGGCCCAAGGACTAAAATCGGCATAAATTGCAACAAGGTTAAAGTGATGACGACCGCAATTAAGGTCAATGAAAAGGTAGGTGTTTCTACTTTTAAGCTTCCTGAACTTTCAGGAGCCTGACGTTTCTGAGCAAGACGAACAGCAATCATGAGAGGAATAATCAAGGCTGGAAAACGTCCCAGTAATAAAACTGCACTACAGCTTAAATTCCACCAGATTGTGTTATCACCCAAGCCTTCAAAACCCGAACCATTATTGGCAAATGCAGACACATATTCATAAAACACCTGACTAATTCCATGCGCACCCGCATTACTAATGCCCGATATGGCAGGATTAACCAGCGTAATTGCAGTAAAAGCTAAAATCACAATCGGTTGTAGCAAAATGAGAATGGCCAATAACTTAATTTCAGCCGCTTCAATTTTACGACCAAATAATTCAGGGGTACGCCCAGTCATTAACCCAGCGATAAACACGGTAAGTAACAAATAAACGATAAATTGTTGTAAACCGCATCCAATCCCACCCCAGATCGCATTGATCAACATATTGCTCAAGGCAACCAATCCAGTTAATGGTGCAGATGAGTCATGCATCATATCGACCGAACCATTGTTTACCTGCGTGGTGACTGCTGCCCATAATGCAGAAGATGCGGCACCAAAGCGTTGTTCTTTCCCTTCCATGACTGTGATTTGATGTGCCGTTGCAGATAAGCTTTCTGACCAGATTGATGCGGTCGCTGAAAGAACAGACATCAACAACATGGTTCCAAACACAAATACAGCAAAGCGTTTACGTTGAGTGAAATATCCCACCATAAAAATTAACGAGACTGGAATGAGGAGAATTGCCAGCATTTCTAAAAAATTTGAAAATGGTGTGGGATTTTCCAGTGGGACACTACTATTTGGCCCATACCATCCCCCACCATTACTGCCTAATTGCTTAATGGCAACCATTGGAGCAACAGGGCCTAGTGGAATTTTTTGTAATTGTTTTTCTACAGAATGATCTAGTACTTGTACTTCTGGACCACCCTGAAAAGTTGCAGGAACCCCCTGCCAATTCAATAATAATGACCAGATTAAGCACAATGGCATTAAGAAACGCACCGTAGGACGGACTAAATCTGCCCAATAATTTCCCAATTGGATTGATTCAGAAGTCAGATTATCATTATTTTTTTTCTGTAGAAAAAAAGCTCTAAGCGTTGCCACAGCCAAAGCCAAGCCCATCATCGGGGTAATCACCTGCAAACCCACGATTGCTGTCATTTGTGAAAAATAAGATAGTTGAGCCTGACCTGAATAATGTTGTTGATTGGTATTGGTTAAAAAAGAAATAGTGGTGTGTAAAGCCAAATCCCAACTCATATTTGGGGCTTGATTTGGATTTAACGGCAGCCATGCTTGGGTCATAAAAATGCAAGTTGATAAAACCAATAACACTACACAACTTACTAAAAATGCAGCGACATATTGGCGAAGTCCCATCTGCTGTTCTGGCTTTATCCCCAAAATCCCGTAAATAGGTCTTTCAATCCAACCAAACATGACATCAGATTTCATCGGCTGATTCGCCATGACCTTCGCCAGATATTTACCCAATGGCCAAGCAAGTAAGATGACTAATGCAAGTAATAAATAAAGTTCTAGCATGACAAAATCCCCTGTAAACGACAGAGATTTATCATCTGAAATGTGAATAATGATTGAAGACTTTTTAGACTTTGCCCTTCGAGTGTAGAGCTAAAAATGCTACCGACATAGACGCTAGACATTATTATATTCCTGAAATTGAAACGGATTTCCCGAATCTCAGTATGCGTATAATGTCCGTAAACTCTCTATTGCCGAGAGTTTAACTGGCGTAAATTTTGCGTAAAATCTTATAAACGTGAAAAGTGATCATCAAAATTTATTTTGTAAATCAGATAAATACTATTACGATCACGAATGGGTTTGAGTCTTGATTTGAAAATCAACCTGTGGAAAATTGCACTCTGAAACGTATAGCACAGCATTTTTCCATAACTCATAAAGTGGAATTTTGACGTCTACTGCGAGTGGCATTTTTTTAGGATTAAACTGCATCTTACTAAGATGATCTCCCCACGCAATCAAATCGACGTCGAGCGAAATCTGATGTGATGGTCGAATACGACCTGATTGAGCCTCAAGTTGTTTCAGCGCGATTTCAATCTCAGATCGGCTTTTGAGAGATTTTAACAGACAGGCTGAATTCCAATAATTCGCTCCAACACCATCACGGCACGGAATCTGATAAACATGTGAAAATGTAACCTCACCCCATGACTGAATGGTTTGATAGGCAATCTGAAAATGTGATTCTGGATCAAGATTACTCGCCAATGCGAGGGCAAAAATCGTTTCGTTGGCGTTCAAGGCGAATTCCTACAGAATTGGCTTCTGCAATAATGGCAGGCTTACGAATGGTAATAATAATAGATTGAATCGCTGAAAACGTCTCGAAAAGCACTTGCAAAACCAGTTGAGCCGCATGCTCAATCAATTTCGGTTGTGCTTTTTGAATGGTTTGAGCAGCAAGTTCACAGATTTGAGCATAATTTAAAGTATGCTCAAGCTGATCTGATTTAGCTGCTTGGCTCAAATCAACATGAACGGTTAAATCCAGCATTAAAGGTTGAATAATTTGCCGTTCCCAATTGAAACAGCCAATTACAGTATTGACCTTTAAACCTTCAATAACAATGGCATCCATGATGATCCAACTCAAAATTAATGTTTAAACAACGATTGTGGCTCTATAGTTTGAACCATTTTCAAACGCTGGTCTGCATAAATATCGGTATACGGTGCAAGGACGCGCATAAAACGATCAAAATACAGCATTTGTTTAAACAACAGCGCAAAATCACGCGGAAATTTGATCCCGTGACGTTCACCCACTGCCACCATATCTAGCATAATGTCATTTAAATCAGATGGTTTTGAAGTCAAAATTTCCTGAGGATCGGCAAGTAAAACACCACTAAATAAACGCTCAAGATCACGCGCCAAGACATGAGTATCAATCTTGGTATGGGTCATGCCCATTTTCAGCATGTTTTCAGCCATTGCGGTGTAATCAGTTTTTTGTAAGGCGTCCATAAAGGCTAAACATGCGGTCCAGACTTCGGGATTCAGTTGCCCAACGATACCAAAATCAATAAAACCAATACGACCATCTTCGAGCAACATAAGATTACCTGCATGCAAATCTGCATGAAAGCTCTTACACAGCATTAGACTTCCAAACCATGTATTCATCGCTGTAATTAAGACCTGTGACGGGTCTTTGGCGTATTTTTTGACCACTTCAAAATCAGTTAAAGATACGCCATATAAACGCTCCATGGTCAGTACACGGCGCGTTGAAAACTGATGATAAACTTTTGGTGCGGTAGCTGCCTGATTATTGGTGATTTGAAGATATTCTACAAAATCATCCAGATTCTGAGCTTCTTCAATAAAATCTACTTCACGTACCATTCGTGTTTTAATTTCATCAACAATTTCAGAAAGTGAAGCAAACTTGACCTTTGGAATAGCTTTTTCCAGCATTTTGGTCGCCCAATGCACCACATTCAAATCGGTGTATAAAATCGTTTCAACACCTGGTTTTTGCACTTTAATGACGACATTTTCACCTGTAGTGAGTTTTGCCGCGTGTACTTGAGCAATAGATGCAGAAGCCAATGGCGTTTCATCAATTGAAGCAAAAATTTCATCTAGGTTACGACCTGCAAACTCAGTCGCTAACACTTCTTGAATATAGCTAAACGGTAACGTCGGTGTTTGATCCAGACACCCCTGAAACTCTTCAACATATTCACGCGGAAATAGTGAGGGTGTACTCGCAATAAACTGACCGAGTTTAATATAAGTCGAACCCAAAGATTCAAAGGTTTCGCGCATGAGTTTGGCATTGCTTGGCTTTTCAGTCGCGTATCTTATACCCGCTTTAGCAGCAACCACGGCTGTTTCGCCTATACGAGCAACGGAGCGTAACCCGTCAAACAAAATATTTTTTTTCATATCATTCAATGTGATTTGGTTTATCTAGGCAGTGTATCAAACTTCATTTAGTTTACCGATAAACTTGCCTGACAAATTGGACAATTTGTATCTTTTTCAAAATGCAGAATACGCTGTTTCAGAGTTAAACCATCCCAAAGTAACAGTTTACTTTTTAAAGGGCTTAAATTTAACCCTAAAAACAGCAAAGTGTGATGAGCTTGTAATGACGCTATCATGACAGGGGTCGTTGCAAGTACACCCGATTCGACACAGCGTAAGCCTTCATTGTCATGTTGTTCTTTAGGAAATAAACATTCATAGCAAGCCGAATCTGCATCTACCATAAATAACTGCCCCTGAAAGCCAATGGCTGAGGCACTAATTAAAGGAATTGAAAACTTTTTACTGGCTGCATTGACCAGATAACGTGTGCTGAAGTTATCACAACCATCCAGTACCAAATCCTGCTGTTGAAGCAGCTTATCGATATTCGTATCATCCAGACGTTCGGTTAAATAATCGATTTGAATATAGGGGTTAATCTGACTCAGCCTTTTTGCTAAAACTTCCGCTTTGTACTGACCTAAATCTTGTGGTGTAAACGCAATTTGGCGTTGTAGGTTACTGACTTCGATTGTATCTGGGTCAATAATCGTCAGCTTTCCAACACCCGCCCGAGCCAGCAATTCGGCACTGGTACAACCAATGCCACCTGCACCGACAATCAAGACATTGGCAAGTTTTAATCTTTCCTGAGCTTCTATATCCCAACCCTCTAGTAAAATCTGACGGCTATACAGATGCATTTCACTATCACTTAGTTCCAACTCAGAATTTGGCAGCTCAATCACGTATTTATGCTCATCGATATTTAACTACAGCATCTTATCAAAAGAATAGCGTTTCATTTCATATTAGACTTCCTTATAAGTCCCTTTTATTTCTTCTTATGAGAGAAAAATAAAGAGGTTTTAAACAATGACGAAAAAAGTCTACGGTATTTTATCAAATTAAGTTTTGTGAATAGAAACGAAAACTACCTTCGTAACCTTATAATTGATCAAACACAGGTTTTTTTCACATTCTAAGTTGTCTCATCACCACAACTAAAGTTTGACAAATGTGAAGATTTTTTCACGCATTTATAACAATTTTTTGTGCTTTAAAATTGTACTTTCAGCAAATTCATTTAAACTAAATTTGACATCAGGATGACTTTTAACTGAGTGTCTTATTCCTACTCCTTCATTTTTGGTAGAGATCTTCTAATTCGATGAGCTATAAACACAACAATCTTTTTGCAATGCGTGAAAACTATTGGAATGATGTAGATTCAGGCCATGTTAAAGCTGAGAAACAGTATTTTTGTGATGCCTTAAACTCTCATGGTGTTTTTGAAGATGCATCACTTGAAGATGCAAAGTATTTCTTCTTCACCTTACCGAGTATTATTATTGTCAAGGGTTATGCCTTAGGCTTTATGCATCGATCTGTTCAGGCCATGATTGATCAGCATATTTTAAGTCATGTCAATCAATTAAAAATGCGCGAGAGTCTTAAAATCAAGTTTCGTATGTAGAGTGTCAATCGATCTATTAGACTTCTTTCTCAATGGTTTAAATCTTCTTTATGTTTCTCCTAAATAGGGAGCAATAAACATGACTTATAAAAAAGTCTATTGTTCGCTTATTGACCGAATTTGCTTTTCTACTTAACTCGAAGTTCGTGCAGATTGCATAAAAAACTGAGCTACAAATATCTTCACACCCTCAATTTGAATATTTTTTGTACTATCCAAAAATTTCAGATAAACATTCTTGCACTCTAACTGTTTTAATACGGTCATAGCATGTAATATTCGCTACAATTATACTCATTGACTCTGCATGACTTTAGCAAGGATTTTATATGTCTGATCAGAACGATAAGCTTAAGAACCTAAAAACATCATCTATGGATCGACGCTTATCTATCGCTAAAGCCTCATTGCTTGCGGGTACTCGTTGGGCAACGGCAAATGCGTCTTCTTTTTTCTCAAGTGACGAAGAAAAAGAAAAAAAACGTAAAAAAGCGATGACAGAACAGGCAAATTATTTAGTTTCAGAAATTGGAAAACTCAAAGGTTCGATTGTTAAAATCGGTCAGATGATGGCGCTCTACGGCGAACATTTTTTGCCAGAAGAAATTACTCAAGCACTTAATACACTTAATAACCAGACTGTTGCGCTCGCATGGCCTGCAATCAAAGAACATTTACAAGAACAACTCGGCGATAAACTTCATGAACTGACTATTGATCATGAACCGATTGGGACTGCATCACTGGCTCAGGTCCATCGTGCCACACGTAAATCTGATGGACTAGAATTGGTCTTAAAAATCCAGTATCCAGGCGTTGCCGAAGCGATTGATTCAGATATGAGCTTATTTAAAAATATGCTCAAGCTGACACGTATGGTGCCTCAAACCCGTGAATTTGATCAATGGTTTGAAGAAGTTCGTGAAATGATGCATCGCGAAGTCAGTTATGACATAGAATCAGCAACAACACGACGCTTTGCAGAACGTCTTAAACATGATCCTCGTTATGTCGTGCCACATATTATTGATGATTATTGTACCGATAAAATTTTATGTATGACCTTTGAACGTGGTGTTCCAATCAATAGTCCCGTGATGCTGTCATTACCACAGGAACGTCGTAATCTGCTTGGAGAAGCATCGCTCGAAATCGCAGTTCGCGAAATTTTTGAATGGGGCGAAATGCAAACCGACCCAAACTTTGGCAACTATTTGGTTCGTTTGGGCAACGGTGACGATATCAAGGACAAGATTGTATTGCTCGACTTTGGTGCTATTCGTCAGTTTGATGACCACTTGTTAAATGTCGCTCGAAGCTTAATCACAGCAGGCTATCATCATGATGCCGATGCGATGGTCAAAGCCATGACAGGCTATGAATTTTTTGATTCAATTCCACAAGCGATAAAACCCGACATGGCTAAAGTGTTTTTACTTGCCACTGAAGCCTTTAGCTGCCCTGAAAATAATCCTGAAATGCCACAAGGTTTGATGGATGAACAAGAACGTTATAACTGGAAAAAGAGTCAACTACATAGCCGCGTCATGCAACAAGCCAGCAAATCGATGGCATCGCGTTACTTTTCAGTTCCCCCTAAAGAGTTTATGTTTATCAGCCGTAAATTCATCGGTGCCTATACGTTTATGACAGTGATTGATGCAAGAACCAATGTCAGACAAATGATCCGCAAATACGCTTAACAATAGATAATTTATACTCGACTAGGTTGTAACTTTGTCAGCCTAGTCAATTCTTTAAATTGACTCTTCGATTCTTTTTTTATTTTCATATAAAATTCATAAGATTAGATTGATATCATCTTTCGTATTTTTCACTTATCATCCTCAAATATCACTGTCAGCACTGACATGGTTTTTTGATTTAAGGCATGTCAGCATAAAAACAATAATTAATACTGCGAAGGATGCAGCGCAATGACGAATATGGTCAATAAAGCCCAAGGTTTTGGACTTTCATTACTGACAAAAATGGCATCCAGTGATTTACTGGACCAATTTAAGCTACGCAAGTTAATAGAAAAATCACTTTACCAAGGTTCAAAAACAGGATTTAAAGCACTGAGTCATACTCAAAAAGCCTTTAAACCTCAAAATATTGATCGTCAGCGTTTACCAAATCAGCAAAAAAACCTGTTCGATTTAAGCCTGACTGAAGAACAACAAATGACCGTTGAGGCCATGTCTCAATTTGCACAAGAAGTTTTGGCTCCACTTGCGCATCAAGCCGATCATGATGCCAAATTCCCAGATCAACTTTGGCAATATATCGAAGATTTAGGACTTAATTACTATGCCCTTCCTGAAGCCTTAGGCGGTGTGGCAGCAGAACAAAATATTGTGAGTAATATCCTGATCGCAGAACATCTGGCACGGGGTGATTTTAGTTTAACCGCAGGATTACTCAGTACATTCAGCGTGATCAATGCACTGACCCGCTGGGGTTCCGAAGAGGTTCAATCAAAATATCTAACTGCTTTTGCCGAAGATAGCAAGATTCAGGCAACCTTTGCAGTACAGGAAAACACGCCTGCATTTAACCCATTTAAACTCAAAACCAAAGCCACGTTAACCCATGATCAGTTTTATATTACAGGTGAAAAAACGCTAGTCGTTTTAGGGGAAACCGCTGATTTATTGCTGGTCAGTGCGGATTTCAATGGTCAGGCTGATGTTTTTGTTGTAGAGCGTGACGATAGTATCCATTTAAAAAGCTCGCCTGCAATGGGACTTAAAGCTACTCAATCAGTCACATTGAACTTTCAAAATACACCCGCAACACGTTTGGGTGATCAAGAATTTGATTACAGCGTATTTATAGATCTAGGCAATCTAATGTGGTGTTCAATGGCAGTCGGTACATGTGAAGCAGTCAAAGCCTACTGTATTACCTACGCCAATGAACGTACTGCGTTTGGAGAACCGATTTCACATCGTCAAAGTGTCGCATTTATGATCGCAGATATGGCGATTGAAATCGATGCCATGCGTATGTTGATTTTAAATGCAGCAAGTCTGGCTGAAGCAGGTCAACCATTCCACCGTGAAGCATATCTGGCACGTTTATTATGTGCTGAAAAATCCATGAAAATTGGCACAGATGGCGTACAAGTTTTAGGTGGTCATGGTTTTACCAAAGAACACCCTGTTGAGCGCTGGTATCGTGATTTACGTGCTACAGCAATTTTACATTCAGGTCTGCATGCTTAATCGGAGAAAAATAAAATGAACTTACAAAATCCTAAAAAATTTAAGATGCTGATTGATCAGGCGCATGAAGTTGCACTGAATGTTTTACGTCCTATTTCACGTAAATATGACAAAGCTGAACATGCTTATCCCAAAGAACTGGATATGCTTGCGTCATTGGTTGACGGGATGAATGAAGGTGGCGAAGGCATGAATGCTGGCGCGGCTGGAGCAGGAAAACGCAATGAAAGTCAGGATCAAGGCAACCATAATGGCACCAATCTATCTACAGCACTCAGTATCATTGAAATGTGCTACGGAGATACAGGGCTATTACTGAGTATGCCCCGTCAAGGTTTAGGCAATTCAGCAATAGCAGCCGTTGCTAACGATGAGCAACTCGAACGCTTTAAAGGCACATGGGCTGCGATGGCGATTACCGAACCGGGTTGTGGTTCTGATTCTGCTGCCATTCGAACCACCGCCATCCAAGACGGTGACGATTATATCTTGAATGGTGAAAAAATCTTTGTGACCTCTGGCGAACGCGCTGACTCTGTTGTAGTTTGGGCAACACTGGATCGCAAATTAGGTCGTGCCGCAATTAAATCCTTTGTGGTTCCTAAAGGTACACCCGGCATGAAAGTTGAGCGTCTGGAACATAAATTAGGGATTAAAGCCTCAGATACAGCGGCGATTAGCTTTATCGACTGTCGTGTTCCTGCTGCCAATTTGTTAGGCAATGCTGAAGTCGATGTCGCCAAAGGTTTCGCGGGTGTGATGGAAACGTTTGACAATACCCGTCCACTGGTTGCAGCTATGGCCGTCGGTTGTGCCAAAGCCTCACTAGAGCGTATTAAAGAAATTTTTAAAGATGAGCTTGAAGCAGACTATGCAACGCCTTATTTGCAGACCTCTAATATTGCTGCTCAAATCTATCGGATGGAAGCTGAATGGGAAGCTGCCCGTTTACTGACTTTAAAAGCGACATGGATGGCAGATAATAAAAAGCCAAATTCCAAAGAAGCTTCTATTGCCAAAGCCAAAGCAGGTCGAATCGGCAACGACATTACCTTAAAATGTGTCGAGTTGGCAGCTAGTGTAGGTTATAACGAAGATGAATTACTGGAAAAATGGGCACGTGACTCTAAGATTCTGGATATTTTTGAAGGAACACAGCAAATCCAGCAACTGATTATTGCACGTCGCGAACTTGGTAAATCTTCCAGTGAATTAAAATAATTTTCAACGATATTTCATTGAAAATAAATCGACTTGAGTGGAATCTGGATTTAAGCTAAATTCGATTCCACTTTTTTTATTCATGCTTATCAATGTATTTCATACGTCCTATCCAAACTAAGGATGATCCCAAAATTGCTCAGGTCATCCGTGAAGTCTCAAAAGAATATGGTCTAGCCACAGATGCAGGATTTGCAGTTTCGGACCCAATACTGGATCAAATGTCTGAGGTTTATCATCATCCCAATAGTCAATACTGGGTGATTGTAGATCAACATGATAACGTGTTGGGTGGTGGTGGCATTGCGCCATTATTGGGAGATTCTACTTTACTCGAAATTCAAAAAATGTATTTCTTGCCTGTCTTACGCGGTCAGGGTTTTGCTAAAAAACTTTTACAGCAATGTTTTGATTTCGCCAAAACACAAGGTTTTTATGATTGTTATCTGGAAACAACAGCAGCACTTAAAGAAGCAGTCAGTTTATATGAAAGATTGGGCTTTCAACACTTAGCTCAACCACGTGGTCAGACTGGTCACAGTCAAGCCTGTGAGATCTGGATGCTAAAAGCTTTGGAAGCTTAAACTATAAAAAAAGCCCTAAACACAATTAGGGCTGTTCAAGGAAAACTTAGATAAAACTACGAGTTCGTCGAGTTTTCTTCAGTTTGCAATGATTTATCGACCAAACCAAACTTCGCAAAAATTTTAGCGCGACGTTTAGGGTAAATATTGGCTTTGTTCAAATCACCTTTATAGTGATCAAAAACACGTTTATCCATCATCTTAAACCACATTGACGGAATCAATGCAGGCAATAACATACTCGCATAACCACTTGGCAGCTCAGGCGCTTCATCAAAATGACGTAATGCCTGAAATGGACGAGTTGGATAAGCATGATGATCTGAGTGACGTTGCAACTGATATAAAAATAAATTAGTCACGATGTTATTGTTGTTCCAACTATGCTCTGGCATGGTACGCTCATAGTTACCGTCAGCTTTTTTCTGACGCAATAAACCATAGTGTTCAATATAGTTAATGATTTCAAACAAGCTGATGCCATAAAATGCCTGAGTTGCTAGATAAGGAATTGCACCTTTTCCAAACAATTTAACCATTGAGGCATGGAAAGTGGCACTCATTGCCCAACCTTGTAGCAGTTCATTGTCTTTAGACCAGAACTGTTTACCCTTGCGTTTTAATCGGTTGGTTTCAATTTCAATAGCTGATTTTAAAGAACCCAATACCGTACGAGGCCAAAACTCATAAAACGTCTCGCCCATTTGTGAAGATGCTGGATCTTCAGGTGTCGCAGCACGTTTGTGATGTCCATAAGGATGTTCAACGCGGAAATGGTTATATCCTGTCGGAACAAGGGCCATATGAGACAAGAGATGATCAATACGGTCTTGTTTATGACTGAGTTCATGTGCAGTATTAATCGCAATACCGTTCACCGCTCCCATAGAGATACCAATTAAAATTTTATCTAAAAATGAGGTTTCTTTACGGCTGGCAATATAACAGGCATAAACATTTGCGGCATATTGTAATGGAATAAAAGTTTTGACTAAAGTGGCATAATATGGGTCATTTTCCAGTAACTTAATATCTTCGTTAGTCGGATTATTGGCATCTTTACCAATAATGGTATCAATGGTCGGAATAATCACATGTAATACAATTGGACCACCTAAAGCAAAAAGCTTTTTCAATGGACGTGGTGCAAATTGATAACCCGCTAAAATACCAATCCCAATGGCAGGTAAAGCTGGCCCTAACATCCACATATAACGTTTACGATCTAATTCTAATTTTGACTTTGAAGCTACCGTGAGCAATTCTTGCTGGACTTTTACTGAAGCATTCATGTCTCGCATCCTTTCTTTCTTGATATCTGTATCTTGTTGAATTTATACTTTGAAAGACAGTTGCATGCGTCCAAAAAACCTATGTAAAAGTCTTTGGCATTTTCGACCATTTTTTTGTCCTAAAATCACATTTTTTATCTGATTGCTTTTGTCTTTCAATACTGGAAAAAGAAACTTAAAACGAATATGGATGCATTAAGCAAAATTTTTGACGATATTCATTTAAATAAATCTGAATATATTTATATAAAAGCGCAGGGAGAATGGGCATTTTCCATGCAGGAACAGCATGCTGTTATTGCGCATATTATTTTAATGGGTTCTATTCATTTTAAAATTGATTCAAATATCAGTTTAACTGCACAGGCTGGCGATATTGTTTTAATTCCATCTGGAAATGTCCATCATGGCTCAAATAGTCAGGACAACAAACTGATTGATAGTTTAGATGTTAGTGATTTTTTTAAAGGTCATCGGGACGATGCAATTGAAATCGGAACTCGATCCTCTGAATCTGCATTAATTTTTACGGTACGTTGCCATATTGATACTTTGATGGCACGACCTTTACTCAGTGCACTTCCCTCTTATATTCATATTCATCATGCCATGAGTTCGACTGGGCCAGAATGGCTGCGAGTCGGCTTGTACTTTGTGGCACTAGAAACGCAACGGATCCAACCCGGTCGCGATAAAATTTTTGATCATTTAATGAGTATTTTGTTGATCGAATGTGTCAGAGATTATATTTCTCAGCTTGATGATCAAGACTCGTGGTTGAATGCCTTAAGTCATCCTGAGCTTTCCAGTGCACTTGCTGTAATACATGGTCGTCCAGAACACCCTTGGACGGTTGAATCCCTTGCAGAACAATGCTGCATGTCTCGTTCAAAATTTGCCAGTCTGTTTCAAAGCATCATTCATGAAACACCCTTAGCATATTTACAACAACATCGGTTGCGTCTTGCCAGCCAGTTATTAAGAGAGAGCAATCTCACGATTCAAAAGATTGCCAATAATGTCGGCTACTCATCGGAAACCGCGTTTAGTCAAGCATTTAAGCGACAATTTGATCTTTCACCCAAACAATATCGGCAAAACTATATGCAAGATTAGATAAAGCTGTAATTTTATAAAACTTAAGCTAAGTCTTCACTTACTTTTATTGGATAAATCACTAGTCTTGCTGCCATTTATTGTTTTGTAAACAGCGATCTAGTACCTAAAACTTATTCTGGAGCCATACAACGATCATAATAAGACTTGCCAAAGGCCTGAGTGGCTTGTTCTTTGGCGGTATCGGTATTTAACTGTTTTTCTGTATAGGCATCTTCAACAATATCCATATAAAACTCTTTGGTTTCTTCGGAACTAAATTCTTGTGAAATTCGCTGTTGAGTCGAATAAGGTACACCATCTTGACGTTGTTGCATCACTGCTGCTGCGACTTCTGCAATTTGTTGACACTCCTGATCTGGAGACAAGGCAAAAGCAAAGTTAGGTACAACCAAACAAGCAATAAAAAAAACTCTTAACATTACAATCCTTCATTAAAATTTTTATGCCATACCCTTGCTGTTTAGGGAAAAGCAACCGTTTTTTGATTCAAAAATATCTGCGTTATAATATATTTTAATAATATTAAAAACATCTTTTTTATCTTAGTTAAATTTTTTATTAAAACTTGAATTTATAATGATCATTGGAAATAATGTATTCTTTTTCTACAAGATAAAATAAATGCTGGCTTTATTTGTTTAAAAATTAATCCATTCCTATAGGCTGATTAATTTTGATTTGTATATTTTTTAGCTTTGGCATCATCGTGGTAATTGTAAAATAGACCAACAGCGTAATTAAAAACATAAGAACCACTTCCATGGTCTGACTTATACATAACATTGCACCAAAAAAAAGCGCAAATAGAGTCATACATAATTTGATCTCCTTAAAATATAAGGTGATAAAAGTTCCAAAAATAACTGAAGAAACAACAAGGTTTATGATTTTCATAAATCCTAAATAATTAAAAACAATGAGCATTAGGCATAAACAAACGATGGATAATAAAAATACAAATATATTTTTAATGATGAACATACCAATACCCTATAGATTAGTGATTGAATAATTATCTCTCCTCCTCCCCCAAAGAGGAGAGATATTGGCACATCAATTGATTATTTGAGATTCTTCTCTATTATTTAGACGATTTATATTAATAAAGATATCTTTATTATTTTTTCCAGATCTCTCAGTTAATATTCAGCTTTCTATTTAATAGTCAAGATGCCTTTTTGATGTGCTGGAGTGAGTATAGTTTCATGAGATTTCAAATGAATAAGCTTTTGGCTTACAAGATTGTGAGAAATAGCTTACAATTGTATAATTAGTAAGCATTTTTTACAATTTAAAATTTAAAATTAAAACATTTCAGCACGGGAGGAGAGACTCGAACTCCCGACACCTGGTTTCAAAATCTTGTATTGATAATTAAATTAAATTTGACTTTTACAACTTAACAAAAGACAACACTACATTTACAGTAAATTTCATGTATTAACTCTATTTCTTGCCTCATTTTTTAAGTCTATTTATTTAAAATTTAAGAGATTTCATTATTTTTATAAAATTTGAACAGTTACCTAAGGTCTGTGTTGACTTAAGTGTAAGGCTCAAGTAGAACTGGTCTCAATATTTTCCATCACATGATTCACAATGGCAAAACGTAAATATAGTAAAGAGCTTTTCAATGTTAGACGTATTAATCGACAATGGTGGGTGCTCCTTTATTCACCTGAATCAGGTCTTATAGAAAAAACTGAGAAGACTAAAACGCGGAGTCAGGCGAACCAATATGCAGATGACTACACTGAAAAATACTATGTTGATTTATATTTAAAACAACAACTTGAACAACAAAAGTCATCTTCTTAATGATCAATTTTGGTATTGGATTGATTCCTGTACCAAAACACTCTACATAGATGTTAGTCGCGTTTATTTTCAATCGTGATGTAAAGTTTTATATTTTTGGTTAATATTTACCCAATTTACTGATAAAATAATCATCAACACAATAAAAAAAGTATAACGATGAATAATGATATCTATCCCTGTGTATGGTTAAAATCTGGCCGCAGTGAGGCAGCAGAATTTTATAGCTCATTGTTTAACGCTCAGCTACTGCAAACCAATGACTATGTGTCACAACTCTCTATTTTTAATCAAAGATTAATGCTACTCAGTGGTGGACCTGATCTTGAATTTCAGATTAATCCATCTATCTCCTTGATGTTATTAAGCCAGTCTAGTGAGCAAATTCAATATTATTGGGATCATTTGATCGATGGTGGTTCAATTTTAATGCCTTTGGATCGTTATCCTTGGAGCGAGATGTATGGCTGGGTACAGGATCGGTTTGGTGTTTCATGGCAACTTTATTTGGATACAAGAGAAGACTTAAATACTCAACAGTTGATTCCAACGTTAATGTTTACTGAAGACAATGCGGGAAAAGCACTGCATGCAATGCAATTTTATACGCAAATTTTCCCCAATTCTGAAGTCAGTGGCATCATGCGTTATAAAGACGGAGAAAATCGTTCAGAGAATCCTGAATATGTACAACACGCGCAATTTATAATTGATGATTATATTTTATATTGTATGGATTCCTCTTATTCACATCGTTTCGGTTTTAACCAAGGGATTTCCTTGGTTGTAGAAACGTCAAGCCAAATGGAAACGGATCACTTATGGTCTGCGTTATTACAACATGGTGGTCAAGCGATGCAATGTAGTTGGCTGAAAGATCAATTCGGCATACATTGGCAGATTGTTCCGAAACGTCTGATTGAGTTAATTAATAGCTCGGATTCCGAAATTTCCCAACGCGCCATGAATGCGATGTTTCGTATGCAAAAAATTAATATTCAGGAAATTGAAGATGCAATCAAATGATCAATCATTCTGTTTAAATCACTGGTCAGTGTGATTGATACAGAATTGCACTTAACGACTTTGATAAAAAAACCCATTGCTCAACACAATGGGGTTGTTAAGGATCACGCTGTACAGACTACTGAAGTAGTCTTTTTATTTCTGGCAAGCCCATGAAACTTTCCAGTGGCGCTAATATACAAGAATGCCCAATCAATTGCAAATGATTCTCATTAATTTAAATGCTATTTTATAACTTCCCTGCTTCTGAGACTGAAAAAGCATTAGCTTTTCACCAATGATAAAATTTTCACAAATATTAACAATGGAAACCGAACCATCTATTCGATCCTTGCGTTAATGCGTATACAATTTTGAACTTTAAGAAAACTGTATTTCTTAAAAAAGAATAAAAGTAAGGCTGTTATGATTTGAAAAATATTTAGTTTTTTACTTACACTCTCACCTTTCTTTTTAATTAATATCATTAAATCTGATTCATGAGTAATCATCCATGCAACACCTTGAAGCCTTTAAGGCTCTCTTTTTAGGACTAATTGAAGGCCTAACTGAGTTTTTACCTATTTCTAGTACTGGACACCTTATTCTTTTTGGTCATCTGATTGATTTTCATTCTGATAGTGGACGTGTGTTTGAAGTCGTGATTCAGTTAGGTGCAATTTTGGCAGTTTGCTGGTTATACCGACAAAAAATCGTCGATTTGATTAAAGGTTTTTTTAGTGGGGATGCAGAGGCGCGGCACTTTTGTATTAGTGTTTTGATTGCTTTTTTTCCTGCGGTCATTATTGGTGTGATGGCCGTCGATTTTATTAAATCTGTACTGTTTAGCCCTTTAGTTGTCGCCATTGCATTGATTGTGGGTGGTTTAATTATTTTCTGGGCAGAATCCATCAAGTTTGATCATAAAACTACGGAAGCCACTCAAATCACCTTTAAACAGGCGCTATTGGTTGGTCTGGCTCAATGTGTTGCCATGATCCCTGGGACATCAAGATCTGGTGCAACGATTGTAGGTGGGATGTTCGCAGGACTTTCACGTAAAGCAGCGACCGAGTTCTCTTTTTTTCTGGCGATGCCTACAATGCTAGGTGCAGCAACCTTTGACTTAATTCGTAATGCAAATATACTCACCGCGGATAATATGACCAATATAGCACTTGGTTTTATCACGGCTTTTCTCGCTGCATTATTTGTAGTAAAAGCTTTAGTGCGTTTTGTGGAAAAACATACTTTACGTGTTTTCGCTTGGTATCGGATTGCTTTGGGTCTGATTATTATGTTTGTAATGTTATAAATTTTGATCTATAAAAAGGCTCAGAATACTTATGTTTTCTGAGCTTTTTTGCATCTTATTTTTGAGGATGATCTTGTCTAAATAATCGCCATTCTTCAATGACACGACCGTCTGGTAAAATACAATTGGCATAAGCATCACCATTTGCATTTTTTTTCATCTCCAACTTACCGCCTTGATCGATACAATACTGACTTGCTGGATTAGGCATTCCAATTTTTTGTGGCGTAGGTGTCTTGGTCGTGCTACAAGCAGATAAAACAAGAGTGCTACCACATAAAATAAATAAGATCTTTTTAGTCATTATTTGATTTCACACTTCAACTTAAACTTTATAGATTATCCGCGATTTTGAATTTTAAACTGTTAAATTTAGTTAGTTCATTGCAATCATTTTCACTAAAATGTGTTGAGATTCATCATTTTCATCATAGGTTTGTTTGCGTATCAACTCTTTATACTTGACCCGAAAATCACGCCCATTAAAAGTCACCACAGAAGGTATATTGTCAAAATATGTACTCCCCGCATCCAGATGCTCTTCATGTAAAGCAGTTCCGAGTTGATAATCATCACCTTTGAGCACGACATATTTTACTGTTGTTCTCATTTTATCCATACTATTTAAACCTTTTCAGCTTATTGTTTACTGCTTTACAAAGCTTGACCAGTTATATAAACAATTAATAAACAAAACAATTCTTAAAAATCATCAATTTGAATAGACTTCTTTCGTAGCTTACTTTTATTTGTCCTAATGGGAAAAAAATAAAGAGGGTTAAACAATCATGAAAGAAGTCTAATGCCAAGCTTTTATTAAATACTATTCACCCGATCTACTGCTAAGTCAATCGAAAAAGTCGGTAGGACTGTAATCTTAGTTTCCATAGAGACTTAACCATACGTTGTGTATATTGGAAGATAATCTATGTTTTTTCTGGGGATATGGCCTTATACACGTATTTTTTGAGTATCTTGTAAAGACCAAATTAGAAGAATTGAACGAGCCTGAGTTCAATGATCAAACTGAGCACTCTCATCAAAACATTTTTTTCCTTTTAAATTATTATCAAATACAAAGGTCAATAACCTGATTGCCAATAGAATCATTGGCAATCTTTAAAGAAGATTTCGAAACAATGAAAAGATTTTGAAAACACATAATATCGAACAACATTTGGAACAAATTCAAATGATAAGCCATTCAAAAAATGGCTTATTTCTCAAAAGATTATTTTGACAATCATTAACTTGATTCAATTTTAAGTTGATATTCATCTTGAGTAATTTTTATTTTTAATTTTCGATACTTACGTTTATTCGGATCTAAAGCAGATTCTAGTATTTCGCTTTTGAACTTAGCATCATTCATCAGTTCAGCATATATTTTATAACCTATTAAAATTTTACTGGGCTTTTCTTTAGTATCTTTAAAATCATCAATAATATTATTTAAATAATCTAAGTTAGTCTCATTGGTTTTTTTCATTGCGCAATGCCCTTTGATTTTCAAATTAATTTAACATTCAATTTTTACAAAAATATGAATGAGTGCTGCTTTTTGATATAGATTTTGAGCATAAAAAAACCCTGCCACTTGGGGAAGAAGCAGGCCATAAAACGCACAACTGGTAAATCGAGTACTCTCTTGATCTTAACAAAATTGGCTAAATATTTGTATTTATTAAACATCTGATATCACATCAAATAAAATTGATACTAGAAAAAATTATTATGAGCAAATTCTGATATTTAAGAACTGAGTAGATTAAACTTATTATATTAAAAACATACAGACCAGTCTACATAAAGTTAAAATAATATTAAAATATATAATTT
>OGQD01000297.1_pt1 | contig 39893 bp, 25 predicted proteins | sample 1553091 | NCBI WGS metagenome assembly OGQD01 (sample SAMEA2580290, study PRJEB22360) | human gut metagenome | biome: human gut; feature: human-associated habitat; material: faeces | place: Denmark | collected 2008/2010
CCATGCATCACCACATATTTTCCTTATTATGGAAACTGACGACGGAATTGTTCTTTCTTCATATGAAATTCCAGCAGGAGAAGACAAGAATACATTTTCATATAATTCTATGAAGAATGTTGATTACTCTAAACTAGAAAAATCTGAAAAATTTAATCTTTTTCGTAAATGATGAGCTTCGGATTTAGTTAATTCCCGAATAACAGAAAAATCTTTTTTATTCTCCTGAATAACAACAAGCTTTATACTGCCATCAGGATATTCAAGATAGCATTCATTTGTATTAACCTCATTTGTATTAATCATGAAAGGATGTCCGCTATGTAATTTTTGATTGCGAAGTTGTCGCACAATATTAGGAGATATCTTTGTTGATTTCATAATCAAATATACAAAAAATTTAAACCATCGGCAACACAAAATAAAAAGTACTTCCCTGATTTAAAGAACTTTTAACGCCGATTTCTCCATTTTGTTTTTCGATGAAATTTTTGGAAATTGCGAGTCCTAAACCGGTTCCGTTCTGATGCTCTCCCGGAACCTGAAAATAGCGGTCGAAAATCTGTCGCTGATATTTCTCTTCAATCCCTTTTCCGGTATCGGTAATGCTGAATTTAATTCCCGAATGTTCTTTTTCAACCAAAATCAGGATATTTTCATCCTGAAAAGAATGTTTAATAGCATTGCTCAGGAAATTATTCATTACCCAGACTGTTTTATCAAAATCAGCCAAAACAAAGTCCTTTTCATCCGTCATAAACTGCGTCTGGATCGAAATGTTTTTCTGTTCCGCCAGTTTTTCCACATTTTTTACAGCAGTCTGTACCATTTCTTTTGGAGCACAGCTTTCGATATTCAGGCGGATATTTCCGGTTTCCACCTGAGATAAATTCAACAGTTCTCCCGTAATATCAAGCAGCCTTTGTCCGTCTTCATTAATGCTTTTTAATAATTCTTTCTGCTGATCATTCAGTTCCCCGAATTTTTGATTTTCCAAAAGCTGAACGCCCATTTTTATGGCTGAAATCGGCGTTTTTAATTCGTGCGAAATGGTTGCAATAAAGTTGGTTTTTGCAAAATCCAGTTCTTTGAAAGGAGTTATGTTTCTCAGCAGAATAACCTTTCCGATGTATTTTTTTTCCTTTTCTCCCGTCTTTGTAATATTGATCGGGATTACATCCTGCTCAAAATAATTTTCCTTATTGTCGGTTACAATTTTAATAGGATCTTTCTGCGGATGATTGATGTTTTTCAGAAGTTCCCTTATCAGATCATTGTTTACAGCCACTTCATGAACCGTTTTCCCGATAATTTCATCTTTATTGAGATTTGTGATTTTAAGAGCCTCATCATTAATCATATAAATAAAATGATTTTCGTCCAGACCGATTACAGCATCGTGCATATTATTCACTAACGTTTCAATCCGTTTTTTATCCATAAGCTGTTCGGATAAAGTGCTGCTTTCATATTCCTGAAGTTTTTCTGCCATGATATTGAAAGAATTCGCAAGATCATTAAACTCTTCACTTCCCCGGAAATGAACCCTTTCGTTATAATTTTTATTCGCAATCTGCCGGATGCTGAACGTAAGCTGACTGATGGGTTCCGCAATCGTCTGAGGAAGATTGAAAACTAGCGTGATCGCAATTAAAAAACAGATGGTTCCGAGACAGGCGATCCAGAACGTTGCATTTTCTGCCGTAATGATGGCAATATCGCTTTTTCGCTCAATCCCTTTCATATTCAGAGACATGATTTTTACCAGATCTTCACGAATCAGCTTTTCCTTTTCCGGTGAAGGATCATGAATGTAACTGTTGAAATGAAGATTAAGATTCTGGGTAGCTTCCTTCTCTCCGAATTCAGTTAAATTTCTTTCCTGAAGAAGATTATTTTTCTTAAAATCTTTAATGGCAACTGCGCTGTCGGTTTTCATTTTATCCAGAGCCAGAAGCATATTCTGAGAAAATTCCAGACTGTTGTAATTGGCGATAAGAATTTTTTCTGTATCAGATTTCAGTTTATTGATGTAAAAAGACCCGATAACCGATAGCAAAACAATCAGCACAAATAAAAGACCTACTCCGAGGGTGAGTTTCGTTTTTAGTTTCATTGCATTCTAAGATAAAATAATAATGTCGATCTGTCTTTCATTCAGTCGGTTCATTAAAGTGTAAATCCAGCTGTAGCCGAAAATTCTCTGCAGAAGATGAGCGTGCGGTTTTCCGATGCATACGGTGGTGATGTTATGCGCAATCACGTAGTCCAGAATCCCTTTATGAATACTGCTTTCCTTCTGCCGGATCACTTTGGCTCCCAATTCCTGAGCTAAATTAAAATTATTAATCAGAAATCGCTGCTTGTTCAGGGCAATTTTTTCAGGATTCTCTGAAGGTTTCTGGATGTAAAGAACGGTCCACGGACTGTTGTAATAACTTGCCAGTCTTGCCGTTTTCCGGATGATATTTTTGGCTATTTTCTCGTTGCTGCTGATGCAGGCAAGAAATTTTATGGGCTTAAAATTCTCGGTTTTGATCTCCGTTTCTACCTTTCTTTCAACATGGGTTGCCACTTCTTTTAAAGCCAGTTCCCGAAGCTGCAAAATATGTCCGCTTTGGAAAAAATTGCTTAAAGCCGTTTGGATTTTCTCTTTTTTGTAAATTTTTCCTTCTTTCAGGCGCGTAAGAAGTTCATCGGCGGTTTAATCTACTATTATAACATACACAGACCATTATCGGCGGTTAAATCGATATTCACAACCTCATCCGCCAAAGCCAGAATTTTATCAGGAACCCGTTCCGATACTTCTATTCCGGTGATCTTTTTTACTTCTTCATTCAGGCTTTCAATATGCTGAATATTCATCGCACTGATGACGTTGATTCCATTATCCAGAATTTCCAGAACATCCTGCCATCTTTTTTTATTTTTTGAACCTTCAATGTTCGTGTGAGCCAGTTCGTCTACTAAAACAACTTCGGGATGGGTATTAATAATGGTCTGAAGATCCATTTCTTCCAGATTTTTACCTTTATAAAAAGAAGACCGTCTCGGTATTTCTGGGATTCCGTCTGTTAAAGCGACAGTTTCTTCTCTTCCGTGGGTTTCGATGTAGCCAATTTTTACGTCAATTCCGTTTCGCAAAAGAGCATGCGCTTCCTGAAGCATACGGAAGGTTTTTCCTACACCAGCGCTCATTCCGATGTAGATTTTAAATTTCCCTTTTCTGGATTTCTGGATGAGTTCTAAAAAATCTTTTGCTGAAGACATTTTTTGACTTTTTTATAATGGATTTATTACTTACAAACCTAACAGGTTTTTAAAACCTGTTAGGTTTCCCATCTTAGAATTACTAAACTTTTAAAACTAAATCTAAGTTGATGCAGTCTTTTCTCAGAACCAGGCTGCTAAACTGGTGGTGATGAAAAAATTTCCCTGTCTGAAATTATCGTTTTTCACAAAAATGGCATCTTTGGAAGTAAATCCTCTTGCTTCCGTACGGAAAACCACATTTTTTAGGATCTGATAATCGACATTCAGAGAATATCCTAAAGTCTGAAATCCATTAGGCGTTTCCGTAGCGATGATAACCCCGTTTTTATCGCTGAAATATTCCACACGTCCCGCAAGACTCCACTGATCGTCAAACTGATACTTCATCAATACGTTTGGAGAATACCAAAGGTTGTAGCTTTCACTTCCTTTTTCTTTCTGTTCGGCTCCGACATCAAAACCTAATGTTGTTGAGAAATGATCCGTCAACTGAAAATTTCCGTACAGATCATGGAAGTAACGCATTCTTTTATCATCCTGCGGTTTATCGTTTCCTATGAATGAACTGCTGTTCAGTGTAATCTTATCGTTGGGTTTAAAAGTAATCTGATGTCCGAATGAAAGACTTTTATTTCCTTCAGCTTTTGCAATTCTCTGCCATCCGTTTAAAACAAGACCGCTCAGAAACCATTTTCCGTTATCCGAAGTGTAAGAAACTTTAGCTCCGGTCTCGAAATAGGGAGAATTTTCTGCGGCGAGACTTCTGGTAAGATTAACGTTATCTTTCCCGATTGCGCTTTCCCAGCCAATGTGTGACGGCATGATCCCTGCATCGATCCACAGATTTTTTGTTTTGGAAATTTTAATTCCGATATTCGCTTCATTTACATATTTCAGAGCGTCCTGTTCCGCAGCCAGATTATCCTGTGCATAAGTTCCCGCCATCAGAGCGAGATTGGCGCGCATCCTGTCGTTTTCATAGTTGGCTTTAATGAATCCTAAATTGAGGTTAACTTCATTGTGCCTGTTGTAGCTGTACAAAAAGTTCTGGCGGTTTCCTCCGGAAGGTTCATTGAAATCATAGGTGTAAAAAAGTTCAGCGTAAGCAGAGATTTTCAGCTTGGCATCGGTTTTTGCAGAGTCTGTGTTTTGTGCCTTCGGTAAGAAAAATCCTGCCAGTAAGAATGCCGCAATATATTTTTTCATAAAATTTTACTTTATTTAAGCTGATCCAGAGCAATGTTAAGTTTCAATACATTTACTTTTGACGGACCGAAAATAGATGTTTCTGTTTGATTTTTGATAAGTTGTTCCAGTTTTTCTGAACTGATATTTCTGTTTTTTGCCACTCTTTTAACCTGATAAAAAGCGCCTTCCGGAGAAATGTCCGGATCTAGTCCGCTTCCGCTTGCCGTTACCAGTTCTACAGGTACTTTTGCGTTCTGCATTTCGGGATTCATCATTTTTAAAGTGTCAATTCGTTTTTTTACAGTCTGAAGATATTCTTCGTTGCTTGGTCCTTTATTGCTTCCCGCACTTCCTGCCGCATTGTAATCTACCGCAGAAGGACGACCGTGAAAATACTTCGAAGACGTAAAATTCTGTCCGATATTAGCGTAAAATTTCTGTCCTTTAAAATTAATTATTTCTGCATTTCCCTGAGTCGGTAAAACTTTAGAACCTGCGTAAACAATTCCTAAATATATTCCGACAATTACAAGCATCACCAATGTAAGTCTGGATGCTGATAAAATATGATTTTTCATTTGAATTAAATTTTTGAGTTGAGTGGATAGAAGATGGAAGAAGGATGACGGAAGTTAAAATATTACGTTTCATTTCCAGCTTTCAGCTTCAAACTTCCAGCCTAATAAAAAAGACTTATAACTAAATCGATGAGCTTTATTCCGAAAAATGGGGCAATAATTCCACCCAGTCCGTAGATCAAGAGATTTCTTCTCAGCAGTGCGCTGGCTCCGATCGGTTTATAAGCAACTCCTTTCAAAGCTAAAGGAATCAGGATCGGGATGATGATGGCGTTAAAAATAATCGCAGATAAAATCGCAGATTCAGGGCTGTGGAGATTCATAATATTCAGCTTCTGAAGCGCCGGAATAAACGTGATGAACAATGCCGGAATAATCGCAAAATACTTGGCAACATCATTCGCAATACTGAAAGTTGTTAACGTTCCGCGTGTCATCAGTAACTGTTTTCCGATTTCCACAATTTCAATAAGCTTCGTAGGATCATTATCTAAATCTACCATGTTTCCTGCTTCTTTGGCTGCCTGTGTTCCGCTGTTCATTGCTACACCCACATCGGCTTGTGCAAGTGCGGGAGCATCGTTGGTTCCGTCTCCCATCATGGCAACCAGTTTTCCTTCCTGCTGCTCTTTTTTAATGTAGTTCATCTTATCTTCCGGTTTTGCTTCGGCGATAAAATCGTCCACTCCGGCTTTTTCAGCGATAAATTTTGCGGTTAAAGGGTTGTCTCCGGTTACCATTACGGTTTTCACACCCATTTTTCTTAACCTCTGAAAACGCTCCTGAATTCCGGTCTTGATGATGTCCTGAAGCTCGATAACTCCCCATACTTTTTCATTAACAGAAACCACCAAAGGAGTTCCTCCGTTTTCAGAAATTCTGGTAACGGCTTCCTGTGTTTCGGAAGGGAAAATATTTCCCGCTTTTTCTGTCAGTTTTTTAATCGTGTCATAGGCTCCCTTTCGGATTCTTGTGTTTTCAAAATCGATTCCTGAAGTTCGGGTTTCAGCCGTAAAATCGATATAAACCGGATTGGGAACAAGTAAATCTTCGGATTTTAACTGGCTTAATTCGATGATCGATTTTCCTTCAGGTGTTTCATCCGCAACGGAACTGAGTGCCGAAGCTTTGATGAATTCATCAAGCTGAATTCCATTTGATGGATGAAATTGGGTTGCTTTACGGTTTCCGATGGTAATGGTTCCTGTTTTATCCAGAAGCAGTACATCAATATCTCCCGCAGTTTCAACGGCTTTCCCGCTTTTAGTGATCACGTTGGCTCTCAAGGCTCTGTCCATTCCCGCGATTCCGATTGCAGAAAGCAGACCGCCAATCGTTGTGGGAATCAAACAAACGAAAAGTGAGATAAATGCCGCAATGGTAATCGGTGTCTGCGCGTAGTCTGCAAAAGGTTTCAGGGTAACGGTTACGATAATAAAGGTTAGCGTAAAACCTGCTAAAAGTATGGTTAATGCGATTTCGTTTGGTGTTTTCTGTCGGGAAGCACCTTCCACAAGAGCAATCATTTTATCTAAGAAAGATTCTCCGGGTTTGGTGGTTACTTTTACTTTTATTCTATCGGAAAGGACTTTTGTACCGCCTGTTACGGAACTTTTGTCTCCTCCTGCTTCACGGATAACGGGTGCGCTTTCTCCGGTGATGGCAGATTCGTCGATGGTTGCAAGACCTTCGATAATTTCTCCATCCATCGGGATCTGGTCTCCGGCTTCGCAAAGGAAAATATCGCCCAGTTTCATTTCGGCAGATTTTTTCATCACGGTTTCTACCTGAAATCCCTGTTTGTTGCTTACGACAACTTTTGCGGGAGTTTCCTCACGGGTTTTTCGTAAAGTATCCGCTTGCGCTTTTCCTCTCGCTTCGGCAATGGCTTCGGCAAAATTAGCGAATAAAACCGTAAAAAATAAGATAACGAATACTAAAAAATTATAGCTGAAACTGCCTTGAGACTTGTCTCCAGTAAGGCTGAACAGGCTTACAATAAGCATGACAACCGTTCCGATCTCTACGAGAAACATGACAGGATTTTTAAACATGATTTTCGGATTCAGTTTTACGAAAGACTGTTTGATGGCTTCGTTTACCAAATCTTTTTGAAACAATGTCTGAGATTGATTTTTCATTTTGTTTTGAAAGTGTTATATCATTGGAAACCAAAATCAACCATTAAAGCAAATTAATATTAAAGAATAAAAATGGATAATATTAGTTGGGTATGGATGAAAATTGAGACTAGTTTTCTTTATATAATCTGCTTAATGGTTTGAATTGATTTTTGAATTAAATTTTTCTTTTTTGAAGCATTAAGATTTATCTAAGAAGTGAAGTTTAATTAAGAAATATTCAAAGAATATTTTAAACTTAATAATTTGATAATCTTAATTTTTTTAATGTCTTAAATAAGTCTTAATGGTTCAATTATTTAATTTTATTTAGAAAAATACTGAAGCTGTTCTGCAATCGGACCTAACGTAAGGGCAGGGAAGAAGGACAGCGCTGCGATCAGAAGAATAACGGCTAACGTCATAAATCCGAAAGTGGCAGTATCTGTTTTCAGCGTTCCCGAGCTTTCCGGGATGTATTTTTTCTGTGCAAGTAATCCTGCGATTGCTACCGGACCGATAATCGGGATAAATCTCGATAATAAAAGCACAATTCCTGTGGAAATGTTCCACCACGGAGTGTTGTCTCCCAAACCTTCAAAACCGGAACCGTTGTTTGCAGATGATGAGGTAAATTCGTACAGCATTTCACTAAAGCCGTGGAAACCGGGATTATTCAGCGTTTTGGCTCCGAATTCAGGCAGATAAGCTGTTAAAGCTGTTCCTACCAAGATCAGAAAAGGATGGAATAAAGCTATAATCATCGCGATCTTCATTTCTTTAGCTTCAATTTTTTTGCCTAAAAATTCAGGCGTTCTTCCCACCATTAATCCGCTGATGAATACGGCAAGAATAATGAAAATGAAATAGTTAAGAATTCCGACTCCGCATCCGCCGTAGAAACAGTTGATCATCATGGCAAGAAGCTCATTCATCCCCGAAAGCGGCATCGTACTGTCATGCATTGCGTTTACAGATCCTGTTGAAATAACGGTTGTAGCAATGCTCCAGTACGCTGAAGCAGCACTTCCGAAACGGATTTCTTTACCTTCCATCGCTCCGAGATGAGAATCTGTTCCCATTTGTGTAATCAGAGGGTTCCCGTTGGTTTCGTTAATAACATTTGGAATGGTTAAAGCCAGAAAACCAATCGTCATGACGGCAAAAATCGTCCATGAAAGTTTTCTTTTCTTCAGATAAAATCCTAAAGCAAAAACCAGTGCAAAAGGAATAATCATCTGAACAATCATTTCTGTCATATTGGTCGTATAATTCGGGTTTTCTAACGGATGCGCTGAGTTAGCTCCGAAGAATCCTCCTCCGTTTGTTCCCAGATGTTTGATGGCAACAAAAGCGGCAACCGGACCTCGTGAAACATCCATTTTAGCTCCTTCCATAGTGGTAATGTGGTCTTTTCCTTCGAAAGTCATTGGACTTCCGTTGGAAGAAAGAATGAAAGCAACCACAATGCTTAAAGGCAATAAAATACGGATCACAGATTTGGTGAAGAAATCGTAAAAATTCCCCAGTTCTGTTGTCGTTTTATCTCTGAAAGCTTTAAATAGAACTGCCATTGCGGCCATTCCTGTCGCAGCAGAGACAAACTGTAAGAACATTAAATACAACTGACTGAAATAACTAACTCCCGTTTCTCCGGAATAATGCTGCAAATTACAGTTGACTAAAAAAGAGATGGCGGTATTGAAGGCTAAATCCGGCGACATATCCGGATTTCCGTCCGGATTCAAAGGAAGCCAGGATTGATTCAGCAGAATAAAAAATGCAAGAATAAACCATACAAAATTGATGGTTAACATCGCAAACATATTCTGTTTCCAGGTCATTTGACGGTTCGGATTGATGCCTGAGATTTTATAGATCAGATTTTCAGCGGGCTGAAAAATTTTATCTAAAAAGGTTTTTTTGTAGCCGTATACATTAGCAATATATTTTCCGAGAAAAACACCAATCACTAAGGTAATCGTGAACATGGCAATAATGCCTAAAATTTCTGTGTTCATTATTTTTGGTTAAAATTTTTCAGGTTTTATTAATACATAGCAGATGTACACAAAGGCGATAACGGATAGGAAAAATAAGCTCCACATAATTTTTATATTTTATCAAAAAATTCAACGGATTTGTAAGAGATCCAGAATAATAAGGCGCTGAGAAGAATTAAAACTATCAACATCATACGGCAACAATTAAGGTTAATAAAGTAAATACTACGTAAGATACTATTAGCAGACTCAGTTTTGAGCGCTCCCGTTCTCTGAACGTTTTTCTTGAAATTGTCATTTTATAAATATTTTATTCAGACTGACAATGCCAAAAGAAGTTCCATTGTTTTATAGAATTATTTAATTAATTGAAAATGAGTGTTTTGGTTATATTTCATCATGTGCCAAAAAACAGAAAAGCCTATCAAAATGATAGGCTCGTTATTAAAATGATAGGTTTTATTTTTTTAACCAATTAAGTTCTTTCTTAAAAAAACAGACTAAAGTTATGTTCCTTTATATTTTTGAAGGCATTTTTTAGATTAAAGCGAAGCTTCTCTTATATAATCTTAACTTCTAAACTGAAAACTTAATGATTTAATTCTCAATGTATTTAAAATTAGTTATAATTAAATGATAATCAATTATTTATTGTTTTAAATAAAATGCTCCAGTATCTACAGCGTAGATTTTAATTAACATTTATCTCAAATGATATTCTTCCAGTTTGCGGTATAAGGTAGCAATCCCGATTTCCAGTAATCTCGCTGCTTCTGCCTTGTTTCCTTTGGTGTATTGAAGCACTTTCTGAATATGCTCCTTTTCCAGAGATTTCATGCTGAAAGAATCGTTTTCAGAAGAAACTTTTTCAGAGTAACGAGGAAGACTTTCTGCATCAAGGATATGGTCGTTCATTAGAATTAAGCTCCTTTCGACAGTGTTTCGAAGTTCCCGTATGTTTCCTTTCCATTCGTTTTTTTCCAATGTTTTATAATATTCCGGAGAGATTTCAATATTGGAGATATGAAGTTTTTGAGAAAAAACATTCACAAAATTTTTAGCCAGAGCTTTCAGATCCTCTTTTCTCTCGCGAAGCGACGGAAGCCTGATTTCAAAGATGTTCAGTCGGAAATAAAGATCCTCACGGAAGTTTCCCTGCTTTATTTCTTCCTCCAGATCACGGTTTGTTGCGGCAATCAGTCGGAAATCCGATCTGGAAACCTTCGTTTCTCCCATTTTGATAAACTCTTTGGTTTCCAGTACACGAAGCAGTTTTGCCTGAAGCTCAATCGGCATTTCTCCGATTTCATCCAGAAATAGGGTTCCGCCATTGGCTTCTTCTACCAGTCCTTTTTTATCTTTTACTGCTCCTGTAAAAGCTCCGGCTTTATGTCCGAAAAGTTCGCTTTCCAGAATTTCTTTGCTGAAAGCGGAACAGTTGATGGCTACAAAATTATTTTTCTTTCTGTCGCTGCCTTCATGAATGGCATTCGCAAAAACTTCCTTTCCGGTTCCGGTTTCGCCTGTCAGAAGAACGGTTGCATCCGTTAACGCTACTTTTTCAGCCAGTTTTTTTGCCTGAATAATGGAAGGTGAATTTCCGATAATCGTTTCAAAACCTTTTGAAGAAGAACTCTTCTGAATGATTTTCGATTTGTTATCTTTCGCTTTTTCTAAAGATTTATAAACCAGCGGAATAATTTTATCATTATCATCACCTTTCACCAGATAGTCGTAAGCGCCGTTTTTCATTGCCTGAACTGCGTCCGTAATATTTCCGAAAGCCGTCATCAGAATAATTTCCAGATGAGGATATTTTGTTTTGATGGATTTTACTAAATCTACTCCGAAAGCATCGGGAAGCCGAACATCGCTCAGCACGACATCAAATTCATACTGTTCGAGCATCGTCATCGCAGAACGTGCGGTGGAAGCTTCTTTTACGTTAAAATTTTCTTGGGAAAGGATCATTCCTAATAATTTCAGGAGCTTGATCTCGTCATCGATGATGAGGATGTTTCCTTGCATGGTGTTGTAATTTGGAAAACTGATGCAAACTTAAATATAAAATGCGAATCTTAATCATAGATTTTAATATTTATAAAATTGAAGGATTCTTTTTTGATTGCTTACATTTGTATTCATTCTATTTTTAAGGGTGAAAAATGAAGTTTATGATTGATAAAAAATTCAGGGAAGAAATTCATACAGATAAAAATAACTACGAATATATCACGGTTTCCAATGACGAAAATGGAGTAAGAATTTACACTTTAAAAAATGGTTTAAAGGTTTTTCTTGCCCAAAATTCCGATGCTCCGAGAATCCAGACCTATATTCCTGTGAGAACCGGAAGCAATAACGATCCTTCTGATAATACAGGTTTAGCACATTATCTGGAACACATGATGTTTAAAGGAACCTCTAAATTAGGAACTCAAAACTGGGAAAAGGAAAGTGAATTATTAGATCAGATTTCAGATTTATACGAACAGCATAAAGCTGAAAATGATCCTGAAAAAAAGAAAGAAATTTACCGCAAAATAGATGAAGTTTCTCAGGAAGCCAGTCAGTATGCCATTGCGAATGAATATGATAAGGCAATTTCTTCTTTGGGTGCAAGCGGAACCAATGCGCATACATGGTTCGATGAAACGGTTTACAAAAATAATGTTCCGAACAATGAGCTTGAAAAATGGCTGAAAATCGAGAAAGAACGTTTTTCTGAACTGGCTTTAAGGCTTTTTCATACCGAACTGGAATCTGTTTATGAAGAATTCAACAGAGCACAGGACAACGATTCGCGTCTGGTAAATTATGAACTGATGGACGCTCTTTTTCCTACGCATCCCAACGGACAGCAAACGACTTTAGGAAAGGCGGAACATCTGAAAAATCCTTCCATGAAGGCGATTCATAAATATTTTGATGAATATTATGTTCCGAACAATTATGCTATGGTTTTGGTGGGAGATCTTGATTTTGAAGATACGATTCAGCTTGTTGACCAATATTTTGGAACCATTCCGTACAGAGAGCTTCCGAAAAAAACTCCTATTATCGAAAAACCGATTGCGGAAATTATAAAACGAATGGTAAAAAGTCCCACAACGCCGAGAGTGCAGTTGGCATGGAGAACGGAAAGTTATGGCACAAAAGAAGCGATGTTGGCAGATGTAGTGGTAAATATTCTGAGCAACAGGGGAGAAGCAGGATTGCTGGATCTGAATATCAATCAGACTCAAAAATTATTGTGGGGACAGGCGTATTCAGTAGGTCTGAAACAGTACGGATATTTTTCCATCGTTGCCGTTCCGAAGGAATCGCAGACTTTGGATGAAGCCAGAGATTTGGTTCTGGAGCAGATCGAACTGGTTAAAAAAGGAGAATTTCCGGACTGGATGCTTCCTGCCATCATCAATGATTTTAAAATCCAGAGGATGAAAGCGCTGGAAACCGCAGACGGATTGGCAACAAACCTTTACGATACGTACATCAAAGGAAGAACGTGGGAACAGGAACTGAATGAGATGGATCAGTATGAAAAACTGACTAAAGAAGAGGTTATCGCCTTCGCCAATGAGTTTTTCAGAGATAATTATGTGATGGTTTATAAAGAAAAAGGAGTAAACGAAAAATTGATCCGCGTAGAAAATCCGGGAATTACTCCTGTGAAAATAAACCGTGAAGCCCAGTCTGAATTTTTACAGCAGATTCTGGAAGAAAAAACAGAAAATATTCAGCCGGAATTTGTGGATTATGAAAAGGAAATTCAGAAAGATGTTGTGAAAGGTAAGACCATAAGTTTCGTTAAAAATAAATACAACGATATTGCGCAGGTTCATTTTATTTTTCCGTTCGGAAGCGATCATGACCGCGATCTTGCGATTTCGACACAGGTTCTTCAGTATCTGGGAACTGAAAAATTCTCTCCGGAAGATCTGAAAAAAGAATTCTTTAAAATCGGCGTTACCAATGATTTTAAAACCACCAACGATCAGCTGATTATTTCGCTGAACGGTCTGGAAGAAAACCTTGAAAAAGGAATAGATCTTCTGCAGCATTGGCTGTATGAAGTAAAGCCGGATCAGGAAATTTACAGACAGTTTACAGAAACTATTCTGGAAAACCGTGCTGCGATGAAGAAGGATAAAGGCAGAATTATGACGGCTCTTACAAATTATACCAAATTGGGACCTTTCTCACGGTTTACGGATGTTATTTCAAAAGAAGAGCTGGAAAGCAGCAATGTGGAAGTTTTTACAGACCGTATGAAAAAACTGTTCAGATATCCGTATCAGATATTTTTCTACGGAAGAAATTTTGAAAATTTCACTTCATACATCGGAAAATATACTGAAAATGAAAGTTTTGTCATTCCGGAGCCTAAAAATTATCCGGAGCCTGAAACCGATGGAAATGTATATTTTACAGATTACGATATGGTTCAGATGGAAATGAGTAAGGTAGGAAGAGGTCGCAATGTCAACACGGAAAATTTTGGTAAAATCAATGTTTTTAATGAATATTTCGGACGAGGTTTGTCATCCATTGTTTTTCAGGAGATTCGCGAAAGCAAAAGTTTAGCGTATTCTGCATACGTTTCTTACGCTGCCAATTCAGAGCTGGATCATCCGGATTACATTACCACCTACATCGGAACGCAGCCAGACAAATTGCAGATTGCGGTGGATACAATGACTGAACTAATGACTGAGCTTCCTGAAGTGAAAGTACAGTTTGAAAATGCAAAAAATTCTGCTTTGAAACAGATTGCTTCGCAACGGGTAACAAGAACGAATATTTTCTTCAATACGTTAAGATTAAGAAAACTGAATATTCATCATGATTTCAGGAAAGATATCTATCACCAGATTGAAAGCCTGAAATTTGAACATCTGAAAGATTTTTACGATCATTACATAAAATCCGTTCACTTCAACACCGCCATTATCGGGAAAAAAGAAAACCTGAACAGGGAAGCGGTTGATAAGATGGGAACCTTCAGGGAAGTGAGTTTAAAAGATATTTTCGGACATTAAAAAAGAGGCTTGAAAAAAGCCTCTTTCCGTATTATGTCATTGCGCAATCTCCGTCTCCATCCTGAAAATCCGGATTAAAATCTTTCGGCAGATTGGCAAGTAAATTTTTATGGAACATATATCTTCTTTCAAAATCTTTCTGATAAATTTTCTGAAACTGCTTTGAAGAAGCAATATTTTTATTAAGTTCAATATGATAATTCGTTAGAACCTTCACTTTATATTTCACAATGAAATCATTGAGAAATACAACAAATTTCTTTAATTCTGTTTTTGAAAATAAATATAAAACTTTAAGCGTTCCGTCTCTTAGAAGCAGAAGCGAACAGGTTTCCAAATTGTTATTTTCATCATAAATTTTTATCCAGAAATATCTGAACTGTTTTGAATAGGCTGAAAAAAGGTAATCTTTTTCGGTATTTTCGTTTTCCAGAACCCATGGATTTTCAATAAACCAGTTGATTTCATCAGGCGTTCTGTTGCTTTTAAACGTCAACAGAAATGCTGAACTTTTCGCATCAATTTTATCTGAAATTTCAAACTTAAAATCCGGTTTTTGGGTGAAAATTTTTCTAAACGATAATAGCGTGTTGATAAAACTATCCGCAATTTTAAAAACCGGCTGAAAAGATTTTAAACCAGACTTTTTTGCAGGAATGATCGTTGCAAAATCTGTCTTGAAATAATATCTCTTTCCTTTTTTAGGCTTAATATATTGAAAAAGTCCAATTTTATTATACAGACTTTCTGCTTCTTTTGTAAATTCTGTGATGGCAATATTTCCTTCGTATTCTTCAAAGGCTGTATTTAATAAAGTCTGTGCAATTTTCTTTCCGCGAAACTCATTGCTGATGAAAAGGGTACTGAGCCATGCATACTTAAAAGGTTTTCCATCGATGATAAAATGATCGGGAAAACACCCTAAATAACCCGCCAACTGATCGTTATGAAAGGCAAGAATCAATAAAATGTCTTCGTCGCCGGCTTTCGGATTTCTGAGATGGGAAATAGCGCGATGCTTCGTGATGGGAAGGAAATCATACTTTTTATAATCGCCGGATGATATGAATTCTTCAAGTTTTTTTCGGTTTAAAGTTTTAAGATCAATCATCTTCTCGCAATTTTATTTTTGTTAAAAATCTTCTTCAATTTAAAGTAAGCCATTTCTTTTTTTAATGTAATTTCAGCCGTTTCGCTTGTTTCAAAAGGGATTCTCTGAAAATTTTGAGGAACACTGTCGAGCTTAATTCCTGCGCTTCCAAAGCTGCAAAATAATTCGGGATTTATAAATAACTGATCAAAAAAAGCTTTTTCTACCCCAAAATCAGTGAATGGAAAAGCAAAACTTTCATATAAGAAATCATTCTGCTTCAGATAGTCAAAAGTTCGGTTGCAGGATTCAAGTTGCTGATTAATAGATAATTCATTGTATAAAGGATGATCCCAACTGTGAGAGGAGATTCCGAATCCTTTCTCCGTAACACTTTTTAACTGATGCAAAGTCATGTAGGGTTTCTGCTGATTTAAAAACGAATTGAAATCAATTTCCAGAATTTCTGCAAGCTGGTCTAAAAGATTTTGTTGTAAATAACTGATTTTTAAAATTTCAGAAATACTATTCTCTTCTGTTTTAAGAATGCTGAAGACTTTTGGGTTTATATCGTTTTTTTTCTTGATTTTATCAACTAAAAGACTTGCTTTACAGCGAAACATCAGGTTTTTATTGTCAACAAATTCAGGATTGATAAAGTTAACCGCATAAATTCCTTTTCTTTCCAAAATAGGCAGTACAACGTCATAAAACTCACGCAACCCGTCATCAAAAGTCAGTAAAGCAATCTTCTTTTTCGGTTTAAAACTTCCTTTGATAAAATCTTTGAATTCCTGCCAGTTGACAAACTGAAAATATTTCAGAAAATAATCTAAATCCTGCTCGAACTGTTTTACATTTTTATACTGAATGATGTTTTGAAGATGAGGCAGATTTTCATCGGAAACACAATGATAAACGGGTAAAAAGTAAGACAGAGGAAACGATTTTTCGATATTTCCATTTTCAAATTCTGACAAAAAATTAATGATTTTTCTTTTCATTGATCTGTCAAAAATAAAAAGAATCTATTTAAATTCGTTGAAAAATTTAAATAGACTCTTTTAAATATGTTTTAAAAATTATTTTACAATCTTCATTTCATCAATCAGCCATTTGGAATCTGCAAATTTGTCGATAATGAAAAGAATATACTTTGTATCCACCATGATATTTCTGCTGAAACGAGGGTCGTAATTAATGTCGCTCATTGTTCCTTCCCATTGTCTGTCGAAATTCAGTCCTACCAGATTTCCGTTGGCATCAAGAGCCGGACTTCCGGAGTTTCCTCCAGTTGTGTGGTTGGTTGCTGTAAATCCTACAGGAACATCGCCGGTTTTATCTTTGTACACTCCGAAATCTTTCTTGCTGTAAAGATCAATCAGCTTTTTCGGAACATCAAATTCATAATCTCCCGGAACATATTTTTCCATTACACCCGCCAAATGCGTCTGATAATTGTAAGAAACGGCATCTCTCGGAGAAGAACCTTTCACTTTTCCGTACGTTACACGAAGCGTAGAGTTCGCATCAGGGAAGAATTTTCTGTCTTTATCCGTTGCCATTTGCTGCGCCATGTAAGTCTTCTGTAAAGCATCAATTTTCGTCTGCATCGACGTAAACTGAGGATCAGCTTTGGTGATGTAGGTGTCTCTCATGGATAAATAAGTCTGATAAACAGGATCTTTTTTCAATGTTTTGATCAGTTTATCCTGATTGGAGAATGCCTTGTCGATATCTTTGCTCAGAGAAGCTCCGTTTACTTCAGTTCTTCCTGTGATGATGGAGTTTTTAGAATCTTCTTCAACGGTCTGAAGATTTTGTGCTTCATTTTTATATTTTTCAAATCCTGCAGGTAAAAATTCCGGAGCCGTTTTATTGGCATAAAGAGCCAGTAATTTTGCCGTAACTTTTGCATCAAGTTCTGCATTGTAATCTTTGTAGAAAGAAGTCAGTCTGTTTTTAAAGGAAGTTGTCCCTTTTTCGTCCATTCTTCCGGCTTCTACCGCAGTAATGTAGTTGTAGAAAAGATTGGCAAGCATTAAAGTTTCTGCATTTCTGATGGTTTCAGAATAATATGCGTTATTTAATGCATAAGGAGTCTGATCGTTGTACAGCTTATTCAGCTGATCTAAAGTCGTTTTAATATCTTTGTTTTTAGCGATCAGAGAATTTTCATACTGTACTTTTTTCTCTACCGCGTTAGATTTTTTCAGACCTTCTACTTCGCCGATCCATTTTTTCCAGTAATTGGCTACCGAAGCGTATTTTGAAGCATACTGAATTCTTGTGGCATCATCGGTACGCATTTTTTCGTCAAGCGTTTTCAAAGCAACATCTCTCACTGCAATTCTCGCAGGGTCGGTGTCTTTCATAATTTTTTCAACTGCGATGGCAGGAAGATATTCTGTGGTTCTTCCCGGAAATCCGAATACAAAAGTAAAATCATTCTCGTTTTTATCTTTAATGGAAACCGGAAGATAATGTTTCGGAACGTAAGGAACGTTATCTTTAGAATATTCAGCAGGTTTGTTATTTTTATCAGCATAAATTCTGAACATAGAGAAATCTCCTGTATGTCTTGGCCAAACCCAGTTGTCTGTATCTGAACCGAATTTTCCGATGCTTTGAGGCGGCGCTCCTACCAAACGAATATCTTTGAATGTTTCGATAGTGAAAGCATAGAATTTATTCCCATAATACATGGATTTTACAGAAATCGACTGATAAGGTTCTGTTTTCTGAGAATTTTTGTAAATCTCAATATTTTTGGCAATCTGTTTAGAAAGGTCAGGTTCCTGAAGTTTATCCGTACCTTCTAAAATCTGAGAAGTCACTTCTTTGATATCAACAATAAAGTCTACCGTTACTCCCGGATTCGGAAGTTCTCCCTGAGGATTTTTTGCCCAGAACCCATTTGATAAAAGGTCATTCTGAACCGTAGAGTGAGACTGAATCTGTCCGTATCCACAGTGATGGTTGGTAAGCAATAACCCTTTTGGCGAGATAATTTCCGCGGTACAGCCTCCGTTGAACTGTACTACCGCATCTTTTATGCTTGCTTTTTGCGGATTGAAAATATCTTTGGCAGAGATTTTCATTCCCAAATCTTTCATTTCCTTTTCATTAAGCTCCGTTGGAATCCACATTCCGCCGTATTGCTGTGCAAACGTCATTACAGCCGGCAAAAGAAATACAGATAGAAGTATCTTTTTTGTCATAATCAAAATTTTGCCCCAATTTACAAAGAAAAAGGGAGATTTGGATTAAAATTGGCTGATAGTTGATTGTTTTTTTAGAGGCTGTTCAAATTTAATATTTTATGATTCTTTTATTTTCAAAAACAAATTTTAATTCAGCATAACGATTATTCTAGAAAAGTAAAAACAAGTAAAATTTTGTATCAAGATTGATGATAAGGTTTAATCTTTAATCAGTTCGATCTATCAACCATCAACAAGAAACCATCAACAAGAAACTATCAGGCGGCTTAATTTTTGCTGCTGAAAAAGCATTTACACTAAATCATTTATTATGAAAAATTCAATTCAGATTCTGGGAATCGCTCTTGTATCGCTTGTGGTTTCCTGTACCCAAAAAGACAAAAATCCTGAAGTGGAGATGAACCCTAAAACAGATCCGATGGCGATTCAGGCTCCGGTAGACAGTACAAAAGAAACTTCCGTTGCGGGTGCTGATAATTCAGAAAATTCTTTGGACTGGGACGGAACGTATGAAGCCGCAGTTCCATGCGCAGACTGCCCCGGAATTAAAACGACACTTGTTCTAAATAAGGACAAAACTTTTAAAATCACAGAAGAATATCTGGAAAGAAATTCTAAAAATGAAGATACAGGAATGTTTGTATGGGATTCTACAGGAAGCATCATTACTTTAAACGGAAAAACTTCAAAATACAAATATAAAGTTGGGAAAAATACACTTACACAGCTTGATATGGAAGGAAAACCGATTGACGGTCCCAATAAAGCTCTGTATATTTTTAAAAAGAAATAAAATGATTTACACATCTGAAATCTCTTCATCCGAAGGGATTTTTTATTGACATCGGTGATATTAAAACTGATAGGCAATTATTTTATCATCTTCCATCAGGCTTTTCATTAAAATTTCATGATTGGTATTATTGCCTGTAACCATCCATGTTGTCGATAAATTTCCCTGTGTGTACTGCTGTTTTGCGAGGGTGAATTTCAGATGGTTTCTCTTAAAAAGCTCTTCACAATGTTGAATATCATGGTAATTGACTACCGCAATTTTATATTCCCGGATTTTATGATGCCTGTCTATAAATTTTTCAAAATAGGTTAAATAATTTAAAACCAATAAAATAAGTAGCGTTCCGAGGAGAGAAAGATAAACATATCCGGATCCGACTGCCATTCCGATGGAAGCTGTTGCAAAAATGGTTGTGGCAGTGGTAATTCCGTCGATTTTATTATCCCCTTTAAAAATAACTCCCGCTCCTAGAAAGCCGATTCCGGTAATGATATTGGCAGCCAGCCGATCCGGATTGGCGACCCCGATTTTAATGGAAAGTATCGTAAACAGGCAGGATCCGAAACAGACCAGAATAAAAGTACGCAAACCTGCCGATTTGTTTCTGTATTCCCGCTCCGTTCCGATGAAAATGCCGAGAAGAACGGAGATGAAAATCAGCAGAAGCTCATTCTGGATGACGTAATGATCTTTTAAAAATTCCATTTTGAAGATTTTACTAAATAAAATTACAATAATTCTTTTGATAAAAATCCAAATGAGGTATATTGTATCATAAAATGCTACAACCTTGAATGAAAGTCTGAAAAAGTCGATTGAAAACCTGTATTCTGTTTTTTCAAAATATGAAATCCGATCTGTTATCGAGAGATGCCCCTGTTGCGTTTCGGATCGTGACAAAGAGAAAATTCATAGTAAGGAACTCAGAGAACTCGAAGAAGAGGATCTTTCACGATATGCTTTCAAAGCAATGACAACGTGGGGAAATGTGGACGATTTTAAACATTTCCTACCGAGAATACTGGAGCTTTGTATCGATCATGATCTTGGAATTCAGCCGTTTGGTATTTTCGGAAAACTGGAATACGGAAAATGGGAAATCTGGGAATATGCCGAAAAAGAAGCGGTTACAACTTTTCTTTTGGAATGGTGGAAGTATTTCTTAGAAAACAGAAATTTTTTTGATGATGATCTGTTTTTCGGAATCTATAATGCGACGGGTGAAATGGAAAAATTATTAGACTGCTGGAAAGTGGATATTGCACAAAACAGCTTTATGATTTATGTGGATTTTATCCGGTATTATTATCAGGATTTTGTCAACGAAAACCTGAAAAATAAAAGTTTCGATGAATCAGATCATGAAAAATTTCTGAAATGGATCAAAGAAAATTCAAAAAGTCTTGAAGAAGGTTTCTACTATTTCGAAAAGAGGGATGAAAGATTTGCAAGCAAAATTTCGGACGCTCTGTATCTTTTGGAACACAGCTAAAAAAAGACTGCCTTTGAAAGACAGTCTTTTGTATTCAGATCAGTTTAATTTTTAATGAATTTCTGAACGAATGTTTTATCTTTTGTGGATAATTTAATGATATAATTTCCTTTGGCAAGTTCAGAAACATTCATTGAATTTCCTTTTACCGATGCAGAACTTAATATTCTTCCTGAAGCATCGTAAATTTCAGCTTTTACAATTTCATTTTTAGACTGAATGTTTAAAACTTCTTTTACAGGATTCGGATAGATCAAAACTTCATTGTTTTTTGATGCCATTTCGGATGTCGACAATACGTTTTGAACAGTTGTTGTGTAAGTATTGGTCACAATCGGAGCATTATAATCAAAATAAATTTTTGCGGTGTTACTGAAGCTGTCTCCAATATTCAATGTAGATTTTGTTTTAATTTTAAATGAAACATATCCGCCATTATTTCCTGCCGCGTAAGGAAGCTGAATATTTTCGAAAATAAATTCTACGGTATTCGGATTGGTAGTTCGGGTTATAAAGTTATGACTTCTGTTTAACGGAATTAGTGTGGACAGATCAAATTTCGAGGTATCAATCTCATCTTTCACGACAATGTTTTGTGCATTTGCAGTTCCGGTATTCTCAAATCTGATCACATAATGAACATAGTCGCCCACTTTTGCTTGTGTAATGGAGGTTCCTTCCAAACACGTTTTATCATTCGGATCGAAAGAATTGACAACAGTCTGATTTAACGCAAATGTATTATCCAGAGGAGTTTCGTCCGTTGCTCCATTAATTTGAGTCGTATAATTAAGAACCGCGCCACCATTTAACGGAGGAGTTTGTGTAGGAGTATTTAAAGCAAAAGTAACTGTAATTTCTCTGGTTTCAAAAGGAAGCAGGCTGCTGAAATTCCAGTTTAATAGTCCGGTTGACTGAGAATTTACCGTGACAGATGAGCTTGAGAAATCCATCAGGTTATCATTATAATTGAAAGATAAAGTTCCGGATTGTGTTCCGGTTCCTTTATTTTTATAAACGATTTTGTATTTTGCACTGAAGCCTGGTCTTGCCGCAGTAATCGGAATAATTACCGCTTCAAGATCATTGTGTGCTCCATTGGCTGAAAGGCAGAAGTTTTGTATTAATGGACTCGTTTGCGTTGGAAAATTTGCTGTTAAGCTTGTGGGTGAAATATTGAAATAAGAAGGATTCTCAATAACTGGAGTTATTGTGTGAGAACCAGCGCCTACGGCAATTGAATGATTTCCTGATGCATTCGCAATTAAACTTCCCGAAACTGTTCCGTTGGTAATATTGAATTTCTGAAAAGCTTTATTACTATCATTAACATCACAACCGTTATTGTTACCATCATATTTTGTATTTCCCTGAATGGTATAATTTACTCCACCCGGTATAAATGAACAGTAAGAATTGATAGTACAATTATATCCTTGGCTTGTTATAAAAGTCATAATTCCTGCTGTCTCAAAATCGTCAGCACATATATAAGAAAGGTTTGGGCAACTGTAAAAATAGGTGGAAGTTGGTACATTATTGTCTAAGCCATTTTTTAAAAGTAATTTTTGTAGATTGGGACAGCCACTACAATTAATACTTACTAGTTTAGGATTTTGTGTTGCATCAAGCACTGAAAATGGATTACCTGTAGCAACCAAACCAACCAGAAGCGGAAAATGACTAAGGTCTAAAGTTGAAAAGTTACATCCGCTTATGCCTAAATATTTTAAGTTTGGTGTTGCAGTAAGAGGCATAGAACTGAGGCTGTTGTAATTTAAATTAAGAATTTCAAGTGCATTATTATTTTGTAAATTGATACTGGCGATATTATTAAATAAAAAATTGGCTTCATATAGGTTTGTAAGCCCACTTAAATCTATAGAATTGATATGATTGTTGGTTGCTGTAAGCAAAAACATAGAGGTGAGCCCAGAAACATTTAAATTCTGTAAATTGTTGTAGCTGCAATCAAAATTTCCTAAAGATGAGGAGTTATGTGCGTCAATGGTTGTTAAGTTAGAATTATTTTTAACGATTACCATTGTTGCTCCTGTACCATGTATATCAAGACTCGTCAGAGCGTTATTTTGTTCTACCGTGATGTTTTGTAAAGAAGTCATATTGCCAAAATCAATAAACTGAACCTGAGCAAAATTAGAGGCTGTAATTTTCTTTAGATTGGTAAAACTTTTGATACCGGTAAGAGACGCAATAATATTCATATTGTACCCTGCAGCTCCTCCAAGTATTAACTCTCCAACATTTTGAGCTTCAGAAACTTGTATTTCGCTGTCACCATTTGTATCAATAATTATTGCTGCTCCGGAAAGATTTCGTGCAATAATCTGGTTGGTCGTATTTGCGGAAAGTAGCTTTGCCTTGAAATTCGCATCCGGAATATTCACAATCTGCGCCTGAAAAACAGCACATAAAACGATACAAATGATTAAATAGATTTTTCTCATGTATTATTAGTTGTTAGTTTATTTTTATCAATAGCAAAAATAAACCATTGAAAATTAATCTCAATGGTTTATTATGTTAAATATTTTTATGATTTTTTACTGTTTTTCTACCAAATCCAAAAACTGCTGTTCATCCAGAATCTCAATTGTTCCGATGTCCTGCGCTTTTTTCAGTTTGCTTCCTGCTTTTTCGCCCACCACAAGGAAATTAAGGTTTTTGGATACTGCCGAAATATTTTTTCCGCCGTGTTTTTCTACCATTTCTTCCGCCGCTTCTCTGGTAAATAATGATAATTTCCCAGTAAAAAGGAATGTTTTTCCTTCCAGAACATTCGACAGAACTTCGTTCGTACTTTCGCCTTTTTCAAGCTGTACTCCGTAAGATTTTAACCTTTCGATCATCAAAATATTTTCGGAATTTGCAAAAAACTCCACGATGCTTACCGCGATTTTGGTTCCAATATCTTCTACTTGGCAAAGCTCTTCTACCGTCGCATTTTTCAGATCTTCGATGGTCGGGAAATTTTTAACCAGTTTTTTGGCAACCGTTTCTCCGACGTGTTTTATCCCGATTCCGTACAGTACTTTTTCAAACGGAATTTCTTTGGATTTTTCGATTCCTGAAATGATGTTCTGTGCCGATTTTTCTGCCATTCTTTCCAACGGGAGAAGCTGCTCCTTCGTTAAAACATAGAAATCTGCCGGATTTTCAATTAATCTTTCTCTGTAAAGCTGTTCGATGGTTTCACTTCCCAGATTATCAATATTTAAAGCCTTTCTGGAAACATAATGGATCATTCTTCCCACAACCTGTGGCGGACAGTGGAGATCATTCGGACAGAAATGAATTGCCTGATCCTCGATTTTTACAAGCTCAGTGCCGCATTCCGGACAATTTTTGATGTATTCAATTTCCTTGCTTTCTTCCGTTCTTTTTTCGGTATTGACGCCGACAATTTTCGGGATAATTTCACCTCCTTTTTCTACATAAACGAAATCATTTTCATGAAGATCAAGTTTCTTAATAATATCTTCATTGTGAAGTGAAGCTCTTTTCACAATTGTTCCGGCTAATAAAACAGGCTTCAGATTCGCAACCGGAGTGATGGCTCCTGTTCTTCCGACCTGATAGGAAACGCTTTGCAGTTCGGTTTCCACTTTTTCAGCCTTAAATTTATAAGCCATTGCCCAACGTGGAGATTTTGCAGTATATCCAAGTTGTCTCTGCTGTTTTAAAGAGTTGACTTTTAAGACAATACCATCAATTTCAAACGGTAAATTATGACGCTCTACATCCCAGAAATTGATAAATTCCTTCACCTCATCCAAAGTCGTACATAATTTTGCCTGCTGAGAAGTTTTGAAACCCCAGCTTTGCGCTTTCTGAAGCAGTTCCCAATGCGATGCTGCAGGAATATCTTCTGAAATAAACTGATACAGAACCGATGAAAGCCCACGTTTTCTCACTTCGCCGCTGTCCTGCATTTTAAGACTTCCGCTTGCGGTATTTCTGGGATTCATGAAAGGATCGAGACCTTCTTCCTCACGCTGTTTGTTGATTTTATCGAAGTTTTTTCGGGTTAAATAAATTTCTCCGCGCATAAAAAAATGTTCCGGAAAATCACCTTTCAGTTTCAGAGGAATATCCGAAATGGTACGAACGTTTGCCGTAATTTCATCACCCTGAAAACCGTCTCCGCGAGTTACTGCCTGAACCAGTTTTCCGTTTTCATACAAAATGGAGATCGAAGCACCGTCGTATTTCAGTTCGGCAACAAATTCCACCGGTTCGTCAATCGTTTTAATAATTCTTTTTTCCCAGTCTTCAAGATCATCAAAATCATAAGAATTATCAAGAGAATACATTCTGAATTTATGCTGAACCGTAGGGAAAACTTTAGTAATTCCACCGCCGACACGAACGGTAGGAGAGTTTTCGTCATGAAATTCGGGATATCGGGCTTCCAGATCGCGAAGCTTTTCCAGCAGCATATCAAAATCATAATCCGAAATCGTCGGAGTATCAAGGAGATAATAATTTTCGTTGTGCTGATGAAGCTCTTTTCGCAGATCTTCTATTTTCTGTTGTATGTTTTCGGACATCGGGTTTCTATCTTTTCAACAAAAATAAATAAAAGTAATTCCAATTTAAAAAATAAGGGAATTAAATATTCTGCGAAAATTAAAAAGTTGTAACATATTTCAACCAACTGATTATCCACCAGATAAATCCGGCATTAAAATTTATTTAACATAATGTTCCGATATAATTTAAAAAATGTTAAAACTCCCTTAAACAGAGGATTCTGAAAGTCAGAATACATTTGCAAAGCTAATTTGTAAATATGAAAAAAGTAAAGATTGTATTGGGGTTATTGTTTCTGAGTTTCGGAACTCTTGTGTATGCGCAGACCACTCAGGCTTCCATTGTAGGAAAAGTTACCGGAACCGGAAAAGCTCCGCAGGAAAAGGTAAAAGTAACAATTGTAAATGAATCCACAGGTTTTAAAACGGAAACGGAAACCAATTCGAAAGGGGAATATATTTTCAAAGAAATTCCTTTGGGCGGACCTTACACGGTATTCGTAAATGATGAAAAAAGGGAAGGCTACAATGTGAATTTTGGAGATCAGGTAACGGTAAACGTAGATCTGGGAAGCGAGAAAAGCATTGAAGAAGTGGTTGTTACCGGAAATTTAAAAAACAAAATCGGGAATTTGGGTGCGGCAACAGCCATCACAACCAAAAACATCGGAATTTTACCTGTAAACGGAAGAAACTTCAACAACCTTGCTGAACTTTCACCTTTGAGCGGTAAAAACGGAAGTATTTCCGGACAGTTGGGTTCTTCCACGAATTTTACCATCGACGGAATGACAGCTAAAAATCCTACATCTGCAGGTTCTACCACAAGCAGAAGTAATGCACCGTTTTCTATTTCCATTGAAGCGGTTCGTGAATTTAAAGTAACCACCAATCAATATGATGTAACATTGGGAAGAAGCGGAGGAGGAACCGTAAGTGCGGTTACAAAATCAGGAACCAATAAATTCTCAGGAAGTGCATGGGAATATTTGAGGACAAACTGGCTTTCCAGCAAATATGACATCAGGGGAAATAAAATCAATAACGATTTTTCCACTTCTCAGTTTGGGTTCTCTTTAGGCGGACCGATCATCAAAAACAAACTGCATTTCTTCGTTGCATGGGATCATCAGTTGGATTCAAGACCGTTGCAGATTGCCGATATCAAATCTCATGACGACGAATTGAGGTTAAATACCACAACGGCTACTTTAAATAAATTCCTTGATATTGCAAGAGCAAAATATGGAGTTGGAAATACACCGCAGTTCGGAAGTTTTGATAAAGTGAGAAATTCTGATGCCGGATTTTTGCGTTTAGACTGGCAGATTAACGATAAAAACTTATTGACTTTAAGAAATAACTTCACCTACGATCTGAACAAAAACGGTTTGGGAGACAACACAGCGATCAATGCATTTGAATCGTATGGAAATGATAAAAATCTGGATAACAGCTTATTGTTGACTTTAAGATCAAACTTAAAGCCGAATATGACTAATGAACTGAAGGCGCAGTATCTTTACACGTTTCAGGACAGTTATCAGAACGATCAGCTTGGTCATCCCGTTCCGAGAGCCATTGTCGAAAATATCGTAACCAGCATCGACGGAAAAGACAAGGCAACCAATATTCAGATCGGAGGACACCGTTTTGCGCAGGAAAGTTTCAGGAATAATGTGTTCCAGATCGTAGACAATTTATACTACAATACGGATAAAATCAAATATACCTTCGGAGCAGATTTAATGTATACGATGGCAAAATCGGTGTACGGAAGTGAAGTGAACGGAAGATTCCACTTCAGGGAAAATCCTACTGTGAATGGAGGAGATAATTTATTTAATTTTAATAATCTTGTTGCGTACAGATTTTACAGAGAAGTTCCTTTGATGGAAGACCCTTCCGTGAAATCCAATATCTATAATTTAGGAGTTTACGGACAGATTCAGACAAAAATTGCAAAAGGTCTGGATTTAATGGCGGGTTTAAGATTGGATTACGGCGGTTATCCGAAAGCAGGCTTTAACCAGAAATTGTATGATGAAATGGGAATCCGAACAGATAATCAGATCAAATCATTCATCATTCAGCCAAGATTCCAGTTCGATTGGAATATTAATGAAGGAAATAAAGACTTCCTGAAATTCGGGGCTGGAATTTTCTCTTCAGACATCAATAATTATATGATTATCAATAATCTGGTATTTGACGGAAGACATTTGGCAACAGTGGATGTAGCTGGTAAAGATGTTCCTGTTCTGAACTTCAATAGCTATAGAAATGATTATAGCACTGTTCCTACACTTGCTCAGAACCAGATCCCTACCATTAACTACACAGGAAAAGATGCAAAAATTCCGGTGGTTTATAAAGCCAATGTTTCTTATACGCACTTCTTCAACGAGAGATTCAGAGCGGGAGTTGCGGGTTACATGACGTTGGGAAGAAACAACTATTTCTACTACGACAGAAATATGGTGGCAAATCCTTATTTTACGCTGGATAATGAAGGAGGAAGAGGCGTTTTTGTTCCTGCAGCAAAGATCGCAGCCAACGGAACGCTGAACTGGAAAGACGGAAGAATCAACAAAAATTTCGGAAGAGTTCTGGAATTGGTAAGCGATGGAAAAGTCAATCAGTTTTCATTCGTCTTAGACACAAGTTACCGTTACTGGAAAGACGGAGAAATTACAGCAAGTTACACCTGGGCAGACATCAAAGACAATACTTCGTATAATGGAAACGTAGCCAATTCTGCAACACTGTCTACCATGGTTTCAGGAGATCCGAGAAACTTAAGAATGTCGTATTCGGACAACCAGTTCAGAAACAAAGTCGTGATTTATGGTAATTCACCAACGATTGCGGGATTTACCTTAGGAATCCGTTACGCAGGAATCGGTGGAACGCGTTTCTCTGTAACGGCAGGCGGAAACGTAAACGGAGATTTCGTAGATACGAACGATTTAGCTTACATTTTCCCGAATCTTACACAGACTTTAATTGATAATCCTGAAGTGGGACAGGCTTTGAAGAACTACATTACAGATTACAACAACAAAGTTGCAGAAAGAAACGGCGGAAAAAATGGTTTCTACGGAGTTTGGGACGTTCGTGTAGCAAAGAAAATCAAATTTGAGAAAATCGGAGCCTTTGAACTTTCAGTGGATATTTTCAACGTTGCCAATTTACTTAACAAAGAATGGGGCGTTAACAAATCTTACGGAAATACAGCGCTGTACAGAATTACAGGATTTGATCAGGCGACGAAACAGTTTAAGTACAGTCTGAATACAAGCGGATTAGAACCTCTTTCAGGAAATCCTTACCAGATCCAGATCGGAGCGAAATATTCTTTCTAATCTAAAAATAAGTTTAAACTCATTTTAAATGTAACCGCAAAAGAGACAAAAGACTTTGTTGAGATTATTTAAAGTATTTCAAAAGTCTGCAAAGAGAAAAATCTTTGATTTTTTAAACTTATGTGCTCTTTTTTACATTTAAGTACTCAACTTAAATAACTAAAGTGTTACAATCTTTTGCGGTAAAAAAGTTTAGACAAGTTTAATGTAAAAAATGTAAATGGTCAATTTTGCTTTGCATGTCAATTGTTAATTTTAAATAACTGATCATTGAAAGCGAAGGATTCACAATTGACGATTCACTTAAATAAATTTATATACCTTTATCTGAAAGTTGAAAGACTTTCGAATACTATTCAAATTATATTATGAAAAATTTTATCTTAGGGTTCGCAGTTTTAAGCACAGTAGTAATGAAGGCACAAACCCAGATCGTAGCACACAGAGGATATTGGCAGACGCAGCCGCCCACGACAGAGAATTCTCTGAAATCGTTGGAAAATGCGCAGAATTTAAAGATTTACGGATCCGAATTCGATGTGAGAATGACGAAAGACGGAGTTTTGGTTGTAAACCACGATGAACATCACGCAAAAATGGAAATTTCCGAAACCGATTTTAAAGAACTGGAGAAAGTAAAATTATCCAACGGTGAAGATTTTCCCACTCTGAAAGACTATTTAAAACAAGGGAAGAAAGATAAATCGTTAAAACTGGTGGTTGAAATAAAGCCTGACAAAACCAAGGAAAAAGAAGATGAACTGACGGCGAAAACCATCAAAATGATCAAGGATATGAAGCTTGGAGCACAATGCGATTTCATTTCTTTCAGCTTAAATATCTGTAAGGAAATTAAAAGACTGGAACCCACTTTTAAAGTTCAGTATCTGAAAGGAGAGCTTTCTCCGCAGCAGATCAAGGACGAAGGTTTGGACGGAATCGATTACCATTACAGCATTTTCCAGAAAAATCCTACATGGATTGCAGATGCAAAAGCTTTGGGATTGATCACCAATGCATGGACGGTGAATGACGTTGCCATTGCCGATGAATTAAAAAAGCAGGGAATTGGTTTCATTACTACCAATATTCCGGATCAGCTTAAAAAATAAGATCATGTCATCTTTATAAAAAAGTCTGTCTCTTTTGAGGCGGACTTTTTTTGTTTTAAAAACTTCCTTTAAAATTCAGTCAACTTTGTGGTATCCCTTATTTACTCAGGAAAAGACAATAAAATTAGGGAAATAAATCAGCTTTAAAATATTAAAAATTATTCATTCGTTTAACCTCTTGTTAACCAGTTGGCTGTGCAATGTTATTAAGGTTTAATTAATATGGCGTTTAATAATTCTTTAATAAATGTTAAAATAGTATTAAAATCCTACTCATAATATCGTTTTAGTTTTGCGCAAACAAAAAGGATATGCGTAAAGAGACACAAAAAGTACTCATTTTATCATTACTAGGACTTGTCAGTGTAAATCTGGCGGCTCAGCAAAAAGTGAAAAGAGATACCATTAAGAACATCGACGAAGTTGTGGTAACCGCTTTGGGGATCAAGAGACAAGACAAATCTTTAGGATATGTTGCGGAAAAAGTAAACTCAGACACTTTTGAAGAAACTCAGAACAACAACTGGGCTCAGTCTATGGAAGGAAAAGTTGCCGGACTGAAAGTTCAGACGGCAGGAGCGGGACCGCTTGCCAGTTCCAGAATTACCTTAAGAGGCGAAAAGTCGATGGTATTGGATAATAATTACGCATTGATCGTTGTAGATGGAATTCCTTTGGGAAATTCCACCACAGGAACCGGAACTCCGGCTTATGGAGCGGGTTCGGGAGGGGATGTTCCGATTGATTTAGGAAACGGACTGAACAGCATCAATCCTGATGATATTGAATCGGTAACCGTTCTGAAAGGAGCTTCTGCAGCTGCATTATACGGATCCCGCGCTGCGAACGGAGCTTTGATGATCACTACAAAATCAGGAAAAAGCAAAAACGGAAAAATTCAGGTAACCTTCAATTCCTATTCAAGTTATGATACGGTTCTGAAATGGCCGGATTGGCAGTACGAATACGGACAGGGAACTTTGGCTAAAAATACAGCAGGGCAGTTCTATTATTCTTACGGCGCTTCTGCAGACGGTGTAAGTACCGGAGGAACGAGCAGTGCTTTCGGACCGAAATTCGCGGGACAGTATTATTTTCAGTATGATCCTACCGTTGGCGGACAGAGCAAGGAAAGACAGCTTTGGAGAGCTTATGAAGACAATATCAAAGGATTCTGGAGAACAGGTTCTACGTATTCCAACAGTCTTTCGGTAGAGAGTTCTAATGATAAAACCAATTTCAGAACATCGCTTACCTATCTTAATAACGAATGGATGATGCCGAATACAGGTTTCGACCGACTGAATTTTGCTTTGTCGTTCGCGCATCAGTTAACCAAAAAATTAAAAATTTCCACCAAATTTACTTTCAATAAAACTTCAAGTGACAATCTTCCGGCAACGGGATACAATAACCAGTCGATTTCCTATTTCATGATCTTCCAGAATCCGAATGTGGATCTTGCATGGTATCAACCCATCTGGAAACCGGGACAGGTGCAGATCGATCAGATTCACCCTTTCAGTACATTTATCGACAATCCTTACCTCATCGCTTATGAAATGCTGAACGGAGTGGATAAAAAAACGATTTTCGGAAACATTACGGCAGATTATCAGTTCAATAAAAATTTCAGTCTGATGCTGAGGTCCGGACTGGAAGTGCTGAACGAAAAAAGAACAACAAAACGTCCGTGGAGTTCCGCCAATTATGCAAAAGGATTCTACAGAGAACAGTACATCAAAAATCACGAATACAACAACGATGTTTTATTTTCGTACAAACAGAGCTTTAATAAATTCAATATTTCTGCATCAGCCGGAGGAAGCATCCGTTACAATCAGTATGTGATGAATGATTATCAGGCAAACGGATTGAAAATTGCCGGAGAATACAATCTTACCAATGCGCTTGGAATTGATGTAAAATATCCGAGACCGGGAGACGAACAGGTAAACAGTGTCTATGGTTTGGTAACATTGGGATACGACAATAAATTCTTCGTGGATGTTACCGGAAGAAACGACTGGAGTTCCACGCTTCCGAAATCCAACAGATCATTCTTTTATCCTTCCGTAAGTACAAGTTTCATTCTTTCAGAAATTTTCAAACTGAAAAGCGACCGTTTCAATTACTGGAAACTGAGAGCTTCGTGGGCAAAAGTAGGAATTGACGGTTCTCCTTACCAGTTAGATACTTATTATGATACCAGTTCTATCACAGGAAGTGTGGTGGCGAGAAATATTTTCAACAATCCTAATCTTAAGCCTGAAAAAAATGCCAACGTAGAAGCGGGAATGGATTTCAGCGTATTAAAAAACAGATTGAATTTTAATTTCACACTGTATCAGAACATGAGTGAAAACCAGATTATTCCGGTTTCTCTTCCTTATGAAAGCGGTTATTCCCAAAGAATCATCAACGCAGGGAAAATCCGAAACAGAGGTATGGAATTATCTTTAAATACGACACCATTTAAAACCAAAAGCTTCTCCTGGATGATCGGAGCCAACTGGTCTGCCAACGAAAACAGAGTACTTACCACGTCCGAAGGTTTCGACGGAATTATTTCAACCGTGGGAGGAGTGGTTTTTTATAAAGCCGTTGTAGGAGGTTCTTTAGGAGATATGTATGGTTTCAAGCTTGTAAAAAACAGTCAGGGACAGGTTGTTTATGACAACGCAGGATTGCCTTTAAGACCTGCAGAAATAGAAAAAGTAGGAAATGCATTCCCGAAATGGAGAGCCGGTCTACAGAATGATTTTAAAATTAAAAATTTCACCGTAAGCTTCTCGTTCGATGGTCAGTACGGTGGCGTTGCCTACTCGCAGTCGCATCACAAAATGTCGGAACAGGGAAAACTGAAATCTACACTTCCGGGAAGAGACAATCCGAACGGAATGATCGTAGGAGAAGGAGTTGTACAGAATCCGGACGGTTCTTACAGCCCGAATACAAAAGCGGTTACCGTATCTGCTTATTATGCAGAATACTACAGAAGAGCCAACGTGGAAACGAATACATTCAGCACAGATTTTATCAAACTGAGAGATGCAAGAATCGCCTATTCTTTCCCGAAAGAAACCATAAAATCTTTAGGACTGCAGGATCTTACCTTAGCTATTTTCGGAAAAAATCTATGGATGTGGACGAAGTTCCCGCTGTTTGATCCTGAAGTAGCCACTTTAGATAACGCCACCATTACTCCCGGAGTGGAAATGGGGCAGCTTCCAACCGCCAGAACCGTTGGATTTCAGTTAAATCTTAAATTTTAAATCTTAAAAAATGAAAAAATTATTCATCAACATAGCTTTGGTTGCTTCACTTTTTATTTTCAATTCTTGCGACAGAAATTTTGAAGAAATCAACACAGATACCAGTAAAATTCTCAATCCGTCTGTAGGAAGCCTTCTGGCTCCCATTCAGTACGAAATGGCAAACTACGGATACAGCAGAGCTAATGATTTTACTTTCGATATCATGCAGATCGGTCTGGATTTTCCGAATGAAGGAAATACGTACAGCAGGTATTACATGACGGAAGGAAGCGGAAACGGCGTCTGGAATACCTCTTACAAATGGCTGAAGCAGGTAAATGACCTGAGAACTTTTGCCAAAAAAGAGCAGAACAACAATTATCTGGCGATTTCCATGGTTTTGAATGCGTGGATCTACTCCAATCTTACCGATGCTTTCGGAGATGTGCCTTTTTCTGAAGCCGTAAAGATCGATCAGGGAATCATTACCCCGAAATACGACAGCCAGAAAGATATTTATGTTCAGCTTTTAAATGATCTTAAAACAGCAAACAGCTTATTCGATACTACCAAAACATTAACGGAAACTGATCTTTTCTATAATGCCAATAATAATGTGACGGGAATCGTTAACTGGAAGAAGTTCTGTAATTCTTTATCATTAAGATTATTAACGAGAATTCTGAAAAGAAACGGCGAAGTCAACGTTCATGAAAGAATTCAGGAAATTGTAAGCAATCCTACCACATATCCGATTTTCCAGAACAATACAGACAGCGCTTTATTAACCATTTCCGGAATTTCACCTTACCTTCCGCCGATCGCAAGACCGCAGGATTTTACAGCGTACCGTGCCGCAGGAGAATTTTTTGTGAATGCCATGAAAAACAATAATGATCCGAGAATGAGCATGTTTTTCACACAGGCAAAAGATCTGGCAACGAATGCGAACATCGGTTATAAAGGTGCTCCTTCAGGATATGCTTTGGGAAGTTCTTTCAATTATCAGCCTTCGAATTTCAATCAGAATCTGGCAAAAGCGCCGTTGAAAGATTTAATCATGACCTATTCTGAGGTTCAGTTTATCCTTGCAGAGCTTTCTTTCAAAGGAATTATTACAGGAAATACCCAGACTTATTATGAAAACGGGGTAAAATCGATCATTGAACAATGGGGAGCGACCGTTCCTGCCAATTATTTTACCAACGCTAATGTGGCTTACAACGGAACTTTTGAAAGAATTATGCTTCAGAAATACATTTCCTTATTCTTTGTAGACCATCAGCAATGGTACGAATACAGAAGAACAGGATTCCCGGTTTTACCGAACAACGGCGGGCTTCAGAACAACGGACAGATGCCGGTAAGATTTATGTATCCTACCCAGACCAAAGTAATGAACACAGCTAATTACAATGCAGCAGTTCAGGCAATGGGTGGAGACAATATCAATGTTAAAATGTGGTGGAATAAACCATAAACTTATCCGTAGGATCGGGCTTTAGCCCGATTTTCAGAAAAATAATCAGATTGGCTTCAGCCAAAACTTACATTCAAATATTATTACAATGAATATAAAATTTTTAATGCCTTGTCTTTTAATTTCAGCAATGGCATTTTCACAGGCTTCTGTTTCGGGATATGTGTACGAAGACAGCAACAAAAATCAGAAGAAGGAAAACAAAGAAAAAGGAATTGAAGGAGTGGCGGTTTCCAACGGAGCTCAGGTTGTGTTAACCGATAAAAACGGAAGATACAGTCTGCCTGTTCAGGACGGACAGACCATTTTTGTTATCAAACCTTCCGGCTATATGACTCCTCTAAATGCAAATAATCTTCCTCAATATTATTATCAGTACAAGCCAAAAGGTTCTCCCACAGATTTTAAATACAAAGGTTCTGCGCCTACAGGCGAACTTCCGAAAGAAATTAATTTTGCCTTAAATAAACAGAATGAAAGCAAAAATTTTGATATTCTGGTTTTCGGAGATCCGCAGCCTTACACGGAAAAACAATTGGATTATTTTAAAAGAGCCATTGTAAATGAGGTGAAAAGTACGAAGAAGAATGCGGTTTTAGGAATCAGTTTAGGAGATTTGGTAGGAGATAATTTAAGCCTGCAAAAACCTTACGCAGACGTGATGAAAGAAATCGGACTTCCTTGGTATAACGTGATGGGAAATCATGACATGAACTACGAAGCGAAAGAAGATATGCTTTCCGATGAGACTTTTGAATCTAATTTCGGACCTGCAAATTATTCCTTCAACTACGGAAATGTACATTTTATTATCTTGGATGATATTTTGTATCCGGATCCGCGCGACGGAAAAGGATATTGGGGAGGTTTCCGTGAAGATCAGATGCAGTTTATCGAAAACGATCTGAAACTGGTGGATAAAAATAAACTGATCGTTGTTTCTTTCCATATTCCTCTGGAGCATAAAAATGAAGATAATTTCAGAAACGCAGACCGCCAGAAATTGTTTGATCAACTTGCTCCGTTTAAAAATGCTTTGTTGCTTTCGGCGCATACTCATGTTCAGCAGCAGCTTTTTTACGGGAAAACAGCAGGATGGAACGGTTCCAAAGATCTTCACGAATACAATGTGGGAACAACCTGCGGCGACTGGTGGTCCGGAACTTCTGATGATTTGGGCTTGCCTACTTCCACGATGAGAGACGGAACAGCAAAAGGATATTCTTTCATCAGTTTTAACGATAACGAATATAAAGTAAAATATAAAACTGCCGGAAAGCCTGAAGATTATCAGATCAATTTATATGTTCCGAAAGTAGTTCCTTTCCCTTCAAAAACGTCTGCAAAAGTTTTGGCAAATTTCTTCATGGGAAGCAAAAAAGATAAGGTAGAATACAGAATAGACGGCGAAAAATGGGAAGAAATGCAGTATGACGAAACCGTAGATCCGAGTTTTGCGATGTCGGTTTTCAAATGGGATACTACGCAGAATATTTTCCCCGGAAGAAGGCCTTCCAATCCGGAATCTTCAAAACACATCTGGACCGGAGATTTCCCGAAAAAACTTTCTTTAGGAAAGCATAAAGTTGAGGTAAGAGCAACGGATATGTATGGAAACCAGTTCTCTGCAACAGAAGAATTTGACGTTCAGAACCAGATTATTATTCCTTAATTTTCATTTATTACTATACTTTCAAAGAAACCGGCTCTATTTTGGAGTCGGTTTTGCTTTAAACATAAGCGGTTATTTATAAATTAATCATAATACGGATTTTTAGCTCGGCTAATGTTTCGTAAATTTGCATCAACGAATAAAAAATTCTTTAAAAATGGATATAAACGGAAAAAATGCCATCGTTACAGGAGGCGGAAGAGGATTGGGAAAAGCTGTGGCTTTAGCTTTGGCAAGTGAAGGAGTAAATGTAGCCATCACGGGAAGAAATGAAGAAAACCTTAAAATGGTAGTCGATGAAATCCAGAAACTGGGAGTAAAATCGGCTTACGCAGTTTTCAGTATTGATAATGAAATCCATGTAAAAGCAGGAATCGATTCTATTGCCGAGCAATTGGGAGGTGTTGATATTTTAATTAACAACGCAGGGATCGGAGATTTCGGTTCTATTGAAGAAATGCCTTCTGAAACCTGGGAGCAGGTGATTAAAACTAATCTTTTCGGGGTATATTATGCAGCAAAAGCTGTTTATCCTTTCATGAAAGAAAAAGGAGAGGGGGATATTGTAAACGTTGCGTCTACAGCAGGTCTGAAAGGCGGACCGAATATGTCGGCTTACGCAGCATCCAAGGCAGCAGTTGTTTCCCTGTCTCAATCAATGATGGCAGAATGGAGAAAACAGAATATTCGTGTGATTACCTTAACACCGAGTACCATTGCTTCAGATATGTCGATTCAGGGAGGTTTAACAGACGGAAATCCTGAAAAAGTTCTTCAGCCGGAAGACTTTGCAGAATGGGTAAGAGATATTTTAAAAATGAACAGAAGAGCGTTGATCGCAAACGGTTCTATTTTCTCTACCAATCCATAATTGGTTTAAAGTTTTGAGTTCTGGATTTTTTTCGGACTCAAGATATAAAACTATTGTAAAAGCGGACTTCGGTTCGCTTTTTTTATATATGACTGTCATTGCGAGGAGCGAAGCGACGAAGCAATCTTATATTTGTAATTGAAAAATTATCCTCAACTAATTTGTCTTCTTTTAGAGATCTTACAGATTAGAAGCTTGATTTTTTTGAGATTGCTTCGTCGCTTCGCTCCTCGCAATGACGAATAATTAACCTTTGCTGAGTGAAACGCCCTTGCGAACGAAAGATATTCTCAATAATTTCAAATTAATCCTTTGCGTGTATTGCGTTTAAAAAGAAAACCATTAAGAACATTTAAGCAGTTAAGAGAGATTAAGAATTTGCAGGCAAACTGAAGGATAAGTTAAAAAAATGCTTTGTGTGCTTATTTAAGTGAAACGCCTTAGCGAACTTAAAAATATGAAGTAAGGTTTTAAAAGAAAAATCTTCGCGGACTTTGCGTTAAAAAACAAGAACAGCAATATTCCAGAATAAAAAATAGAGATTCTTCCTTCGTCAGAATGACAAAGTAAACGTATCATCTTTGCTGAGTGAAACGCCTTCGCGAACGAAGAATATGCAGTACATTATTAAAAAAAATCTTCGCGGACTTTGTGTTAAAAACAAAACTGATCGCTTTAAAAACAAAACCAGCAATATTCCAATAAATCGAAAAAGTAGTTTTATTTTTGCAACAAATTATTCACATGCAAAATTATTTAGAATTCGATTTCAAAATCACACCGCTTCAGCCGTGGAACGAAATATTAATGGCAGAACTTATTGAGATAGGTTTCGACAGTTTTACGGAAGAAATCAACGGTATTTTAGGATATATTCAGAAAGACTTATTTAATGAAGAAGAGCTGAAATCTCTGCCGCTTTTTCAGAATGATGAGGTGAAAATTGAATACACTTTTAAGGAAATGCCGAACATCAACTGGAATGAAGAATGGGAAAAGAACTTCGAACCGATTAATATTGATGATAAAGTGCTGATCAGAGCAGAGTTCCATGAATCTGTTCCGGGAATGCACGAAATTGTTATTCAGCCGAAAATGTCTTTCGGAACAGGACATCATCCGACAACGCATCTGATGATTCAGCAGATGATGGATATTGATTTTAAAGGTAAAAAAGTTCTGGATATGGGTTGCGGAACGTCGGTTCTGGCAATTTATGCAAAACAGATCGGAGCCGGAGAAACCAAAGCGATTGATATTGATGAATGGTCGGTGGAAAACTCCAAAGAAAATGCAGTAAGAAATAATGTGGAACTGGATATCGAGCTGGGAACTGCGGAAAATTTAGGCAAAGAACATTACGATATTATTTTGGCAAACATCAACAGAAATATTTTAATTTCAGACATTCCGACGTATGTTTCTGTACTAAATGAAGGTGGGAAATTACTGCTTTCAGGATTGTGTTTCTTTGATGTGGATGATATTCTTGAAGTGTGTAAGGAAAAGGGTTTAACGCTTACAAAAAAACTTCAGAGAGAAGAATGGGTAAGCTTGCTGCTTGAAAAATAAATAATCACATTTTTCACTTAACCTCAACCTCAACCTTAACCTTAACTTCAGTTTTAACCAAATCTTATGAAAACCTTTTTCACCATTCTGTTTGTATTCGTTGTTCAGATTTTCTCTGCGCAGGAAGACGATTACGTGTACGCAAACGGAGTTTTCGATTTTGAAGAAAATAAAACACAGAAAATATTCACGGACTGGACGAGGATAAGACAGTCTCCGAATGTCATTTCTCCGGTTTTGGATTCTCTTCAGAGCAATCAGCAGATTTTAATTGTTAAAAAAGACGAAACGATCCTGAAATTAGGTGAAAGAAGAGCGAACTGGTATAAAATTTCTTACCAGAAAGGGGATACAACTTCCGAAGGTTATGTTTGGGGCGGAAATCTTTGTGTAGGTTATAGAAATAAGAATGACTACGATTTTCTTTTCGGCCTCACCAAAACATTAGCGAAGAAAAATCCTGATTTTGACGGAAGCATTCAGCAGAATTACGCTTCTGTAAAAGTTATGGAAGGAAATACGCTGATTGATGAGGTTTCTTTTGAAACAGGTTCGGGAGAAAGTTTAAGCTACGGAAGTTTTGCACTGGAAAGTAATCATAAGCTTAAAAACGTTGAACTGACTTTAAAAGCCACTGTTTCGGGCGAAGCCTGTGGAATTCCAGGTTATGACCAATATATTTTGTTTAGAAATAAAAAACTGATTGCTTTACCTCAGTTAATGAATGTTGGCGACGCTGATGTATATTATCATTCCGAAGAATTTATCTTCCCGAATGATAAAGGCGGAATTCCCAATGCTTTCATCTTTAAAATGGAAGAAATGGAAAAGGATGAAAAAGACCGTGAGAAGAAGAAAAAAGCTACTAAAACCTACGTCTGGGACGGAAGTTCTTATCGCTTGAAGTAAAGTCAAATAGGTTGTCTCAAAAGTCAAACTATTTGACTTTTGTCATTCTGAGAGCAGCGAAGAATCTCTAAAAATCAAATAATTAAGATTCTTCACTATATTCAGAACTTACTTTATTTGTTTAAGGTTATAATGTAACTGTAAGCTATTTTTAATCTCTCATTATAATATTCTGTAATTAATTCTTTTTCTTTTTCTGAATCATAGTGAATTAATAAAGTGCAGCTTTTTACAAATTTTAATGCATAATAGGTTTTTCTCTGTAATTCAAATACAGTAATTGTCTTTTCTAT
>OGQD01000299.1_pt1 | contig 39842 bp, 47 predicted proteins | sample 1553091 | NCBI WGS metagenome assembly OGQD01 (sample SAMEA2580290, study PRJEB22360) | human gut metagenome | biome: human gut; feature: human-associated habitat; material: faeces | place: Denmark | collected 2008/2010
AGGTGTTTGTGCCGGCTCCGCCCCCCCCCCCCCCCCCCCCCAGCCGCTCGTACATGGCGCGGTGCGTTTCCAGCGGCCCGAGATGGAAGCGGCTGGAACCGAACGCGCCGCCCGGCGTCTGGCGCAGGCGGGCGATGTCGGCGTCGCTTTCCTGGCTGGTGTCGAGCAGATCCTCGCGCAGCGCGCCGAGAATGCCGTCGCGCCCGGCATAGACCTGGCCGATGCGGGCCGGGTCGGCCAAATGCTGACGGCGCGCTTCCTCGATGAGGCCGCACGCCGTCGCGTTGATAACGGCGGTAGCGCCTCCTGACTGCGCGTAGAAGGCGTTGATTGCCGCCATGTCTGCCTTATTTCAGCGCATCGAATACGGCAGCCGTGATGTCATCGACGCCGCCGACGCCGGCGATCTTGCGCACTTTCGGCGCTTCGGCGGCGCCGCTGGCGGCCCACTGACCGTAGAAATCGACCAGCGGCTTGGTCTGCGAGTGGTAGACGTCGAGGCGTTTCTTGACCGTTTCTTCCTTGTCGTCGTCGCGCTGCACCAGGTCTTCGCCGGTCACGTCGTCCTTGCCTTCCACCTTGGGCGGGTTGAATTTGACGTGATAGGTGCGGCCCGAAGCCAGATGGGCGCGGCGGCCGGCCATGCGCTCGATGATGTCGCTGTCCGGCACGTCGATTTCGAGCACGAATTCGAGCGGCACGCCGGCATCCTTCATGGCCTGTGCCTGCGGGATGGTGCGCGGGAAGCCGTCGAACAGGTAGCCGTTCTTGCAATCGTCCTGGGTCAGGCGATCCTTGACCATGCCGATGATGACCGCGTCCGGCACCAGGCCGCCCGCGTCCATGTGCTTCTTGGCTTCCAGACCCAGCGGCGTGCCGGCCTTGACCTGGGCACGCAGCATGTCGCCGGTGGAAATCTGCGGAATGCCGAATTTCTCGCAGATGTACTTGGCCTGTGTCCCCTTACCGGCGCCGGGCGCGCCCAAAAGAATCAGCTTCATGAAAAGTCCCTCTCATTGGAAAAAACCAGAAATTCTTGACCGTTTTTTTATGTTCTCTGCGGCCAACGCGCGCGCCGACCGGAACGCTCGAACTTACCTGCTAATTCAGGCAGGGTCAAACAGTTTGCGCACGCGCGCCGCGTCTTCCGGCGTGTCCACTCCCGCCGCCGGCGCGGCGTCGATCAGGGTGACGCTGATACGGTAGCCGTGCCACAGGGCGCGCAACTGCTCCAGCGCCTCGAACCGCTCGCACGGCGCTTCCTTCAGCCCCGCATACGCCTTGAGGAAGCTGGCGCGGTAGGCGTACAGGCCGACGTGCCGGCAGGCCGGAAAAGCGGCGGGCAGGCTCGGCTCCGCCGCCCCGGCCGCGAAGTGATCCCGCGCATAGGGAATCGGCGCGCGCGAAAAATACAGCGCGTCGCCGTCGGCACGACAGACCACCTTGACCACGTTGGGATTGAAGAAATCCGCCGCCGTTGCGATGGGATGCGCCACCGTCGCGATGTCGGCCCCGCTCGCCGCCAGCTGGCGGGCGGTTTGCGCGATCAACTCCGGCTCGATCAAAGGCTCATCGCCCTGCACGTTGACCACCAGCGTGTCGCTCGCCCAGCCGCGTTGCGCCACCACTTCCGCCAGCCGGTCGGTGCCGGTGGGGTGATCGGGACGGGTCAGCAGCGCCGCCACGCCGTGCGCGGTGCAGGCGGCGTGCACGTCCGGGTGGTCGGTCGCCACCCAGATTTCCTCGGCCCCGGACAAACGCGCCCGCTCGGCCACGCGCACGACCATGGGTTTGCCACCCAGATCGAGCAGGGGCTTGCCCGGCAGACGGGAAGAGGCGTAACGCGCCGGAATGACGATCTTGAAGGCAGGCACCACGGTCCCGGTCACGCTTCGTCGGTCAACTGGCGCGCTTCCTCCGCCAGCATCACCGGAATGTCGTCGCGGACGGGATAGGCCAGACGGCAGGGCTTGCAGATGAGTTCCTGCGCCGCCTTGTCATGCTTGAGCGGGCCTTTGCACAGCGGGCAAACCAGAATTTCAATCAGACGGGCATCCACGTAATTTCTCCACGATCAAATCCATCAAGGTCGGCGGCAAATCAGCCGTCACCGGCAAAACCCAGGCTTCGGGCAGGGCTAGAGCGGCGCATTTTACTGCATCCTTCTCGGTCATCAGCAGCACCGTTTGCGGGCCGAAATCGAGATCGGACGTCCGATAGGCGTGGTGATCGGCAAACGCATGGGCGCTGAAATTCAGACCGAGTGCCCGCAAACTGCGGAAAAACCGCTCCGGATCGCCGATGCCGGCGATGGCGTGCAGGTTTTTCCCCGCGGATTGCGCTGCCAGACCGGCCGCCGACACGCATATCTGCGGCGCATCCAGACGATAAAAATCCTGCGCCTGCAAAGTCATCGTAAACGCCGGCCGGCCTGCGGCCAGCGCATCCACCGCGCAGCCGTTGCCCACCACGGCATCCACCTCGCCCAGGCGCGCCAGCGGTTCGCGCAGCGGCCCCAACGGCAAACGCCAACCGTTACCGGCGGCACGCGCATCGAAAACGGCGATTTCCACATCGCGCGCCAGGCGGTAATGCTGCAACCCGTCGTCGCACAACAGCACATCGACTTGCGGATGCGCTGCAAGCAGGGCTTGCCCCGCCGCCGCCCGCTCCCGCCCCACCCACACCGGGCAGCCGCTGCGCCGCGCCAGGAGACAAGGTTCGTCGCCCACATCCTGCGCCCGGCTCACGGGCATCACTGCGCGCACGGCAGAGCCCAGGTCCGCGCCATACCCCCGGCTGACGATGCCCGGGTGCCAGCCGCGGGCGCGCAAATGCTCTGCCAGCGCCAGGGTGAGCGGTGTTTTTCCGGCGCCGCCGACGACCAGATTACCCACCACCACCACCGGCACCGGCAGGCGCTGCGGCCGCGTCCAGCGCCGCCGGGCAGCAGAGATCAGGACGAACAAGGCGTGCAGCGGCCACAGGAGCAACCACGCCAGCCCCCCGACAAGAAACCACAACGCCGGCCTTGGCCGGCGTTGGTACCACAGGCGTTGCAGCCAGTCGGCAAGCATTACTCGGGACTTTGCGTGGCGAAGGAAATATGCGGATAACCGGCCGCTTGCGCCGCCTGCATCACATCCACCACGCGCTGATGCGTCGCCTTGGCATCGGCATTGATGACGATCACCGGTTTTTCGCGCCCGCCGGCCGCTTGCTGCAGCGCCGCCGAAATCGCCGCATTGTCGCCTTCCGCGAGCGGAGTCCTGTTCACCAGAATCTGCCCGTTCGCCGTCACCGCCACATCGATTTCATTGGGCTGTTCGGTCGACTGGGCGGCCTCTGCCATCGGCAGATCGATTTCCAGGCCGGCATACTTGGAATACGTCGTGGTCAGCATCAGGAAAATGATGATGACGAGCAGCACGTCGATCATCGGAATCAGGTTCAGTTCCGGCTCTTCCCTGCTGCTGTCGCGCTGGAATCGCATGGCTTACTTCCGCTCGCCGTGCATGTATTCGACCAGCCGCACCGCCTGCTGCTCCATCTGGATGACGAAACTGTCGACGAGCGCGCGGAAGTGGCGCCAGAAGATCAGCGCCGGCACGGCAATGAAGATACCGAAACCCGTGTTGTAGAGCGCAATCGAAATCCCGTGCGCCAACTGCTGCGGACTGCCGGTGCCCGGCGCCTGCGAGCCAAAAATCTCGATCATCCCGACCACGGTGCCGAACAGGCCCATCAAGGGGCTGATGGAAGCGATGGTGCCCAGCGTGGTCAGATAGCGGTTGAGATCGTGCGCCACGGCGGCGCCCGTTTCCTCGATCGCCTCCTTCATGACTTCGCGCGAGGTGCCGACATTGCGCAAACCTGCCGCCAGCACGCGCCCCAGGGGCGAATGCCGCTCCAGGTCATCCAGCAGGCGGGCATTGTCGCCGCCGCGCCGGAACTCGCCCACGGCGCGCTGCAGGAGTCCGGGCGGCACGATCTTGCTGCGGCGCAAACTCACCAGACGCTCGATGATCAGGGCAACGGCAATGACCGAAGCCAACAATAATGGCCAGATCGGCCAACCTGCTGCTTTGACGATTTCAAACACGTGCCAATGTCCTTGGAAAATTCAGTGCGCAATTTTGCCCGTCCCCGCCCCCTCGGGCAAGTTATTCGACACCTCATTCGACGTCCCGCACAAAAAGAAGACACAGTTGCCGCCGAAATTTCATGTTTTCCCCCAGCTTTGCGTCCCATCTCATTGAAACTACAGGAGCCCTCCGCTTTATCCCCAAAAGCTGTGGATAAGTCTGTGGATGAAGTGTGGCAAACCACGCCCAAGCCGCACCAAACCAGCGCCCGGCTTATCCTGCCAAAAAACAAGGCACACTCTTTTGTCCATTAAAAATCAAACACTTGGATTTATTTTTTCTTGTCAATCCCATAGCGCAGGCATTTTTCCCGGTTAAAATCCGTCCATGCACACCCCGCCTCCTGCTGTCAATAACTCTCCGCTCACCGTCAGCGTCCTGAACCAGCAGGTGCGCGCCCATCTGGAAGCCGCTTTCCCCTTGCTCTGGGTGGCGGGAGAAATTTCCAACCTGACCCGGGCCGCGTCCGGCCACATTTATTTTTCCCTCAAGGACAACACCGCCCAGGTGCGCTGCGTGATGTGGCGCAGCCGCGCCCAGACGCTGGGCTGGCAGCCGAAAAACGGCGATCAGGTGGAAGCGCGGGCACTGGTGTCCTTTTACGAGCCGCGCGGCGAATTTCAATTGAGCGTGGAAGTCCTGCGCCAGGCCGGACAGGGCGCGCTCTTCGAGCGCTTCCTGCGCCTCAAGGCCGAACTGGAAAGCGCCGGGCTGTTCGCACCGGAGCGCAAACAGGCGCTGCCGCCCTACCCGCGCAAGATCGGCATCGTCACCAGCCTGCAGGCCGCCGCGCTGCGCGATGTGCTCAGCACGCTGCATCGGCGCGCGCCGCAAGTCAGGATCGACATCTTTCCCACCGCGGTGCAAGGCGAAGGCGCGGCCGCCCAGATTGCCGCAGCGCTGCAGGCTGCCGGCGTCAGCGACTGCGCGCTCGTCATCCTGTGCCGGGGCGGTGGCAGCATCGAGGACCTCTGGCCCTTCAACGAAGCCATCGTCGCCCACGCCATCGCCGCCTGCCCGCACCCCGTCATCAGCGGCGTGGGACACGAAACGGATTTCACCATCGCCGATTTCGTTGCCGACCAGCGCGCCGCCACCCCCACCGCCGCTGCCGAGCTCGCCACCCCGGAACAAGCTGCCCTGCACCACGCCATCGCGCGCCAGCAGGAGCGCCTGCACCGCGCCAGCCGGCGCCGGCTGGCCGATTTGCAGCAAAGGCTGGACCGGCTTGCCGACAAACTCATCCACCCGGCGGAAAATCTCGCCCGGCAGCGGGAAAAACTGGGGCTGCTCACCCAGCGCCTCTCCCGCGCCAGCCTGCGTCTGCACGAACAACGGCGCGCGCGCCTGTTGCGCCTGGCCGACAACCTCAAGCAGCTCGACCCGCTCGCCGTCCTCGGACGCGGCTACGCGCTCGTCACCGACGCCCGGGGCCAAGCCTTGCGCGACAGCGGTCAAACCCATGTCGGTGCCGATCTGCAGATCCGGCTCGCCCACGGCCAGATCAGGGCCGCGGTCAAAGCCCTGGCGCCCGAGGTTGTCGCCCCTGGTAAAGCTGACTAGAATCTTTTACTTCACCCCCATCAACACAACGGAGAAAACAATGGAACATCAACTGCCCGCCCTGCCCTACGCCAAGGACGCCCTCGCCCCGCACATGTCGGCGGAAACCTTCGATTATCACTACAGCAAGCACCACCAGGCTTACGTGACCAATCTCAACAACCTGATCAAGGGCACCGAATACGAAAACCTCGACCTCGAAGCCATCGTCAAGAAAGCCCCCGCCGGCGGCATCTACAACAACGCCGCGCAGGTCTGGAACCACAGCTTCTTCTGGAACTGCATGCAGCCCAACGGCGGCGGCGCGCCGGGCGGCGCGCTGGCGGCCGCCATCAACGCCAAGTGGGGTTCCTTCGACGCCTTCAAGACCGCCTTCCAGACCTCCGCCGTCGGCAACTTCGGCTCCGGCTGGACCTGGCTGGTCAAAAAGGCCGATGGCAGCCTCGACATCGTCAACATGGGCGCCGCCGGCACCCCGCTGACCACCGGCGACAAGCCGCTGCTCTGCGTCGACGTGTGGGAGCACGCCTACTACATCGACTACCGCAACCTGCGGCCGAAATTCGTCGAAACCTTCCTCAACCATCTGGTGAACTGGAACTTCGTCGCATCCAACTTCGCCTGAGCGGTTATTCCGGGCAAAAGTCGAAAGTAAAAATCCCCGGGAAGAATCTCCCCGGGGATTTTTTTTGTCTTGTTGGCCTGAGTTCATGACTCGGGCGAGTTTCCGGCGGCAAGCTGTTCGTCCGGGTCATGGACCCGGACCCACGGCTGGCTTCAGTGCGTCAGCCAGCCCACCGCCGGCACCACGGCCACGCCGGCGGCGATCCACAGGCTCTGGCGGACGAAGCTGTCGCCCTGCTTGTGCAGCAGCGGAAAAATATCGGCCAGCGCGACGTAGATGAAGCTGGAAGCGGCAATCACCAGAACGTAAGGCAGCGCCGCATCGACCGCGGAAAGGGTGAAGAAGCCGAGCGCGCCGCCGAGGACGGCGGAGAGGCTGGAAGCGGCGTTGGCGATGAAGGCCTTGGCGTTGCTCCAGCCGGCGTTCTTGAGCAGCACGAAATCGCCCATTTCCTGCGGCACTTCGTGCGCGATGATGGCCACGGTGGTGGTGATGCCGAGCATGGGGTCGGCGATGAAGGCAGCGGCGATCAGCACGCCATCGACGAAATTGTGGAAACCGTCGCCCACCAGGATGAGGAGCGGCGCGGTGACTGTGGCGTGGTGGCCGTCGTGCGCCTTGCAGTCGCCGTGCGAATGCCGCCACAGGGCCAGACGTTCGAGGGTGAAGAAGGCGAACAAGGTGGCCAGCATGATGGCGAACAGCGTCGCCGCCGGGCCGCCGTGGTGATGGTGCCCGGATGCCGCGTGTTCGGCATGGGTTTCTTCCGTATGCCGGTGAGCGCCATGATCGTGGTCGTGCGCCTGATCCTCGCCATGCTCAACGTGCGCCGCCGGGGCCGGCAGGCTGTTGAAGGCTTCCGGCAGGACGTGCAGGAAGGCGGAGGACAGCATCACGCCGGCGGCGAAGGCGACCAGAATGGCGGTGGCCCGGCTTGACAGGCGGAACACGACGGCAGCCGCGGCGGCCATGCTAATCAGGCCGCCCGCCAGACAGGCGAGCAGGATCATGCTCAAGGTGTGCATTTTGGATTCCGGGGAAAACGGTACGACGTCGTACCTGGGGCGGCGATGTTATAACAAATCGCCGCGCTCGCGCTCGACGCGGATGCTTCGGCAAGGCGCTGAACCAATCCGTCCGCCCTGGGCTTGTCAAAGGGTGTCACCTGCAAAATCAATGAGTTCGACAGGGCCAACCCGAACGGTTTGGATTTGCTCAGAACTTCCTTAACGCGGATTCGGCGGATGAACACGGATGAACGCGGATCGAAGGCACTCGGTCATGGATTTATCCGCGCAATCCGATTTGCTCCGCGCGAATCTGCGTTCAATGCCGCGTTCAATGCGGTTTGCCAGCGCAAGCGCCTTGGCTCATGCGCCCTCCAGCACGCGCAGCAGCGAGGCCGTGTCGTCCTTGCCCCAACCCGCCCCCATCAGGGCGTTCAACTGCTGGCCGACGCAGGCCGCCAGGGGCAGCACCGCCCCGCTTTGCCGCGCCGCGTCCAGCAGCAGGCCGAAATCCTTGTGGTGCAGACGCGCTTCGATGCCGGCGGCGAAATCGCGCTCGACCATGCGTTTGCCCATCACGTCGAGCACCCGGGACGCGGCGGAGCCGCCCGCCAGCGCCTCCCGCACCTTGCCCGCGTCGACCCCGGCGGCGCGCGCCAGATGCAGGGCTTCGGCCACGGCTTCGATGGCCGCCACCATGATCATCTGGTTGCAGGCTTTCGCCACCTGTCCCGCCCCCGCCGCGCCGACATGCACGATGCGCTGGCCGAGCTTTTCCAGCAGCGGGCGCACCCGCGCCAGCACCGTTTCCTCGCCGCCGACCATGATGGCCAGCGCGGCCTCCTGCGCCCCCTGCGCGCCGCCGGACACCGGCGCATCGAGCATGTGGATGCGCTGCTGCGCCAGTTGCGCGGCGATGTCGCGGGCGGCGTCCGGAGCGATCGTCGAGCAGTCGATCAATACCGTGTCCGCCGCCATGCCCTCGCGCAGCCCGTTTTCACCCAGGGCGACGGCGCGCACGTCGGCGCTGGAAGTCACCATCGTGAACACCGCCTCGCAGGCCGCGCCCAGTTCCGCCGGCGTCGCGTGCACCGTGGCGGGCAGACCGGCGCAAGTCGCCGGACGCCGCGCCCAGACGTGCAATTCATGCCCGGCCCGCGCCAGATGCAGAGCCATGGGCCGCCCCATGGCGCCCAGACCGATGAAACCCACCTTCATTGCGTCACTCCCGAGAGCCGCTCCAGCACTTTCAGCACCGCCACCGAATCCTCCTCGCCCAATCCCTGCGCCAGCGCCGCCGCGAACAGTTGCGCCGCCACCGCCGCGCCGGGCAGACTGACGTTCAGCTCGTGCGCCGTTTGCAGCACGATGTTGAGATCCTTCTCGTGCATCCAGCTTTTGAAGCCCGGCTTGAAATTGCGCTCGATCATGCGCTGGCCGTGGTTTTCGAGAATCTTCGAATAAGCGAAACCGCCAAGCAGGGCTTCGCGCACCCTGGCCGCATCGACGCCGTTCTTCTGCGCAAAATTGATGGCCTCGGCCACCGCCGCCACGCCCATGCCCGTCACCACCTGATTCGCCGCCTTGGCCGTCTGCCCCGCGCCCGGCCCGCCGACATGCACGACGCTGCCGCCCATGCACTCGAAGGCGGGCAAGGCGCGGGCAAAGGCCGCTGCCGAGCCGCCCGCCATGATCGACAGGCTGCCGGCAATCGCCCCCGGCTCGCCGCCGGAGACGGGCGCATCGACGAAATCAATGCCTTTTTCAGCCAGCTCCGCATGAATTTCCCGCGCCGCTGCCGGCGCGATGGTGCTCATATCCACCGCCACCAGACCGGGATCGGCCTTGCCCGCCAACGCGCGCATCACCTCGCGCACGTCCGGCGCATCGGCCACCATCGAAATCACCAGATCCTGCCCCTGTGCCAGTTCCGGCAGGTCCGCCGCCGCCTTTGCCCCGGCTTCCAGCAGCGGCGTCATGGCTGCCGGCCGGCGCGCCCACACCGTCAGCACATGCCCGGCGCGCAGCAGATTCAGCGCCATCGGCCGCCCCATGATGCCCAGTCCGACAAAACCGATGCGCATGCAATCTCCCGTGAATGAAGCTTTTGAGTAAGTCACCCATGACTCAAGTCATAGATAACCTTGATTCCTGGCACTGTCAATTCGCCTTTCCGGCGCATCCTTACGATAAAGCGGCGCGCGACGAAACGGGGCGGGGAGTTCTCGCGAAACTCTCCGCCCCGTCGGTTTTTCGGCTGCTGGCCGCCGCGCGGCCGACCGGTCAGCCCAGCAGGCGTTTTTTCAGGACTTCCAGTTGCGCCACGTGGTCGGCTTCTTCCTCGACGAATTCCTGCGCCATGGCGATGACGCGCGGATCGGCGGAGGCGTCGGCGACGCTCTGGTAGTAGGCCAGCCCCTGCCGCTCGCTGGCCAGCGCCAGTTCGAGCGCGGCGGGGATGTCCATCAGGGCGTCGACGCCCCACCAGGCGGCGGCTTCGGGCGATTCGCCGTCGGGCCAGTCGTAGCCGTCGGCGGGCAGGTCGCTGATGTAGCGGAAACCGCCGCGCGTCATGGCTTCCTTCAGGTGCAGGCGGGAGAAGTCGGCGAACTGGCGGAACAGGGCCGACACTTCGGCGTTGCCGAGGGTGTCGAGATGGTCGGCCAGTTCGTCGAAGCGGCGGGCGGCTTCGGCTTCCAGGCGAACGGCGTGGGCGAGGAAACGGCGGATGCTGTCCATCGTCGCCTCAGCCGAATTTGAACAGGATGCCGAAACCGCCGCGCGGGTAGTTCCAGTCGACGTTGTTCTGATCGCAGATCAGGCGGCAGGTGCCGCATTCCAGGCAACCGTCGACCACCAGTTCGATGCCGCCGCTGTCGTCGATACGCCAGCAGCCCGCCGGGCAACACACGGTGCACGCCTTGCCGCCGCAGGAAACGCAGGTTTTCGCGTCGCGCACGGCGATATGCGGTCTGCCGGTATCGACCCGGTAGCGGTTCTGAAAGAGTTTTTCCTCGACGTTGAGCGTCGGGGGAACGAAGGTGGTGCTCATCGGAAAGCCCTCCAAAAGCGGTAGGCGTCGCCCAACAGGCCCAGCAGCGAGCGCTTGCCCTTGAGTTCAGCCATAATTTTCTGTTGCTTGGCGCGTTTGCTGACGCCATCGACGGTGAGCAGTTCGCGCGCGGCGTCGCCGAGGAAGCGCGGGTACATGCCCAGCAGGTGCGGTTGTTCGGTCAAGAGTGTCGGCACATCCTGGTATTTTTTCAGGTCGGCCATGACGAAACTCTCGTCCAGGGCACGTTTGTAAGCCGCCAGATTCGCCGCCGTAAACGGTTTTTCCGCCGTTTTCAGTGCAATCAGGGTTTCCGCCGCCATGCGCCCGGAGGTCATGGCGAGGTTGGAGCCTTCGCGGTGCACCGCATTGACGAAGCCGGCGGCGTCGCCGACGATCATCCAGCCGTCGCCGTAAAGCTGCGGCAGCGCCTTGTAGCCGCCTTCCGGGATCAAATGCGCGGAATACTCCTTCATTTCCGCGCCTTCGATCAGCGGCTTGATGCTCGGGTGGCGTTTCAGGGCTTCCAGCAGTTGATAAGGCGTCAGCGACTGCTTTTTCATGTCGGACAACATGCAGCCGATGCCGATCGCCAGCGAATCCTTGTTGGTATAGAGGAAGCCCGTCCCCAGCATGCCGTGCGTGACGTTGCCGGCAATCTCGATCACCACGCCCTGGGTGCCGGTGATGTTGAAGCGCGCATCCACGACTTCCTTGGGTAGGAACAGGACTTCCTTGACCGCCAGCGCCATGTCGTCGGCGGTGATTTCCGGGCGCAGGCCGGCGCGGCTGCCGACCAGGGCGTTCGCGCCGTCGGCGAGAATCACGCAATCGGCGTAGATGTCGCCCTGCTCGCGCTCGGTGCGCACGCCGATCACCTTGCCGGAGCCGTTGCGCAGGAGTTCCGTCACGGTGGTTTCGCAGACGATCAGCGCGCCCGCCTTTTTCACCTGCTCGGAAAACCAGCGGTCGAAGCGCGCGCGGATGATGGTGTAGCGGTTGTACGGCTCCTGCGAGAAGCGCGCGTCGCGGTAGCTGACGCCGGTGCTGGTCTGATCCTCGTCCATCAACCACATGCGCTGCTCGACGATGTGGCGCTCCAACGGCGCGCTGTCGCGGAAATCGGGAATGATCTTTTGCAGGGCGTCGGCGTAGAGAATGGCCCCCTGCACGTTCTTGGTGCCGGGCGATTCGCCGCGCTCCAGTTGCAGCACCGACAGCCCGGCCTTGGCCAGGGTATAGGCGGCGGCGTTGCCCGACGGGCCTGCGCCGACCACGATGACGTCGAATTTTTCCATGCTCAGGCTCCTTCTTCCTGTGCCGGCGCGGCCTGCTGCGCCCTCGTTGCGGCCAGACGCTTGGCAAAGGCCGCCTGCAAGGCCGGCAAGAGTTCCAGCGCATTGCCGACCAGGGCGTAATTGGCGAAATCGAAAATGGGCGCACTGGCATCGACGTTGATGGCGGCGATGGCGTCCGCGCCCTCCATGCCCACCCGGTGCTGCACCGCCCCGGAAATGCCGGCGGCGATGTAGAGCTTGGGCCGCACCGTCTTGCCCGATTGCCCGACCTGACGCTCAGGATCGGCCCAGCCGGCATGCACCGCCGGGCGCGACGCGCCGACTTCGGCGCCCAGCACCTTGGCCAGACCGAACACCTTGTCGAAATTTTCCGGCTTCGAGAGACCGCGCCCGCCGGAAACGATGAAATCGGCAAAGGCCAACTGCGGCTTGTCGGCCTGCGCGTCGGGGATGAAATCGATCACCTTGGTCACCACGGCTTCTTCGGCCAGGGTGAAAGGGTGTTCGATCAGACGAATTTCACGCCCATTTTCACGCCCATTCTGGCGCGCCGGCATGGGCATGACGCGCGGGCGCACGGTCGCCATCTGCGGGCGGGTGGCGAGGTTGACGATGGTGCACATCAGGCTGCCGCCGAACGTCGGCCGGCTGGAGAGCAGCGATTTGTCGCTCGGGTCGATTTCCAGGCCGGTACAGTCGGCGGTCAGGCCGGTGAGCAGGGTGGTCGCCACCGAGCCGGCGAGATCGCGGCCCTGCGCCGTCGCGCCGAGCAGCAGGATTTCCGGCTGGTAAGTATTCACCAGCTCGGTCATGCCCGCGGTGTAGGTCTGGTTGCGGTAATCGGCCAGCACCTCGCTTTGCATCAGATAGCACAGGTCGGCCCCGTAGCAGGCCGCTTCGTCGACCAGGGCGCGCACTGCCGGGGCGGGGCCGCCGAGAATGGCGACGGCCAGCTCGCAGCCCAGGGTATCGGCCAGTTTGCGGCCCTTGCCGAGCAGTTCCCAGGAGACGGGATGCACATGACCATGCTCGTGCTCGACGAACACCCAGACGTTCCTGTACGACTTGAAACGCTCGGGCAGCACCCGCTTGGGTTTCTTGATCGGCTTGGCGATATCGGTTTCGTCGCTCATGCTTTTTCTCCTTGCCCGGCCAGTTGATCGAGGTGGGCGATGAGTTCGCCTTCCAGTTGCGGGAAGTCGGCAAACAGTTTTTCCACGAAGGCATCGGCCATCGCCGCCGGGGTTTCGCCGGCGATACGCTGCGCCTTCACCGCCTTGGGTTTCGGCCCGAACACCTGGGCCACGGCGGTGGGCGAGCCTTTCAGGCCGACTTGCGTCAGGTCGGTAATGCCGGCCCCGTCGCGGTTCCAGATTTCCACTTCCTGACGGGCGGCGCGGAACATGCCGGGCATGTCGGCAAAGCGCATTTCATTGCCACCTTCGAGCATGGTGATGACCGCCGGCAGCGCCGATTGCAGCACTTGCACGCCCCCCTCGGCACGCCGCTCGACCACCAGACGGCGCGCCGCCGGGTCGAGTTCGCGAATTTTCGAGACGTAGGTCAGCAACTGGTAGCCCAGGCGGATGGCGATGCCCGGCCCGACCTGGGCGGTGTCGCCGTCGATGGTCTGCTTGCCGGTGAAGATGAGATCGAGCGGCTGGCGCGCATCGAGCGTGCGCAGGGCGGAAGCCAGCACGAAGGAAGTGGCCAGGGTATCGGCCCCGGAAAACACCTTGTCGGTAATCAGGATGGCGTGATCGGCCCCGAAGGAGAGGCACTTGCGCAGCGCTTCTTCCGCCGGCGGCGGCCCCATGGTCAGCACGGTGATGCTGGCCCCGGTGGCATCCTTGATGCGCAGCGCTTCTTCCAGGGCGAACAGGTCGAAGGGGTTGACGATGGCCGGCACCCCCTGGCGCATGATGGTGTTGGTCACCGGATGCACGCGAATCTGCGCACTGTCCGGTACTTGCTTGATACAAACGGCAATATGCATGGTTGATCCCGGTTCGATTAAAAAAGGGCGGGCCGTGGAAAAACGGCTATTTTAGGGTTTCCTGATCGGTCAGTCATGTTTCGCGCGCGGATTTCAGGGCTGAAAACGGTAGCCCACCCCGATTTCCGTCAGGATGTGGCGCGGCTGCGCCGGGTTGATTTCGATTTTCTGCCGCAGATGGCCGACATAAACGCGCAGATACTGGTGATTCTCCACCGCCTGCCCGCCCCAGACCCGCGCCAGCAGATGCCGGTGCGTCAACACCCGGCCCGGATTGGCGGCCAGGTACGCCAGCAGGCGGTATTCGATCTGCGTCAGGTGCACCGGCTCGTCCGCCTTCGTCACCGTACGTTTGACGCAGTCGATTTCAAACTCGCCGAAGCTCAGGCACGCCTCGCCGGCCAGGGCATCCGGGCGGCGGCGCAGCAGGGCGCGTACCCGGGCGAGCAGTTCCGCCATGCCGAAGGGTTTGCTCAGGTAATCGTCTGCTCCGGCGTCGAGCGCATCGACCTTGCTGTCCTCCGCGCTGCGCGCCGACAGGATCAGCACCGGCACCGACGACCAGGCGCGCAGGTCGCGGATGAAATCCACCCCGTCACGATCCGGCAAACCCAGATCGAGAACGATCAGATCGGGCTTCTGCTGCGCCGCCTGCTCCCCTGCGCGCGCCGCGCTGCCCGCCTCGCAGGTGGCGAAACCCTCGCACTCCAGCGCCAGCGCCACGGTTTCGCGGATCTGGCGCTCATCTTCGACGATCAGGATCATGGATTGCTCACTCATGCCGCCTCCGCTTCATCATTCATGAAGGCCGGTGCTTCGCCCAAGGGCAGGCGGATGGTGAAACAACTGCCGCCCGTCGTGCGCGGCACCGCATCGATCTCGCCTCCGTGCGCCTTGACGATGCTGTGTGCAATCGACAGTCCCAGCCCGGTGCCGGCGATATGCGACTCCACCTGTCCGCGCTGAAATGCCGCGAACAGCCGCGCCGCATCCGCCGGATCGATCCCCGCGCCGGCGTCGCACACCGCCAGCCACAAATAACCGGCGGCGCAACCCACATCCACGCTCACCGGCGTATCGGGCGGCGAATATTTGGCGGCATTGTCCAGAAGATTCCACAAAGCCCGCTCGAACAGCACGGCATCGATATTCACCGGCGGCACATTGGGCGAAACCTGGGTCACGAATTCGCGCTGCGGCCACTGGCTGCGCGCCTGCTGCAAGGTCACGCCCACCACCTCGTCGATCGGCTGCCAGGCTTTTTTCAATTCCACCGGCCCGCTGGCAAGACGCGCCATGTCGAGCAGGTTGTTCATTTGCCGGCTCAAATTCAGCGCCTGCTGACGCAAGGTTTCCAGCAAGGCCGCCTGGCGCGCCGGCGGCAACTTCCCCATCTGCAGGGTTTCCGCCTGGCTGACCAAAGCCGTCAAGGGCGTGCGCAAATCGTGTGACAAGGCAGCCAGAATCGAGCTGCGCAGCGCCTCAGCCGCGTGTTTCAGTTCCGTGGCGCGCATCTGCTCGGACAATTCGGCGCTTTCCCTGCTTTGCTGGCGGACACGCTCGGCATGGCGGCGCAGCCGGGTAGTGACCTGTCCCGCAGAGAGCGCTATCAGCAACAGCAGCCCCGGCACCAGAAACTCCCGGCTATCCGCTTCCATGACGAACACCGCGTAATACCCCAGCCCCCCCGAACATGCGGCGAGCAGGGCGGGGCCAGTGCCATAACTGATCGCCACCACCACCGCCGCCAGCGCATAAAGCAGTGCCGCGCCAGCCGGTGTGACCGCCTGCTGCCAGGGCGCAAGCAGGAGCGTGCCCAGCGTCACGCCAAGCAAAGCCCAGAAATAACCCGCCCAAGGCGTAGAAAGATCGATGTCACCCATGGGTCGTCATGCTAGAGGCCGGGGTATAAAAATGCCATCAAAGGCCAGGGATGAACGATACGCACTGTTGCAAACCGTTACTTGAGCTTGGTCCCACCGCACCTTATCGTTCACCCATGTGCTGACCAGACATCAGCCCTGACGGTGAAAGCCCTCCTCTCCCTCACCCCAACACCGTCACGAAAGCCCTGTACATCCCCCAGTACAGGGCTTTCTTCTTTTGGATGCTTTTGGGTACTTACCCCTCCGGTTTGCACCCTGGAATCACCAGGCGGGCGTTTCCACCGCTGCCGGCGGCGGAGGTTCCGGCAACCAGGCACCGCTCGCACCATAGACGGCCAGACCCGCCACGGCCAGCGCCAGCACAAAAGCAAGCACGCCGCCGCCACGCGCCGATTCCCCATCTTCCGAGGCTTTCCAGCCCAGCACCATGGGTTTGACCAGATTGTCCTTCTTCACATGAGCGTAGAAAAGAATCGCCGCCACGTGCAGGGCAACCAGGGCAAGCAGCACATTGACGACCAGATGGTGCCAGCGCGTCGCCAGATTGCTGATGTCCCGCCCGACGAGATCGTAAAGCGGCCCGGTGAAGGCGATATCGTCATTGGCCACCAGACCGCTCAGGACCTGAAACAGCAACACCCCGAGCAGACCGAAAACCGAAAATGCGCCCAGGGGGTTATGTCCATGTCCGCGCCATTCTCCACGCAAGTAGGCGGCTACTTTCTTCGGCGTCGGGAAGAAATTGAAGAAACGGGCATAGGTCGAGCCGAGAAAACCCCACGCGATGCGAAACACCAGCAAACCCAGCACCACCAGCCCCAGGACACCATGCCACCGGATCAGATTGCCCCCCACCTTGCCGCTCACCACCAGGGCAATGACGGCCGCGACCAGCAACCAGTGAAACAGGCGAATGGGCAGATCCCAGATCAGAATTTTTCGTTCGGAATGCATGCGCGGTCTCCAGAGAGAAAAAGCAAAAAAGGGCACCGCAGGGTGCCCCGGTCATCCGGCAGGCGGAAGTTACTTGGTGCGGTAGTCGTCGTGGCAAGCCTTGCAGGTGCCGCCGAGCGTGCCAAACGCCGTCTTGACCGCAGCGGCGTCGCCGGTTGCCGCAACCTTGGCCAGCTCGTTGGCGGCCTTGTTGAAGTCGCCGGCGATCTTGCCGACTTTCGGACCGTCGGTGAACAGGGCCGGCTTGACGCGGGTATCGACCCAGCCCTTGCCCTTGTCGCTGCCCGGCACGTAGAGCGATCCCATGCCCGAATTGGCGATGGCCTGGATCACGGTGGCGGCCTTCTGCACCTCGTCCTTGTTGTAATTGCCTTGCAGGTTGGCATCGATGCGGGCCATGTTCCAGGCCAGGGTGCCGTAGGCGGATTGACGCCATTTGATGGCGTCCTCGACCTTCACCTGGGCGTGCGCGGTAGCGGTCAGGGCGGTGGCCAGGGCGGCGATCAGCAGTTTGCTTTTCATCTTGTGTTCTCCGTTGTATCGAAAATAAAAATAAACCCGCTTGAAGCATCCAGGGTACGAGCGAGGCAGCCAGCGGGTTTGATTTACCTCAGAATTCTACCCCGGAAGATCGTCATACAGCCTATGCTGATACAGATTGATACAAAGGCCGCAGCCGCGACCGAGGCTTGAAAAGCCACGTTTTTCCGCTACACGCCGGCATTGCACCAGCCGCCAATTGAAAAACCCCGGTTCTTCACGAACCGGGGTTTTCGCTGGCGCGACAGTCGTGCGCTCAGCCGCGGGCGGCCTTCAGCGCCGCGTTCAGCGTCGGACTCGGGCGCATCACCGCCTTGCACTTCTCGGCGTCGGCCTTGTAGTAGCCGCCGATGTCCACCGGCTTGCCCTGCACCGTCTTCAGCTCGGCGACGATGGTCGCTTCGTTGTCGCTCAATGCCTTGGCGAGCTTGGCGAAGTAGGCGGCCAGTTCGGCGTCTTCCTTCTGCACCGCCAGTTCCTGCGCCCAGTACATCGCGAGGTAGAACTGCGAGCCGCGGTTGTCGAGTTCGCCGGTTTTCGGCGAGGGCGACTTGTTGTTGTCGAGCAGCTTGCCGGTGGCGGCATCCAGCGTCCTGGCGAGCAGCTTGGCGCGGGCGTTGTTTTCCTTGATACCGAGGTCTTCCAGCGACACGGCGAGCGCCAGGAATTCGCCGAGCGAATCCCAGCGCAGGTGGTTTTCCTGCGTCAGTTGCTGGACGTGCTTCGGGGCCGAGCCGCCGGCGCCGGTTTCGTACATGCCGCCGCCGTTCATCAGCGGCACGATGGACAGCATCTTGGCGCTGGTGCCGAGTTCCATGATCGGGAACAGGTCGGTCAGGTAGTCGCGCAGGATGTTGCCGGTGACCGAGATGGTGTCCAGCCCGCGTGCAACGCGCTCCAGCGTGAAGCGCATGGCGCGCACCTGGCTCATGATGTGGATTTCCAGACCGCTGGTGTCGTAATCCTTGAGGTATTTCTGCACCTTCTTGATCAGTTCGTTCTCGTGCGGACGGTAGGGATCGAGCCAGAACACCGCCGGCATCCCGGAATTGCGGGCGCGGGTGACGGCGAGCTTGACCCAGTCGCGGATCGGCGCGTCCTTGACCTGGCACATGCGCCAGATGTCGCCGGCTTCGACGTTTTGCGTCAGCAGCACTTCGCCAGTGTCGATGTCGACGATGTTGGCGATGCCGTCCTCGGCGATCTCATAGGTCTTGTCGTGCGAGCCGTATTCTTCCGCCTTCTGCGCCATCAGGCCGACGTTCGGCACCGTACCCATGGTGCGCGGGTCGAAGTTGCCGTTCCATTTGCAGAAGTTGATCATCTCCTGGTAGATGCGGGCGAAGGTCGATTCCGGCATGACGGCCTTGGCATCGTACTGCTTGCCGTCGGAACCCCACATCTTGCCGCCCTGGCGGATCATCGCCGGCATCGAGGCATCGACGATGATGTCGTTCGGCGAATGGAAATTGGTGATGCCCTTGGCCGAATCGACCATCGCCAGCTCCGGGCGATGCTCGTGGCAGGCGTGCAGGTCGCGGATGATTTCGTCGTGCTTGGATTCGGGCAGGGTCTTGATCTTCTCGTACAGATCGACCATGCCGTTATTGACGTTGATGCCCAGTTCGGCGAAGGTCTGCGCGTGCTTCTCGAAGGCGTCCTTGTAGTAGATCTTGACGCAGTGGCCGAAAACGATCGGGTGCGAAACCTTCATCATCGTCGCCTTGACGTGCAGCGAGAAGAGGATGCCGGCTTGACGGCAATCTTCCAGTTCCTTCTCGTAGAACTCGCACAGCGCCTTCTTGCTCATGAACATGGAGTCGATGATCTCGCCTTCGAGCAGCTTGACTTCCGGTTTCAGCACCGTGCTCTTGCCGCCCTTGCCGAGCAGTTCCATGCGCACGCGGCGCGGTTTGTCGAGCGTCAGCGACTTTTCGCCGTGGTAGAAGTCGCCGCCGTGCATGTGGGAAACGTGGGTTTGCGACCACTGCTTCCACTCGCCCATCGAATGCGGGTTCTTCTTGGCGTAGTTCTTGACCGCGGCGGGCGCGCGGCGATCCGAGTTGCCCTCGCGCAGCACCGGATTCACCGCCGAACCCAGGCACTTGCCGTAGCGGGCGGCGATGTTCTTTTCCTCGTCGGTGGTCGGGTTTTCCGGGTAATCCGGCAGCTTGTAGCCCTTGTCCTGCAATTCCTTGAGACATGCCTTCAACTGCGCCACCGAAGCGGAAATATTGGGCAGCTTGATGATGTTGGCGTCCGGATCGAGCGTTTTCTTGCCCAGTTCGGCCAAGGTGTTGGGCACGCGCTGCGCTTCTTCCAGATACTCGGGAAACTCGGCAAGCATGCGCGCCGAAACGGAAATGTCGGCTTTCTCGACCGCAATGCCGGCCGGCTCGGTAAAGGTGCGGATGATCGGCAAAAAAGCACAAGTCGCCAGCAGCGGCGCCTCGTCGGTGAGCGTGTAGATAATCTTGGACTTGCCTTGCGACATGCTAACCCCCTGAGATGGTTTCAATATGCGAGCCGGCACGATACGCCGGCTCCCTTGCACAACACTTACAAAACTCCGGGAGTATCTCGAAGGGGTGGCTTGCGGTCAATGGTGCAAGTCAATTTCACGATGCGAGAAAACGGCAGCCCAATTGCCCAGGGTAGCTCAGGGCACTCAAGGCCGCCGCTCACACATTTTCGTCAGCCCGCAGAAAACGCCATTGCCCCGCCGCCAGCTTGCCCAGGCGCAGGTGGCCGATGCGGGTGCGCTGCACGCTTTTCACGTTCAGCCCGACCGCTTCGCACATGCGCTGCAAGGGACGCGTCTGCCCTTCGCGCACGATGAAATGCAACTGGCCTGGGTCAAGCTGCTTGACCCAGGTTTTGCCGAGCGCGCGGCCATTGAGCGGCAAACCCTCGCGCAAGAGTTCCAGATCCTTGCGGCTCAATTCACCGCTGATGCGCACCAGATATTCGCGCTCCAACTCGCGCTCGTCCGCCAGCAGACGGCGCGCCGTGCCGCCGCTGCGGGTCAGCACCAAGAGGCCGCTGGCTCCGGTTTCCAGATTTCCAGCCGCCACCAGATTGCGCAGCATCCACGGCTGCAAGGCCGGATCGCCCGGTTGCGCAACGCGGTTTTCCTCGGTCAGCAGGGTCAAGGCCACCTGCTCACCCCCCTTCGCACCGCTCCACTCGCAACTGTAGCCCGCCGGTTTGTGCAGCAGAAAAGTGACTTCGCGGGGAGCAGGCACACTCGTTGGCCCGGCATCCTGACGCACCTCGATCTGCGCCTCGGGGGCGATGCGCGCGCCCAGTTGGCCGATGCGCTCACCATCGACCCACACCCAGCCGCGCTCGATCCACAGATCGGCCTCGCGGCGCGAGGCCAAGCCGCGTTCGACCATGACCTTGGAGAGGCGCACGCCGGACGGCGCGGGCGCGGCGACCGGCAACGGCTTGGCTGCGGGCGGTTTTTCCCTGGGGGCAAAGCTTCTTGCCGGAGATTTCCCTGGTTCTGTCTTACCTTTGCCGGAGCGCATTTCTCCGGCGACCGGCTTGCCCTCGGCGGGGGTTTTGCTGCCGAACGCGCCTGCCGGTTTTTTCCCCGGCAGCCGGTCAGCCGGCGTTTTTCGCGCGCTGTTTTTGGCACCGTATTTTGCGCCGCCTCGCGCATCATCGGCACGCGGTTTCAGCGGCCCGCGCTTTTCCCCGGCGCGCGCCTCGCCCCACTTGGAGTAGGCCGTTTTGGCGGGTTCGGCCACGGCGTCCCCGGCGCTTTCCGCAAGCACCGCCGGTTTGGGACGGCGCGTCAATGCGCCGCCGCGTACCGGGCGCTTGCGCGCCGCGCCTTCGGCACCTGCCACGGACTTGGCGACACCCAGACGACCACTGGTCGATACCGGAGCGGGCGGCTCGGCATCGAACCGGGCCGCCTCGGCAGGCATTGCGGGCAAGGTCTCCGGCGCGGTTTTGTCAGCGGCTTTTTTGTCAGCCGCCCGCCTTGGTGTTTGCTGCGACGCCTGCTTCGGCGTTTTCTGCGCCGGTTTGCCGTCGGCCTCGGCAGCGACTTCGGCCTCGGGCTTGCGCCACTTCGCCCAGGGATCGTCCGTCTGGCTCATTGCAGGTCGAGCAGTTCGACTTCGAAGATCAGCGTCGCGTTCGGCGGAATCACGCCGCCCGCGCCGCGCGCGCCATAACCCAGGTCGGCAGGAATGGTCAGCTTGCGGGTGCCGCCGATCAGCATGCCCTGCACGCCTTCGTCCCAGCCCTTGATGACGTGGCCGCGCCCGAGCGGAAACTGGAAGGGATCATTGCGATCCTTGCTCGAATCGAACTTGCTGCCGTTTTCCAGCCAGCCGGTGTAGTGCACCGTGACCAGATCGCCCGCCTGCGCCGCGCGCCCCGTGCCGGGGACGGTATCTTCGTAAACCAGCCCGGAAGCCGTCGTGATTGCTGCCATGTCTGCGCTCCAAAAAGGGACGCAGTCTAGCACAGCGGGGCCAAAAAAATTGCGCCAAGGCTTTGACCTATTGGCAGTTTTCCGTATAATACGCGGTTCTTTGCAGCACCCTTTGTTTCAATTTCCGTTTTTCATTTTCGGAGTCCAACTCATGTATGCGGTCGTAAAAACCGGTGGCAAGCAGTATCGCGTGTCCGCTGGCCAAAAACTCAAAGTAGAACAGATACCGGCAGAAGTTGGCGCAGAAATCACCCTCGATCAAGTCCTCATGGTGGGCGAAGGCGAGTCGGTGAAGGTCGGCGCCCCCCTCGTCGCTGGTGCTTCCATCAAATGCACCGTGGTGTCCCAGGGCCGTCACGACAAGGTCAAGATCTTCAAGATGCGCCGTCGCAAGCACTATCAGAAGCGCCAGGGCCATCGTCAGAATTACACCGAACTGCGCATCGATTCGATCGCGGCCTGAGTTTAAGGAGCACTCCACATGGCACACAAAAAAGCAGGCGGCAGTTCGCGTAACGGCCGCGACTCACAGGCACAGCGACTGGGCGTCAAGCGCTACGGCGGTCAATTCGTGCTGGCCGGCAACATCATCGTCCGCCAGCGCGGCACCGAATTCCACCCCGGCGAAAACGTCGGCTGCGGCAAGGATCACACCCTGTTCGCACTGAAGGACGGCGTGGTGCAGTTCTCGATCAAGGGCGAAAAGAAGCGCCGCACGGTCACCATCGTCCCGGCTGCTGAATAATTCAGCCCGGCGACACCTCGAAAGCCCTGTCCGCCGGATAGGGCTTTTTAGTTTCAGGAGGCGGAAAACATGAAGTTCATCGACGAAGCCAAAATTTACGTCAAAGCCGGCGACGGCGGTAACGGCATCGCCACTTTCCGCCGCGAGAAATACATTCCGATGGGCGGCCCCAACGGCGGCGACGGCGGGCGCGGCGGCAGCATCCATGTGATTGCCGACCGCAACATCAACACCCTGGTCGATTACCGCTACACCCGCAAATTTCTCGGCCAGCGCGGCGAGAACGGCGGCAGCGCCGATTGCTACGGCAAGGGCGGCGACGACATCGTGCTGCGCATGCCGGTCGGCACCGTGGTCAGCGATCTGAATACCGGCGAGGTGCTGGCCGATCTCGACGTGCACGACAAGAAAGTGCTGCTTGCCAAGGGCGGCAAGGGCGGGCTCGGCAACACCCACTTCAAGTCCTCGACCAACCGCGCTCCGCGCCAATGCACCAAGGGCGAGCCGGGCGAGGAATTCGACATCGCGCTGGAATTGCGCGTGATCGCCGACGTCGGCCTGCTCGGCCTGCCCAATGCCGGCAAGAGCACGCTGATCCGCGCCGTTTCCGCCGCCCGCCCCAAGGTGGCGGATTACCCCTTCACCACCCTGCATCCCAATCTGGGCGTGGTGCGCGTCGGCGCTGAAAAGAGCTTCGTCATGGCCGACGTGCCGGGCCTGATCGAAGGCGCGGCCGACGGCGCGGGCCTCGGCATCCGCTTTCTCAAGCACCTGCAACGCACGCGCATCCTGCTGCATCTGGTCGACATCGCCCCGCTCGATCCGGAAGCCGATCCGTTGCGCGATGCGCTCGCCATCGTCGGCGAACTCGTCAAGCACGACCCGACGCTGGCCGACAAACCGCGCTGGCTGGTCTTGAACAAGCTCGACCTGATCCCGGAAGAAGAACGCCAGAGCCGCATCGACGAGTTTCTCGCCGCCTATCGCGCGGCCACGCAATACGCCGGCCCGGTTTTTCCCATCGCCGCCATCACCGGCGACGGCACCAAGCCGCTCATCTACGCCCTGCAGGAGGCGCTCGAAGGCATGGCCCGCCCGGAAATCCCCGATGACGACGAAGGAGGGGGCGCTGCCATCGAAACCCCGGAAAGCGCCACATGACCCCGCTCGCCGCCGCCCGCCGCCTCGTCGTCAAGGTCGGCTCCGCGCTCGTCACCGATAACGGCAACGGCCCCGATCTGGCCGCCATAGCCGCCTGGGCGCGGCAGATCGCCGCCCTGCGCGCCGAAGGGCGGGAAATCGTGCTGGTGTCCTCCGGGGCAGTGGCCTGCGGCGTGCAACGCCTGGGCTGGCAGCGCCGGCCCAGAACCGTGCACGAAAAACAGGCCGCCGCCGCCGTCGGTCAGGCCGGGCTGGTGGAAGTCTATGAAGCCGCGTTCAGCCAGTACGGCCTGCGCACCGCGCAGATCCTGCTCACCCACGACGATCTGGCCGACCGCAAACGCTACCTGAACGCCCGCTCGACGCTGAACACCCTGCTCGAACTCGGCGTCATCCCCATCATCAACGAAAACGACACGGTGGCGACCAGCGAGATCAAGTTCGGCGACAACGACACCCTGGGCGCGCTGGTCGCCAATCTGCTCGAAGCCGACGCGCTCATCATCCTTACCGACCAGAAGGGGCTGTACACCGCCGATCCGCGCAAGTATCCCGACGCCCGCCTGATCGAAACCGCCGCCGCCGGCGACCCCGCGCTGGAGGAAATGGCTGGCGGTGCAGGCAGCCTGGTCGGCACCGGCGGCATGATAACCAAGGTGATTGCCGCCAAGCGCGCCGCCCGCAGCGGCGCTGCCACGGTGATCGCCAGCGGCCACGAGAACGATCCCATCCTGCGGCTGGCCCGCGGCGAAGCGCTCGGCACCCTGCTGGTTTCCGAAACGCCGCCGCTGGCGGCGCGCAAGCAATGGCTGGCGGATCATCTGCAGCTGGCTGGCCAGCTCACGCTGGATGCCGGCGCGGTCAGCGCCCTGCAAGCCGGAAAAAGCCTCCTGCCGGTCGGCATGACCGCCGTGCACGGCGATTTCGAGCGCGGCGCGGCCGTCGCCTGCCTGACCGAGGACGGCCGGGAAATCGCCCGCGGCCTGAGCAACTACGGTAGCAGCGAAGCGCGCCGCATCACGCGCAAAGGCACGGCGGAAATCGAAGCCATCCTGGGTTACGTCGAGGATGCCGAGATGATCCACCGCGACAATCTGATTCTGCTGACGCCGTAAAAAAACCGGCCAACCGACAGATCAGAATCAGGCCTGCAACACGAACGCCATTTTCGTTCCGGCGATTTCGATCACGTCATGATCGCCCAGGGCCTGCGCCTGAGCGTCGATGGCCTTGCCATTGAGCAGCGGATAAGTCTCGCCTTCGACGTGAGTGAGAAAGTAGCCGTGCGGGCGGCGGGCAATAACCGCCACCTGCAGGCCGGGCTTACCCAGGGTGGTGAGCGTTTTTTCCAGTTTCAGGAGCTTGCCCGCATTGGCTCCGCTCAATAGCTGGATTGCCGCCACCGGCAAGGCACTGGTACGGCTCGTCGTACCGATGTGACTGCGCGTCTGGCTCTCTGCCGTGGGTTGCAGGGACAATTCACCCGTGTTGCTCACCTTGCCGATGTCGGAACGGATCATGGCCGTTTGCTCCGCATCCGGCAGCACGCTGTGCCCGGCATTGTCGGCCATGTACTTCAGCTTGTATTTCCCGAGTTCGACGATGTCGTTGTTGCGCAGAAAATGCTTCTTGATCGCCTGCCCGTTGACCAGCGTGCCGTTAGTGCTGTTCAGGTCTTCCAGGAAGGAATCCTGCAAAATCGTGACGACGACGGCGTGTTCACCGGAAATGGCAAGATTGTCGATCTGGATGTCGTTATGGGGTTTGCGCCCGATCGTCAGGCGCTCCTTGTTCAGTTCGATTTCCTTGAGCACCAGGCCATCCATGGAAAGAATCAGTTTTGCCATGTCACCGTTCCCAGATTATTTCGTTTGATTGAGAAAACCGTGCCACCAGCGCTTGGCAGCCGGTTGCGCCGCGCTGTGCGCATCCAGGCGCAACAGGACGACGGAAACATTGTCGCGGCCACCGTATTCGTTGGCCCGCTCAATGAGATGCCCGGCGCGCGTCGCCAGGCTGAATTTGTCCTGCCCGACGAGTTCGCAGATTTCGCGGTCTTCCAGCATGTCGTTCAAACCGTCGGAACACAGCAGGACGATGTCGTCCGGCTCCAGTTCGTGCGTGGCGGTATCGACCAGCACGTCGCTCTCGACGCCCAGCGCGCGCGTGACGAGGTTGCGGTGTTCAGCATGACGCGCCGCTTCCGGGCTGATAAGACCTTCGTCGATCTGTTCCTGCAACAGGGAATGATCCTTGGTCAGCAGGTGCAATTTGCCGCGCCGCCACAGGTAGGCGCGCGAATCCCCCACATGCGCCACATGCAGGGAGCGCCCGAGTATCCAGGCAAAGACCAGGGTCGTGCCCATGCCGGCACAGGCCGCGCTGCTTTGCGAAGCACGGTAGATCGCCGAATTGGTGCCGCGCACTTCGTCGCTGATGATCTGCTCCGGTCGTTCGAGCATCTCCGGCGCCTCGGAAGCGCTGCGCAACAGGCGGGAAAAACTGGTGGCAAGCAGGGTCGTCGCCATGCTGCTGGCCACTTCGCCCGCGTTATAGCCGCCCATGCCATCGGCCAGCACGCCGATTCCGAAATCGGCATCGACAAAAACGGCATCTTCGTTATGCGCCCGCACGATGCCCGAGTCGCTGCATGCCGCAACCGTCAACGCATCGTGTAAAACAATTTCCGCCTGTGCCATGTTTGTCTTGTTCCTCAGCCGCAAAGGCCAGAGGGACTATTGTCCGGTGTCTGCTCCCTGCGGTCAATTTTTATCTTGAGAGCATTTTACAGCGCGCCTACAGCGCAACTTCCTGCCCCAGCCCCCTGCTGCGCGCGGCCACAACGACGCGCGCGGCCAGGGCCAGATCCTGGATCGCCAGACCTTGCGACTCGAACAGGGTGATATCGTTTGCCGCCTGCCGCCCTGCCTGCCTGCCGATGAGGATATCGCCCAACTCGACCAGTTGCCGCGCATGCAGGCGTCCCTTTTCCAGCAGCGGCAGCAAATCGCCCGCTTCGGCAAGCGCCGTCGGCACGCTATCCACGGCAATCAGCTGGCAGCGGCGCAGGGTTTGCTCGGAAATTTCCTGGCGGATCAAGGCATTGGACCCTGCTGCGTTGATATGCGCCCCTTCTGCCAGCCAATCCGCCTCGAACAAGGGTCTGCTCGCCGTCGTCACCGTGCCGATCACGTCGCTCTCGCGCACGGCGGCTTCGGCGCTGGGCGCTGCAACGATGTCCCTGCCGGTCGCCTCCGACATGCGCGCACAAAAATCCGCCAGTTTTGCCGCATCGCGCGCAAACACCTTGACCGTTTCCAGCGGCAGTGCCGCGCAAATCGCCTGCACATGGCCTTCGGCCTGCCAGCCGGAGCCAAACACGCCGGCCACTCGCGCCTCCGGACGTGCCAGCGCGCGCGCCGCGACACCGCTGGCCGCGCCGGTGCGCACCATGCCCAGATAATCCGCCGCGACGACGGCAGTCGGTTCGCCGCTGGCCGCATCGAACAGATGCACCCGGAAACGGTTGCCGCTGCGGTTGCTGGTGTACGCCTTGTAGCCGATCACGCCTTGCGCTGGCAAAGCACCCTGCAAAATGTGCAAGGTAGTTTGCGGCAGACGGCTGCGCTGACGGGGAATGTCCACCGCCCGCCCGTGCGCGAGTTCCCGGTGCGCTTCTTCCACGGCGGCGAGCGCCATGTCCGTGGTCAACACCTGACGCACGTCGTCTTCAGTCAACAAAAGCGCCATTTTTTTCTCCGCGAGAATTGGGCGATTACCCGGCGATTCCTGCCAGCAATTCCTGCAATTCGCCGTTCTGGTACATCTCGCGCATGATGTCGCAGCCGCCGATGAATTCGCCCTTGACGTAAAGCTGCGGAATGGTCGGCCAGTTGGCGTATTCCTTGATGCCCTGGCGGATGGCTTCGTCGGCCAGTACGTTCACCGTGACGAAGTTTTCCACGCCGCAGGCTTTCAGAATCTGCACGGCGGTGCCGGAAAAACCGCACTGCGGAAAGCGGGCGTCGCCTTTCATGTAAAGCACGACCGGATTGCCGGTGACGGTGGCGTGAATCTGCTGCTGAATGTCGGACATAAAAACTCCAGAATCAAATCCGCCCGCCGGACACGCGATCCGTGCCAGCGAGGTCGGGGTGGGTAAAGGTGTCTTGGAAACCCGCCGCCTGCAATAAGTTCCGGCAGGTTTCGCCCTGATCGTAGCCGTGCTCGAACAACAGCCAGCCGCCCGGCTGCAAGTAAGCGCCCGCTCCGGCCACGATCCGCCGGATACAGGACAGGCCATCCGCCGCATCGGTCAGCGCCATGCGCGGCTCGAACGGCAGGCCGTCGCCTGCGAGATGCGGGTCGTCCGCCGCGATGTAGGGCGGATTGGCGACGATGAGATCGAAGCGCCGCCCGGCCAGCGGCGCATACCAATCGCCCTGGAAAAACTCGACCTGCGCCCGCAAGCGCCGGGCGTTGTTGCGCGCCACGTCGAGCGCCGCAACGGACAGATCGACCGCGCAGACGGTGCTTGCCGGGCTTTCCAGCGCCAGCGAAACGGCGACGATACCGGAGCCCGTCCCCAGATCGAGCACCTGCGCCGGGTTCGGCAAAATCTTCAGCTTGGCCAGCGCCAGTTCGATCAGGACTTCGGTTTCCGGGCGCGGCACCAGGACGGCGGGCGTCACCTGAAATACCCTGCCGCGAAATTGCGCCTCGCCGAGCAGATAGGCCACCGGCTCGCCCGCCTCGCGCCGCGCCGCCCAGGCCATGAATTGCGCCTCGGCCAGCGCAGCGAGCGGCGTTTCCGGACGCGCCAGCAAGTCTGCGTGTGAGCACCCACTTGCGGTCTGTAGCAGTAAACGAGCGTCCAGCCGTTCGATACGGCCACACGCCCAAGCCAATGCTTCGCCCAGGGTCACGCGCCGCCCGCCAGTTCGGCCAGTTGGTCGGCCTGATGTTCGGCAGCCAGCGCGTCGAGCACTTCGTCCAGATCGCCCTCCATGATGGCGGCGATCTTGTAGAGGGTGAGGTTGATGCGGTGATCCGTCACCCGGCCCTGCGGAAAGTTGTAGGTACGGATGCGCTCGGAGCGGTCGCCAGAGCCGATCAGGCTCTTGCGCGTGCTGGCGATGGCGCTCTGCTGAGCGCGCAATTGCTGATCCTTGATGCGCGCCGCCAGCACGCGCAGGGCGGATGCCTTGTTGGCGTGCTGCGAGCGCCCGTCCTGGCATTCGGCGATCAGCCCCGTCGGCAGGTGGGTGATGCGCACGGCGGAATCGGTCTTGTTGATGTGCTGCCCGCCGGCGCCGGAAGCGCGGAAGGTGTCGATCTTCAGATCCGCCGGATTGAGGTTCACGTCCTCCACCTCGTCGGCTTCCGGCATCACCGCCACCGTGCAGGCCGAGGTGTGGATGCGCCCCTGGGTTTCGGTTTCCGGCACCCGCTGCACGCGATGCCCGCCGGACTCGAACTTGAGCCGCGAATACGCCCCATCGCCGTCGATACGGCAGATGATTTCACGATAGCCGCCCAGTTCCGACTCGTTGGCCGACAGGATTTCCACCGGCCAGCGCCGCCCTTCGGCATAGCGCGCGTACATGCGGAACAGGTCGCCCGCGAACAGCGCCGATTCATCGCCGCCCGTGCCGGCACGAATTTCCAGCAAGACGCTGCGCTCGTCATTGGGGTCGCGCGGCAGGAGCAGCTTTTGCAATTCCAGTTCCAGTTCCGGCAGACGCGCCTTGGCGGCGGCGATTTCCTCCTCCGCGAAAGCGCGCATTTCCGGATCGGCGCGCAAGACCTCGGCCTCGTCCAGATCGCGCTCGCACTGGCAGAAGGCCTGATACGTCAGCACCACCGGCTCCACCTCGGCGCGTTCCCGCGTCAGGCGGCGGAATTTGTCCATATTCCCCGCCGTTTCCGGCGCGGCGAGCAGCAGATCGATCTCGCCCAGGCGATCCGTCAGTAAGGCCAGCTTCTGGCGAATGCTATCTTTCATGAAACAGCTTGTCGTAGGGCACAAAGGATGCGCAGTTTACCCGGAAAGGAGAAGGAACCTGCGATTGGCTTGGCGGGTCAGAGAGCGGGTCACCCTTCCTGCGCCCCTCCCTGCGCCAAAACCATGCCCAGCAACTTCCCCGCCTTCTTCGCCGACGCCCCGCGCATCACGCTCCACGATCCGCTCGCCGAATTTCTCGGCAGCGCCACCGACGGTCGCATCGAATACGGCTACGCCGATGCCGTGCGTCTGGCCGGCCACTCCTGCCCTACCGTCGCCGGCGCCTGGCTGATGACCGTGCACGGGCTGCGCGCGCTCTACAAGGATGCCACGCCGGTACGCGGCGACATCGCCGCCCGCCTGCGCGAACCCCGCGACAGCGGCACCACCGGCGTCGTTGCCAGCGTCGTGCAACTGATTACCGGTGCCGCCGCCGAAACCGGCTTCCACGGCATCGGCCCCAACCGCCGCTTTTCCCGGCATCAGCTCCTGCAATTCGCCGCCCAGGACCAAACCGCCACCCTGAGCCTCACCCGCCGCGACAGCGGGCAGAGCGTACACCTCGATCTCGACCCCTCCTGCGTCCCCTGGCCGGCGGAAATGCAGTCCCTCATGCCCCGCGCCGTCTCCGGCCAGGCCACCCCCGCCGAACGAGCGCGCTTTGCCGACCTCTGGCAGGAACGGGTACGGCAGATGCTGATCGAGCATGCGGACGATCCGCGACTCGTTCACGTCACCACAGCGTAAAAAACCCCGCGCATTGAAGTGCCACGCGGGAGCAACGCGGGGTTTTGCTTATGGGCTGCCAGCGTCAGCGGGTACGCAACAAACTCTTGACCTGCCGGTTGCGCGGCAAAGTGTAGTCGTGCGCGGCGAGCACCAGACTGCTCGACGGATCGACCAGCTTGAGCGTCACATGCAGCATGCTCGCCCCTTCGGCATAGGTGCCGACGACCACGCCCTGAGCATTGTGCGCGGCAGCGACTTCGCGGATCTCACGGGTCAGCAGGAATTCGCCTTCGTTACGCTTCATGTAGATGCCGTTACGCACCTTCAATTCGGCCACCGGGCGGCCCGATTGCGTCAGCCACGAGGCGATGTGCTCCGTCACCAGACGCCCCAGGGTGGAGGACTGTTCCAGCGCATTCACGTTGGCCAGGGTCGCCACGATCAGCGCCGAGCCACCGCCATCGCGGTTGCTGGCCGCAGCAGGGCGGCCGATTTGCGCCATCAGGGCGGCGGCGGCCTGGTAATTGGCTTCGCGCAAGGGATCCTGCCGGGCCTCGGTCCAGGTCGGCTCGACCTGACGCGGCCCCTCGGTCGTCTGGCATGCGGCCGTGATCGCCAGCAAGACGGCGATGGAGAAAAGTTTCAGCGCGCGCATTTGCTGCCTCCCTGACCGCAATCACCGAGAATCTGCAACGGCTGGGCGCTGCGCTGCTGGTTCCAGTACAGAGCTGCATCCTGGTCCGCCGTGTAATAGATGCTGGAATGGCGGCTGACGATGCGCTGGCCATCGGCAACCGATACCGTCAGCAGGATTTCCGACTGCGGCACCGGGCCGGACGCATGGCGGCCACCGTCCAGACCTTCGCTGCGCAACCAGTCGAAACCTTCCAGACCGGCAACGGCGGCCAGCAGCTTCGATCCCGCATTGACCCCTCGGGCACTCGCGCCGGGAGCGGCCAGCACGCCGCCAATGGCCCACAAACCCGCCGTCAGCAAGGTCGCCTCACCGTAAAAGCGGGTTCCGGCAGCGCGCTCCGGCTGGAAACCGTAAATGTTGTAGCGCACATCCGCCACCAGCGCGCCGTTCGGATCGAGCGTCACCGGCACCCCCTGGGCCACCAGCGAGGTCGTCAGCAACTCGCGGAAACCTTCGACGAAAGCCTGCTCTCCACCGGGCTGCGGAATATGCAAAGCGCGCCCGTTGAGCTTGCCGTCCAGACTGCCGACCAACTGCGCCGCAAAGTGGTCGGCAATCAATTGCCAATGCCGGGCGGCCTGGAGCTTTTGTTGTTCCTCGTTGGCAAAACGTGTCGGCGCAGGCACGTCCGCATAACGCGCCGCACATCCCGTAAAGCCGAGGCAGACGGTCGCCGCTGCCAGCGCAAATACTCTTTTTTTCACAAGTCCTCTCCAAGAAAGGCCACCCCGAAACAAGCGGCGGCAAAAAATGCAAGCCAAATACTAAGAATTCCTTAGTTCAGGGTCAAGCAAAAACTAAGACTATTTGAGTCTCATGTCGTAATCAGGCTTCAATCCCGCTCAATGGCAGACTCGTCGGTTTTCTCCATGCGCTTGAAAGCAGCACGCGTGCGCAAGGGATTGACGCAGATGCAGTTGGGCGTGCTGGCGCAGATCGACGAGTATTCGGCGAGCGCCCGCATCAATCAGTACGAGCGCGGCAAACACCAGCCGGATTTCAATACCGCCGAGCGGCTGGCCCAGGTGCTGTCAGTGCCGACGCCTTATTTCTATGCGCGCGACGACCTGCTCGCCGATTTCCTGCTCGACTGGCACGCGCTTTCTGCCGCCGCGCGCAGCGCCATTGCCGCCCGGACCAGGGAAATACTGACCGCGACGGACGAAAAACCCAGTGAAGAAACTGACGGGAAAAACGGCAGAGACGCCCCCGCCGCCTAGCCCCATACCCGGCCCGCGCCCACGCTGAGCAGGCCGAGCCAGGTGCCGAGCAGGGAGCCGCCCAGATGCAGGCTGGCGAGGCTCAGGGCGAGCAGGGGGTGGCCGCCGAGCAGGCGTTCGACGACTTCGGCGGAAAAGCTGGAAAAGGTGGTCAGACCGCCGAGAAAGCCGGTAATCACGAAAAGCTTGAGATACGCGGGCAGATCGGCGTGCAGATGGAAATAGCCGGCTGCCATGCCGACCAGATAACCGCCGAGCAGATTGGCCGTCAGCGTTCCCAGCGGCAAGGCGGGAAACACCGGATTGAGCGCGATGCCGAGCAGCCAGCGCGACAGCGCGCCGAGCATGCCGCCCACGCCGACGGCGAGAATGGCCTGAAGGTGCATCCGCGTTTTCCCCGACTGATGAAAGCGGCAATGATAGCAAGCGCGCCGTGCCGCTCAGGCGGCGGAGGAACAAACAAAAAGCAACCTTTCAATCGATCTATATTATTTCAAGGAATATAGAGAAGCTGACCCGCTGAGTAGAATGCCGCCTGTCACAAAACCTACACAGGCCTGAAATGTTCGGTGCGCTGATGCCCAAAGAGGGCAAGTATTTCGATTACTTCAACGCTCACGGCGACTTGATCCGCCAAGGCGGCAAGACCCTGCGTCAGTTGATCGACGCCCTGGCTGGCGTGGACCCCAACGGCGGCGTAAACGCCCTGGCCGACGAAGTGGACCGCCTGGAGCGCGAGGCCGACAAGGTAACGCACGAACTGCTCAGCCAACTGCACAGCGCCTTCATCACGCCATTTGACCGCGACGCCATCCACGGGCTGATCAACAGCATGGATGACATCCTCGACGTGATGCAGGACGTGGCCGAATCGCTGTCACTGTATGACATCCAGCGGGTGCCGGCCGAAGCCTGCGCGATGGCGGAAATCACCGAAAAGAGTTGCCACAAGGTCAACGAGCAGGTGCGTTTGCTCAACAACATGGACAACGCGCCGCAGATTCTCGCCCTGTGCAAGGAAATCGACGAACTGGAAGGCGAAGTGGATCGCCTCCTGCGCAAGTGCATGTCCAAGGCCTTCCGCGAAGAGCAGGACGTGCGCGAGCTAATCAAGCTGAAGGAAATTTACCAGCTGCTCGAATCCGTCACTGACCGCTGCAAGGACGTTGCCGGCTGCATTGAAGCCATCGTGCTGGAAAACTCCTGACTTCCCCATGGATAACCTGACCATCGGCTACGGGGTCCTCATCACCCTGATCGTCGTGGCTTTGCTGTTCGATTTCATGAACGGCTTTCACGACGCGGCCAACTCGATCGCCACCGTGGTGTCGACACGGGTGCTGAAACCGCAGCACGCCGTGCTGTGGGCGGCTTCGTTCAATTTCCTGGCCTACTTCCTCTTTCATCTCAAGGTCGCCTCGACCATCGGCAAAGGCACCATAGACCCCAGCATCGTCGATCACTACGTGATTTTCGGCGCGCTGATCGGGGCCATCTGCTGGAACATCATCACTTGGTATTACGGCATTCCCTCGTCGTCCTCGCATGCGCTGGTCGGCGGTCTGGTCGGCGCGGCGGTGGTCAAGGCCGGTTTCGGCAGCCTGATCGCTTCCGGCATCCTGAAAATCATTGCCTTCATCTTCATCGCCCCGCTGCTGGGTTTCATCTTCGGCGGCACGATGATGGTCATCATTTCCTGGCTCTGCCGCAACATGGCACCGCGCAAGGTCGACAAGACCTTCCGCCGCCTGCAACTGCTCTCCGCCGCCGCCTACAGCCTGGGCCACGGCGGCAACGACGCGCAGAAAACCATCGGCATCATCTGGCTGATCCTCATCACCGCCGGCTTGTCCACCACCGAATCGGAAATTCCCGGCTGGGTGGTGCTCGCCTGCTACACGGCGATGGGCCTGGGCACCATGTTCGGCGGCTGGCGCATCGTCAAGACCATGGGCAACCGCATCACCAAGCTGAACCAGCCGCGCGGTTTCAGCGCCAACAGCGGCGGCGCGTTCACCCTGTTCATCGCTTCCGCCTTCGGCATCCCGGTATCCACCACGCACACCATCACCGGCGCGATTGCCGGTGTCGGCACCACGCGCGGTGCCAAGCAGGTGCGCTGGGGCGTGGCGGGCGGCATCGTCTGGGCCTGGATTCTGACCATTCCGTGCAGCGCCATCATGGCCGCGCTGGCTTGGTACATGGGGCAACTGATCCTGTAGCCGCAGGCCGGGCCACGGCAGCGCCGGGCTGATAGAATGGTGGTTTTTGCAACCGACGATCCCGCCCCATGTCCGACACGCCCGCCGCCGCCAATTTCATCCGTCACATCATCGAAGCCGATCTGGCCGCTGGCAAGCATGCCCAACGGCGCTGGGCCGGTCAGCCGGGGCCGGCAGCAGCGCACGCGGCGGCACCGCTCGATGCGGCGAAGATCCGCACCCGTTTCCCGCCGGAACCGAACGGCTACCTGCATTTCGGCCACGCCAAGTCGATCCTGCTCAATTTCGGGCTGGCGCAGGAATTCGGCGGGCGCTGCCACATGCGCTTCGACGACACCAACCCGGAAAAGGAAGAACAGGAATACGTCGATTCCATTCTCGATTCGGTGCGCTGGCTGGGCTGCTCCTGGCAGGACGCGGCAGAAAACAATCTCTACTACGCCTCCAACTACTTCGACTGGATGCTGCAATTCGCCGAATACCTGATCGACGCCGGCCACGCCTACGTCGACAGCCAGTCGGCCGAAGAAATGCGCGCCCGGCGCGGCAGCCTCACCGAAGCCGGCCAGGATTCGCCTTTCCGCAACCGTTCGGCGGAAGAAAGCAAGGCGCTGTTCAAGCGCATGCAGACCGGTGAATTCGCCGATGGCGCGCACATCCTGCGCGCCAGGATCGACATGGCCTCGCCCAACATCAACCTGCGCGACCCGGCCATCTACCGCATCCGCCACGCCACGCACCACAACACCGGGGACAAATGGTGCGTCTATCCGATGTACACCTTCGCCCACCCCATCGAGGACGCCCTGGAGTGCATCACCCATTCGCTGTGCACCCTGGAATTCGAGGATCAGCGCCCCTTCTACGAATGGGTGAATGAACGCCTCGCCGAAGGCGGCCTGCTGCAACGCCCGCTGCCGCGCCAGATCGAGTTCTCGCGCCTCAACCTCAGCTACATCGTGCTCTCCAAGCGCAAACTCATTCAACTGGTGGAAGAAAAGCACGTCACCGGCTGGGACGACCCGCGCCTGCCGACGCTCGCCGGCGCGCGCCGCCGCGGCTACGCGCCGGAAGGCTTCCGCCTCTTCGCCGAGCGCATCGGCGTTTCCAAGGCCGATTCCCTGATCGAATACAGCGTGTTTGAAGACGCCCAGCGCGAAGTCATGAACCAGATGGACGAGCGCCGCGTCGCCGTGCTCGACCCGCTGAAACTCATCATCGACAACTACCCGGAAGGCCAGTTCGAGGACTGCCACGCCCCCAACCACCCGCTCAAGCCGGAACTCGGCCAGCGCACCATGCCTTTTGGCCGCGAACTGTGGATCGAAGCCGAGGATTTCCAGGAAATCCCGGAAAAGGGCTTCCGCCGCCTTTTCCCCGGCAACAAGGCGCGCCTGAAATACGGCTACATCGTCGAATGCACCGGCTGCGACAAGGACGCCAACGGCAAGATCATCGCCGTGCGCTGCACCTACCTGCCCGACACCAAATCCGGCACGCCGGGCGCCGACAGCGTCAAGGTCAAAGGCAATCTGCACTGGGTCAGCGCCGCGCACGCCTGTCCCGCCGAAATCCGCCTGTATGAACGCCTGTTCGCGGTTCCCACCCCCGGCGCGCGGCGTGAAGGCGATGCGCCGGATACGGAGCGCGATTTCCTCGCCGACCTCAACCCCGATTCGGTGCGCCGCATCACCGCGCAGCTTGAACCCGCGCTGCGCGACGCGAGCGCCGAACAGCGCTTCCAGTTCGAGCGGCACGGCTATTTCGTGGCCGACCGCGTCGATTCCCAGCCCGGCGCGCCGGTATTCAACCGCGCCCTGACCCTCAAGGATTCCTCGCACAAAGGAGGCTGACATGGCCGGAAGCTGGGGCTGCCCGCACGAAGTCGACGACCGCTGCACCAAGATCAACAACCTGCCCTGCGACCCCGGCATGAAAGGCTGCGAACTCGCCGGCCGCTTCCGCTTCGTCGACGAAAGCAAGAACGAACGCTACTGGGAGAAGAAGGCGCGAGAGAAAAAAGCGGCAGAAAACGGGGCGACGCCGAAATGATCTATCTGGAACTTTTCCGCGCCCTGGAAAAACACCGGGTTCGCTACCTGCTGGTCGGCGGCCTCGCCATGAACCTGCACGGCGTGCCGCGCATGACCATGGACGTCGACCTCATTCTCGTTCTGGATGCGGACAATCTCGACCGTTTCATCGCCTGCGCCGGGGAACTGGGCCTCACGCCATGCGCGCCCGTGCCGCTCGCCGCCCTGAAAGACCCCGCGCAACGCAAGACCTGGGCCGAGGAAAAACACATGATCGCCTTTGGCCTCGTCAATCCCAAGGCCGGCGCGGCCACCCTGGTCGACGTGCTGATCTCCCCCGGCATCGACCTCGCCGCGGCCTTCCAGCGCGCCCTCACCCGCGACCTCGATGGCATCCCCGTCACCCTCGCCGCCATCGACGACATGATCGCCCTGAAACGCGACACCGGACGCGCCCAGGACGCCAGCGACATCGAGCATCTGGAGCGCCTGCGTGGCTGCTGAATCCAAAACTCCCATCACCGGCGGCTTCAGCTACCACGTCAGCGACGAGCAGCTCGCCGCCTTCGCCCGCCTCACCCCCATGCAGCGCCTGGAATGGGTGGAGGCCGCCCGCCAGTTCACGCTGCTGACACAAACCCCGGAAACCCGCGAACGCCACGAACGGCTGCGCCGGGGGCTGCCGATCGTGCCCTGAACCGGCATACCCGCGACTGCCGCCATGAACACGCTGTCCACCGAAAACATCCTCGATCTGCTCTGCGATTACCTTTCCCGCTCGATGCGGGAAAGCAAGCTGCAACTGGACAGCTCGCAGATCGACGGCCGCCTGAATTCCCAGGCCAACGAGCGGCAGATCAGTCAGGCGCTGGAACTTTTCGGGCTGGCCAGCGAGCGGTTTCAATCGGCGCAGTTGAAGGTTGAAGTTTCCCCGCCGCGTTTCTGGTTCGATTTCTGCATCCGCGGCCCGGGCGTTTTCCTGCCGGTCAACGTCAAGGTATCTTCGCTCGAAGGCAACGACAACCTGTCCAGCAAGGAAGGGGTTTTCTTCGCCTTGACCGGCGTCGATCCCAAAACGGTGAGAATCAACGACTGGGAACGCTATTGCGAGGCGATCGGCCAGCATCTGGCAACGCAGCCGGCGGCCGATTACTACTTTCTGGTCGTCAACAAGCGGGTCGCCGGCGACGTTTTCTGGACCAGCCTGAAACATCTGCCCGAACTGACGCCCAACGGCAACAACCCGCCCTTCCAGTGCAACTGGTCGAAAAACCGCGTGCGCGCCAGCCGCTCGCGGGAGGAAGCCGTGGCCTACATTCTCGGCGTCTTGCGCCAGACTTTCGTGCTGCGGGCGAAAGCGCTGGAAAGTTTCGACGCGCACATCAGGATCGCCGCGCCATGACGCGGGACGTCATCAATCTCGGCCAGGTCTTCACGCCGCCCAAGGTCGTCGAGTTCATGCTCGGCCTGCGCCGGAACCAGGGCCGGACGCTCGAACCCTCGGCGGGCAACGGCGCTTTTTTTTCCGCGCTGGCGGCGCGCGGCGCCGCGTGCGTCGGCATCGAATTCGACGCGCGGGTCGCGCCGCCCGGCGTCCGGGTCATGGATTTCTTCGACTACCCGGACAGCGAGCGCTTCGACACCATCATCGGCAATCCGCCCTACGTGCGCTTTCAGGACATCGCTGCCGGCACGCGCCGCAAACTGAAATCCGGACTGTTCGACAAGCGCAGCAACCTGTTCCTGTTCTTCATCGAAAAGTGCATCCGCCACCTGACCCCTGGCGGCGAACTGATCTTCATCGTGCCGCGCGAGTTCATCAAACTGACCGCCGCCCGCAAGCTGAATGCCTGGCTGCACGCGCAGGGCAGCATCACGCACTTCTACGAAACCGGCGACGTGCGCATCTTCGGCGAGCACACGCCCAATTGCGCCATCTTCCGTTTCGAGAAGGATCGCTTCGATCGCGCCATGGCCGATGGCCGCAGGTTCACCGAAGTCGACGGGCAATTGATGTTCCTGCGCGGCAATCATCAGGTGCGCTTTGCCGACTTGTTCACGGTCAAGGTCGGCGGCGTGTCCGGGGCCGATCACCTCTACGCGCACCCGGCGGGCAATCTGGAATTCGTCTGCTCGAAAACCGTCGATACCGGCGAGACGCGCCGCATGTTCTACGACGTCGAGCACCCGCACCTGCAAAAGCACAAGGCGGAACTGCTCGCCCGCCGCGTGCGCAGCTTCGACGAAAGCAACTGGTGGCGCTGGGGCCGGCATTTTCCCGTCAATGACTTGCCGCGCATCTACGTCAATGGCCGCACCCGCAAAGCGGCCCCATTCTTTCTCCACGACTGCCGCAATTTCGATGGCTCGGTGCTGGCCCTGTTTCCCAAACACGAACAGATTTCCCGCCGCGACCTGATCGCCTGCACGGCCATGCTCAACCACGAAGTCGATTGGCAGGAACTCGGCTTCGTCTGCGACGGCCGTTACCTGTTCACGCAGCGCAGCCTGCAAACCTGCCTGCTGCCCGATGCCTTCTCTCGTTTCCTTCCCCCGAATTCACCATCCTCCGCCAAGGAATCCGCATGACTTTCACCGACCAGCTCGCCGCCGCCAGCCAGAAAAACGATTCGCTGCTCTGCGTCGGCCTCGATCCCGATCCGGCCAAATTCCCGGCTCACCTGAAAAACCGCAGCGACGCGATCTTCGGCTTCTGCGCCGACATCGTCGATGCCACCGCCGATCTGGTCTGCGCCTTCAAGCCGCAGATCGCCTACTTCGCGGCGCGCCGGGCCGAGGATCAATTGGAAGCGCTGATCGCCCACATCCACGAAAAACACCCCGGCATTCCGGTGGTGCTCGACGCCAAGCGCGGCGACATCGGCTCCACCGCCGAGCAGTACGCCATCGAAGCCTTCGAGCGTTACCGGGCGGATGCCGTCACCATCAATCCCTACATGGGCCACGATTCGGTGACGCCTTATCTGGCCTATCCCGGCAAGGGCGTTTTCCTGCTCTGCCGCACCTCCAATCCGGGCGGCTCCGACCTGCAATTCCTCGAAATCGGACAGGATAAGAATGGTGAAAAATTGTATGAACACGTCGCCCGTCTGGCGGCGGAAAAATGGAACGCCGACGGCCAGATCGGGCTGGTGGTCGGCGCCACCTTCCCCGCCGAGATCGCCCGCGTGCGCGCCCTGACCGGCGACATGCCGCTGCTGGTGCCGGGCATCGGCGCGCAGGGCGGCGACGTCGAGGCCACTGTAAAGGCGGGCAGAACCGCCGCCGGCGCGGGCTTGCTGATCAATTCCTCGCGTGCCATTCTCTACGCCGGCCAGGGCGAGGATTTCGCCAGCGCCGCCCGCCGCGCGGCGGAAGAAACCCGCAACGCCATCAACCCGCACCGATAAGGAACAACCGCCATGCGCATGGACGATTACCGTAACAGCGACAACGTCGAAGACCGCCGCGGCAGCCGTGGCGGCGGCGGGGCGCGGCTCGGCTTGGGTTCC
>OGQD01000307.1_pt1 | contig 39540 bp, 28 predicted proteins | sample 1553091 | NCBI WGS metagenome assembly OGQD01 (sample SAMEA2580290, study PRJEB22360) | human gut metagenome | biome: human gut; feature: human-associated habitat; material: faeces | place: Denmark | collected 2008/2010
GCGCATCTTTGGGGGGAGGGGGGGGGCCGCCCCGCCCCCCCCCCCCCAGCCGATGTCGCCGCCTTGCAGGGCGTCCTGTGCATCCGAATAGGCGGCGGTCAGTTCGGCGAAATTTTCGCCGGCGCGCGCCTTGACCAGCGCCTGTTCGCCGCGCTGGCGCAGGATCTGCAATTGCTCGGGGCTGGCCGATTCCGGCGCGCGCAGCAGGATGTGGGCGAGATGGTATTCGTCGCTGCCGCGCGTGCTCTGGTTGGCCAGATAATTGTCGATTTCGCTGTCGGAAATCACCAGTCGGCTTTCCACCTCGCGCTCGCGCAGCCGCGCCATAATCATTTCACCCCGGATTTCCTCGCGGAATTCCCGATAGTTGATGCCGTCTTTTTCCAGGGTGCTGCGAAACTGCGCCAGACTCAGCTGGTTGTTGGCGGCGATGCGGCCAATGGCCTGATCGAGCTGGGCGTCGTCGATGCGCATGCCGCTTTCCCTGGCGTAGGCGAATTGCGCCTCTTCCATGATCATGCGTTCCAGCATCTGGCGTTCCAGATCTTCTTCCGGCGGCAGCGGCGTGCCTTGCCTGGCCAGTTGTTTCAGTACCGTATCCAGGCGGCTGCGCAATTCATTGCGCGTGATGACGCCATCGCCGACGACGGCCACGATGTAATCCGCTTCCTGGGCCGATGCCGCGTGGCTGGCCGGAGTCGGGAGGAGGCTCGTCAGGCAAATTGCGGCGAGGGAGAACAGGGTTTTCATGACGCTCATGGGGGATGCTCTAAAAGGAATCGGGAGCCAACTCGTTGGTTTTGCCATAGCCTGGGATACTGCGCCGCAGCAGGCTGAGCGGATTGGAGCCGACGCTGGCGAAATCCTGCAATTCGAGTTGCAGGAAGAAACTCGTGTCGGGCGTGCCGGAAGTGGCCGACAGGCGCTGCGCCACCGCCCGCACCGCCCAGCAGCCGGCGTTGTATTCGAGGCCGGCGATGGTTTCCAGCGTCTGGTGGTCACGCATGGAATAATTGATGCGGCCCACGCCGTACCAGCGCGGTGCCAGCGGCCACTGGCCGGAAATGTCAACCTGATCGACCAGCGCCTTCTGGTTGAGCGGGTCGCGCGTGTAACGGTAACTCGCCGAGAGCACCTTGCCGTAATCGGGCTGGAAGCGCACGCCGGCGGAGAAGCGCTCGTTGAGGCGATCCTTGTAGTTGTATTCCCAGGTGCCTTCGGCGTAGGTCTTGGGGGCGACCAGGCCGGCGATGGAGGCGACCAGATTGGAGAAATTGGCCGGGCGCTGTGCCTCACCCGGCAGCAGCACGCGCTGATCCTCGAAGTAGTAGCGCTGGCCGAGCATGGCCTTGAAGCGCTCGGCCCCAGTGTCGGCGTCGAGAATGCGGGTGGTCAGCGCGGCGGTGAGCTGGTTGGCGTCATTCACCCGATCGTAGCCGACGTAGCGGTTCTCGGAAAAGATCTGGGCGAAATCGAAATCGGCCAGACCGGTGTCGAATACCGGAATGCGATCCTGTTTCTTGTACGGGATGTGGACGTAGTAAAGGCGCGGTTCCAGCGTCTGCACGTAGGCGTTGCCGAGTAATTCGCTTTCGCGCTCGAGGATCAGGGTGGAGTCGAAGCTGAAGGTCGGCAGCACGCGCGAGAAGTTTTCCTTCCTGCCGCCATTGATGCGGGCTTCATCCACCGCATAGCTGCTCATGTGCAGACCCACTTTGGGCAGCAGGCGGAAAGCGGAAGCCACCACTGGCCAGCTCAGTTGCGGGTAGAAGACCAAGCGGTCGCCCACGGCCTTGTTCTCGCGGTCGTCATGGGTGAAGCGGCTGTACTGACCTTCCAGGGCAAAATCCAGCGCGCCCAGGAGATTGGTTTGGTAGCCGGTCAGGTTCAGGCGCGGCTCCAGGAAATAGGGACGGGCGACGGGGTTTTTCGGATCGGGCTGCAAGGTCTGGTAGCGCAGCACCTGCAAGGAGGTGCTCAGCCAGGAGGCGGGGGTGTAGCCCAGGGTGATCTGGCGCTCCAGCTGGACCTGTGAGGTCTGCAACAGGCGCGAGGACATGTCTTCCCAGTAGAAGTCGTCGGAGACGCCATTCCAGTTGACGTACGCGGACAGGCCCTTGGCAAGACTCTGCTGGTGGCGCAGGCTGTAGCCATAGCGGCTGCGGTCGAGAAACTGCTTGTCGTTGCCCAGGTATTCGCCGCGAATCTCGCTCTCCATGCCTTCGCCGAGGTAGCGGGCCTCGGCCCCCAGTTGGGTGCCGCGCTTGCTCATGTAACGCGGGTAGAAGGTGGCGTCGTAATTGGGGGCGATGTTCCAGTAATAGGGCAGGGTGAAATCGAAACCGCTCTTGGTCGATTGCTTGAAGGTCGGCGCCAGCAGGCCGGAGCGGCGGCGGTTGTTGAGCGGAAACCAGATTTTCGGGGTGTAGAAGAGGGGCGCGCCCTGGAACCACACGGAGGCGTGGTCGGCGGTGCCGAAGTCCTTGTCGAAATCCATGTCCATCTTGCTCGCCTGCAAATACCAGTCGGTAGAGCTGGGTTTGCAAGTGGAGAAGGTGGCGCGGTCGAACAAAAAGTGATTCTCGCCCGCGAGATCGATGCGTTCAGCACTGCCGCTGGCGGTGGAGGTGCGTTCCAGCGGGGCTTCGGTCGGCAGGCCGTAGGTGTTGGGAATGTTCAGCATCATTGGCGCGCCGCTGTTGGAGCCGTTGATGCTGGCCACGGTGACCGTGACGCGCGTCTTGTCGTAGAAGGCGTTTTGCACCGAACGCTCGATCTGGTAGCGCGCGGCCTCGGTATGACCGATCTGCTCGGTCAGCCGGATCTTGAGGTATTCGGTGTCGATCTCGGCGTCGCCCTGTTTCAGATGCACTTGGCCGATGGCTTCGGCTTCGTCATCCAGCGGCCGGTAGGTCAGGCGGTCGGCCAGCAGCAGGGTGTCGGGTTTGCGCAGCTCCACGTTGCCGCGCGCGCGGGTTTCGAGATCGGTTTCGCCTTCGAGGTGATCTGCCACAAGAAAGAGCGGGTGTTCGTCATCGTTGGTGAGCAGCTTGGCCGGGCTGGCCGCGTTTTGCGCCTGGTCGCGCTTTTCCTTGTTCTTTTCCTTCTCGCGCGCCAGCAGGTTGAAGCGCCGCTCCAGCCGCATGCCGGTTGCCGGGTCCACCGCAGCCGGCGCTGCCTGTGCCACCGGCACACCGGAAAACAGGCAGCAAATCAGCAGGGCCAGCGGGCGGCGGGGGAAAACGATCATCGGTGCCTTCAGGAAAGCCCGGAGCCGGCTTGGCGGATGCCCGGGTGTTAAAATCGCGCCATTTTACAACGAAGCGTTCAATCTCCGATGCCTTCCACGCCACCAAACGCACGCGATCGACTCGTGCATGACTGGGTCGCCCAGCGTTTTGCCAATGAAACTGTCCGCATCGCCCCGGCTTCCGCCGATGCGAGTTTTCGCCGCTACTTCCGCCTGACGCTGCCGGATAGCAGCACCCGCATCCTGATGGATGCGCCGCCCGCACAGGAGGATTGCCGCCCTTTCATCAAGGTGGCCGGCCTGCTTGCCAAGGCCGCTCTGCCCGCGCCGCGCGTGCTGGATCAGGATCTGGAGCAAGGTTTCCTGCTGCTCACGGACCTGGGTCGCATCGGTTATCTGGAGGCGCTGAATGCCGATCTGTCCCTTGCCGATACGCTGATCCGCCCCGTGCTGGATGCCTTGGTGCGCTGGCAGCTTGCCTCGACCCCCGCCACCTTGCCGCCCTACGATGGCGCGCTCCTGCGCCGCGAGCTCGAACTTTTTCCGGAGTGGTTCATCGGTCGTCATCTGGGCGTCGCGCTCGACGACAGCGAAAAACTCATGCTGGAGCGCACATTCAGGTACCTGATCAACTCGGCGCTGAACCAACCCAAAGTTTTCGTGCACCGCGACTTCATGCCGCGCAACCTGATGCTGATGGAGAGTGAGCAAACACTTGTGCCCGCCCTCATCGATTTTCAGGATGCCGTGTACGGCCCTATCACCTACGACGTCGTTTCGCTCTTCCGCGATGCTTTCATCTCCTGGGATGAGGAACAGGAAATCGACTGGGTGGTGCGCTACTGGGAAAAGGCCCGCGCCGCCGGCCTGCCGGTGCGCGAGGATTTCGGTGATTTCTGGCGTGAATACGAATTGATGGGCCTGCAACGTCACCTGAAAGTGCTCGGCATCTTCTGCCGCCTCAAATACCGCGACGGCAAGGACAAATACCTGGAAGACCTGCCCCGTTTCATGCGTTACGCCAAAAAAACCGCCAGCCGCTACCTTCCTTTGAAACCCCTGCTCAATCTGCTCGACAAACTCGACGGGCATACCGAGCAGATCGGCTATCGCCGGTGATCTTTCGAGTGAAATGTGAAACGTGAAAGGTGTAAACCCGCCCACGTTTCACATTTCACCTTTCACGCCAAAAAAATGAAAGCCATGATTCTTGCCGCCGGTCGCGGCGAACGCATGCGACCGCTGACTGACCACACGCCCAAGCCGCTCCTGCTGGCGGGAGGCAAGCCGCTCATCGTCTGGCATCTGGAAAAACTGGCGGCGGCGGGGTTCTCTGAAATCGTCATCAACCACGCGCACCTGGGGGAACAAATCGAGGCGGCGCTTGGTGACGGCTCGAAGTGGGGACTCACCATCCGCTACTCGCCGGAACCGCCAGGCGCGCTGGAAACGGCGGGCGGCATTGCCCGTGCGCTCCCCTTGCTGGGGACTGCCCCGTTTCTGGTCGTCAATGGCGACGTCTGGTGCGACGTCGATTTCGCAGCCTTCGCAGGCCATGCTTGTCCCCCGGGCGGGGCATATCTGCTGCTGGTCGATAATCCGGCGCACCACGGCAGCGGCGATTTCTCACTGACCGGCGAACGCATCATTCCGGCCAACGGTGAGCAAACGCTCACCTACGCCGGTATCGGCATTTTTTCGCCGCTCATGTTCCGCGCAGTGCCGCCCGACCAGCCGCTGAAACTGCGCCCGCTGCTCGAAGCGGCGATCGCCGCTGGCAGGCTTGCCGGAGAACGTTACGCAGGCCGCTGGGTCGATGTCGGAACACCCGCACGGCTGACAGAACTGGACGAGCAGCTAGGACACGACCAAGAAACCCCCTTTGCCAAATCGACGACCTTATAAGCACACCTCTACGACACCGACTCATTTTGCCTGCGCCGATGATTACCCAAGACAACCTGAACACTGCGCTCGAATTTTTAGGGTTTACCAAAACCGGCCAGAAGCACAGCAAAAGCATCGCCGCCACCCTGGCCCGCAAGCAGGCCATTCTTGAGCGTTATTTGCGAAAGCGGCAAAAAAAGTGTTTTGGCATAATTCCGTTGCCCATTTCAACGGAGCGCTGCCATGACTGATTTTTCCGTTTCACAGACCCATCATCAAAGTTTTGAAGGCATCCGCCAAACCGATAACGAAAACAATGAGTTCTGGCTGGCTCGCCAGCTCGCCAAGGTGCTTGATTATTCGGAATACCGCCATTTTCTGCCGGTCGTCGAGCGCGCCAAGGAGGCTTGCGCCAAAAGCGGCCAGTCCGTGACGAACCATTTCGAGGATGTCCTCGAAATGGTCGACATCGGTTCCGGCGCCAAGCGGCAATTGCCGGACATCCGCCTCTCCCGCTACGCCTGCTACCTGATCGTCCAGAATGGCGATCCGTCCAAGCCGGTTATCGCCAACGGCCAAACTTACTTTGCTATCCAGACTCGCCGTCAGGAACTGGCGAACGATACGGCGTTCGGACAACTGAGCGAAGACGAAAAGCGCCTCGCCATCCGCAACGAACTGGCGCAGCACAATAAATATCTCGCGGCCGCCGCAGTCGACGCCGGTGTCGAGAGCGGCAAGGATTTCGCCATTTTCCAGAATCACGGCTATCGTGGTCTGTACGGCGGCCTGGACGCCAGCGGCATTCACGCCCACAAAGGACTGAAAAAAAGCCAGAAAATCCTCGACCACATGGGCAGCACGGAGTTGGCGGCCAACCTGTTCCGCGCCACGCAAACCGAGGAAAAGCTTCGGCGCGATGGGGTCAAAGGCAAACAGCAGGCCAACCGGGCCCACTATGCTGTTGGCCAGAAAGTCCGCCAGACCATAGAGGAACTTGGCGGCACCATGCCGGAAGACCTACCGACGCCGGGGCGCAGCATCCAGCAGATCGAAGCCGCCAAGAACAGAATCACCAAGAAAGACATCGACTGAATGACCCACGACCCGCATTTGCAATATTTCCTCGCCCGCCGCAAACGCCTGTTGCAAACCATCGGCAACGGCGTCGCCGTCATTCCGACTGCGCCGGAAGTCATCCGCAACCGCGATGCGCATTATCCGTACCGGTTCGATAGCTATTTCTGGTATCTGACCGGCTTTCCCGAGCCGGAAGCGGTGCTGGTGCTGGTGGGTGGGAAGAAACCCCGCGCCATTCTTTTCTGCCGCGACAAGCACGAAGAACGTGAAATCTGGGAGGGCTATCGCTATGGCCCGAAAGCGGCCAAGGCGGCGTTTGGCTTCGATGCGGTTTATCCAATCGCATCTTTCGACAAAAAGCTGCCGCAGTTGCTCGCTGGCCGCGAAGCCTTGTGGTACGGCATCGGCCACGATGCGGCCTGGGATGCGCGCATTGCGCAAGCCTTGAATGCGGTGCGGGCGCAAACGCGGGCCGGCCGGCAGGCGCCGCGAACCGTGCATGATCTGCGCACCGAGCTCGATACGATGCGCCGCATCAAGGACGCGCACGAACTGGACATCATGCAGTGCGCCGCCGACATCACCAGCGCCGGCCACGTCCGCGCCCTGCGCGCCTGCCGCCCGGGCATGGGGGAATACGCGCTGGAAGCCGAGCTCACCTATGAATTCCGCCGCCTGGGCGCGGCGGCGCATGCGTACACGCCCATCGTCGCAGGCGGTGCGAATGCCTGCGTGCTGCACTACGTGGAAAACAGCAAAACCCTGCGCGACGGCGATCTGGTCTTGATCGATGCCGGTTGCGAAGTCGAGGGCTACGCCGCCGACATCACCCGCACCTTCCCGGTCAATGGCCGCTTTTCTCCGGCGCAGAAGGACGTGTACGAAATCGTGCTGGCGGCGCAAGCCGCTGCCATTGCCGCCGCCGCGCCCGGTCAGTCCTTCATGGCGGGGCATGATGCGGCGGTGCGCGTGCTTACCCAGGGGCTGGTCGACCTGAAATTGCTGGCGGGCGGCATCGACAGCCTGATTGAAAAAGGCGAATTCCGCCGCTTCTACATGCACCGCACCGGCCACTGGCTGGGGCTGGACGTGCATGATGCCGGTGAGTACAAAGAGGGCGAGCAATGGACGGTGCTGCAACCGGGCATGACGCTGACCGTCGAACCCGGCCTCTACCTCCGTCCGGGGCCGGATGTGCCGGCGGCACTTGCGGGTATCGGCATCCGCATCGAAGACGACGTGCGCATCACCGCCGACGGCTGCGAGGTGTACACGACGGCGCCGAAAACCGTGCGTGACATCGAGGAAAGCATGCGTCATGACTGAGACAGCCTTCCAGGATACGGACGTCCTCATTCTGGGTGCCGGCCCGGTCGGGCTGACCCTGCACCTCGCCCTGGCGGCGCGCGGCATCCGCTCGCGCCTGCTCGAACGCCGCCCGCTCGCCGCGCTGCAGGCCGATCCGCGCGTGCTGGCCTTGTCGCATGGCGCGCGGCAATTGCTCGAGCAGATCGACAGTTGGCCCGAGCGTGCCGCCACAGCCATCGAGAACATCCACATCTCGCAGCGCGCGGGCTTTGGCCGTACCGTGCTCGACAGGGCCGAATATGGCCTGCCGGCGCTCGGCTATGTCGTGCGCTACCGCGATCTGACGGCTGCCCTGTGCCGCCGCTTGGCGCCCGATGCGGTCCTGGCCGAAAGCGAAGTCATCGCGGTACAGGAGACGCCGGTGGGCGTGCGGGTCAGCATCCGTCAGGCAGGGGCCATCCAGACCTTGCGTGCGGCGCTTCTAGTACATGCCGAAGGTACGCCCGGCAACGACCCGGCGGTCAGCGTGCGCGAATATCACCAGCACGCCGTCATTTGCGAAGTCACTCCCAGCCAGCCGCACGGCCAGCGTGCCTGGGAGCGCTTCACCCCGGATGGGCCGCTCGCTCTCCTGCCGCTGGGGCAGGAGTTCTCCGTGGTGTTCACCCTGCCGGCGGAAAAAGCGGATGCCATCATGGTGCTGGATGATCGCGCGTTCATCGCTGCGCTGGAAGAACAGTCCGGTCGCCGCCTGAAATTCAGCCAGCCCAGCCGGCGCAACCGCTTTCCGCTGGCGCTTCGCCTGCGCAAAACCCTGGCGGAAGGCCGGGAGGTGTGGATCGGCAATGCCGCGCAAACCTTGCATCCGGTCTCCGGCCAGGGCTTCAACCTCGGCCTGCGCGACGCTTGGCAACTGGCGGAAACCCTGCTCGGCCACGGCCTGACGAGCGCTGCCCTGCACACTTACGCGCGCGCCCGGCAATGCGACCGCCAGGGCGGGGCATTATTTACCGATCAGGTGGTGCGCACTTTTTCCACCGATTTCGTCCCGATCAAATGGGCGCGGGGTTTGGGCCTGTATGCTCTCGACCTCTTTCCGCCCGCCCGCCATTTCATCGCCAAGCGCATGATCTGGGGCGGCCGGGGCTGGTAATCCTCCGCACCGAAACTGCTGCATGTCCCCTTTTTCCGCCTGGTTTCTCGCTTGTCGCCCGAAAACGCTGACGGTGTCGCTGTCGCCCGTCCTCCTGGGCACGGCGTTGGCTTGGCACGATTCTGCACGGCTCCTGTGGCTGCCTTTCCTGGCGGCCTTGTTGGGGGCCTGTCTGATTCAGATCGGCACCAATCTCTTCAACGATGCGGGCGATTTCCTGCGTGGCACCGACCGGGCCGGACGCCTGGGGCCGCGCCGTGCCAGCGCCGAAGGCTGGCTGCGCCCCGGTGCCGTGCGCCGGGGCGGGTGGCTGGCCTTCGCGCTGGCCTTTCTCTGCGGCTGCTATCTGGCGGCCCATGGCGGCTGGCCCATCGTCGGCATCGGCCTGGCCTCCCTGGCCGCTGGCTGGGCCTATACCGGCGGGCGCTGGCCGATTGCCTATGGCCCTTTTGGCGAGTTGTTCGTCATCCTGTTTTTTGGCATGGCGGCCGTAGTTGGCAGCTATTACCTGCAGACGCTCACCTGGAGCGGCGCGGCGCTCGTCGTCGGAGCCTTGCTTGGCCTGCAGGCGGCGGCGGTGATTACCGTCAATAACTACCGCGATCTCGAGGGCGACGCGCAAAGCGGCAAGCGCACCCTGGCCGTGCGCCTGGGGCGTCCGGCAACGCGCGGCTTGTATGCGTTCGAGATGCTGCTGCCTTATGCTTGTCTGCCTTTTCTTGCGGTCGGCAGCATTCTGCCCTTCCTTGCCCTGCCGCTGACGCTGGTTCTGGTCTGGCAGTTTTTCCACACGCCGCCCAGCGCCGCATTCAACCGGTTATTGGCCATGACGGCAGGTTTGCAACTGGTCTTTGCCCTGCTTTTTAGCCTGGATTTGACTATTTTTTAGGCAGGTTTTCGGGTAGAATCCGCCCCTTCCCTTGCTTCCGGTCGCCCTCGTTTTGCCATGGAATTCGTTGGTTTCACGCTGCGTAACAATCTGTTCGTCGCTCCAATGGCAGGCGTTACCGACCGCCCGTTCCGCCAGTTGTGCAAGAAAATGGGCGCTGGCCTCGCCGTCTCCGAGATGGTGACCTCCAATTCGTTGCTCTACGGTAGCGCCAAGACCCTGCGGCGGGCGAACCACGAGGGCGAGGTCGCGCCGATTTCGGTGCAGATCGCCGGGGCCGATCCGCGGATGATGGCCGAGGCCGCCCGCCACAACGTCGCCAACGGCGCGCAGATCATCGACATCAACATGGGCTGCCCGGCGAAGAAAGTGTGCAACGTCATGGCCGGTTCCGCCCTGATGCAGGACGAGCGGCAGGTGGGGCGCATCCTCGACGCCGTGGTCGCCGCCGTGCCCGACACGCCGGTCACGCTGAAATTCCGCACCGGCTGGAATCTCGCCAACAAGAACGCGCCCAATATCGCCCGCATCGCCGAAAGCGCCGGCGTGCGCGCCGTCGCCATCCATGGCCGCACCCGCTGCCAACAATACACGGGCGAAGCCGAGTACGACACCATCGCGCTGGTTAAAACCCTGGTCAAAATTCCGGTGATCGCCAACGGCGACATCACGACGCCGGAAAAAGCCCGCCACGTGCTCGACAAAACCGGCGCCGACGGCCTGATGATCGGTCGCGCCGCGCAGGGCCGTCCCTGGCTGTTCCGGGAAATCGAGCATTACCTGAACACCGGCGAAAAACTGCCGCCCGCGCCGGTCGCCGAAATTCACGCCATTCTGCTGGCCCATCTGGAAGACCTCTACGCTTTCTACGGTCTGGAAACCGGCGTCAAGGTCGCGCGCAAGCATATTTCCTGGTACACCAAGGGGCTGATCGGCTCGGCGGCGTTCCGCAAGGAAATGAACACGCTGCCCACGGTCGAATTGCAGCGCCGGGCGGTGGATGAGTTCTTCCTGCGCTACGCCGAAGCGCACACCCACCTGCACTACGAAGACAAACACGAGGAGGCTGTCGCAGCATGAGCCAGCACGATCTCGCGCGTTGCGTGACCAACGCCCTGGAACAGTATTTCCGCGACCTGGACGGCGAAAAACCCGCCGCCATCTACGACATGGTGCTCAAAAGCGTCGAAAAACCCATGCTCGAACTGGTGCTCGACAAATCCGGCAGCAACCAGACGCTCGCTGCTGAAATGCTCGGCATCAATCGTAATACGCTGCGCAAGAAGCTGACCGAGCACGATCTGCTCTGACGATACACCACTCCTTTCCCTTCTCTCTTTTCCTTTCCCGCAAAAATGATCAAACAAGCGCTGATTTCCGTTTCCGACAAAACGGGTGTTCTCGAATTCGCCCAGGGCCTTGCCGCGCAGGGCGTCAAGCTGCTGTCCACCGGCGGCACCGCCAAAATGCTGCGCGACGCTGGCCTGCCCGTCACCGAAATCGGCGATTACACCGGCTTTCCCGAAATGCTCGACGGCCGCGTCAAGACCCTGCATCCCAAGGTGCACGGCGGCATCCTCGCCCGCCGCGACCTGCCGGAGCACATGGCGACCATCGCCGCGCACGACATTCCGGCCATCGATCTGGTCTGCGTCAACCTCTACCCTTTTGCCGCCACCATCGAAAAACCGGGCGTGACCCTGGCCGATGCCATCGAGAACATCGACATCGGCGGCCCGGCCATGGTGCGCTCCTCGGCCAAGAATTACGCCGGCGTCGCCATCGTCACTGATCCTGTCGACTACGCGCCGATTCTGGCTGAGATGCAGGCCAGCGGCGGCGCGCTGGCGCTGGCCACCCGCTTTGATCTGGCGAAAAAAGCGTTCACCCACACCGCGCGCTACGACAGCATGATCGCCAACTGGCTGACCGGGCTGGAGGCGGAGGCTGAAGCGCAACCCGAAGCCGCCGCGCCGACTCCGGCCATCTTCCCGAACCGGCTGCAACTGGCCTTCGACCGCGTCGAAACCCTGCGCTACGGCGAAAATGCCCACCAGCAGGCCGCTTTCTACCGCGATACGGCTGCCTTGCCCGGCGGCATCGCCGCCTATACCCAGTTGCAGGGCAAGGAACTCTCCTACAACAACATCGCCGATTCGGACGCCGCCTGGGAATGCGTCAAAGCCTTCACTGCCCCGGCTTGCGTCATCATCAAACACGCCAACCCGTGCGGCGTCGCCGTCGATGGCAATCTGCTCGCCGCTTACGAGAAGGCGTTCAAGACCGATTCCACCTCCGCCTTCGGCGGCATCATCGCCTTCAACGGCGAAGTCGGCATCGACATCGTCGAAGCCATGAACGCGCGCAAGCACTTCGTCGAAGTGCTGATCGCCCCGGCCTTCACCGCCGAAGCCCGCGCCGCGCTGGCCGCCAAGCAGAACCTGCGCGTGCTGGTGGTGCCGCTGGGCAGCGCCATGAACGCGCTGGAACTGAAGCGCGTCGGCGGCGGCCTCCTGGTGCAGACGGCGGACGATTTCACCGCCCAGGCCGGCAGCCTCAAGGTGGTCACGAAGAAGCAGCCGAGCGCGCAGCAGATCGAGGATTTGCTCTTTGCCGAGCGCGTCGCCAAGTTCGTCAAGTCGAACGCCATCGTCTTCTGCGGCGGCGGCATGACGCTGGGCATCGGCGCCGGGCAGATGAGCCGCGTCGATTCGACCAAGATCGCCAGCATCAAGGCGCAGCATGCGGGTTTGTCGCTGGCCGGTTCGGTGGTCGCGTCGGATGCCTTCTTCCCCTTCCGCGACGGCGTCGACGTGCTGGCCGAAGCTGGTGCGACTGCCGTCATTCAGCCGGGCGGCTCGGTGCGTGACGAAGAAGTCATTGCCGCCGCCGACGAGCATGGGTTGGCGATGGTGTTTACCGGCACCCGCCACTTCCGTCACTGAGTCCGTGACCGGCTGCGTCATGACTTCGCCTCGCTGGCTACGAAATTAGCCCTGATATGGCAACTTGAATTCACGAATTGTGACTTCAAGTTGCGGCGCAGCCTGCCGTTCAAACTGGTTTGCCCTATGAAAGAAGCCCGCGCAAGGGTTGAGGAATAAGGAATTAGCACATGAAACTACTCGTCATCGGCTCCGGTGGCCGCGAACACGCCATGGCCTGGAAGCTGGCGCAGACGCCCGGTCTGCAAAAGGTCTATGTCGCGCCCGGCAATGCTGGCACGGCGCGTGAGCATGAACTGGAAAATCTGGCGCTGACCGATCCGCAGGCGCTGGCCGATTTTGCCGAGGAAAACAAGATTCACCTCACCGTGGTCGGCCCGGAAGCGCCGCTGGCGGCGGGTGTGGTCAATATCTTCCGCGCTCGCGGCCTGAAGATTTTCGGCCCGACCAGGGAGGCTGCGCAGCTCGAATCCTCCAAGGATTTCGCCAAGCGTTTCATGGCCCGCCACGGCATTCCCACCGCCGAATTCGAGACGTTTTCCGATGTTGCCGCCGCGCATGCCTACATCGACGCCAAGGGCGCGCCCATCGTCATCAAGGCGGACGGGCTGGCGGCGGGCAAGGGCGTCGTCGTTGCCATGAGCCTGGAAGAAGCGCATGCTGCCATTGACGACATGCTCTCCGGCAATAAACTCGGTGATGCTGGCGCGCGCGTCGTCATCGAGGAATTTCTCGATGGCGAGGAAGCCAGCTTCATCGTCATGGTGGATGGCAAGAACGTGCTGGCGCTGGCTTCCAGCCAGGATCACAAGCGCATCTTCGATGGCGACCAGGGGCCGAACACCGGCGGCATGGGCGCTTATTCGCCCGCGCCCTGCGTGACGCCGGAAATCCACGGCCGCGCCATGCGCGAAATCATCCTGCCGACGGTGCAGGGCATGATCAAGGACGGCACGCCTTACACCGGCTTCCTCTACGCCGGCCTGATGATCGGCAAGGACGGCAGCCTGAAGACCCTGGAATTCAACTGCCGCCTGGGCGACCCAGAAACCCAGCCGATCCTGATGCGGCTCAAGTCGGATTTCGTCAAACTGCTGGAACACGGCATCAACGGCACGCTCGATCAGGTCGAAGCGGAATGGGATCGCCGCATTGCGCTGGGCGTCGTGCTGGCCGCCGCCAATTATCCGGAAACGCCGCAGAAGGGCGACGCCATTACCGGCCTGCCCGCTGGCAACAGCTTCGGCGAGGATTGCCACGTCTTCCACGCCGGCACGGCGGAAAAAGGCGGTCAGATCGTCACCAGCGGCGGGCGCGTGCTGTGCGTCACGGCGCTCGGCGAGAACGTCAGACTCGCCCAGAAGGCCGCTTACGAAGCCGCCGCCCAGATCCACTGGGAAGGCCAGCAATACCGCAAGGACATCGGCTACCGAGCAATAAGCCGGTAAAACGGACACCTACCACGCAACGATCGAGCCTGTACCATGATGAAATTCACCTTCCACCCCAAACTGCTCGATTGTCTGCATGATTACTCGCGCGCCCAGGCCGGCAAGGATGTCGGTGCTGGGATCACGGTCGGCGTGCTGGCGCTGCCGCTGGCGATGGCCTTTGCCATTGCCTCCGGCGTGTCGCCCACGGCGGGCATCTGGACGGGCATCGTCGCCGGCCTTCTGATTTCGCTGCTGGGCGGCTCGCGGGTGCAGATTGGCGGGCCGACCGGCGCCTTCATTCCCATCATCTACGGCATCGTCGTCGCCCACGGCTACGTCAACCTGCTCGGCGCCACCCTGCTGGCCGGCGTCCTGCTGCTCGCCATGGGACTGGCCCGGCTGGGGCAACTGATCCGCTTCATTCCGGTGACGGTGGTGATCGGTTTTACCAACGGCATTGCCGTGGTGATTTTTCTCGCCCAGATCAAGGATTTCTTCGGCCTGAAAATCGAGCAGGTGCCGGCGGAGTTCTTCGAACGCATCAAGGTGCTGGCCGCGCATGCGCATACGGCGGATTTGCCGACGGTGGCGCTGTCGGTGGTCTGCCTCGCCTTCCTGCTTTCCTACAATCGTCTGGCCCAGCGCTTTGCTCTGCTGCGCCGTGCGCCAGGCCCGCTGGCGGTGCTGGTCGTCGGCACGCTGATCGCCTGGCTGCTCGAATTGCCGGTGGATACCATCGGCAGCCGTTTTGGCGGTATTCCGCAGGAATTGCCCGCGTTCGGCATGCCGGCGGTGTCGATTCACGATCTGGGCAAGCTGATTTCGCCGGCGCTGACGATTGCGCTGCTCGGCGCCATCGAGTCGCTTTTGTCGGCGCGTGTGGCCGACGGCCAGATCGACGACCGGCACGACCCCAACCAGGAACTCATGGCGCAGGGTATCGCCAACATCGCCGCGCCCTTGTTCGGCGGTTTTGCGGCCACCGGCGCGATTGCCCGCACCTCGACCAACGCCCGTGCCGGCGGACGCACGCCGGTGGCCGGTATCGTGCATGCGTTCACCCTGCTGGCCATCGTGCTCGTCGCCGCGCCGCTGGCGGCCTATGTGCCGCTGGCGACCTTGTCGGCCATCGTCATGGTGGTGGCGATCAACATGGGGGAATGGCACGAGTTCAAGACGCTGACCCGCTTTTCCTGGAATTACCGCATCATCCTGCTGGTCACTTTCTTCATGACGGTGCTGTTCGACCTGACCGTTGCCGTCGAGCTGGGCATGGTGCTGGCGTGCATTTTCTTCATTTACCGCATGTCGGACCTGACGCGCATCGAGCGGCGTCTCCTGACCAGCGAACAGCTTGGTCCGCAGCTTTGCCACCCTGACGGCAGCCCGCGCGTGGCGGCCTGGCAGGTGTATGGCGCGCTCTTTTTTGGCGCGGTAAACAAGCTGGAGGAATTGCTCGATCCACGCATCGGCCACCCGGAAATTCTTATCCTCGACATGCAGCGCCTCATCCAGCTCGACACCAGTGGCCTTGAAGGGCTGGAAAATCTGCACGATCAACTGGTGAAACGGCGTTGCTCGCTTTTGCTTTGCGGCTTGAACAGCCAGCCGCTGTCGCTCATGACGCGCTCGGGTTTCGTCGATCTGCTGGGTAAAAGCAGCGTTTTCATCGATCTCGAAGACGCCCTGGCGCATGCGCGCCGCGCCCTGGAATCCGCGGCTCAGGCGCGCTGAATGCGCCGGGTTTCGAGGACGGAGAAATACAGGCAGGCCTGCCCGGAAGAGGCGAGGACGACCCGCGCCGGTTCCTGCGCGCTCTGGAATCCGAGCTTGCGGCAACCGTAGGGCATGTTGGGCACGAAGGTGATGTAGTAGTGCCGGCAATCGCGGCAGTGCGGGGCGTCCATGAACGGTCGCAGAGAAAAGTAAAAAAATTAACAGAATTCTTACGCTAGACTTACCGGAATGCCGGTAGGCTCGGTTAGAATTTAGCAGTTTTTTTATATCGGGCACAGCAGCATGATACGCAAAGATTTTCTCAGTACCCGCCAGGCGGCGCTGCGGTTGGGCGTTTCTTTGGGCACGGTGCAAAATATGGTGGAAGCCGGTGCTCTGGAAGCATGGAAAACCGCAGGCGGCCATCGCCGGATTCCGATTGCGGCGATCGACGGCCTGCTGGCCAAGCGTTTCCGCCCCGGTGGCCTGGAAAGCGATCAACTGGATCTGCTCATCATCGATGCCGACCCCGAGCAGCGCGCCACCTACGAGCGCACCATCAAAGGCTGGAAATTGCCCATCCACCTGCATTTTGCAGAAAACGGCGTGGTCGGTTTGTTGCAGATCGGCCAACGCACGCCGGACGTGCTCATTTGCAGTACCCAGTTGCCCGGCATGGATGGCGAAACCATGCTCAGCCAGTTGTTGGCTGGCGCGCCGCCCCCCGGGATGGACGTGATTGCGATCGGCGCGGATGCCAATGCCCCGAGCAAGTTGCCGGAGGCGATCACCCGTTTCAGCAAACCCATTCCCTTTCACGAATTGAAGGGGTTCATCCTCGGGCGTCTGGCGGCGTTTCGCCGGCACTGAAGCGGTTTGTTGGCGACAACCGGGGGTAAGCCCCGGTTTTCCCCGCCGCTTCAGTACACCACCACCGCGTTTTCAGGCTGCAGCCACACGCTCAGCGCTTCCAGCAATTCATCGTCGAGGTTGACCTGCCAGTCGCGGCCCAGAACGAGTTCACACTCGGCCCGGCTTTGCCGGTAGCGCAGGCGCACCGGGGCGCTGCCGCCGGGGGTGAAGGGATGGAGGAGGGTGCGCAGGCGCTGCGCATCCGCCGTTTGCGCAAAGTTCAGGCGCAAATGCTTGGCAAAGCGCGCGCGGGCTTCGCCTAAAGTCATGAGCCGTTCGGCAACGACGCGGTTACCGCCGGAGAAATCGTCGTGGCTGACCTTGCCTTCGACGATCAGAATGGCGTCGGTGACGATTTTCCGGCGCTCGGCCTCGAACAATTCGTTGAATATCGAAATTTCCACCATGCCCGTGCCGTCATCCAGTTGCACGAAGAGCATCTTGCCGCGCCGCGTCATCTGCGTGCGAACGCCGACCACGATACCCGCCAGCGTCTGAAATTCCTTGGCCGGTTCCAGCCGGTTCAGGGGGCGGCGGATGAAGCGCGCGAGTTCGGGCCGGTAGGTATCGTAGGGATGCCCGGAAAAGAAAAAGCCGAGCGCCGTCTTCTCTTCCATCAGGCGGCTGCGCTCGTCCCAGGGTGGCATGTCGACGTATTGCGGCGCATGTTCCTCGGCGACGTCCTCGAGATCGAACAGGCTGCTCTGCATGGCGTTCTTTTCGCTCTGCTCGGCGAACTCCATGGCAATGCCGACCGAAGCCAGCAGCTTGTGGCGATTGTCGTCCAGGCCGTCGAACGCGCCGGCGCGGATCAGCGCCTCGATGGTGCGCCGGTTGACCATGCGCTTGTCGCAGCGCTGGCAGAAATCGAACAGATCCTTGAACGGCCCGCCTTCCTCGCGCGCCTTGAGAATGACGTTCACCGCCTGCTCGCCGGTGCCTTTCACCGCGCCCAAGCCATAGCGGATGGTGTCGCGATCCACCGGTTCGAAGCGGTAGGCGGAGGCATTGACGTCCGGCCCGAGCACCTTGACCTTGTTGGCGACGGTGTCCTCGTAGAAGATTTTCACCGTGTCGGTGTTGTCCATGTCGGAGGACAGGGTGGCGGCCATGAAGGCGGCGCAGTGGTAACGCTTGAGCCAAGCGGTGTGGTAGGTGACGACGGCGTAGGCGGCGGTGTGCGACTTGTTGAAACCGTATTCGGCGAACTTGGTCATCAGGTCGAACAACTGTTCGGCCAGCGCCGGGTCGTAGCCTTGCTCTTTCGCTCCGGCGGCGATGGTTTCGCGGTGCTTGGCCATTTCCTCCGGCTTCTTCTTGCCCATCGCCCGACGCAGCATGTCGGCGCCGCCGAGCGTGTAGCCGCCGATGATCTGCGAAATCTGCATCACCTGTTCCTGGTACACGATGACGCCGTAGGTCGGTTCCAGGCTGGCTTTCAGGTCGGGGTGGAAATAGTCGATGGCCTGCTGGCCTTTTTTGCGCAGGATGAAATCGTCCACCATGCCCGATCCGAGCGGGCCGGGGCGATACAGCGCCAGCACGGCGATGATGTCCTCGAAGCGGTCGGGCGCGAGCTTCTTCAGGAGCTTCTTCATGCCCTCCGATTCGACCTGGAAGATGGCGGTGGTGTTGGCGTCCTTGAGAATCTGGTACGCGCCGGGGTCGTCGAAGCCCAGGCTCATCAGGTCGAGGCGCTCGCCGCTCTGGCGCTCGATATAGTCGAGCGCCAGTTCGATGATGGTGAGGTTGCGCAGGCCCAGGAAGTCGAACTTGACCAGTCCGGCCTTTTCCACGTCGTCCTTGTCGAACTGCGAGACGGGCGAAGCGTCGTTGCCGGTGGCCTGGTAAATGGGGCAGAAATCGGTGATGCGTCCCGGCGCGATCAGCACGCCGCCGGCGTGCATGCCGACGTTGCGGGTCAGGTCTTCCAGACGCCCGGCCAGATCGAACAGTTCGCGGATGGTTTCGCCATCCTGGCTGTCGGCCATCATTTCCCGCAACGCGGGTTCCTGTTCCAGCGCCTCGGCGAGCGACACCGGCTTGTTCTGCACCACCGGGATCAGCTTGGAAATCCGGTCGCACAGCGAATAGGGCAGGCCGAACACGCGCCCGACGTCGCGGATCACCGCCTTCGAGGACATGGTGCCGAAAGTGGCGATCTGCGACACCGCCTGCGCGCCGTAGCGTTCGCGCACGTATTCGATCACCCGCCAGCGGTTGTCCTGGCAGAAGTCGATGTCGAAGTCGGGCATCGACACCCGTTCCGGGTTGAGGAAGCGCTCGAACAGCAGGGCGTAGGCGAGTGGATCGAGATCGGTGATGCGCAGGCTGTAGGCGACCAGCGAACCCGCCCCGGAACCCCGACCGGGGCCGACCGGCACGCCGTTTTCCTTGGCCCAGTTGATGAAGTCGGCAACGATCAGGAAGTAGCCGGGAAAGCCCATCTGGATGATGGTGTCGCACTCGAACTTGAGGCGCTCGTCGTACTCCGGGCGGCGCACGGCGCGCACTTCGGCATCTGGGTAAAGCTCGGCCAGTCGCCTTTCCAGGCCGGCCTGCGCTTCCTGCACCAGAAATTCGGCGATGGTCAGCCCGTCGGGAATGGGGAAATCGGGCAGGAAGTTCTTGCCCAGGGTCAGTTCGATGTTGCAGCGCTTGGCGATTTCCAGCGTGTTTTCAATGGCCTCCGGCAGATCGGCGAACAGTTCGGCCATCTGCGCCGCGCTCTTGAAATATTGTTCCTCGGTATAAAGTTTGGGGCGGCGGGTGTCGCCCAGCACGTAGCCCTCGGCGATGCAGACGCGCGCCTCGTGCGCCTGGAAGTCGTCGCGGCGCATGAATTGCACCGGGTGAGTGGCGACCAGCGGCAGGCCGGTTTCGCCGGCCAGATCGGCGGTCTGGTTGACGAGGTATTCCTGTTGCGGCTGGCCGTAGCGCTGCACTTCCAGATAGAAGGCGTCTGGGAACAGCGCCGCCCAGGCCAGGGCGCGTTCGCCGGCCTGCTCGAAATTGCCGTTCAGCAAGGCTTCGCCGACGTCGCCCTGATGCGCGCCGGAGAGCGCGATCAGGCCGTCGCAGCCGATTTCGCGCAGCCATTCGCGGCGGATTTCCGCCCGGTCGCGCCGCCCTTCCGTCACGTAGGCGCGGGTCAGCAGTTCGCACAACTGGCGGTAGCCCTCGCGGTTGCGGACCAGCAGCAGCAGGCGGCCGGGCGCATCGGTCTCGGTGGGGCCGCTCACCCACACGTCGACCCCGGCGAGGGGTTTCAGCCCCTTGCCGCGGGCGCTGCTGTAGAACTTGATCAGGCCGAACAGGTTGCCCAGATCGGTCAGGGCCAGCGCCGGCATGCCGTCGGCGGCGGCTGCCTTGACCGCGTCGGCGATGCGCACGATGCCGTCGGTGACGGAATATTCGGAATGCAGACGGAGGTGAACGTAGCGGGGAGAATTCATGGCGCGGATTTTACCCCGGGCCGCAGGCTTGTCGTTTGTCGGCGACGCCGGTCTGCCAGCGCGGACGGGTTTCGCAATCTTCTGTTACATTGCACCAATACTTGCGCAAGAGTGTTTTGCGATCCTTCCCGCCTATAAATCAAAAGAAAACTTGCCATAAAGGAGAACAGCACTCCGGCAAGTCGAGAGGAGACGATTCCGCCCTGCGTGCGGGATCATCCTTTTCAGCCACAAATAACGTGTGTCCCGTTCCGGCGGGGCTTTTGGCGCCTGTTCGTGGGCGTCGTCTAGTCTGAAAGGAAGCTGTGCATGAGTACTTACGTCGCTCCGTTGCGTGATATGCAGTTCGTTTTGAAGGAAATCGCCGGTCTGGACGAGATCTGCGCCCTGCCGGGCAACGAAGAATGCTCGGTCGAACTGGTCGAGTCCATTCTCGAAGAAGCCGCCAAGTTTGCAACCGGCGTGCTCGATCCAATCAACCGTAACGGTGACCAGCAGCCCGCAGCGGTCAAGGACGGCGTAGTGACGACCTCGCCCGGCTTCAAGGATGCCTACAAGCTGTTCTGCGAAACCGGCTGGAACGCCATGCCCTTCTCGCCGGAATACGGCGGCCAGGGGTTGCCGGCGGCAGTGACCATGGCGGTCAACGAAATGTGGAAATCGTCCAACATGGCGTTCGCCCTGTGTCCGATGCTGACCGGCGGGGCCATCGAAGCCATCGCCCATCACGCTTCCGACGAACTGAAGCAGAAATACCTGCCGAAGATGGTCGAGGGCACCTGGACCGGCACCATGAACCTGACCGAGCCGAACGCCGGCTCCGATCTCGCCGCCATCAGCACCAAGGCGGCGCGCGCTGCCGACGGCACCTTCCGCATCACCGGCACCAAGATTTTCATCACCTGGGGCGAGAACGACGTCGCCGAGAACATCATCCATCTGGTGCTGGCCCGTCTGCCGGATGCGCCGCCGGGGCTGAAGGGCATTTCCCTCTTCCTGGTGCCGAAATTCCTGGTCAATGACGACGGCTCGCTCGGCGCGCGCAACGACCTCATCTGCTCCTCGCTCGAACACAAGCTGGGCATCCATGGCAGCCCGACTTCGGTGATGTCCTACGGCGACAAGGAAGGCGCCGTCGGCTACCTGATCGGCGAAGAAAACAAGGGCGTCGGCTATATGTTCACCATGATGAACCACGCCCGCGTCAACGTCGGTCTGGAAGGCGTCGGCATCGCCGAGCGCGCCTATCAGCATGCCCTGTGGTACGCGAAAGAGCGTATCCAGGGGGCCATCATCGGCGACAAGTCGGGCGAGAAGAAGCCCATCCTGCATCACCCGGACGTGCGCCGCCTGCTCATGGAATGCAAGGCGCGCACCGAAGCCATGCGCACCGTGGCCTACTACGCTGCCGCCCAGATCGACCGGGCGCATGCCGGCGACGCCGCCGCGCAGGCCCGCATCGACCTCCTGACGCCGGTAGTCAAGGGCTGGAGCACGGAGCAGGGCGTCGAGCTTTCCTCCACCGCGCTGCAGGTGTTCGGCGGCGTCGGCTTCGTCGAGGAAACCGGCGCGGCCCAGTATTACCGCGATTCGCGCATCACCACCATTTACGAAGGCACCACCGCCATCCAGGCGAACGACCTGGTGGGCCGCAAGCTGGCGCGTGAAAAAGTGCCGGGCGCGGCGATGAAGGCGATGCTGGCAGAAATCAACGCCACTGCCGAAGAACTCAAAGGCAAGGCCGGCCTGGAACAGATCGCCAGCCAGTTGAAAGCCGGGGCCGACGCGTTGACCAGAACCACGGACTGGATCATCGCCAACTACGCCGACAATGCGCCGACCGTGCATGCCGGTTCCGTCCCTTTCCTGTGGCTGACCGGCACCGTGACCGGTGGCTGGCTGCTGGCCAGATCGGCGGGCATCGCCGCTCAGCGCATCGCCGAAGGTGACGCTGATCCCTACTACACGGCCAAAATCGCCACCGCGACCTATTTCGCCACGCACCAGTTGCCCTTCGCGGCAGCCTATGCGGCGGAAGTGACCGGCGGCGGCGCGTCCGTCTTCGCGCTCCCGGAAAACCTGTTCTGAGAGGAAGCATCATGCGTACCGATCGCGATGCAATGGAATACGATGTCGTGATCGTCGGCGGCGGCCCTGCGGGGCTGTCCGCTGCGATCCGCATCAAGCAGCAGGCGGAAAAGGCGGGGCAGGAAGTGTCGGTTTGCCTGCTCGAAAAAGGCTCGGAGATCGGTGCGCACATCCTGTCGGGCGCGGTGATCGAAACCCGCGCCCTGGCCGAACTGTTTCCCGACTGGCAGGGGGGTGGCGACGGGAGCGCGGTGGCAGGAGCGCGGCGCGCCGCTCAACACGCCAGCCGGCGAGGATCGCTTCCTGTGGCTGTCGGCGACAGGGGCGACCAAGTTGCCGACGCCGCCGCAGATGTCCAACCACGGCAACTACATCGTCAGCCTGGGCAATTTCTGCCGCTGGCTGGGCGAGCAGGCCGAGGCGCTCGGCGTCGAAATCTACCCCGGCTTCGCCGCCGCCGAAGTGCTCTACCACGAGGACGGCTCGGTCAAGGGCGTCGCCACCGGCGATCTCGGTCTGGGCAAGGACGGCCAGCCAGGCCCGAATTTCCAGCCGGGCATGGAACTGCACGCCCGCCAGACCATTTTCGCCGAAGGCTGCCGCGGCTCGCTGACGCGCGAATTGTTCGAGCGCTTCAATCTGCGCGACGGGGCCGACCCGCAGACCTACGGCATCGGCATCAAGGAATTGTGGGAAATCGATCCGGCCAAACACCAGCCCGGCCTGATCGTGCACACCGTGGGCTGGCCGCTTTCCAGCGACACCTACGGCGGCTCCTTCCTCTATCACCTGGAAGACAATCTGGTGGCGCTGGGCTTCGTCATCGGTCTGGATTACAAGAATCCCTGGCTGTCGCCGTTCGAGGAATTCCAGCGCTACAAGACGCATCCGTCCATCCGTACTTTTCTGGAAGGCGGCCGGCGCATTTCCTACGGCGCCCGAGCCCTGTCCGAAGGCGGCTACCAGTCGCTGCCCAGACTCACCTTCCCCGGCGGCCTGCTGATCGGCGATACCGCCGGCTTCCTCAACGTGCCGAAGATCAAGGGCACGCACATGGCCATGCAGTCGGCCATTCTCGCCGCCGACGGCGTGCTGGCCGCGCTGGCCGACGAAAGCGGCAAGGAAGCCACGGCCTATCCGGCGGCGCTCAAGCAAAACTGGCTGTACGACGAGCTGTACCGCGTGCGCAACATCCGCCCCGCCTTCAAGTGGGGGCTTCTCGGCGGCTTGGCCTACGGCGCGATCGACACCTTCCTGTTCCGCGGCAAAGCGCCGTGGACGATGGCGCACCACGACGACCACAGCCAGCTCGGGGAAAAAACGGCCTATCCGAAGATCGACTACCCGAAACCGGACGGCGTGCTGACCTTCGACCGCCTCTCCTCGGTATTCCTTTCGGCCACCAACCACGAGGAACACCAGCCCTGCCACCTGCGCCTGAAAGACGAGAGCGTGCCGATCAGCGTGAACTACGCGAAATACGGCGCGCCGGAAACGCGCTACTGCCCGGCGGGCGTCTATGAAATCCTGGGCGAGGAAGAAGGCAGCCCGCGCCTGCAGATCAACGGCCAGAACTGCCTGCACTGCAAGACCTGCGACATCAAGGACCCCACCCAGAACATCGTGTGGACGGTGCCGGAGGGCGGCGGCGGGCCGAATTACCCGAATATGTAAGCGAGAATATGCAAGCCTCTGCGTGAGAGACCAGGGAGAACAGCAAACGACTTGAGTCTCTTTCCTTTCAGGGCCGCCTCGGTGGCCCTTTTTTTACGCCTGGGATTTTTACTACCTGCTTTTCGGTAGTGTTAACAGTGTTACGCGACAAACGAGAGTAAAGTTTCGCGTTACCCATCCCATCGTTCGGAGCGTCTCATGCTCAACCGCCGCATGCACATGTTGTCCACACCGCCTGCCGTTTCCCGTGCGCCGGGATTGTTGGGCAAGTTGGGTGCGCTGACTTCGATCCGTGACACCGAACTGGTCGAGCAAAGCCTGTTGCGCACGCTCGGTCCCTTGCTCGGCGTGCTCGACACCTCGCTCTACCGCCTGAACGAGCGCCATCAACTGGCGCGGGTGCTGCACTATCACCGCTCCAAGGTGGTCGATGCCGACGGCGTGGTGCGCATGACCGAGCGGATCGAGGAATTGAGCCAGATCGCCGACGTGCCGCATGAAGTGATCGCCCTCACCGAAAACGTCCGCCTGTTGGGAAAACCGTGCACGCGCACGCACAAAGGCGAATTTCTCATGGCCTACCCGCTGTTCGGCAACAACGAAGTGTGCGGCTACTTCGTTTTTCTGCGCGATCACGAAGCCTCGCCTAGCGAGGACGCCACCATTCGCGGCGTGCTGGAAGTCTTTTCCAATTATTACGCCCTGCTCGACGTCAGCCAGCGCGACCGCCTGACCGGCCTGCTCAACCGTCAGGCGCTGGAAAGCAATTTCGAGCGCATCTGGACGGCGATGGCCCGCCCGGATGCCTATCAGGAGCGCACCGATGGCCGCCGCAGCGCCCGTGCCGATACCTTCTGGCTGGCGGTGATCGACATCGATTTCTTCAAGAACATCAACGACACCTATGGTCACATGATCGGCGATGAGGCGCTGCTGCTGGTGGCCCGGCTGATGCAGGCAACCTTCCGCACTTCCGATCTGCTCTACCGTTACGGCGGCGAGGAGTTCGTGGCCATCGTCACGGCGGAGACTGAAGCTATTGCGCACAATATTTTCGAGCGTGTGCGCATGGCGATCGAAGCACACAATTTCCCACGCGTGGGCCAGATCACGATCAGTATCGGCTACGCTCAGATCGACCCCGATGTGCTGCCGGTGGAAGTGCTGGGACGTGCCGACCGCAGCCTGTATCAGGCGAAGAACGATGGCCGCAACCGCATCTACGATTTCGAGGAACTGGTGCGCAAGGGCATCTTCCCCAGTCCTTCCTATGGCGACGCCGAGCTGTTCTGATCCGGCGCGGCGAGTCACGTAAAAGAATCGCGTAAAATCCGCTTTTCCTCCTTATCGGGCCAGGGCAGTACTGGCCCGATGTCGTTTTCTCGCGCTTTTTCGTTCTGGAACGCCCATGTTGCAAAAATCCACCGCTTTCACCGGCATTGCCGGCCCCGTCGTGCTCGTCGTCATGGATGGTTATGGTTTGCCGAAAAGTGCGGTCGGCAGCGCCATCGCGGCGGCGCAAAAGCCCAATCTCGACCGCCTGTTCGCGCAAGCGCCGCACGTCAGCCTGCGCGCCCACGGCACGGCGGTCGGCATGCCGTCCGATGAGGACATGGGCAACTCCGAAGTCGGCCACAACGCGCTCGGCGCCGGGCAGGTGTATGCCCAGGGCGCGGCGCTGGTGGCCGATGCGATTGCCGGGGGCAGCCTGTGGGCAGGGGAAGCGTGGCAGGAAATCGTGGCCGCCGCCCGCGTCGGACATGGGGTGATTCATTTCATCGGGCTGTTCTCCGACGGCAACGTGCATAGCCACATCGACCACCTCAAGGCGATGGTGGCGCGCGCCAAGCAGGAAGGCATCGCCAGGGTGCGCATCCACGCCCTGCTCGATGGGCGCGACGTGCCGGAAACCAGCGCGCTCGATTACGTCGTGCCGTTCGAAGCCTTCCTGGCGAGTCTGAACGACGACAGCTTCGATGCCCGCATCGCCTCCGGCGGCGGTCGCCAGTACATCACGATGGACCGCTACGACGCCAACTGGCCGATGGTCGAGCGCGGCTGGCGCACGCACGTGCTGGGCGAGGGGCAGCAATTCGCCAGCGCGCTGGAAGCCGTCGATGGCTTGCGGGCGCAGCATCCCGGCACCATCGACCAGGATCTGCCGGAATTCGTCATCGCCGAAAATGGCAAACCCGTCGGCACTATCGAGGATGGCGACGCAGTGGTGTTTTTCAACTTCCGTGGTGACCGCGCCATTGAAATCAGCCGCGCTTTCGTCGAGGCCGATTTCACCGAATTCGACCGCGTGCGCGTGCCGCGGGTGACTTACGCCGGCATGCTGCAATACGACGGCGACCTGCAACTGCCCAAGCGTTTTCTGGTGCCGCCGCCGGCCATCACCAACACCTCCGGCGAGTGGTTCAGCAAGGCGGGCATCAGCCAGTTCGCCTGTTCGGAAACGCAGAAATTCGGCCACGTCACCTATTTCTGGAACGGCAACCGCTCCGGCAAGTTCGCCGGCGAAACCTGGCAGGAGGTGCCGAGCGACGTGGTGCCTTTCGAGGAGCGGCCCTGGATGAAGGCGGCGGAAATCACCGATGCCATGATCGCCGCCATCCGCAGCGGGCAATACCGCTTCCTGCGCTGCAACTTCGCCAATGGCGACATGGTCGGCCACACCGGCAACTTCCGCGCGGCGACCATGGCGGTGGAAGCCGTCGATCTGGCCCTGGGCCGTCTGCTCAAAGCCGTCGCGGCGGCGGGCGGCGTGGCGCTGATTACCGCCGACCACGGCAACGCCGACGAGATGTACGAACTGGATAAAAAAACCGGCCAGCCGGCGCAGAACGAGGACGGTTCCTACAAGGCCAAAACCGCCCACACCCTGAACCCGGTGCCGCTGATCCTGTTCGACGCCGCCAGCGGCGGTCGCCTTGGCTTGCAGCAGAGCGAATCCGCAGGTCTGGCGAACATCGCGGCGACCGTGGCCAACCTGCTGGGTTACGAGAAACACCCGGCCTGGGAGGACAGCCTGCTGCGCCTGCGGGCCTGAACCGGGGAAGCGCTGGAAATCAGCCGACGGGTTTTTCTTTTGGCAGCCAGCGCTGCACCGTGGCGAACAGGATTTCCGGTTGCACCGGCTTGGCGATGAAGTCGTTCATGCCGGCTGCAAAGCAGCGCTCGCGGTCTTCGGCGAAGGCGTTGGCGGTCATGGCGATGATGGGCAGGCGGGCCAGTCCGGGCAGCGCCCGGATGCGGCGGGTCGCCTCCGGGCCATCCATGTTGGGCATCTGCATGTCCATCAGGATCAGGGCATAGGGCTGGTTTTCCGCCAACTGGCGACAGGCCATGTCGACCGCCTCGGCACCGTCTGCGGCGCAATCGACGTCGATGTCGATTTCGTCCAGCAGCATCTGGGTGATTTCGCGGTTGACCGGCTCGTCCTCGGCCAGGAGCACGCGCTGGCGCTGCGGTTTCCGGGGCGATGGCGCAGACCAGGTTCCGCTGGCGCGGGGTTCGGCAGGAAGCCGGGTTTCTGCGCCCTGTTCCCGGCGCAGACGCGCGGTGAACCAGAAGGTGCTGCCTTGCCCCGGGCTGCTGTCCAGACCTGCCGTGCCGCCCATCAATTCTGCCAGGCGGCGGGTGATCGACAAGCCCAGCCCGGTGCCGCCATGCTGGCGGGTGCTGGAATTGTCGCCTTGCTCGAAGGGCTCGAACAGGCGTTGCTGGGTTTCCGGGGCGATGCCGGGGCCGGTGTCGCGTACCGAAAAGCGCAGTAACACGGTGTTTTCGTCGGATTCCAAGGTCGTCACGGCGACGTCGATGCGCCCGCTTTCCGTGAATTTGACCGCGTTGCTGAGGTAATTCAGCAACGCCTGCTGCAGGCAGGTGGCATCGCCAAAGAGTTGCCCCGCAGGCCAGTTGCGCTGGCTCGTCAGGTCAAGCCGTTTTTCCCGGGCGCGTCCCTGGATCATGGCGAGGACGTTGTCGAGCAGGGCGTCGGGTTCGAGCGGCGATTCGTTCAGGGTGAATTTTCCGGCGTCGATCTTGGCTAGATCCAGCACGGCATTGATGATTTCGAGCAGATGATGGCTGGCTTGCTCCAGGGTGTGCATCCGCCCTTCCTGGGCTTTGCTCAGGCCGCCGCGCCGGATCAGGTAGGCCATGCCGGTAATGGCATTGAGCGGTGTGCGGATTTCGTGGCTCATATTGGCCAGAAACCGGCTTTTGGCCGAACTGGCCTGCTCGGCCGCCAGTTTGGCCAGCATGAGCTCATGGGTGCGCGCGGCGACCAGTTCTTCCAGATGCTGGCGGTAGTGCTCCAGTTCCGTTTCGATACGGCGGTTTTCAGTGATGTCGCGGCTGATGGTGGCGAGCGCGAGGCGGTTGCCGTCTTCCGCATAAAGGCTGATTTTCCGCGCTTCGATGATGCGCATCGGGGCGCTGGCGGGATTGGCGTATTCGTAGCTGATCTGTATGCCGGGATGTTGCCAGGCGTTTTCATCCGAGCGTGCGCCGTTCAGGTGAAATTCCCGGTAATCCGGGCGCAATTCCGCCATTTCGCTGTGGGTCTTGCCCAGCCAGGGAAAATTTCCCAGGCCGAGCCCCTTTTCTGCCGCTGCATTGATCTGCAGCCAGCGATTGCAGCCGTCCTTGAGCACGACGATGTCGGGCAGGGCATCGATGAAGCCCGTCAGCAATTTGTTGCTGTCGCGTAGCGCTGCGGTTGCATTCTGGGCATCGGCGATACGCTGCTCGATGGCCTGGCTCATCTGCGCGAAATTGCGGCTGAGGGCGACGATTTCGCTGGGGCCCTTGCGCGGCAGCGGATAACGGTAATCGCCGGCGGCGATGCGCTGGCTGCCTTCGGCCAGGGTGCCGAGGTGGCGGGTCAGCCAATAGCCGGTCAGGCCGAGGGCGAGCAGGCTGAGCAGGAGGCCGCCCATGCTGATCAGGGCGCTTTGCACGATGAGGTCGTGCCGGGTCTTGGCAATGAAATTCAGGGAAATGCCGTAGTGCAGATCGGCATAGTGCTGTCCATAAACCTCGATGGGAAAGACGACATGTCGCAGTTCCGGACGATCCGCATCGATGCCGGGGGCCGGCAAGGGTTTTTCTTCCGGCCAGGCGGCGCTGGCGATGCGCCGGTTTTCCGGGGTGACGAGTACCAAGTATACGGTTTCGCTATGCTTTAACCAGCTCTCGAGGATTTCGTGCACCGTGGCGTAATCGCGATTGGCGAGCGGTGCCGTGAGCGCGGTCTGGTACAGCAATTGGGCGCTCTGGATGTGCTCTTCGACATGCACGTGCAGATGCCGCTCGATGACGCGCAGCCCGTTGCCGATAATCAGGGCGATGAAAACGAGCTGAATCAGCAGGCTGGCAAAAATCAGGCGAAAACGCAGGCTGCGGAAGAATGCCGGAAGTTGCATCAAGGCAACTCCAGCAAGCGTTTGGTGAGGCCGATGTAACTGCGCAATTGCGCCCGGTCAGCGGTGGAAAGCGTGGCGTAGCCGCCATAGCCGGTTTGCTGGAAAAATGTCTTGCCGCTTTCGGTTGCCGGAAAAGAGGCCAACGCCTGGCGGGTGCGTTCCGCCGTCGCGGGATCGAGGCGGCGATTGAGCAGGGTGCATACCTGCGGCAGGGAAATGCCTGTGTCTTGAAAGGTGACGCCGTGCTTCAGATCTTCCGGGTTTTGCGCGAGCGCGCTGCGGGCCACGAAAGCGGCATCGGCCATGCCGTTGGCGACTGCCGCGATGGCGGCGCCGTGCGAAGGGTATTCCTGCAACTGGTAATCCTTGCCGAATTCCAGCCCGTTCTGTTCCAGCCATTCCAGGCTGCCCAAGGTGATGATGGCGAAATGGCTGGGGGTGGCGATGATCTTGCCGCGCAACTGTGCCGGCTGCAGATGCGGGCTGTGGGCGGGCAATACCAGTATGGATTCGAGCTTCGTGGCATAGCGATAGAGAATGCGCATATCCCCTTCTTCAGCCAGAGCGGCAAAATGCGGCCCGCTGATCGCAAGATCGAATTCGCCGCCCAACAACTGCTCGATGTGGGCGCGATAGTTGGGGGCGGTGTAAATGACGACTTTGCGCCCCAGTTGCTGTTCGAGATGGGCGGTGAGCGGCTGCAGGCTGCGGATCAGTGCCTGCGGGCTGTTGAAGGGCATGACCCCGAATCTGAGCGGCGTTTCGTCAGCCGACGCCGCGCTGGCGCTCAGGCCGAATAGCAGAAAAACCCAGCATAAGCGAGGCAGGAAAGCGGACATGGGTTTTCTCCGGTTGCAGGCGTCTCCTGACATTATGGCTGAGGAGGCAAGACTGGAGTAAGCGCGGGGTCAGAAAAATCCTACGGTGTTTCACTTGGCCGGTGCGCTCAGAATGGCGCCAGCACCGCGATGACCCGCCCCGGTTCGATCCGTACCGAGCGCAGCAGCCAGCGGGCCGTGCTTTCCTGCGGGCTGGCGTCCGGGCGCAGGCGATAGGCGGGGGTCTTGCGGAAATAGCTTTTCAGCATGCGATTCAAATATTGCTCGATCAAGCCTCGCCACTGCGGGTCCAACCCCGGCGCGTGCACGCTCTGCGCTTCGGGCTGGTCGAGATAGAAGGCTTTTTCCCGCTCGTCGTAGCGCAGCCCGGCGGTGCCAACGAGATCCACCGGCAGGGCGCTCGCGCCAGCCAGGCTGAGGTAGACGCGGGCGCGCACGGTCAACCGCCCTTCCGGCTCGCCCAGTCGAATGGCGGGCGGTTCGGGCAGGCTGGCGACCAGCAGTTCGCCGTAGCGTTTCTCCTGTGGCCCGCGCTTGGCGAGTTCTTTCTGAACATCCGCCTCGGAAAAACTCACTTCCTGCTCGAGAAAAGCCAGGGTGGGCGGGCAGCAGCCAAAGACGAGGGCAAGGCAGCAAAGAAACCGGCTGAGGATCATGTTGAGATATTCCCGGAGAAACTGCGGCACAGAGGCACAAAAGAAGCAAAGAAATGAACGAAAGCAGCGCACGCTTCACGAACCTGAACGTTCTCCCACCTGCTCTCCCTCACCTTTCACCTTCTTCCGGTACTGCACGGGTGCCACCCCCGTCCAATCGACAAAGGCGCGGTAAAAGGCGGAGGTGTCCGCATAGCCGAGTTCGCTGGCGATCTGGGCGATGCTGTGGCTGGTCTTGGTCAGGCGGGCCAGCGCCAGATCGCGGCGTAGCGCATCCTTGATGGCGCGGAAAGTTGCGCCTTCTTCTTCCAGGCGGCGGTGGATGGTGCGTGGGGAAAGATGGAGACGCTCGGCGATTTCTTCCAGGCTCAGGGATCGCGGCAGGCTGTCGCGCAACAGGTCGCGGATGCGGGTGACCATGGCGCGGTCGCGGCGGTAGAGCGAGGTGATCTTGCCGGGGGCGCCGTCGAGGAAGCTTTCCAGATCGGTTTCGTCGCGGCGTATCGGCAATTCCAGAAAATTGGCGTTGAAGCTGGCGACCAGCGTGCCGGTGCCGCCGGGAACGGTGGGGGCGAAACGGGAATCCTCGGTGAAGATGAGGGCGTAATCGGCAGAGTGGCTGGGCCGGCGATAGGGAAAGAGCACGCTGTCCAGCGCCAGACCGCGCGCCACCAGCCAGCAGGAAAGGCCATGCAAGAGGCGCAGCAGCCATTCGAAGGCGAACACCCGCCCGGGGTCGTCGGGTGCAGCGGCGAGGCGGCGGGTTTCGGCAATCACCAGTTCGGCCCGTCCCCGCTGACGGCGGATGCTCACTTTCAGGTCGGGCAGGATGAGGCGCAAAAAACGCCCCATGCGCTCCAGCGCGTCAGCCAGCGTCGGGGCGGAGAGGCTGCCCCGGCAGAGAAACTCGAAACTGCCGACGCGCATCGGCTGGGCAAAGAGGCCGAAGGCTTCGTCGTCGAACGTCCGATTCAGCAGGTTGTACAGGGCGGCATAGCGATCGACCGGAATCCGGCTGGCGTTATCTGCAGGATTAAGCCCGGCTTGCCGCAGAAAGCCTTGCGAGTCGATGTTGCGGCGATCCAGTCCGGCCAGCATGCCGTGCACAAATTCAATGGCGACAGTGGTTTGGCGTGAATTTCCGAACGGTGAAATGTTGCGCTGCATCAAACCGCTCCAGGGGCGAGAAAAATTTCCAATGCGCGCCATTATGGCCGAAATTGCACGATTGTCGTCAAAGCGAACAATGGCGGACTGGCGAAAGCGCCCTAAGATGCGGTCATCGACCACTCACCGGAGACTGTTTGCCATGACTGATTTGTCCGTAGCCAAGAAGCTGTCCCCCTACAAGCCGAAGAACAAGGTGCGCTTTGTGACTGCCGCCTCGCTGTTCGACGGCCATGATGCTTCGATCAACATCATGCGTCGCATCCTGCAGGCGACCGGCTCCGAGGTGATCCACCTCGGCCACAACCGCGCCGTGCAGGACATCGTCAACGCCGCCTTGCAGGAAGACGCGCAGGGCATCTGCATCACCAGCTACCAGGGTGGTCACGTCGAATTCTTCAAGTACATGATCGACCTGCTGAAAGCCAACGGCGGCGAGCACATCAAGGTGTTCGGCGGCGGCGGCGGCGTGATTGTGCCGGCGGAAATCCGCGAGCTGCACGACTATGGCGTGACCCGCATCTACGCGCCGGAAGACGGCGTGCACATGGGCTTGCAGGGCATGATCAACGAAGTGGTGGAAAAATCGGACTATGACGTGGCCGAGCAAGGCGTGCCGAGCGCCGAGGCCGCCGTGGCCGGTCTGCAAGCCGGCGATCGCCGCCTCTTGTCGCGCATCATCACCCTGCTCGAAAACGGCAGCGCGCCGGAATTGAAGGAGCCGCTCATCAAGGCCGCCTATGGCGTCGAGACGCCGGTCTTCGGCATTACCGGCACCGGCGGCGCGGGCAAATCCTCGCTCACCGACGAAATCGTGCGCCGCTTCCGCCTCGACCAGGACGATCAGGTCAAGATCGGCATCATCTCCATCGACCCGTCGCGCAAGCGCACCGGCGGCGCGCTGCTCGGCGACCGCATCCGCATGAACGCCATCGAGCACCCCAACATCTTCATGCGCTCGCTCGCCACCCGCGAAACCGGCAGCGAAATTTCCGCCGCGCTGCCGGAAGTCATCGCCGCCTGCAAGCTGGCCGGCTTCGATCTGGTGATCGTCGAAACCTCGGGTATCGGCCAGGGCGACGCGGCCATCGTGCCCTTCGTCGATGTCTCGATGTACGTCATGACCCCCGAATTCGGCGCGGCCTCGCAACTGGAAAAGATCGACATGCTCGATTTTGCCGATTTCGTCGCCATCAACAAATTCGACCGCAAAGGCTCCGAAGACGCGCTGCGCGACGTCCGGAAGCAATATCAGCGCAACCGCGAGCTGTTCAACCAGAACCCGGATGAAATGCCGGTGTTCGGCACCATGGCCGCGCGCTTCAACGACGACGGCGTGACCGCGCTCTATCAGGCGCTGGTGCCGGCGCTGACCGCCAAGGGCCTGCGTCTGCAAGCCGGCAAGCTGCCGACGGTCAGCGTCAGGCAATCTTCGGCCAGCCGCGCCATCGTGCCGACGGCCCGCGTGCGTTACCTTGCGGAAATCGCCGACAGCGTGCGCGATTACCACAGCCATATCGACGCGCAGGTGACGATCGCCCGCGAGCGCCAGTCGCTGCGTATCGCCAAAAACCTCTTTGCCGGTTGTGACAAGCCGACGGCTGATTTCGACGAACTGACCGCCGCCAAGGACAGCCAGCAGGACGGCAAGGCCAAAAAGCTGCTCGACATGTGGCCGCAGACGCTGGAGGCCTATTCCGGCGACGAGTACGTGGTGAAGATCCGCGACAAGGAAATTCGCACCAAGCTCACCTCCGAATCGCTTTCCGGCACCAAGATCAGGAAAGTCATCCTGCCCCGATTCACCGACGACGGCGAAATCCTGCGCTTCCTGATGAAGGAAAACGTCCCCGGCTCCTTCCCCTACACCGCCGGCGTATTCGCCTTCAAGCGCGAAGGCGAAGACCCGACCCGCATGTTCGCCGGCGAGGGCGACGCCTTCCGCACCAACCGCCGCTTCAAGCGCGTTTCCGAAGGCATGCCGGCGCACCGTCTGTCCACCGCCTTCGACTCGGTGACGCTGTACGGCTGCGATCCGGACGAGCGCCCGGACATCTACGGCAAAATCGGCAACTCCGGCGTGTCGATTGCCACGCTGGACGACATGAAGGTGCTCTACGACGGCTTCGATCTGGTCTGCCCGACCACCTCGGTTTCCATGACCATCAACGGCCCGGCACCGATCATCCTGGCCTGCTTCTTCAACACGGCGATTGCCCAGCAACTCGCAAAATTCGAGCAGGACAACGGCCGCCAGCCGACCGAGGACGAGTCCGAAAAAATCCGCGAATGGACGCTGAAGAACGTGCGCGGCACGGTGCAGGCCGACATTCTCAAGGAAGATCAGGGCCAGAACACCTGCATTTTCTCGACCGAATTCGCGCTGAAGATGATGGGCGACATCCAGGAGTTCTTCGTGCATAACCAGGTGCAGAACTTCTATTCGGTGTCGATCTCCGGCTACCACATCGCCGAAGCCGGGGCGAATCCGATCAGCCAGCTCGCTTTCACGCTCGCCAACGGCTTCACCTACGTCGAGAGTTATCTGGCGCGTGGCATGCACATCGACGATTTCGCGCCGAATCTCTCCTTCTTCTTCAGTAACGGCATGGACCCGGAATACTCGGTGATCGGCCGCGTGGCGCGGCGCATCTGGGCCGTCGCCATGAAGAACAAGTACGGCGCCAACGAGCGCAGCCAGAAGCTGAAGTACCACGTGCAGACTTCCGGGCGTTCCCTGCACGCGCAGGAGATGGATTTCAACGATATCCGCACCACCTTGCAGGCGCTGATCGCCATCTACGACAACTGCAACTCGCTGCACACCAATGCCTACGACGAAGCCATCACCACGCCGACGGAAGAATCCGTGCGCCGCGCCATGGCCATCCAGCTCGTCATCAACCGCGAGTGGGGCGTGGCCAAGAACGAAAACCCGAACCAGGGCGCTTTCGTCATCGATGAGCTGACCGATCTGGTCGAGGAAGCCGTGCTGAAGGAATTCGAAGCCATCGCCAGCCGCGGCGGCGTGCTGGGCGCGATGGAAACCGGCTACCAGCGCGGCAAGATCCAGGAAGAGTCGATGTACTACGAGCACAAGAAGCACGACGGCTCCTACCCGATCATCGGTGTCAACACCTTCCTCAACCCCAAGGGCATGGCGCAGCAGGAAATCGAACTGGCCCGCTCCACCGATGAGGAAAAGCAGTCGCAGATCAGCCGCCTGCGCGACTTCCAGACGCGTAACGCCACTCAGTGCGCCGCCATGCTGGAAAAACTGAAGCAGACGGTGATCGAGGACGGCAACGTCTTTGCCGTGCTGGTCGACGCGGTGAAATACTGCTCGCTCGGCCAGATCAGCTCGGCGCTCTACGAAGTGGGCGGCCAGTACCGGCGCAGCATGTAACAACGAAAGGGGGAACAGCACCCTGGCAGCCTGTGTTGCCGGGGCCCGCAAAAAAACGGCGAGGCGCAATGCCTCGCCGTTTTTTTGCGGCGATCAGTTCACACCCACCAGTAGCGCACGATGTGGAAGAAAATCGGCGCCGAGAAGCTGATCGAATCGACGCGGTCGAGCATGCCGCCGTGGCCTTCGATCATGCCGCCCCAGTCCTTGAGGCCCCGGTCGCGCTTGATGGCGGACAGCACGAAACCGCCGAAGAAACCGAGAATGTTGATAGTCAGCGCGATGAGGGCCGCCTGCCAGGGGGTGAAAGGCGTGATCCACCACAGCGCCGCGCCGACCAGGGTTGAACTGAGTACGCCGCCGAGCAGTCCTTCCAGCGTTTTCGACGGGGAAATTTCCGGCGACAGCTTGCGCCTGCCGCACAGCTTGCCCCAAAGGTACTGAAAAACGTCGCTCGACTGCACGACGAGCACCAGAAAAACGATCAATTGCAGGTTGCGCCCGGCGAATCCGGGAACGTCCAGCGTCAGCAGGGCCGGGACGTGCGAGATGCAATAGACACAGATCATCAGCCCCCACTGCACCTTGGCGGCGCGCTCCAGAAAGCGCGTGGTATCGGCCCCGAGCGCGGCGGAGATGGGCAGGAGCAGGAAGGCGTAGACGGGGATCAGAATGGAAAACAAGCCGTACCAGTCGATGGCGATCAGGCTGTATTGCAGCGGCAGAAAGAAGAAAAAGCACCAGAGCAGCGCCCGGTGGTCGCCGATCCGGGTATGCGTGACCGAGATGAATTCACGCAGGCTTTGCAGCGAAATGAAGGCGAACAGCACGATGACGCCAGTCTTGCCGAACCAGAAGGCGATGGCGAGCGCGCCGATCATCCACCACCAAGCCTTGATGCGGGCGTTGAGATTGTCGATGACGCCGCTCGTCTGGCCGGGAGCGAGCCGCCAGCGCAGAAAGCCGCCGACGGCGCTGGCGATGACGAGGGCGGCAAAAACGCCTGAGAAAAGTGCAATGAGCGTGTCGTGCGGAGTCATGGGCGGGGAGTGGTCGAGGTCAGTCGGCGGGCGGCGCGAGGTCGAGCAGGGCCTGACGGGCGCGTGCAAGGAATTCTTCCTTGCGCTCGTCGGCGTGCAGAGAGAGCGGCGGGCCGAAGGTGAGCGTGCACAAGAGCGGCAGGGGAATCAGGCTGCCCTTGGGCATGGCGCGGCCAAGATTTTCGATCCAGACGGGGATCAGTTCGGCCTCGGGATGCGCGCGTGCCAGATGGTAAAGCCCGGCCTTGAAGGGCTGCAGGCCCTCGCCCGTGTTGCGCGTGCCTTCGGGAAACAGGATGAGCGACTCGCCCGCGCCTAGGGCGCTATGCATGGTCGCTAGGGGGTCGGCCTTACGGCTGACCAGACGGTCGATCAGGACGCCGCGAAAGACGCGGCGGATGACGTAAGGCCGCAACTTGCCGCGCAGCCAGTAATCGGCGGCGGCGACGGGCCGCGTCAGGCGGCGCACCCGCAGCGGCAAGGCTGCCCAGACCAGGACGAAATCGCCGTGGCTGCGGTGGTTCGGGTAGTAAATGCGGGTTTTACCGGCTGTCGGCTGAGTTACCCAGCGGGCGCGCACGCCGGTGAACAAGCGGGCGAAATTGCACAGGAAAGTGGCGAGAAAGCGCTCGAGCAGCATGGGAAATTATTGCGGCCAGACCATCTGCGCGATGACGACCAGCCAGATGCCGCCTTGCAGCATGCAGCAAGCGGCCTGCCGCAGCAGTAGACGGCGCGCGCCCGCGATGCGCGCTGTGAGCGGACGGGGTGAAGGCGAAGCTGGTGCGGCGCGCAGCCGGGTAGCGACAAGGGCCAGATCGAATGCCGCGAGATCGGCCTCTGGCGTGGCGTCTGCGGCCTGCCAGCGGGCGGCCCAGCGGGAGAAAATGGCGGCATCGAAAGCGACTCGCAGCGCATGGAAATGTTCGGCCAGCCCGAGCAAGACGATACCGGCCAGGGCAATCCGGGACGTGAGCGGCGGCGCTGCCGCGCCCAGCGTGACGAGGGCGGTGCAAGTCAGGAGCAGGCTGGCCAGATCGATGTGGCGGCCGAGCGCCAGCAGCGCGGCAGTGATTTCCGCTTGGGCGGCGGCAGAGGGGCTGGCGTTTTCAGGCATGGCGGGTCGAAATTCGGGCGGCATCCCCGGCGCGGATGCGGTTTTCAGCCGCCGCCAGCGCGGCGCGCAAGGCGGGATCGATGACGATGCCAGGCCGGCGCTCGCTGAGCAGCGCCAGGGCGGAAGCCATGTCAGGGCAATGTCCGCTCAAACACAACCAGACGGCGACGGCCCCGGCGCTGCGCGAATATCCCAGGGCGCAGGCGACCAGCTGCGGGCCGTCCGGCCGCAAGTTTTCGATGCTGCGGGCGGCGGCAAGCAATTGTCCGGCATCCGGCGGCACCAGATCGAGCCAGGGGTGATTGACGTAGCGCCAGGGGCCGGCGGGGGTGGGGAGCTCCGCCGTGAGATCGCACAATGCGGCGTAAGCGCCGGAGTGCATGTCACGGGCTGTGGGCAGGCGGCCGAGCCAGACGCCGTTGGCGATGTGGTCGGCCTGTGGCCGCCGGCGCGTCCATAGGCGCGAATTGAGCCAGGCGGCGAGAGTATAAGGGGCCAGCAGCCAGCCGGCGGCGAGCGAAGCGCGGCCGGCGCGTTTCTGAAAACCGCCCGCGCCGGCCCAGGCGTAATTCCAGGCAACCAGCGCGAGGGCGCTGGCAAGCCAGAGGAAAAGCAGGAACGGGATGCTGAAATGGCGGGCGAACGTGCTGGCCAGGGCGAGGTTGACCAGAGCGGCGCAGGCGTATAGCAAGGCAAGCTGGCGGCGGCGCGGGGAGAAGCCGCCGTCGCGCCGCAGCGGCGTGCGTCCATGATCCGGCCACAGCCAGAGGCAGAACAGGCCGAGCAGCGCGCCCGTCGGAACGTCGATGAAATGGTGCTGCCAAGTGGTTAGCACCGAAATGCCGATGAGCAAGGCCCAGCCGTGAATGACGAGGCGCAGCGCCCGGCTCGATCCTGCGCTGAACCCGGAACGGGCCGATTGGGTCGGTTGGGCCGTCAGGCGGGCGAACTGAACCCAGATCAGGATGAGCAAGGCAATGTGCAGCGAGGGCGCCTGGTTGTAGGGCTGATCGAAACTCGTCAGCGCATCGAACAGCAGGCCGAATGGGCCGTCCAGAGCGGGGCGCTCGAAGGCGAAGCGCAGCGGGAAGGCGAGAAAGCAGGCGACGGCGATGAGCTGTGCCGTCAACAGGCGCAGGCCGTGGCGGTCGATCTCGCGCGCATCGCGGCAGCAGAGGAAGGAAAAACCGTAGAGCAGATCGATCGACCAGTACGGCACGATCGTCCACGGCAGGAAAGGAATGTGGCGTTCCCAGGCGTAGTAAAAGCTGGCGGTCAGCTCCCGCTCGGCGGCGAGGTGGTTGGTAAACCCGTAGCTGAGAAAAAAGAAGGGGCCAAGAAAGAGCAGCCAGACGATGCCGCGCTTCCAGGGAAGCGGCGTGGCGGAAGGGGCGGAAGCAGCGGCGACGGCTGCGTTGTCGCTCATGGGGTTTTGCGGCAGGCGAGCGAGACGGTGAAAATGCCCCACGGATCGATGCGCTGCTCGATTTTCTCGAAGCCGGCCTCGGCGACCAGTTGATCCATTTCGGCCTGGGTGCGGCGGCGCATGACCCAGGCTTGTCCGCCGCGGTGGCTGGTCAGGGCGCGGGCGATCAGTTCGAGTTGTGGGTGCCAGGGCTGGCCGGTGTAGATCAGATAGCCGCCGGCTTCGATGGCGTCGCTCAGGCCGGCCAGCGAGGTGGCGACGGCGTCGTTGTCGGGAAAGAGTTCATACAGACCGGAAACGATACCGACGGTCGGGCACGGCGCAACCGCCGCCAGACTGGCGCGGTCGAAGGCGTCGCCCTGAACGAAACGGGCGATGTCGGTCAGACCTTTTTCCTCGATCAGCGCCGTGCCCTGGCGCACATTCAGTTCGCTGAAATCGCGCAGCAGGATGGATTCGGGACGCGGGCCGCAGTCGAGCGCCTCCAGCACGTAGCGGCCATGGCCGGCGGCGACGTCGAGCACGCGTAGCGGGCGATTTTCCGCCTGGAGCCGGTCGAGCGCCATGCGCAGCAATTCTTCGATGTGCCGTTTGCGCTGGCGGATGCCTTGCCAGCCGATGGCGTCGAGGTAGTGGCGGGGGGGGGGGCGGGCCCGCTGCGCCAGTT
>OGQD01000308.1_pt1 | contig 39199 bp, 44 predicted proteins | sample 1553091 | NCBI WGS metagenome assembly OGQD01 (sample SAMEA2580290, study PRJEB22360) | human gut metagenome | biome: human gut; feature: human-associated habitat; material: faeces | place: Denmark | collected 2008/2010
GGCGGCAGCCAGCGCGTTGGCCTGCTCGCGCAGCTGGCGCGAGCGCGAGTCGACGAACACCAGCGCCTTGGCGCGGATGCTCAGGGGGCTCTTCTCGGTGTCGGCGAAGGTCAGCAGCGACTGCTGGGGAAAGGCGGGGCGGCTCATTGCGATATCTCGTTCGATGCGAGCCGCCGCGAGGCGGCTCAGATGGGAATGAAGTGGATGCGGCGCCGACGCACGCGCAGGCGCGTCGCGCGGTCGGCGGGTTTCATGCGCGCATCCGTTCCAGTTGTTCGATCTGCCGCTGCAGGCGGTACAGGTAGGCGAAGCCCTGCTCCCAGCGCTGGTGCCCGGACTTGACGTTGATGTGTCCGGCGCCCGGCAGGATGGCCGGCACGGCGCCCCAGTCGCGGGCCATCTGCAGCACGCGGGGGGCGCTGGCGGCGTGGTCGTTGTCCGAACCCACCAGCAGGCTGGGGAACGGCAGCAGGTCGCGCGAGATGGGGGCGAAGCCGCGCAGCGCCTCGGGGCAGTTCGGCCGCTCGACGTCAGCCGGCGCCACCAGCAGCGCGCCGCGCACCTTGCGCAGCAGGGCCAGCGGCGCCTGCGCGGCCCAGCGCGCCACGGTGACGCAACCGAGGCTGTGCGCCACCAGGATCAACGGCCCGCCGGCCGCCGCCACTTCGCGTTCGAGGGTGGCGACCCAGGCGTGCGGATCGGGATTGTCCCAGTCCGCCTGCTCGACCCGGCGGGCATGGGGCAGGCTGCGCTGCCAGTGGCTCTGCCAGTGGTCGTCAGGCGAGCCCTGCCATCCGGGCAGGATCAGGTAGCGGGTGGTCTGGCTGGCCATGGCTGGGGCCTCCTCGATAGGTTTCGGAGGCCAGTCTAGGCAGGGATGAACTACAAGTTAAGGAATAAGAATTCATTTGCTTATTCCTTGAGTGAATTTAAAGACCTTTCGGATTTCACCCGGGACGCTCGATGTAGGGTGCGCCATGCACACCGCATCCGGGCCGCCGGTGCGCACGGCGCACCCTACACCGGTCATCCCAGTACGATGCAGTCCTTGCCCTGCCGCTTGGCCTGGTACATGGCCGCGTCGGCGCGGGCATAGAGGTCGTCCAGCTCGTCGCCCTCGCCGCGCACCGTGATGCCCTGGCTGATGGTCACGCCGAAGGTCTCTCCGTCGTTGCTGAACTGCAGGCGCTGCACTTCCCGCTGCAGGCGCTCGGCCACCTGGCGTGCCTGCTGGGCGTCGCAGTTGGGGAAGATGGCGGCGAACTCCTCGCCGCCGATGCGCCCGAACAGGTCGTCGCGGCGCAGCACGTAGGCGGCGCAATGGGCCACCCGCTGCAGCACGCGGTCGCCGGCCTGGTGGCCGTGGCTGTCGTTGATCTTCTTGAAGTCGTCGATGTCGAGCAGCAGGAAGGACAGCGGCCGGCCGCTGGAACAGGACTCGGCGAACAGCGCTTCGGCGCACTCGAAGAAATGCCGGCGGTTGCTGGCGCCCGTCAGCACGTCGCTGGTGGCCAGGCGATGCAGCTCGCCCTGCAGGGTCTTCTTCTCGGTGATGTCCTCGGCGATGCCGACGATCAGCGAGCGGCCATCGAACAGGCTCGGCGGGCTGATGAAGCATTTGTCGCTCAGCCAGCGCACCTCGCCGTCGCCGCGGATGATGCGGTATTCACGCTGTTCCACCGAACCCACTTCCAGCACCGATTGCAGGCTGCGCGCGGCGTACTCCATGTCGTCCGGGTAGATGCTGTTGAGCCATTCGTTGTAGTCGGCCAGCAGCAGCGCGGCGCTGCGGCCGAATATCTGCTCGTAGGCCGGGCTGACGTAGACCATCCGCTGCTGCTCCCAGTCGAACGCCCAGAGCACCGCGTTGAGGCCGGCCAGCAGGCTGCCCACCAGTTGTTCGCGTTCGCGCAGGCGCTCGACCTCGCCCCGGCTGTGCAGCAGGGCCAGGGTGAGGGTCTCGAGTTCGCTCGGAGCCTGTTCGTTGTCGTCCATCGGACGCCGCCTCGTCACGTTCATCGGACAAGACTATGCGCCCTCCCGGAGCGCTGGCGATGGGGGAAGCAGGGCGTTGTGACGAGCGGCAGGAATTTCGACGCCACGGTCAAGATCGCGGGAACCCCCGGCGGCAATTCGCGGTCTCGCCTCGCATAGTCCTTAAACGAATAAATAAATCATTAAATATTCTTTTTAAGACTAAATCGTCTGCCCCTACTATCCGCTCCACGCCCAACCCCGGGCCCCATCCAATGGAGAGCAGAGTCATGAGCGCAACCCTCAGAAGCGTCGAAGGCCAGGACGAAGCCGGCATCCTGCGTGAAATCCAGTCCGCCCTGCAGGGCCTGCGATTCGGCTCGGTGGAGATCACCGTCCACAACGGCCAGGTCGTGCAGATCGAGCGCAAGGAAAAATTCCGCCTGCAGGCCCAGAACAGCAAGCAGGCCTGATCCAGCGACACCCGACTGGACCACCGGAGGACGCAATGAACCGCAGCATCGAGCAGGCCACGAGCACATCCCGGCAGCGGCCTCGCCACAGTCGGGCGCGAATGCGCCGCTGACATAGAGCCCCCCGAAGAACGCCAACTCAGAACAACAGCAGATCCGCAATTCTCAGGAGCAGCACCATGTCCATTCGCCGTTTCGCCCTGGCCGCGCTGGCCACCGCCCTGTTCGCCGGCCCGACCGTCGCCGCCACGGAGATCCTCAACGTCTCCTACGACCCGACCCGCGAGCTGTACCAGGAATACAACGCCGCCTTCAACAAGCACTGGACCGCCCAGGGCAAGGAAGCGGTGACCATCCAGCAATCCCACGGTGGCTCCGGCAAGCAGGCCCGCGCCGTGATCGACGGCCTGCGCGCCGACGTGGTGACCCTGGCCCTGGCCGGCGACATCGACGAGCTGTACAAGCTCGGCAAGCTGATCCCCGAGGACTGGCAGAGCCGCCTGCCGCAATCCAGCACTCCCTACACCTCGACCATCGTGTTCCTGGTGCGCAAGGGCAACCCGAAAGGCATCAAGGACTGGGGCGACCTGACCAAGGACGGCGTCGAAGTCATCACCCCGAACCCGAAGACCTCCGGCGGCGCCCGCTGGAACTTCCTGGCCGCCTGGGCCTACGCCCAGCAGCAGTACGGCAGCGAGGAGAAGGCCAAGGAATTCGTCGAGAAGCTGTACAAGAACGTCCCGGTGCTGGACACCGGCGCCCGCGGCTCGACCATCACCTTCGTCAACAACCAGATCGGCGACGTGCTGCTGGCCTGGGAGAACGAGGCCTTCCTGGCCCTGAAGGAACAGGGTGGCGACCAGTTCGAGATCGTCGCGCCGAGCCTGTCGATCCTGGCCGAGCCGCCGGTAGCGGTGGTCGACAAGAACGTCGACAAGAAGGGCACCCGCGAAGTCGCCACCGCCTACCTGCAGTACCTGTACAGCGACGAAGGCCAGCGCATCGCCGCCAAGCACTTCTACCGCCCGCGCAACGAGCAGGTGGCGGCCGAGTTCGCCAAGCAGTTCCCGCAGCTGAAGCTGGTCACCATCGACAAGGACTTCAACGGCTGGAAGGAAGCCCAGCCGAAGTTCTTCAACGACGGTGGTATCTTCGACCAGATCTACCAGGCGCACTGACGTGCGCAGCCACCCGCGACATGCCCCACGCTGCAAGCGGGCTGTCGCGGGTGGCGCCCTGGAAGCCTGTTCACGATCCGGAACCCCACTGTAGGAGCGGCCTTGGCCGCGAATCGGGGCAAAGCCAGAAGAGCTTCGCGGCCAAGGCCGCTCCTACAATGGCGCCTCTCTTCGCCAGCCAGAGCGCGAACAGGCTCTTACTTGTCGCTTGCAGCTTGAAACTTGCCGCTGAGGTTTTATGTCACGCCGCATTTCCCCCGTCATACCCGGCTTCGGGCTGACGCTGGGCTACACCCTGGTGTACCTCAGCCTGCTGGTGCTGATTCCCCTGGGTGCCATGTTCGTGCATGCCGCCCAGCTGAGCTGGGATCAGATCTGGACCATCATCTCCGCGCCGCGGGTGATCGCCGCGCTCAAACTGAGCTTCTCCACCGCCTTCTACGCCGCCGTCCTCAACGGCATCATCGGCACACTGCTGGCCTGGGTGCTGGTGCGCTACGACTTCCCCGGCCGCCGGCTGATCGACGCGATGATCGACCTGCCCTTCGCCCTGCCCACCGCCGTCGCCGGGATCGCCCTCACCGCGCTGTATGCGCCGGCCGGCCTGGTCGGCCAGTTCGCCACCGCGCTGGGCTTCAAGATCGCCTACACCCCGCTGGGCATCACCCTGGCCCTGACCTTCGTCACCCTGCCCTTCGTGGTGCGGACCATCCAGCCGGTGCTGGCGGACATCCCGCGCGAGGTCGAGGAAGCCGCCGCCTGCCTCGGCGCCAAGCCGTTCCAGGTGTTCCGCCACGTGCTGGCGCCGGCCCTGCTACCGGCCTGGCTGACCGGCTTCGCCCTGGCCTTCGCCCGCGGCGTGGGCGAGTACGGCTCGGTCATCTTCATCGCCGGCAACCTGCCGATGGTGTCCGAAATCACGCCGCTGATGATCATCACCAAGCTCGAACAGTACGACTACGTCGGCGCGACGGCGATCGCCTCGGTGATGCTCGTCTTTTCCTTCGTCCTCCTGCTCATCATCAACGGCTTGCAGGCATGGACGGCCAAACGCACCGGGAGGGACCGCTGATGGCCGGCGCAATTGCAATGCACTTCGGCGGCGACCACGCCGCGCGCTTCGAGAGCAAGGCGGCGACGCGCGAGGCGCCGCTGGTCAAATGGACGATCATCGGCATCTCGCTCGCCTTCTTCGCCGTATTTCTGCTGCTGCCGCTGGTCGCCGTTTTCGTCGAAGCCTTGCGCAAGGGCTGGGCAACCTACGCCACCGCGCTGACCGACCCGGACGCGCTGTCGGCGATCCGGCTGACGCTGCTGGCCGCCGCCGTCTCGGTGCCGCTCAACCTCGTTTTCGGCGTGGCGGCGGCGTGGGCCATCGCCAAGTTCGAGTTTCGCGGCAAGCACTTCCTGATTACCTTGATCGATCTGCCGTTTTCGGTGTCGCCGGTCATCGCCGGTCTGGTTTTTGTGCTCGTTTTCGGCGCCCAGGGCTGGCTCGGGCCGTGGCTGCTCGACAACGACATCAAGATCGTCTTCGCCGTGCCGGGCATCGTGCTGGCAACCGTGTTCGTCACCTTCCCCTTCGTCGCCCGCGAGCTGATCCCGCTGATGCAGGCCCAGGGCAAGGAGGAGGAAGAAGCGGCGGTGGTGCTCGGCGCGAACGGCTGGCAGACCTTCTGGCACGTCACGCTGCCCAACATCAAGTGGGGCCTGCTCTACGGCGTCATTCTGACCAATGCCCGGGCGATGGGCGAGTTCGGCGCGGTCAGCGTCGTTTCCGGCCACATCCGCGGCCAGACCAACACGCTGCCGCTGCACGTCGAAATCCTCTACAACGAATACATGTTCTCGGCGGCCTTCGCCGTGGCCTCGCTGCTCGCCATGCTGGCGCTGGTCACGCTGGTCATCAAGAACTGGATCGAATATCAGGCGGCGCGAAGTTACCGCGCCACCGGCACCACTTACAGCACCACCCGGCAGGAATCCGCAGCATGAGCATTCAAGTCAAGAACATTCACAAGGCGTTCGGCAGTTTCGTCGCGCTCGATAACGTCACCCTCGATTTCCCGACCGGCGAACTGGTTGCCCTGCTCGGCCCCTCCGGTTGCGGCAAGACGACGCTGTTGCGCATCATCGCCGGGCTGGAACAGGCCGATTCCGGGCAAGTGCTGCTCGAAGGCGAGGACGCTTCCGGCACCCACGTGCGCGAGCGTCAGGTGGGTTTCGTGTTCCAGCATTACGCGCTGTTCAAGCACATGACGGTGTTCGACAACGTCGCCTTCGGCATGCGCATGAAGCCGCGCAGTCAGCGTCCGTCGGAAGCAAAGATCCGCGACAAGGTGCATGAACTGCTGAATCTGGTGCAGCTCGACTGGCTGGCCGACCGTTTTCCCGCCCAGCTTTCCGGCGGCCAGCGCCAGCGCATCGCACTGGCCCGGGCGCTGGCGGTGGAGCCGCGCGTGCTGCTGCTGGATGAACCGTTCGGCGCGCTGGACGCCAAGGTGAGGAAGGAGCTGCGCCGCTGGCTGCGGAAATTGCACGACGAACTGCACATCACGTCCATTTTCGTCACCCACGATCAGGAAGAAGCGCTGGAAGTGGCGGATCGCGTGGTGCTGATGGATCACGGCAAGGTCGAGCAGATCGGCACGCCGGAAGAGGTTTACCGCCACCCGGCGACGCCCTTCGTCTATGGCTTTCTCGGGGCGGTCAACCATTTCCACGGCCGCGCCGAGGATGGCCGGGTGCGGGTGGACGGCGACCTGCTGCACCGCCAGCCGGACGAACTGGCGCTGACCCTGGATCAGGGCGCGCCGGTGGTGGCCTTCGCCCGGCCACATGAACTGGACATCCTTCCCGATACGGGGGAAGCCCTGGGCGTGGCGGCAAAAATTTCGCGCATCCTGTCCTTCGGCGTCACCGCCCGGATCGAACTGGATGGCGTCAACGGTTCCAGCGGCCAGCATTTCGAGGTCGAACTGACGCGGGAGGAAGTGCAGCGGCTGAATCTGGCCGAAGGCCAAACGGTGCGCCTGGTGCCGTCGCGCCTCAAGGTGTTCACGCATCCGGGAGCCTGAAATGAACCTGCAGCAACTGCGCATCGTGCGCGAAACCATCCGTCAGGATTTCAACCTGACGGAAGTCGCCAACGCCTTGTTTACCTCCCAGCCCGGTGTGTCCAAGCACATCAAGGATCTGGAGGACGAACTGGGCGTGGAAATCTTTGAACGGCGCGGCAAGCGCCTGCTCGGGCTGACCGGCCCGGGCCGGGAACTGGCCGGGGTCGTCGAACGCATCCTGCTCGACACCCAGAACCTGCGCCGCATCGCCGACCAGTTCGCCAGCCGGGAAACCGGCCATTTCGTCGTCGCCACCACCCACACCCAGGCCCGCTATGCGCTGCCAGCGGTCATCAAGTGGTTCAAGGAGGACTACCCCAGGGTACACCTCACCCTGCACCAGGGCAGCCCCCGCGAAATCGCCGAGATGCTGGCCGCTGGCGAAGCCGATGTCGGCATTGCCACCGAAGGGCTGGACGGCAACGACGATCTGGCCACCTTTCCTTGCTACGACTGGCGTCATGCGGTGATCGTGCCGCAAGGCCACCCCCTGCAGAACGTGGAAAAACTGACCCTGGAAGCCCTGGGCGACTACCCTATCATCACCTATCACGCCGGTTTCACCGGCCGCTCCCACATCGACCAGGCCTTCGCCCAGGCCGGCATCGTGCCCGACGTGGTGCTGTCGGCCATCGACGCCGACGTCATCAAGACCTATGTCGGCCTGGGGCTGGGCGTCGGGCTGATTGCTTCGATGGCTTTCGACCCGGAACACGACCGTGGCCTGGCCCTGCTGCAAGCCGCCGACCTGTTCCCCGTGAACACCACCCGTCTGGCCGTGCGCAAAGGGGCCTGGCTCAGAAGCTACACCTATGCCTTCATCGAAAAAGTGTCGCCGGAGCTGTCGGAAAGCGTGGTCAAGGCAGCGATCCGGCAGCACGGGCGGACCGAGCAGGGCTGAACATGGGCGTTGAATCGGCGCTGGCGACACTGCTGCACTATTTCGACACCTTGCAGCACAAGGATGACGATGATTCCTGCCTGCGCCTGCGGGGAGGAGAAATCCGCGGCCATTTCAAGGGCCTGGAACTGCACAGCGTTTTTCAGCCGCTGTTCCCCCGCTGCGCGGGTCAAAGCATCGCGCATGAAGCGCTGTTGCGGGCCACCGACCGGCAAGGGCGTTCCTTGCCGCCCGGCGAAGCCTTCAATTTTCCCGGCGACGCGGAAGAAATGCTGTTTCTCGACCGGCTCTGCCGGGTGGTGCATGCGGGCAATTTCGTGCGCCAGTCCGCAGCAGGCGACCTGTTCCTGAATATCGAGGGACGGCACTTGCTGGCGGCCTCCAATCACGGGCAAGCCTTCGAGGCTCTGCTCAAGGTCTGCGGGCTGAGCCCGCAACGGATCATCCTGGAAATCCTCGAAGCGCGCATCGACGACCTGGAGCGCTTGCAGGAAGCGGTGGCCGGCTATCGTAGCCGGGGTTACCGGGTGGCCATCGACGACTTCGGTTGCGAACACTCCAATTTTGACCGGCTCTGGCGTCTCGATCCGGACATCGTCAAGCTCGACCGCTCCCTGATGGTGCAGGCGCAAACCAATCTGCGGGCGCGCCGGGTGCTGCCCAGGCTGGTGGAAATCATTCACGAACTGGGCGCCCTGGCCGTCTGCGAGGGCATCGAAAACCAGATTCAGCACGACCTCGCCCTCGATGCCGGAGCCGATTGGCTGCAAGGGTATTTCTACGCCCGGCCTGCGACCCAGCTCTGGCCGCAGGGGGCGGCGGACAAGGAACACCCGCTGCCGGCACGCCGTCAGGAAACCCTGGCCCTTACATGAAGACGAACACACCATGATTACCGTGAGCTGGGATCAATTCACGCCCTGGGCCGCGCTGGCCGGAGGGGGCTTGATCGGTCTGGCGGCCGGGCTTCTGCTCACCGGCCTGGGCCGTATCGCCGGCATCAGCGGCATCGTTGCCGGTCTGTTCCGGGTGCGGGAGCCGGACAGCGGCTGGCGCTGGGCCTTCGTTGCCGGTCTGCTGCTGAGTCCCTGGCTGTTGCAGGGTCTGCGCCCCGGACTCGCCGCCTTTCCCCCGGTCAATATGGCCCACCCCCGGCAATGGGTGCTGCTGGCCGTGGCCGGACTGCTGGTCGGTTACGGCACCCGCATGGCCAACGGCTGCACCAGCGGCCACGGCGTCTGCGGCCTGGCCCGCCTGTCGTCCCGTTCCCTGGTGGCGGTGCTGCTGTTCATGGGCAGCGCGATGCTCACGGTTGCCCTGCTGCGGCATGGCCTGGAGGTTCTGCCATGAGCATCGCACTGGCTCTGCTGGCGGGCATCGTTTTCGGCCTGGGACTGTTGCTGTCGGGCATGGCCAATCCGGCCAAGGTGCTCGGTTTTCTGGACATCGGCGGCGCCTGGGATCCCTCCCTGGGGTTCGTCATGGCCGGTGCCATCGGGGTTGCCCTGCCCTGTTTCCTCTGGGCCGGGCGGCACACGCGCACCTGGCTGGGCCTGCCCTTGGCCCTGCCCCCGAAAACGGCGGTGGATCGCAAACTGGTTCTGGGCAGCGTGCTGTTCGGCATCGGCTGGGGGCTTTCCGGCATCTGCCCGGGACCCGCCCTGGTGGGGCTGGGCGGCGGCTTTCTGCCCGCCGTCGTATTCACCTTCGGGCTGTATGGCGGCATCCGTGCATACCGCTGAGTATTTTTCATGAATACGGCGAAACCACCCGGCATCGCGGCCTTTTTCGATGCGGCGACGCATACCTGGAGCTATGTGGTCAGCGACCCCGCCACGCTGTCCTGCGCGATCATCGACCCGGTACTCGATTTCGACCCGGTCAGCGCCCGTACTGCAACGACTGGTGCCGACGCGCTGATCCGCCATGTGCAGACCCGGGGGCTGTCATTGGCGTGGATACTGGAAACCCATGTCCATGCCGACCATCTTTCTGCGGGGCGGTATATCCAGCAGAAACTGGGCGGCGAACTGGCGATCGGGCAGTACGTCACGACCGTGCAAACCACTTTTGCCGGCCTGTTCAATCCGGACGAGGCATTCGCCACGGACGGCAGCCAATTTGATCGTTTGTTTGCGGACGAAGCGGTTTTTTCCCTGGGTCAGCTCCCGATCCGGGCATTGCATACTCCCGGACACACGCCCGCCTGTCTGACCTATCTGATCGGCGATGCGGCTTTTGTCGGCGATACGCTGTTCATGCCCGATCTGGGTACGGGGCGTTGTGATTTTCCCGGCGGCAGCGCCCGGCAGCTTTACCGTTCGATTCGAAAGATTCTGACCCTGCCGGAAAGCACCCGTGTTTTCGTCGGCCACGATTATCCGGTCGCGGGGCGGGAGCAGTTGCGCTACGAGACGTCGGTGGCGGAGCAGCGGCGCGGCAACGTGCATGTGCGGGATGGCGTTACGGAAGCTGATTTCATCGTGCTGCGTCAGGCTCGGGATGCCATGCTGGAATTGCCCCGGCTGATCCTGCCGTCGCTGCAGGTCAATATGCGAGCCGGCGGATTGCCCGCCGCTGCAGCCAATGGCGTCCGTTATTTGAAGATTCCCCTGAACGTTCTGTGAAATTTGCGGCAAGCACGCCTCGATACACGCAGGCCCCAGCAACGGGGCCTGCGTGCGATCTGCCCGGTTTTCGGCTCGTCAGCCCAAGGTGTCCTGCCAGATCGTCGCCGCCCAGGCGCGGGTGTAGATGCCTTCTTCCAGCGAAGCCTCTTTCGAGACACCGCCGGAACCTTCGACCACCAGAGGCAGTTTCTTTTCCGGGTTGTAGCGGTGCACCGAATCCACGTGAATGGCGCGGCGCTTGTCCACCATCGAGTAACAGGTGTTGGCCATCAGGGTGGGCTGCGGTACGCGGCCCGAGAAGATTTCCACGAGGGCGGCGGCCACTGCCTTGCCGTGCTGGTTGGCCATGTGGCCGGACTTGGGCATCAAGGGCGCGGCGGAAAGGGCATCGCCCAGCACATGCACGTTCGGCACGACGGTGGATTCCAGGCTGATCCAGTTCACGTCGGCCCAGCGGCCATTCACATTGATTACGCCGATCTTGTGGGCGATGTCGGCGGCGCGCTGCTCGGGCAGGATGTTGAGCACGTCCCCCTTCACCTGCTCGCCCAGTTCGCTGGTCACCGTGCGGCTAGCGGCATCGAGCGCCACCACGTTCCACTTGGGCCGGTACTCGATGATGCCCTTGTAATCCTGTTCCCAGACGCCGAGGAAAAGCTTTTCCTTGGAGATGATCTTGTCGTTGGCATCCAGCACCAGCACCTTCGATCCGGGCTTGTGTTCCTTGAAGTAGGAGGCGATCAGGCTGGCCCGTTCGTAAGGGCCGGGCGGGCAGCGGTAGGGGGCCTTGGGAATGGAGAGCACGTAAGTGCCGCCGTCCGGCAGGTCTTCGAGCTGCTTTCTCAGCGCCAGGGTCTGCGGGCCGGCCTTCCAGGCGTGCAGCACGGTTTCCCGCGCCTTTTCGTCGTAACCGGCGATGCTGTCGTAGTTGAAATCGAAACCCGGGGCGAGCACCAGACGGTCGTAACTGAAGTCACCGGCCAGGTCGGTCTTGACGATGCGCTGGCTGGTATCCACGTCGGTGACGCTGGCCGTGACGACCTTGATGCCCCAGTTTTTCTTCAGCGCATCGTAGCTGTGCACGGTGGTTTCAAATTTGCGGTATCCGGCCAGCACTTCGTTGGAAGTGGGGCAGGAGATGAATTCCTTCTGGCGCTCGATCAGCACCACCTCGATGGCACCATGACTCCATTTGCGCAGGTACTTGGCGGCGGTGGCACCGCCGAAACCGGCACCGATCACCACCACCCGCCCCACGGGTTTCCTGCCCTTGGCAGCCAGGGCCGCGCCGGGCGCGATGCCAAAAGCCGCGCTGGCACCGATGCCCTGGAGCAGGCGGCGGCGCTCAGGATTGAATTTGTTCATGACAGACCTCCCTTATTTCTGTTTGGAAAAATAATCCGCCAGGATGGCGATCTCGGCATCGCTATAGCCCTTGGCGAGCTGGTGCATGATGGTGGCGGGGCGGGTGCCTGCCTTGTAGGCCAGCAGCACGGTTTCCAGCCATTCCCTGTCCCTGCCGGCGATGGCGGGAATGGCGGCGCTGCTTTTGCCGTCGGTGCCGTGGCAGTTGGCGCAATTGGCGGCGAAGTAGGGCGGCGGACTCGCCGGGAGGGCGTGGCCGCTGGCTTGCGCCAGACCGGCACCGCACAGGGCCAGACTGGCGAGGGCAAGTTGAATGCTGCGCTTGTTCATGAAATCTCCTTCAGGATGAGTGAGTTACTGCGCTGTTGTTGCAAAAGACTGGTGCAGGCCCTGGTTGTCGCGCCAGGCAATACCGATCCGGTCGCCCGCCTTGACGCCGTGCAGACGCCAGCCGAACAGCGGGTTGGCCGCAATGCCTGAGCCGGTCTGGACGCGGGTTACGGGCGCGCCATTCAGGGAAAGCTCGATCTCGGTGATGAAATGGGCGGCACGTGTTTGCCCCTGCTCGTCCCTGCCCAGGCCGGTATCCATGGGATGGGTGAGCAGCACCTTGACCAGGGCCGTGCCGTCGGCGCCGTTTTCCAGGCTGGCACGCATGCGGATGGGAAATTGGCTCATGGCGACCTCAACCGGGCAGGCAGCCGCCGACGATGACGCGCACCGTCTTGCTGCTGCTGTAAAGCTGGCCGTTGGCCAGAACCAGAACGCGCAGTTTCGAGCTTTCCGCCAGCTTGACCCGGGCTTCGAACCAGGGCTTCAGACGGGGATCGAAACGAGCATCGGCCAGCAACGGAAACAGGTTGCGCTCGCCGATCAGGAGCATGCGCTCCACCTGCGGCAGATCGGTCTGGATTTCGACCGGAACGCTGGCGCCGTTCTCGGCCACATCTGGGGCGACGATGCGGATGGCGTCGCTGTCCCGGGGCGGCTCGATGCCCAGGGCCGCGTACACGGAAGCCGGACTGCGGGCATTGAAGGCATTGACGTTGCGGCTTTCAGGACTGTTGGCCCAGGCTCTCCCCGGTGCCAGATGGCTGGCGAGCAGGGCGAGGCCGGTGGCAAGGAAATCGCGGCGTTGCATGGCGTATACTGGCCTCAATTGCCCTGACCGGGCTTGCCGCCCGGCGTGCCACTCAACGTGCCGCTGCCCACCTGCGCCGCGGCCCGGAAGAAGGCCGCCAGGGTCTGCGGGGTGACGCTCTGGAACAGGGCGGCCACCACCTGCGGATCGCTCATGGCCTGCACCCAACGCCCGGAGAGACGCGCATCCCCGAACTGCGTCAAGGCCTGGATCAGCGCCGGGTTCACCATGACATTGGCCCAGGCCACCAGGCTCTCCGGTTCCAGGTTGCGGGCGATGAAATCGGTTTGCAGCAATACCGTGCTGGCCGTCAGCCATTTTTCCAGCAACGCGGGCTGGCCCAGGCGCAAGAGGCCGTCGATGGTTTCCGTACGACTCAGGGTACGCACCCAGGCATTCACCAGCCGGGGATTGCCCAGTCGGCCCAGGGCGGTAATCAGCTTAGGACTGGCGGCCACGTTCAACCATTTTTCCACCAGCGCCGGGTCGGACAGCTTGAGGCCGACGGCGATGGTGTTCGGGTTGATGAGGATGTCCACATAGCGTTGCAACAGGCTGTCGTCGGCGCTGCGGCCAATCAGGTTTTCAAACAGCGGCGGGTAGAAGCTGGCTTCCACCCAGCGCACCAGCAGCTTGTCGTCGGCCAGCCGGGCGAGCGTATCGGCCAGGCGCGGGTCGGTGAAAGCGGTGGCCCAGCGGTTGAGCAGTTCCGGATCAGCCGATTGCAGGACGGCATCGATCAAACGCGGATCGGTGACGACCTGGAGCCAGCCGTCCACATAGGCGCTATCCTGGCCCAGCAATGCTTTTGCCAGCGCGGCGGGGGAGGTCAGCTCCCTGATCCAGACCTGAAGCTGCCGGGAGGAGGCGAGCTTTTCGGCATCGGCCGAGGCCAGTTGGCCGACGATGGCCTGTACCTGGGCCGGATCGGCCAGATTGTTCTGGGCCAGGGCGGGCGGGCTGACGAGCAGAGCGGCGAGCAGGGCGGCACCGACGGATGCCACGACGGGGGAGGTTTTGAATGGAGTCATGATCGTTCCTTACAGATCGCCGTTGGCACCGGCTTGGATGATGTCTTCCAGTCCCTGGCGCAGCTTGGTCGCGCCTTGGCGCAGCGGGTCGGAAATGCGGTCGGGATTCGGGATGTCATCGACCCAGCGCACGTCCCAGTCGAGCATCAGCAGCCAGATCTTCTGCTCGGCGTCTTCCACCACCGCGATGCGGCAGGGCAGGAAGATCACGAATTCCAGGCTGTAATCGAGCAGTTCGCGGGCGATGTTGGCATCGCAGAAATTGAAGATTTCCACGCGCGGTGTGGCTTTTCCGGTACTGGCGGCCACGTCCTTCCAGATCGCATTGACGCCGACGAACTTGAAATTGATCTTGTTGGCGCGCGCCTTCATCGAGGCCACCACGTCGTCGTAGCTCAGGCCGGGCCTGGCTTCCACCTTGTAGGCCAGCAGGTTGATCCAATCCCGGAGCGACAGGGGCGACAGGCCCAGGCTGCTTTGCACGAAACGGTTGCGTGCTTCCGGGGTGATCGCTTCGAGCATGGTGTTGGGCGTGTGCTGGCGCGCTGCGGGCACCGGCACCGGGTATTTGTCCGGCAGGGTGTACGCGTTCTTGCTGGCTGCTGTGTTGGTTGCCGTGTTGGCCGTGGGCGCTTTGCCGCTGCCGTGCTGGGCCAGGGCAGCGCCGCTGGCCAGGGTAAAAGTCAGGGTGAAGGCGAGTGCCAGCAGGGCGGTCGGGGGACGAAGGGAATTGCGGGCCATGTCATTTGCCTTTCTTCTGGGTTTGCGGGGGCGTGCTGACGGCGCGCCGGTGCAGGTCGCGGCCGCTTTGTGCCGACGCACGCAGCCCCTGGGCCAGGGCGCGCAGGCTGCTATCGAGCAATCTGGGATCGGCGGACAGCATCAGGGCGTTGAGTACCCTGGGCTGGGTCAGCGCATTCAGGTAGGGCGTGCTGGTGCGCGGGTCGCTCCAAGCCAGCACGCTGTCGATGAAGGCAGGCTGGGTCAGCGCAATGAGCCACTGGTTGATGAGGAGCGGATCGGTGGTCTGGACGATGGCGTCCACCACTTTCGGCTGGGTCAGGGTGGCGATCCACGGGCCGAGCAGTTGCGGGTCGGCAAAGCGCAACAAGGCGTCGACCAGACGCGGATCGGTGGAGAGCTGCAGCCAGGCGCGCACGGCCTCGGGGTCGGCAAAGCGGATCAGGGCGTCGAGCAGGCGGGGGTCGGTAAACGCAGCGACGTAAGCGGCAATCGCCTTGCCGTCCGCCACCTTGAGGAAGGCGTCGACCACCTGGGGATTCGCGGCAGCCGCCAGCCACTGGCTCCAGAGTCCCGCATCGGCCACCTTGGCGAGCGGTTCGATGATTTTCGGATCGGTGAATACCAGGGCCAACTGGCTGATGTACTTTGGATCGGCCCAGCCCAGGCTGGCCTCGATCAGCTTGGGATTGGCGAGCAGGCTGACCCAGGCATGGGCCAGTTTCGGATCACCGATTTTCAGGGCCGCGGTGAGCAGACGCGGATCGGTGAAGGTCTTCAGCCATTGTTCCAGCACCCGTTTGTCGGCCAGGCCGAGGGCGGCCTCGACGAATTTCGGGTCGGCAAAGCCGTTGGCCCATTGCTGCGCCAGGGCCGGGTCGGCAGCCTGCAGCACGTTCGCCACCAGGGCCGGGTGGGTCATGATGTCCACCCAGCGGCTGACGTTGTCGGCATTGCCTTGTTCGAGCAAGGCAGCGATGGTTTCGGTACTGGTCAGCAAGCGGACCCAGGCAGCCAGGGTCTGCGGATCGACCAGACGGGCGAATTCGCCGATGGAATCCGGCGCGGCCAGGGCGGTGGCGGCGGTATCGGCCATCTTGTTGGCGGTTTTGCCATCCAGGGCGGCCTGGGCCAGGACGGGCTGCGCCAGGGGTGTTAGTGCCAAAGTCAGCGCCGTGGCCAGGGCCAGCGGGCGCAGGGCGGCGTGCCAGGGTTTCTCGGGTGAAGCGGGCATGTTTTCTCCTTGTGATCGTGTTCCGGCGGCATGCTGCAAGCGCCAGAGGCTGCGCATCTTCAGGGCAGCGCCCACGGGGAGAAAACGATTTATTTTGGATAAGCAAATTCAGATTGGCTCAGAACGCCCCCGGTGCCAAGGCGTCCGTTGCACCGGGGAGCCGCCTATATCCATATCAGGAATACGTCGTTGGCCAATGTCCGGCACCGCTCTATCGTTCAGGCCTTGCCCCCCTCCCCCTCGTGAATTGGAGCACGCCATGACTTGCCAGATTGCTTCCGTACTTTCCGCCTTGCTGGTGGCAGGTTCCGCCCAGGCGGCCCAGGAGAGCCCCCAGGCTGAATGGCGCGCCCCCGCGCCCGTGCAGTTGAGCGCCCAGGCTCCGAAAAACCCGGTACGTCCGAACGCCCGCGCGCATGCCGTCCTGAAAGCCGCGCCAAAAAACACGCCAGAGTCAGGCCCAGCGGACGGAAACTGAGTCGGGTCAAAGGCGAACCCGTGATGGCCACGGCGGCAGATCCTGATATGAAAACCGCGGGGAAGGCTGCAATACACCCGCCGTCTCGCCTGCCCACCTTGCAGAACAACGCTCTGTGCAAGCTCTTCGAGCGGGCCGATTTCACGCCCGCAGAAGTGCTTGCCGTGGGTTACGAGCGTTTGCGCAAAATCGATGGCATCGGTCCCAAAGGCCTCGAAATCATCGCTGCCTGGTTATCGGCGCATGGTCTGGTATTGCACGCGCAGGAAGCAGCACGCAGCGAACGTCATTTGCCGCATGTCGAACGCGCGATCCGATTGCTGCAACGGCATGGCTATGAAATACGCTCCCCGGCCGAATCGATCGACCCGGCTCGGAGCGCATTGACCAACGGTATAAACAGCGGGGCATAATCATGCCGCCAGGGAAACCGGCCGGTTTTGCCGTACCGCCTCGATGCGCCCATCGGCCAGGGCCGGCCGAACGGCCTGCGCCTGCAGCAGATCGATGCCGGAAGCCCGGGCACCCAGGGGCAGATGCTGCGCCTCACCATCCTCGATCAGCGTGCGGGCACCCAGGGCGTGGCTTGCCTGGACGGCTGCAGCCAGTCGCTGCGGTGATTCCAGCAGGCGGGAATCCAGGCGCACGATGTCGGGTTGTATGGCGGGCTGCAAGCCGGCCAGCCGCGCCGCATCCTCGGCCTGACGGCCAAAACGGTGAATGGCGATGCGAAAGCCGCAAGCCTTGTAATTCGCCACCGCCTGCTCCACATGCGCTGCGCCACGCCCGTGGCCGATATCCACTTCCAGGGTGATCTGGCCGGGCCTCAGGTCGCACAGCCGGAGCAGCGCCGCGAAAGTCGTGCCGTGCCGGGTGGACACGCTCAAGACGTGCCGGGAATGCACCTTGAGCAGCAGATTGCCGTGTTCCGGATGCCGTCCCGGATACCTGAGGTAGTTGATGGCATGCAGGGTACGCACCAGCCGGTCGAGATAGACGAACTCGGCGTCATCGCTGGGCAGCACGAATACCGCGTGCGGCTCCAGCGCCGTACCGTGCCTGCGGCTGACGGCCTGCAGGATGGCCGTGTGCGCATGCACCTGGCCGTTGGCCGTGTCGAACACAGGCAGAAAACGGGAGCTCAGTTCCAGGTCGGCGAAATGGGCCAGTATCTGGCCATCCCGCTCGAAAAACGGCGCTTCTTGCGGCCCCGGAATGGGGCTTGTGCGCTCGGCGCTCAGATAGCGCGCCAGTTCGGTGAGTGGCATGGAATTTTCCTTGTGATGTGCGGTGTCGTCCGCAGTGTGCGCGGGCCGCTGGCCCTGGCAAACGAAGAAATAGGCATGAGCATATGCGTGTGCCCGTTGCCGGAATTCGCCGACCAGGCCGGCAGGCCCAGGCGGGTTCCGGAAAATTCGCCAGCGTACTCAGGCCGACGGAAAATCCGCCGTGGCCAGCGGCACGCCTTGGCGCAAGGCGCGCTGGGCCAAGGCGCGGGCCAGGGCGGTGGAGATTTCATCGAACCAGGCGGGCAGGTCGCCGAAACGGCGGATGTAACCGTGCAGAGGGTCGATCGGACGCGGCGGGATTTCGCGAGCGACGTTCATGGCAATACTCCTATTCCCCGGGTGGCTGGAAATCCAGCGTGCCCGGCTCCCGGGGGGTGGAGCGAGCGACGCTTTAGCCAGTATTTGTCTGCCGCCCTGGCAAGTTATCGGTTAAATCCGGCGGCTGCGTGCATTCTGGCGCGAACGCCGGGCTGCGGGAAATATCTTTTCCTTATTTCCATATGCGCCGCAGTCGGGCACCGCAGCCGGTTTCTGGAACAGTGGGGATTGATTTTCCGACGTTCGGCAGGCGGTAGCTGCCGAACCCCGGACTCAGCCGGCGCGCAAAGCGTTGAGCAGGATGGCGATGGTGCTGCCGTTGTGCGCCACGCTGGAAGCGACGGGCGAGAGCCTGCCGCTGGCGGCAGCCGCCAGGATGCCGGTGTTGGCGGCAATGGTCAGGCGGAAATTCTTGTCGATCCGTTTCATGGTCGACACGGCCAGCGCCTTGGCGTCGGCCACACGCTCGATACCGTCTTCGAGCAGGGCGACATCGGCGGTCAGGCGGGCGATGTCGGCCCCTTTCTGCATGGCGATGCCGACATGGGCACCGGCGAGCGCCGGGGCGTCGTTGATGCCGTCACCGACGAAGGCGATGCGGGCGCCTTCTGCTTTCATGCGGGCGACGAGTTCGGCTTTTTCCTGCGGCAACAACTCGGCGTGGAAGGCGTCGAGACCGAGTTCGTCGGCCAGTTCCTGCGCCCGCTCGCGGTGGTCGCCGGTGAGCATGACGATGCGTTTGACGCCCAGGCTGCGCAGGCGTTGCAGCGTGGCCGGGCTGGCCGGGCGAAGTTGATCCTTGAGCGCGATGATGCCGAGCAGGCGGCCGCCAAAACCGATGTAGAGCAGGGTTTTTCCCTGGCGGAAAAGCACTTCCAGGCGCTGGCGATGCCGTTCGAGCGAAATGCCTTCGTCGTCTTCGATGAAGTGGCGCGATCCGACCACGATGCGCTGCCCGTCGATGATGCTGGCGACGCCGTGGGCGGCGATGAATTCGACTTCCTTGTGATCGAAATGCCGACCGTGGTGCTGGCGGGCCGCGCTGACCACGGCCAGCGCCAGCGGGTGGAAATAATGCTCTTCGACCGAGGCGGCAAGGTCGATGATGTCCTTCGGCGAATAGCTGGGATCGAAGGCGATGGCGTCGGTCACGGCGAGTTGGCCGGTGGTCAGGGTGCCGGTCTTGTCGAAGACGAAGGTGTCGGCTTCGGCCAGACGCTCGACGACGTCGCCGCCCTTGAACAAAATGCCCTGCGTGCCTGCCCGGTGCATCGCGGCCTTGAAAGCGACGGGCGTAGCCAATTTGAGGGCGCAGGAATAGTCGGCCTGAAGGACGGCGGCGGCGCGCTGCCAGTCGCCGGTCAGGAGCCAGGTCGTGCCGGCCAGTCCGAGCACGGCAGGCACCAGCCGGTCGGCCAGACGGGCGGCACCGAGCTGGGCCTGGCTCTTGGCCGCCAGCGAATGCTCGACGTAATCGGCGATGCGCGCCGCAGCGGTGTTGCGGCCCACGTGTTCGGCATAGACGCGCAGACGCCCTTCTTCGACGAGGGTGCCGGACAGCACGCGGTCGCCGCGTTTCTTGGCGATGGGGCGGCTTTCGCCGGTCATGGCGGTTTCGTTGAGCACCGCCTCGCCCCCGAGCACCGTGCCATCGATCGGCACCGCAGCCCCGGCAGCGACGATGACCGTCATGCCGATTTCCACGGCGTCGCTGGCAATCTGACGCTCCTGTCCGTCGATTTCGACCCAGACCTGGCGGGTGTCCGGGCGCAACAACTCCTTCAACAATTCGTCGGAGCGCCGGGCGATGGATTGTTCGAGATATTCGCCCAACGCCAGCATGAAACTGGTGGCATTGGCCGCCGTGAAATCGCGGCGGGCGGCAGAGATGGCCACCGCCAGGGCTTCCAGAACGTGCGAGGTGATGCCTTCGTGGCGCAGATCGTCGACCGCCTCGGCGAAAACCGGCAGGGCAACGGCCAGGGTCGCCGGCAGCATCAGGCTGGCCGGCACCAGGCGCTGCCCCAGGAGCAAGGCACCGCTGCTGGCGACGCCGACGAGGTCGTCGTGGCGCTCGATGCGGCCCAGCACCGCCCGTTCAGGTGGCACGTCAAGCTGCAGGAGGGCTGCATGCAGGCGCGTGCAGTCCGTCTGTTCCGGTTCGAATTCGACGGTGAGCGAGCGCGCCGCCGGGTTCAGACGCGCAGCGCACACGCCCGGCAGATTGCGCACGGCCTGCGCCACGCTGGCCGCATCGAGCGGGCCGCTCGCCTGATAACGAAAGCGCACCCGGTCGCCCAACCGATGGACGGTTTCAAGACGCGTGAAAGGACTGCAGCTTGCCATGTGTGTCATACCCGAAACAGGCTCAATCCAGCCCCTCGGCTTCAACTTCAGCCCGGATGTCGGCCATTTGCTCCTTGATTTCCTCGACGCCGCCGGCGATGCCGGCATACAGCTTCATCGCCGTCTTGAGGAGCTTGTTGCGCATCTGCTCGTCGCCCAGGACATAGACCGCCGCCGCCCCGATCAAGGCACCGAGGATGAACTGCTCGGTCTGGCGCGAGCCGACCATGCCCTGCAGGCCATTGAGGAAGCCACGCTCGCTGCCCGGCACGCCATTGAGCATGTCGTTCCAGGCATTGGGATCGAAGCCGCCAGCCATGCCCGCGTTCATGCCGCCCATGCCACCCGCAGCGCCGTAGCCGCCCTGGCCAAAACCAGCCTGACCCCAGGCGGCCTGTTGCCCACTCTGTTGTCCGGCCTGTTGTTTATGCTTCTTCTTGCCCATCAGTTTTCTCCTTGGTTTCTGGTTCGCGCAGCAAATGTTCAAAAGTGGCAACCGCCGCCAGGCCAGCGGCAGCGCTCAGCAGCGCCTGCCCGACCTGGCCGCGTTGCCAGGCTCCGGCGGCATAGGTGCCAGCCGCCAGAGCACTGCCGCCCTGCAGACCGAGGCGCAGGGCGCGGCGATCCAGGCGCAGCACGGCCTGCCGATCCTGCACCGCGCCAAGCAGGCCGCTGGCGACGAAACCGCGCACGAAATCGCGACTGACACCGGCAAAATCGCCCGCGTCGCCATTGCCGTAAAGCATCAATCCAGGCTGCACCCGGACGGGGAGATGGCGTTTCATGCGCCATCTCCAGCCGGAGTTTGCGGTTTCGCTGCCTTGGGTTTGCTGGCTCGCTTGGCCGCCGGTTTTTTGGCGGGTTCTGCTGCGGATTGAGTTGCAGGTTTAGTCGCGGGTTTGGCCGCAGGTTTGCGCGAGCGGGTCGTTTTGGCCGCAACGGCAGTTTCGACCGCTGCGGTTTCGGTTTCCGGCACGGCCAATTTGTCGCGCATGGCGGCAGTCGAGGATTCCAGCCGACTCAGGCCGCTGACTGTCGCCTCGCGAATCTTCACCTTGGCGTTTTCCAGGGTCTGCGTGGTTTTATCGTTGCGCCACAGTTTGATGGCGACGGCACCGGTTGCAATTCCAGCGATGAAAGGCAGAAGGGGAAGCATGATCATTCCTCCGTGGGTTGGGAAATCTGGCCCCGCTTGCGCAGGTAATGGACGGCAGCGCCCCCGGCGGCCATGCCGGCCAGCATGGCCGGATGCGCGGTGCGCACGAGCGAGCCGAGCAGGCCGAAAGCGCCGTGCTGGCGGGCGAGCAGGGAAAAACCGCGTTCGAGAAGATTACTCAGCGGCCCGTGATCCACATAAGCCTGGCTGGCCGGGATGCCTTGCGCGGCGTGGTAGCTTTCCCGCGCCAGGGCTTGTTGCAGGGCAAACTGGAAAGCGGGCAGATGGTTGTCGAGCGAAGCTGCTTGCAGATTGGCAAAAACCTGCTGCACGTCGCGGGGCTCGACCCGTGGAATCAGGCTGCGATAGAGCTGCACATTGGCGACTTCGCCCGCCACGGCGCGTTCCAGGTTGGCACGCCAGGTCGGAGAAACCGTCGTTTCGGCGGGGAAAGGATCGAGCGGGCGCGGAATGCCGTAGCGCTGGCATAACTGGCTCAGGGCAGCGACGTGGCGCTCTTCGGCCTGCACGATATTGACGAAGGGCGCTTGCGGACCAAAGGCTTCGATCACCCGTTGATAGAAGGCGCGCGCCGCGTATTCGTCGTACAGGGCAATACGGACGGCCTGATGCAGAATGGGGAAGGGCGCTGCGGCCTGCAACTGGCGGCTGCGCAGGATTGCTTCGTCATAGTTGGCCACGACATGCCTCCTCGACCTTGTCTTCGATGATGCCCAACAGGGCTTGCGCGGCCGGCGTCGCCCGGGCGGCAAGCAGATCGGCCCAGGCCGCATCGGCGATGACGGCCCGGTCGTATTCGATGGTGCAGGAACGCGCCAGTTTGTTGAGGCGGATGTCGCGTACGCCACGGATGTGGCCGAGTGCGCCGGGCAGGCCTTCTTCACCGGCTTCGCGCAAAACGGGATCGTGCAGGATGGCGGCGTCGATCTTGAAACGGATGCGTCCCGGAACCTGGTGCGCGATGCGCAGATAGGTGGCAATCGTCGGGACGAGCGAAGCCACGTCCAGTTGCCCGGACCTGGCCGAAGAAACGAGGGTGGCGACGGATTGACCAGCCATGATGATCCTGTGGTGAATGGTCGGCTAGCTACCGCAAGGCGGTTGGCTGGCTGGGTGAAGAAAGACATCCTTTTTTGCACGGTAGCACTTCGCCTGTGCGTGCGCTTGATATGCGTCAAATCCAGAACCGGTGGTGCTTGATACGCGTTCTTGATCTGTTTTCCAATATCGCCCGAGGCTGCTCCGGACAGCCGATACTAACGCAACAGGTGCTTGCGATGCAGCCCCAGATGCACGCTCAGGCTCGCTACGAACAAGGCGCCGGCAATGGCATGCCCGCGTTTCTGTCCCGCTGCCAGCAAGGCCAGGGAAGCGGTCAGGCTGCCGAGCATGCCGATCTTGGCGTAGCGGTTGATCTGCCGCCGCCGGGATTTTCCGGGCTGCGCGGGTTGCCTCAGTATCCGATCGACCAGAAGATCGACGGTGCTTTCCAGCTTTTCGATGGCCACGATCTTGCAGTCGAAGTGCACGGTCAGACTGCCGATACGCGGATTGCGCTCGAACTCGAGCATGCCGTCGAATTCAGCCAGGGCGGCTGTCAATTGCTCCAGCCGCGCGGCATTGCGCAATCCTGCATCCTTGATCCGCAGACGTCCGGGCGTACTCGACACGATGCGCCGGGAAACGTGGCGAACTGCGGTGTTGCGGGTTGCGGTGGAATCGACGGTATCGGGCGGCAAGGTCTGTTGCTCCATAGGACGAGGCCGCGGCGGCTGGCAGTTGCAGCAGCCCGGTCCGGCGTCAAGCATGCCAGAGAGGGCAGGGGGCTGGCAATCCGCCCTGCGATTTTGCTGCCGCATGCTGTCAGACGGTTGTAGGCATCCTAGGTAACGGATAGCGTTCCTGACATGCCCGCGCTTCCGGCCACATGCCGCCGGAGGTCTGCAGCGCCGGCAATTTTTTGCGGTTTGATTCGCCTCAATCTGCCGGTACACTTGCGCCTCCATAATTCGGCCCTGGCTTGAATCAGGGCCATGACTCCCTTTTTTACCCCTTCATACGCCCATCCCCATGCTCGAAGCCGACAATCTGGAATGCCTGCGCGGCGACAACCGCCTGTTCGCAGGACTCGGCTTCACTTTGGCCCCCGGTGAGCTGATCTATTTGCAGGGGCGCAACGGCGCGGGCAAGACCAGCCTCCTGCGGATGCTGATCGGGCTGCTGCCGCCGGAGAGCGGCGACATCCGCTGGCAGGGGAAACCGATCCGCAAACAGCGCGACGAATACCACGCGGCGCTCTGCTATCTCGGGCATCACAACGCGATCAAGGAAGAATTGACGCCGCTGGAGAATTTCCAGCACGCGGCGCGCTTTGCGGATCAGGCGCTGGACGAGGATGCGGCGCTCGATGCGCTGGCGCAGGTCGGGCTGGCCGGGCGCGAGGACTTGCCCTGCCGTTATCTGTCGCAAGGGCAGAAGCGGCGGGTGGCGCTGGCGCGGCTGGTGGTCGACCGGCGGCCCCTGTGGGTGCTGGACGAACCTTTCGTGGCGCTCGACGTGGCGGCGGTGGATTGGCTGGCGGGCGTCATTGCCGGGCATTTGCAGCGCGGCGGCATGGCGATCATGACCACGCATCAGGCGGTGGAGATTCCCGCCGCCGCGGTGCGCGAATTGCGGATCGGCTGAGGAGCGCGGCGTGTTCAGAATCATCTTTTCCGTGATTGGCCGCGATTTGCAACTGGCCATGCGCCGGCAGGCCGACATCGTTTCGGCGCTGTTCTTCTTCGTCATCGTGGTCAGCCTGTTTCCGCTCGGCATCGGCCCGGAAACCGATCTCTTGCGCAAGCTCGCGCCCGGCGTGCTCTGGGTGGCGGCGCTGCTGGCGACCATGCTGTCCCTGCCGCGCCTGTTCGCCGACGATCACCGCGACGGCACGCTGGAGCAACTGGCGCTCTCTCCTTATCCGCTGGGTTTATTGGTGACCGGCAAGGTCATCGCGCACTGGCTGGTGTCCGGCCTGCCGCTGGCCCTGATCGCGCCGGTGCTCGGCGTGCAGTTCGACCTTTCCGCCGACGCCCTGTGGGTGCTCGTCGTCACGATATTGATCGGCACGCCGGCCCTGTCCGGCATCGGCGCCATCGGCGCGGCGCTGACGCTGGGCGTGCGCGGCGGCGGCGTGCTCTTGTCTCTCCTGGTTCTCCCCCTTTACATTCCGGTGTTAATATTCGGCGCTGGCGCAGTTGAAGCCACGGTGTCCGGTCTCGGGGGGGATGGACATCTATCGTTGCTAGCTGCCATGACCATCGCCGCAATCGGCTTTGCCCCCTGGGCATCGGCTGCGGCCCTGAAAATTGCCCTCGAATGACCGATCGCTTCAATCTCTACCGCTTCGCTTCCCCCGCCACCTTTTATCCTCTCGCCGGCAAGCTGATTCCCTGGTTTGCCGCCGCCGGTGTGCTGTTCGGGCTGGCCGGCCTCTATATCGGCATGCTGGTGGCCCCCACCGATTTCCAGCAGGGGGAAGGCTACCGCATCATCTTCATCCACGTGCCGACTTCCTGGCTGAGCATGTTCATCTATCTGGTGATGGCTTTCTGGGCGGCGATCGGCCTGGCCTTCAACACCCGCCTGTCCGGCATGATGGCGCAGGCGCTGGCCCCGACCGGCGCGCTGATGGCCTTCCTTTCGCTGTGGACGGGCGCGCTGTGGGGCAAGCCGATGTGGGGTACGTGGTGGGTGTGGGACGCGCGCCTGACCTCGGAACTGATCCTGCTCTTCCTCTACATCGGCTACATGGCGCTGACGGCGGCCATCGACGACCCGCGCCGTTCCGACAAGGCGGGCGGCATCCTGCTGCTGGTCGGCGTGGTCAACATTCCCATCATCTACTTCTCGGTGAAGTGGTGGAACACCCTGCATCAAGGGTCGAGCGTCAATCTGACCAAGTCGGCGATGGCCGAAATCATGCTCTGGGGCATGCTGCTGATGGCGCTGGCCTTCTGGATGTACGCCATTGCCGTGGCGCTGGCCCGCGTGCGTACCATCATGCTGGAACGCGAGCGCAACGCCGACTGGGTAAAAAGGGAATTAAGCGGAGAAAACGCATGATCTACTGGAACAGTTTTGGCGATTTTCTCGCCATGGGCGGCTACGGGCTTTACGTCTGGGGCAGCTTCGGCGTCACGGCGCTGGTCATGGTGATCGAACCCATCCTCGTCGCCCGCGGCCAGCGGGCAAGCGTGGCGCGCCTGAGGCGTCAGTGGCGGGCCGAACAGCGCGCCGAAACCGGGAGTCCTGCCGTATGAAGCTGCGTCACAAGAAACTTGCCCTGATCGGCGGGGCGCTCGCCCTGATCGGCATCATCGCGGCCCTGGTGCTGAATGCGCTGAACAGCAACATCGCGCTCTACATTTCGCCGACCGACGTGAAGAACGGCAAGGCCCCGGCGGACAAGCTGTTCCGCATCGGCGGCCTGGTCAAGGAAGCCAGCATCCAGCGGCAGGCGGATGGCGTGACCATCCGCTTCATCATCACCGATACCGAGAACGACATCGCAGTCGATTACGTCGGCATCCTGCCCGACCTGTTCATGGAAGGCAAAGGCGCGGTGGCGCAAGGCCGCATGCAGGAAAACGGCATTTTCAAGGCGCAGGAAGTGCTGGCCAAGCACGACGAAAACTACATGCCGCCGGAAGCGGCGCAAGCCCTGAACGACGCGCACGAGCGCGGGCTGGAAAAGATGGCGGAACAGAACGAACAGCCGGCAGGCGAGTCCGCCGCGCCCGCCGTGGAACAAACCCCGGCAACCCCCGACGCCACCCCGGCCGCCAGCCCGAAAGCGAGTAACTGAGCATGATTCCTGAACTTGGCCATTTCGCGCTCATTCTGGCGGCGCTGACCACCCTCCTGCTCGGCACCCTGCCGCTGATCGGCGCGCACCGCGGACACACGGCCTGGATCGCGCTGGCGCGCCCGGCGACATCCGCCTTCGCCCTGCTGACCACGCTCTCCTTCCTCTGCCTGACCTGGGCTTTCGCCAACAACGATTTCTCGGTGGTCTACGTGGCGCAGCATTCGAATTCCCTGCTGCCCATGGCCTACCGCGTCTCGGCGGTGTGGGGCGGGCATGAGGGTTCGCTGCTCCTGTGGATGCTGATGCTCTCCTGGTGGGCCTTGGGCGTGCGCCTCTTTTCCCGGCAACTGCCGGAAGTGATGCTGGCACGGGTGCTGGGGACGCTCGGGCTGGTGTCCTTCGGCTTCCTGCTGTTCATCCTGTTTACCTCCAATCCTTTCGAGCGCCTGCTGCCGGGCGTGGCGGAAGGGCGCGACCTCAACCCGCTCTTGCAAGACCCCGGCCTCATCATTCACCCGCCGCTCTTGTACATGGGTTACGTCGGCTTCTCGGTGGCCTACGCCTTCGCCATCGCCGCGCTGCTCTCCGGCAAGCTCGACGCCGCCTGGGCGCGCTGGTCGCGGCCGTGGACGACGGCGGCCTGGGTGTTCCTCACTCTCGGCATTGCCATGGGTTCGTGGTGGGCCTATTACGAACTGGGCTGGGGCGGCTGGTGGTTCTGGGACCCGGTGGAAAACGCTTCCTTCATGCCCTGGCTGGTCGGCACGGCGCTCATGCACTCCCTGGCGGCAACGGAAAAACGCGGCAGCTTCAAGAACTGGACGGTGCTGCTGGCAATTTCCGCCTTCTCGCTCTCCCTGCTCGGCACCTTCCTGGTGCGCTCCGGCGTGCTGACCTCCGTCCACGCCTTCGCCACCGATCCGACGCGCGGCGTGTTCATCCTGATCTTCCTGGTGGCGGTGATCGGCTCCTCGCTGGCGCTGTTTGCCTGGCGCGCGCCGTCGGTCGGCCTCGGCGGGCGCTTCGCGCTGGTGTCGCGCGAATCCCTGCTGCTCACCAACAACGTGCTGCTGGTGGTGGCCTGCGCCACGGTGCTACTCGGCACGCTGTACCCGCTGTTGATCGACGCCCTGGGCGTCGGCAAGATTTCCGTCGGGCAGCCATATTTCGACGCAGTGTTCGTGCCGGTGATGACGCCGGTGCTGTTCCTGATCGGCATCACGCCGTTCGCCCGCTGGAAATCGGCTTCGTTCACCGAAATCCTGCGTACCGGGCGCTGGGCCTTGGCCTGCGCCGTCGTCGTGGCGATTGCGATTCCCCTGATCTACGGCCAGTGGAAGGCAATGACCGCGCTGGGCCTGCTGCTGGCGGCCTGGATCGCCTTCACGGCGCTGCTTAATTTCACGCAGCGGGTGCAGACGCGCGGCGAACGCGGTTTCGTCGCGGCGGCACTGGCCCAACCCGCCGCTTTCGCCGGGATGCATCTGGCGCACCTGGGCGTCGCGGTATTCGTGGTCGGCGTGACGATGGTGACAAGCTTCGAGCAGGAAAAAGACGTCAAGCTCGGCCCCGGTGAGAGCGTCGACGTCGGCGGCTATCACTTCACCTTCAAGGGCGTGCGCTCGGTGGATGGGCCGAACTACCACGCGGCGCAGGGCGAATTCGAACTCAGCAAGGACGGCCGCGTGCTGCGCAGCCTGCATCCGGAAAAGCGCAACTACTTCTCGTCCATGATGCCGATGACCGAAGCGGCCATCGACGCCGGCATCCTGCGCGACGTTTATGTCTCCCTGGGCGAGCCGATCAACCCGGATCAGCCGGAAGGCGACTGGGCGGTGCGCGTGTATTACAAACCCTTCGTCGACTGGATCTGGGGCGGCAGCGTCATCATGGCCCTGGGCGGCCTGCTGGCCATGCTCGACCGGCGCTACCGCGGCAATCGCAACCGCCGCCAGGCGCAGCCCTCGACAGAACAGGCAGGAGAACAAGCGGCATGAACCGTTATTTCTGGATTCTCGGCGCTTTCATCGCGCTGGCGGCGCTGCTCGCGGTGGGGCTGAACCTCAACCCGCGCGAAGTGCCTTCGCCCCTGGTCGGCAAGCCGGCTCCCGCCTTCAAGCTCGCCGTACTCGGCAAGGAGGGCGAAAGCATGGGGCCGGAAGCGATGCGCGGCCAGGTGTGGCTGCTCAACGTATGGGCTTCCTGGTGCGTATCCTGCCGTCAGGAACACCCGGTGCTGGTCGATTTCGCCCGGCGCGGCAACGGCACGCCGATCATCGGCCTGAACTACAAGGAACTGCGCGGCGACGGCGAAATCGACATGCGACGCGTCGCCCCCGAGCAGGAAGTGCCGCTGGCGCACGAGCGCGCCGTGAACTGGCTGAAACAGCACGGCGACCCTTATCGACTGACGGTGATGGACATCGACGGCCGCGTCGGCATCGACTACGGCGTCTATGGTGTGCCGGAAACCTACGTCATCGACAAGGAAGGCATCATCCGCATGAAGCATACCGGCCCGGTGTCGCCGCAGATCCTGAGCGAAAAGATCCTGCCCCTGGTCGCGGAGTTGAGCCGATGAAAGCACGCCAGATTCTCAGTATCGCTGGTCTGCTGTTGGGCCTGTGCGCCGCGCAGGCGCAGGCGTCGGCGACCTACGAAGCGGCCATTGCCGACGACCCGGTGGCGGAAAAGCGCTTGCAGGCGCTCTCCAAGGAATTGCGCTGTCTGGTCTGCCAGAACGAAACCATCGCCGATTCCAACGCCGAACTGGCCGTCGATCTGCGCCGCGAGATTCGCGGCATGATCCACGACGGGCGCTCCGACAACGAAATTCTCGAATTCATGGTCACCCGCTACGGCGATTTCGTGCTCTACCGTCCGCCGCTCAAGGCCATCACCGTTCTCCTCTGGGGCGGGCCGATCGCCCTCCTGCTGATCGCGGTGCTCGCCCTGCGCAGCTACCTGAAACGGCGCAGCGTCCTGGTCGCCAGAACGGACAAACCGCTGAGCGCCGAGGAAGCCCGGCGCGCCGAAGCCCTGCTCAAGGAACTTGACACAAAATGACCCAGTTCGCCGTTTTTGCCGTTCTCATTGTCCTGACCGCGCTGGCCTTCGTCCTGCCCGGCCTGTGGTTCGGCCAGCGCCGGCGGGCGGTCGATGCCGACCGCAAGGCCGCCAATCTCGCCATCTACCGCGACCAGCTCGCCGAACTGGAGCGCGAACAGGCCGAAGGCAGCCTGGCCGCCGAAGATTTCGCCCAGGCCAAAACCGAGTTGCAGCGCCGCATGCTGGAAGAAGTCGACCCGCAGGGCGAAACCGCCGTCAGCACGACGGCGCGCAGCCGTCCCACCGCCGTTTTCCTGCTGCTCGCCCTGCCCCTGCTGGCTGTGGCCGGCTACGCCCTGCTCGGTAACCCGGCCGCGCTCGATCCGGCCAAAACCACCGCGCAGCCGCAAATGACGGCCGCCGACATCGACGCCATGGTGGAAAAACTGGCCGCCCGCATGCAGGACAACCCGGACGACATGAACGGCTGGCTGATGCTCGCACGCTCCTACAAGATGCTCGGCCGCTACGAAGAAGCCGTTGCCGCTTACGCCAAGGCCGAAAAAACCATTGCCGAAGACCCGGAACTGCTCGCCAGCTACGCCGAAACCCTGGCCATGGCCAGCGGCGAGGGCTTGACCGGCAAGGCGCTGGAACTCGTCGAGCAAGCCCTGAAACTCGATCCCAATCACGCCCATGCCCTCTTCCTCGCCGGCATGGCCGCCATGGAGCGCGGCGAACGTCCCGCCGCCATCGCCTATTGGGAAAAGCTGCTGCCCCAGGTGGAACCCGGCTCCGAGTTCGACCAGATGCTGCGGCAGGGGATCGAGCAGATGAAGCAGAAGGCGAAGTAAGACACCGCCAGCGACCCGCCAATGCAAAGCCCCGCGGATTCGAATCCGCGGGGCTTTTTGTTTGAGCTTTTCGTGTGGCCTGCTTCCGGCCGTTGACCGGAAGCAGGAACAGGCGCTTACTCGAACTCGATGATGACCTGATCCACCGACAGGCTTTCACCCACGGCGGCGGCGATTTTCTTCACCTTGCAGTCCTGTTCGGCCTTGAGGATGTTTTCCATCTTCATGGCTTCGATGACCGCCAATTTCTCGCCGGCCTTCACTTCCTGGCCGACTTGCACCGACACTTCGCGCAACAGGCCCGGCATGGGCGAGAGCAGGAACTTGGAAAGATCGGGGGCGGGTTTTTCCGGCATCAGGGCGAGCAGTTCGGCGGCGCGTGCGCTCATCACCATGAAGTCGGCGCGCGAACCCCAGTGGAACAGCGAGTATCTGGTCTTGTGCCGCTCCACTTGCAGGGTGAAGGGCTTGCCGTTGCAGGTGCCGGTGAACAGGGTTTCGCCGAGCTTCCAGTCGGAGAGGATCTCGTAGGGGCGGCCTTCGTATTCGACGTAGTAGCCGCCGTTGATCGGGCGGGCGATGACCGGATGGTTTTCCTTCTCCTCGCCCTTCAGGCGCACCACCATCCAATGATCGCCGACGATGCGCTCATGGCCCTGCAACTGGCCGGAGATGGAAGCGGAACGGTCGGTGAAGGCGCGGTACACATAGGCGGCGACGGAAACCAGCAGCGCCGGGTTGTCGTGCGGCACCATCGAGGAATCGAAGCCTTTCGGATATTCCTTGGCGATGAAGCCGGTGTCGAAGATGCCGGACTGGAAACTCGGGTGCTGCATCAGCGCGGCCTGGAACGGGATGTTCGAGGAAATGCCGCGGATGACGAAGCTGTTGAGCGCCTGCCGCATGCGGGCGATGGCGGCGTTGCGGTCCTTGGCGTGCACGATCAGCTTGGCGATCATCGAGTCGTAGAACATCGAGATTTCGCCGCCGTCGTAGACGCCGGTATCGACGCGGGTAGCGCCGTCGGCGTCGGTTTCTTCCGCCGGCGGCAGGAACTTGACCAGACGGCCGGTGGAAGGCAGGAAGCCGCGGAAGGGGTCTTCGGCGTTGATGCGGCATTCCATCGACCAGCCGTTGATCTTGACGTCCTTCTGGGCGATGGTGAGTTTTTCGCCGTAGGCGACGCGGATCATCTGCTCGACCAGATCCAGCCCGGTAATCAGTTCGGTAACCGGGTGTTCCACTTGCAGGCGGGTGTTCATTTCCAGGAAGTAGAATTCCTTGGTCGCGCCGGAAACGACGAATTCGACCGTGCCGGCCGATTCGTAATTCACCGCGCGGGCCAGCGCCACGGCCTGCTCGCCCATCGCTTTACGCATTTCGGGATCGACGAAGGGCGACGGCGCTTCCTCGATGACCTTCTGGTGGCGGCGCTGGATCGAGCAGTCGCGCTCGTTCAGGTACACGTAGTTGCCGTGCGAGTCGCCGAGCACCTGGATTTCGATGTGGCGCGGCTCCAGCACGTATTTTTCGATGAACACGCGGTCGTCGCCGAAGGAATTGCGCGCTTCGTTGACGCAGGAGGAAAAGCCCTCGTGCGCCTCGGCGTCGTTGTAGGCAACGCGCAGACCCTTGCCGCCGCCGCCAGCGGACGCCTTAATCATGACCGGGTAGCCGATCTTCTTGGCGATTTCGACGGCTTCGTCCGGCCCGGCGATGGCGTCGTTGTAGCCGGGGATGGTGTTGACCTGGGCTTCGATGGCGAGCTTCTTGGATTCGATCTTGTCGCCCATCTTGGCGACCGAGTAGTGCTTCGGCCCGATAAACTTGATGCCCGCTTCTTCCAGACGGCGCGAGAATTCGGCGTTTTCCGAGAGGAAGCCATAGCCCGGATGCACGGCCTCGGCCCCGGTTTCCTTGCAGGCGGCGATGATCTTGTCCATCACCAGATAGGATTCCTTCGACGCCGCTGGCCCGATGCAGACCGCTTCATCGGCCTGCATGACGTGCAGGGCATCCTTGTCCGCCTCGGAATAGACGGCAACGGTGGCGATGCCCATCTTCTTGGCGGTCTTGATGACGCGGCAGGCGATTTCGCCGCGGTTGGCAATCAGGATTTTCTTGAACATATGTGTTCCTTTGGGTGGGAAGAGAGAAGGGGGAAGAGGGAAGGGGAAACCCCCTTGCTCCGCCATCGCCATCTCTTCTTCTCTTGTTTCGTACCTTTGCTAAATTCACCGTGGGAAAGCTCGAAGCAGAAGGAATCACACCCTTCCTCCTTCTCCCTTCCCCCTTCACTCAAAGTGGAATGTTCCCGTGCTTGCGCCACGGGTTTTCCAGTTGCTTGTCGCGCAGCATGGCCAGCGAGCGGCAGATGCGCTTGCGGGTGGCGTGCGGCATGATGACGTCGTCGATGAAGCCGCGTGCGCCGGCGACGAAGGGGTTGGCGAACTTTTCCTTGTACTCGGCTTCGCGCTGGGAGAGCTTTTCCGGATCGTTCTTTTCTTCGCGGAAGATGATTTCCACCGCGCCCTTCGGCCCCATCACCGCGATTTCGGCGGTCGGCCAGGCGAGGTTCACGTCGCCGCGCAGGTGCTTGGAACTCATCACGTCATACGCGCCGCCGTAAGCCTTGCGGGTGATGATGGTGACTTTCGGCACGGTGCACTCGGCGTAGGCGTAGAGCAGCTTGGCGCCGTGCTTGATGATGCCGCCGTATTCCTGCGCGGTGCCCGGCATGAAGCCCGGCACGTCGACGAAGGTGACGACCGGAATGTTGAAGGCATCGCAGAAGCGCACGAAGCGGGCGGCCTTGATCGAGGACTTGATGTCCAGACAGCCGGCCAGCACCAGCGGCTGGTTGGCGACGATGCCGACCGGGTGGCCGTCCATGCGGCCGAAGCCGATGATGATGTTCTTGGCGTAATCGGCCTGCAGCTCGAAGAAATCGTTGTCATCGACCACCTTGATGATCAATTCCTTCATGTCGTAGGGCTTGTTGGCGTTGTCCGGCACCAGGGTGTCGAGCGAATGGTCGAAACGGTCGGCCGGGTCGTTGGTCGGCGTGACCGGCGGTTTTTCGCGGTTGTTGGCCGGGATGAAGTTCATGAAGCGGCGCAGCATGGAAAGGGCTTCAACGTCGTTCTCGAAAGCCAGATCGGCCACGCCGGACTTGCTGGTGTGGGTGATGGCACCGCCCAGTTCCTCGGCGGTAACGTCCTCGTGCGTCACCGTCTTGACCACTTCCGGGCCGGTCACGAACATGTAGGAGGAATCCTTGACCATGAAAATGAAGTCGGTCATCGACGGCGAATACACCGCGCCGCCCGCGCACGGCCCCATGATCATGGAGATTTGCGGCACGACGCCGGAAGCCATCACGTTACGCTGGAACACGTCGGCGTAGCCGCCGAGCGAGGCGACGCCTTCCTGGATGCGCGCGCCGCCCGAATCGTTGAGGCCGATCACCGGCGCGCCGACCTTCATGGCGTGATCCATCACCTTGCAGATCTTTTCGGCGTGGGTTTCGGAGAGCGAACCGCCGAACACCGTGAAATCCTGCGAGAAAACGAACACCAGACGGCCGTTGATGGTGCCGTAGCCGACCACCACGCCGTCGCCCGGCGTCTTTTCCGCCTGATCCATGCCGAAGTCCACGCAGCGGTGTTCCTTGAACATGTCCCATTCTTCGAAGGAACCGGGGTCGAGCAGCAGTTCGATGCGCTCGCGCGCGGTCAGTTTGCCCTTCTTGTGCTGGCTGTCGATACGCTTCTGACCACCGCCGAGGCGGGCCATTTCGCGCTTTTTTTCGAGCTGGCGGATGATGTCGTGCATAAAAACTCCCTGAGTAAATCGGCTGACTAAATCGGTTGAACGGGGCTTCGGAATTCAGTGTTTCAGGAAACCTAGCAGTTTATAGGCTGCCGCGGCGGGTGTCGCGCACCCTGTTTCGACGGCCTTGCTCAGGCTTGGCAGATGTTCGCGGATCGCCGGGTGCTGGCGGAAATGCCGGCGCAGGCCGGCGTCGATCAATTGCCACATCCAGGCCAGCGACTGCTGCTGGCGCTTGGCGGCGAATTCGCCGGTGGGCGTGAGGGCGGCCTGGAATTTCTCCACTTCCGCCCAGAATTCGGCGATGCCCTGCTTGTGCAAGGCGGACAGCGTGATGACCGGCGGCGACCAGTTGGGCGAGGCGGTGCGCAGCATGTGCAGGGCGTTGCGCCACTGCGCGCGCACCACGGCGGTGGCTTGCGGGTTGATGTCGGCCTTGTTGATGACCACCATGTCGGCCAGCTCGACGATGCCTTTCTTGATCGCCTGCAAGTCATCGCCGGCGTTCGGCAGTTGCAGCAGGCAGAACATGTCCACCATGCCGGCCACCGTCGTTTCGCTCTGGCCGACGCCGACCGTCTCGACGATGATGACGTCGTAACCGGCGGCCTCGCAGAGCAGCATGGCCTCGCGCGTCTTTTCGGCGACGCCGCCCAGCGAACCCGCCGACGGGCTGGGGCGGATGAAGGCTTCCTCGCGCTGGCTCAACAACTCCATGCGCGTCTTGTCGCCGAGGATGGAGCCGCCGGTGACGGACGACGAAGGGTCGATGGCGAGCACGGCAAGCCGCTTGCCCTGCTCGATCAGCCAGACGCCGAGCGCCTCGATGAAGGTGGATTTTCCCGCGCCGGGAACGCCGGAAATGCCGATGCGGATGGCCCGGCCGGTCTGCGGCAGCAGACTGTTCAGCACCGTCTGCGCCCGCGCCTGATGGTCGGCGCGGGTCGATTCGATCAGTGTGATCGCTTTGGCCAGCGCCCGGCGCTGGCCGGCGAGCACGCCGTCGATCAGGGATCGGTCGGCGTCCGTCAGGACAGCGGGCGGCGCGGAGAGAACGTCGTCGGTCACGGGGAGCCGGGTCAGCCGCGGGCTTTCCTGATTTCTTCCAGCACCTTGCGGGCGGAATCCTCGATCCGCGTGCCGGGGCCGAAGATGGCCTTGGCGCCGGCGGCGTAGAGCGCATCGTAATCCTGGGCCGGAATCACGCCGCCCGCGAAGACGATGATGTCGTCGGCGCCTTGCGCGCGCAGCGACTCGATGATCTGCGGCACCAGGGTCTTGTGGCCGGCGGCGAGCGAGGAGCAGCCGATGGCGTGCACGTCGTTTTCGATGGCCTGACGGGCGGCTTCTTCCGGGGTCTGGAAGAGCGGCCCCATGTCGATGTCGAAACCGAGATCGGCGTAAGCCGTGGCGACCACCTTGGCGCCGCGATCATGGCCGTCCTGGCCGAGCTTGGCGATCATCACGCGCGGCCGGCGGCCTTCTTCCTCGGCAAATTTGGCCACTTCGGCCTTGATTTCTTCCCAACTCGACATGCCGTCCACGACGCCCCCATAAACGCCCGAAATAGTCTGGTTGTTGGCGCGGAAGCGGCCAAACACTTTTTCCATGGCATCCGACACCTCGCCGATGGAGGCGCGCAGGCGGATCGCCTTGACGGTGAGATCGAGCAGATTGCCTTGTCCGGTCCTGGCCGCTTCGGTCAGCGCTTCCAGCGCCGCATTGACGGCGGCACTGTCACGGCTGGCGCGAATTTTCTGCAAGCGGGCGATTTGCGCGTCGCGCACGGCGTGGTTGTCGATGTCGAGAATCTCGATCGGGTCTTCCTTGGCGAGCTTGTATTTGTTCACGCCGACGATCACGTCCTTGCCGGAGTCGATGCGCGCCTGTTTGTCGGCGGCGCAGGTTTCGACCTGCATCTTGGCCCAGCCAGATTCGACGGCCTTGGTCATGCCGCCCATCGCCTCGATTTCCTGGATGATGCCCCAGGCCTTGTCGGCCATGTCCTGCGTCAGCTTTTCCATCATGTAGGAACCGGCCCAGGGATCGACCACGTTGGTGATGTGCGTTTCTTCCTGAATGATGAGCTGCGTGTTGCGGGCGATGCGGGCCGAGAACTCGGTCGGCAGCGCGATCGCTTCGTCGAGCGCGTTGGTGTGGAGCGACTGGGTGCCGCCGAACACCGCCGCCATCGCCTCGATGGTGGTGCGCACGACGTTGTTGTACGGGTCCTGCTCGGTCAGCGACCAGCCGGAAGTCTGGCTGTGCGTGCGCAGCATCATCGACTTCGGGCTTTTCGCGTTGAAGCCGCTCATGATGCGGTGCCACAGGAGGCGGGCGGCGCGCATCTTGGCGATTTCGAGGTAGAAATTCATGCCCACCGCCCAGAAGAACGAAAGTCGCCCGGCAAACACATCCACGTCCATGCCGGCCGCAATGCCGGTGCGCACGTATTCCATGCCGTCGGCCAGCGTGAAGGCCAGTTCGATGGCCTGATTCGCGCCGGCTTCCTGGATGTGGTAGCCGGAAATCGAGATCGAGTTGAACTTCGGCATGTGCTGCGCCGTGTAGGCGAAGATGTCGGCGATGATCTTCATCGACGGCGTCGGCGGATAGATGTAGGTGTTGCGGACCATGAACTCCTTGAGGATGTCGTTCTGGATGGTGCCGGACAACAATTCCTGCTTCACGCCCTGTTCCTCGGCGGCGACGATGTAGCCGGCGAGAATGGGCAGCACCGCGCCGTTCATGGTCATGGACACGGAAATCTTGTCGAGCGGGATGCCATCAAAGAGGATTTTCATGTCCTCGACGGAATCGATGGCCACACCCGCCTTGCCCACGTCGCCGGTGACGCGCGGATGGTCGGAATCGTAGCCGCGGTGGGTGGCAAGGTCGAAAGCCACCGACACGCCCTGGCCGCCAGCGGCGAGCGCCTTGCGGTAGAAGGCGTTGGAGGCTTCGGCGGTGGAGAAGCCGGCGTACTGGCGGATGGTCCACGGCTTGACCGCGTACATGGTCGGCTGCGGGCCGCGCAGGAAAGGCGCGACGCCGGGCAGGGTATCGGCGAATTCCAGGCTCTCGGTATCCTTCTTGGTATACAGCGCCTTGACCTGCAGGCCTTCCGGCGTGTGCCACACCAGATTGGCCACGTCACCGCCGGGTGCCTGCTTGGCAGCGACCTTTTCCCAAGCGTCGAGGTTGTTGGAATCCAGGAATTTTTCAGACATGAAAGACCTTTCGCCGATTCGAGTTGGCTTACCCATGCAAAATGCAAAAAATGTGCTGCGATGGGATTGGCTTGAAATGTTTAGCCATACATAATACGTTATCCATAATTACGGAACAAGCTACCCACGCGCGTACACTTGCGCCCATCGATTGATGCGGTATCGCGCTGCACGAGACAACAACGACAATGACACGAATCACATCCACCGCCCTCTATCAACAGGTTGCCGAACGTTTGCGGCAACAAATCTTTGCCCACGAACTGACGCCCGGCGACTGGGTGGACGAACAGAAACTGTGCGAGCAATACGGCATTTCCCGCACCCCACTGCGTGAAGCGCTCAAGGTGCTGGCGGCAGAGGGTTTGGTCGAACTGAAACCACGGCGCGGCTGCTATGTGACGGAAATCTCCCGCCAGGATCTGGACGACATCTTCCCGCTGATCGCCCTGCTCGAAGGCCGCTGCGCCTTCGAAGCCGTGCAGCGGGCCAAGGCCGCCGAACTGGCCGAACTGACCGCCATACACGAGCAGTTGGAGCGTGCCGCCGCCACACAGCAGATCGCGCTCTTTTTCGAGGTCAACCAGGAATTTCACCGCAGGATTCAGGCGATGGCGGGCAACCGCTGGCTGCTGTCGGTCATTCAGGACTTGCGCAAGGTATTGAAACTCTCGCGCCTGCATTCGCTGTCGCTCGAAGGACGTCTGCAGCAGTCACTCGCGGAGCATCGCGACATCCTGCGCCACATCGAGGCGCAGGATGCGGCAGGCGCCGAGCGCGCCATGTACGCGCACATCCTGTCCGGGCGCGAAGCACTGGCGCGCATGGAAGCGCAAACCCAGAAATCGGCCTGAAATTCTGCCCTGACTCTGCCTCAATCCCGCGCCGGGGAAGGGCGCAGAAACCCGGAATTACCGCGCAGGCCTACGGCGCAGCCGCCGGCAGATGACTCAGCACGCGCTCCAGTTGCCGGGCAACGGCCGTCGCTGCGGCGGCATCGCCCTGGCGCTGCAAGCGTTCTTCTTCCAGACGCAGCCAGTTGGCCAGCGGACGCCGCCAGCCCTGGGCGCTGGCAGTATCGATGGCGATCTGCACACCCTGCGGCGGCAAACGGCCCGCCTGGAAGAGAACGGCGGCGGCAACGAGACGGCTCAAGGGCTCGGGGATGTCGGCAAGGCGCTCCGGCTTTTGCCAGGCGGTTTGCTGGGCCGGGGGGAGCCGTGGCAAGTCGGCGGTGCCGGATCGGTCGTTCAATTGCCCCCTCATTTGCCCCGCAAGATAGCGGAAATAGGCCGTCGCATCCGGGTCGGCATCCTCGGCCAGCGGACTGAAAGCCGGACAGTCGAAACGGTACAGACTGGCTACGGCAGCAGCGCAGGCGTGCAGTTCGATACGCGCCATGTGGCGGGCATCGCCCGTGCGCGAGGCCGCTTCGCGGGCGATCTGGAGCTGGCTGCGGGCGAGCCTGTCGCGCCCCTCCAGATACAGGCGGGCATGTTGCTCGCTGGCGGTGCGGGCGGTCAGCAGCCAATCGGGCGGCACTGGCTGATTGGCGCAGGCGGCCAGCAGCAAGCCCGCAAAAACGGGAGAAAGAAAATTGAATGAACGCCGATTCATGGCCACCCCCTGAGCTTTCCGGAAAAACCGCTGCGAGAAACCAATGGCCTGGGCTGCTTCCAGCCAGGCAGCAAGGTTTTATTCCGCGCATCCCCGGATTTCATGGCAGCTTGAGGTCTTGTTCGCGGGCAAACGGCCATTTGCGGTTGAGCTCATCGACGAGGCCGGAAACTTTGCGCAGGTTGAGATCCACCTCGGCGCGCAGCGCATCGAGGTCTTCGCTGGCGACGCGGACGTTGCCGCTGATGGCTCTGGCGTCCTCCACGATGGGACGCACCTCCTGGCCGATGGCTTTCAGATCGACCAGCGCGGCATCCAGTTTTTGCAGGCTGGGGGGCGCCGCCAACCACACCCCCCCCCGCCCCGACGGCG
>OGQD01000309.1_pt1 | contig 39093 bp, 32 predicted proteins | sample 1553091 | NCBI WGS metagenome assembly OGQD01 (sample SAMEA2580290, study PRJEB22360) | human gut metagenome | biome: human gut; feature: human-associated habitat; material: faeces | place: Denmark | collected 2008/2010
GGCTGGCAGGCGCGCCAGCCAGCGTTCCCGGCCTTCCCTGCCCACTCCGTGCGCCATGACCGCCTCAGCGCCCTTGTGGCGCGCGCTCCAGGCCGCGTACCTTGCTGCCTGCCGCGATGCCGCGCTGGCTGAACCAGCCCCGGTTCATTTCCAGCGCATAGCGCGCCGGGCGGCGGGCGCAGTGGTTTTCCTCGCTGCGTGGCGTCATGTCGGCGATGTTGATGATGCGCCCTTCGCCGTCGAGAAAAGCCACGGAAAGGGGAATCAGCGTGTTGCGCATCCACATGCAATAGGTGTTGTCCTGTGGGAAAACGAACAACATGCCGCGCTGGACGGGCATGGAGGTGCGGTGCATCAGGCCGGTTTGCCGCTCGGGATCGCGCGCGGCCACCTCGGCTTCGACGCGGTGAAAACCGATGCTCAGTTCGATCTGCGGCATCGTCTGTTGCCGCATCGGCAATGCCTCCTGCGCGCCGACCGCGCCGGCCAGCAACGCACCCGCCAACGCACCTGCCAACCGAGCGCCCGCCACCGCCAGACTATTTTTTCTCATGCCTTCTTTCCTCGCAAAAATCCAATATCGCCTTCGTGTACACGCCATTCCCCCGGAGCCAGCCCGGCCAGCGTCGCCCGGCCGATGGCGGCGCGCACCAGCCGCAGCACCGGATAACCCACCGCCGCGCACATGCGCCGCACCTGCCGGTTCTTGCCTTCGCGGATCACGATTTCCAGCCAGCTCGTCGGAATGGCGGCGCGCTGGCGGATGGGCGGATCGCGCTGCCACAGGCCGGGCGGCTCGTCGATCCGGCGCGCCCGCGCCGGCTGCGCGGTGAATTCGCGCAAACGCACGCCCTGGCGCAAGCCTTCCAGCGCGGCCGCGTCGGGAATGCCTTCCACCTGCGCCCAGTAAGTCTTGTCGAGCTTGTGGCGCGGCTCGGCGATCTGCGCCTGCAAGCGGCCATCGTCGGTGAGCAGCAGCAAGCCTTCGCTGTCGGCATCCAGCCGGCCGGCAACATAAACCTGCGGCAAAGGAATAAAATCGCGCAGTCCACGCCAGCGCCCTTCCGGCGTAAACTGGCTGAGTACGCCGTAAGGCTTGTTGAAGAAAACGATTTTCGCCACGCTGCCCGCACACCACACAAAAGCCGATGAAGGCCGGATTCTACGGCACCCATCGCGCAAACGCCCCCACTCTCCCCCGACCCCCGCTCCATGCACCCCACACCCAGTCCCGACCACGGGCCGTCCGCCGCACTCCCCGAGCGCTGGCAGACTTTGCTTGCGCCGCATCTGGCGGCCGACGACACCCTCCTTGCGTATCTGGTCACCGACCTCGATCAGCGCCTCTGTTTCGCACCGGGGCTGATCGCCGTCGGCGTGCAGCGTCTGTATGCCATGACGGCGGACGGTCAGGCGCAAAGTTGGCCGCTGACGCCTGACCTGCGCCTGACGCATCACGACCACGCCGGCGTTGGCACGCTGGAACTGTTCGACGAACGGCAACGCCTCGCCGTGTGGCGCTACACCCTGGAGCACAACCTCGCCGCGCTGCGCCTCATCGCGGAATTCGACTTGCAGCGCACGGCGGCGCAGCGCCCGCCGGAAGAACTCTGCCCCAAATGCAAGGCGCCGATTCCGCCCGACACCGACGAATGCCCGGTCTGCACCCGCGAAAGCAACGTGGCACCCTCCACCTGGACGCTCTTTCGCCTGTGGCGTTTCGCCCGCCCCTACCGCTGGCAATTGCTGTCCGGTTTCGTCCTCACCCTGCTCGCCACTGCGGCGCAACTGGTGCCGCCCTATCTGACCATGCCGCTGATGGACGAGGTGCTGATTCCCTTCCAGAACGGCCAGCCGATCGACTGGTCCCTGGTCGGCACGTATCTGGGCGGCCTCCTTGGCGCGGCGCTGCTCGCCTGGCTGCTCGGCTGGGCGCGCACCCTGATCCTGGCGCGGGTTTCGGAGCGCATGGGACGTGATTTGCGCACCACCACCTACCGGCATCTGCTCGGCCTGTCGCTCGAATATTTCGGCGGCAAGCGCACCGGCGACCTGATGGCGCGCATCGGCAGCGAAACCGACCGCATCAACATCTTCCTCTCGCTCGATCTGCTCAATTTCGCCACCGACGTGCTGATGATCGCCATGACGGCGGCCATTCTCTTTTCGATCAACCCCTGGCTGGCGCTGGTCACGCTCTTGCCGCTGCCGATCATCGGCTGGCTGATCCACGTCGTGCGCGAAAAACTGCGCACCGGCTTCGAGAAGATCGACCGCGTCTGGGCCGAAGTCACCAACGTGCTGGCCGACACCATCCCCGGCATTCGCGTGGTCAAGGCCTTCGCCCAGGAAAAGCGCGAGGCCGAGCGCTTCACCGCCGCCAACGAACACAATCTGGCGATGAACGACAAGCTGAACCGAACCTGGTCGCTATTCACGCCGACCATCACCCTGCTTACCGAAGTGGGGCTGCTCGTCGTCTGGGCCTTCGGCATCTGGCAGATCGCCAGCGGCGATTCCACCGTCGGCACGCTCACCGCCTTTCTCGCCTACATTGGCCGCTTCTACACGCGGCTCGATTCGATGAGCCGCATCGTCTCGGCGACGCAGCGCGCCGCTTCCTCCACCAAGCGCATCTTCGACATTCTCGACCACGTTTCCAGCGTGCCGGAACCGGCGCAGCCGGTGCATCTCTCCCAGGTGCGCGGCCACATCGAACTGAAAAAAGCGTCTTTTCGCTACGGCACCCGCGCCGTGACGCAGGACGTCGATCTCGTCATCGAGCCGGGGGAAATGATCGGTCTGGTCGGACATTCCGGCTCGGGCAAATCGACGCTGGTCAATCTGATCTGCCGCTTTTACGACGTCAGCGCCGGGCAGATGCTGATCGACGGCATCGACGTGCGTTCCGTGCCGGTGGCGGAATTCCGCAGCCACATCGGTCTGGTGTTGCAGGAGCCTTTCCTCTTCTTCGGCACCATCGCCGACAACATCGCCTACGGCAAACCGGACGCCACGCGCGCCGAAATCATCGCCGCCGCCCGCGCCGCGCACGCCCACGAATTCATCCTGCGCCTGCCGCACGGTTACGATTCGCTGGTCGGCGAGCGCGGCCAGGGGCTGTCCGGCGGCGAGCGCCAGCGCATTTCGATTGCGCGGGCGCTTTTGATCGACCCGAAAATCCTCATCCTCGACGAAGCCACCTCGGCGGTGGATACCGAAACCGAGAAGGAAATCCAGAAGGCGCTCGACAATCTGGTCAAGGGCCGTACCACCATCGCCATCGCCCACCGGCTATCGACGCTCAGGAAGGCCGACCGGCTGGTGGTAATGGATCGCGGCCGCATCGTCGAAATCGGCAATCACGATGCCCTGATGGCTGCCGAAGGGCATTACCACAAGCTCTACATGGCGCAGGCGCGTAATGTAGACACCGAAGCGCCGGAACCCGCCGCGCCGGATTTGTCCAAAACGCCCACGGCTTGAGGAAATGCGCATGAATTTCAAACTGCAACGCGACGCCCTGGGCCGCCTCGTCCTGAGTACCGCCGACGGCGAGCGACACGTCGGAGTCACGCCGGTACGCGCCTTTCCCATCGCCGCCCCGGATGAAGGGCTGGCCCTCATCAGCCCGGACGGTCGCGAAATCGCCTGGGCCGACCGGCTGGCCGACCTGCCCGGCGAAACTCGCCAACTGATCGAAGAAGACCTCGCCAGCCGCGAATTCGTGCCGGAAATCGAGCAGCTCGTCAGCGTTTCCAGCTTCGCCTGCCCGAGCGCCTGGCAAGTGCGCACCAACCGGGGCGACACCACGCTCACCCTGAAAGGCGAGGAGGACATCCGCCGCCTGTCCGCCACCCGGCTGCTCATCGCCGACAAGAACGGCATCGAATACCTGATCCGCGACCTCAGCCAACTCGACCGCGGCAGCCGCAAGCTGCTCGACCGTTTTCTCTGACGCCCCCTTCCACACCACATCTCCCTCCCTCCACCATGAGCCACCACGACATCCGCATCATCAAGCAGTTTTCCCTGCGCGGCCCGAGCATCTGGACTTATCCGCCCAGTCTGGAAACCTGGATCGACATCGGCGACCTGGAAGCCCTGCCTTCCAACAAGATTCCCGGCCTCTACGAGCGCCTCACCGCCTGGCTGCCCAGCCTGATCGAACACCGCTGCAATTACGACGAGCGCGGCGGCTTCCTGCGCCGCTTGCAGGAAGGCACCTGGGCCGGTCATATCCTGGAGCACATCGTGCTGGAGCTGATGAGCCTCGCCGGCCTGCCGGACGGTTTCGGGCGCACCCGCGAAACCACGACCAGCGGCGTCTACAAACTCATCGTCAGCGATTTCCACGGCGAATGCACGCGGCTGGCGCTGGAACAGGGGCGCGAATTGCTGCTCGCCGCCATCAACGATCAAACCTACGATCTAGCTGCCGCCAACAAGGCGCTGCGGCGCAAGGTGGATCGCAAATACCTCGGCCCTTCCACCGCCGCCATCGTCGAAGCCGCCGAGGCGCGCAAGATTCCGCACATCCGCCTGCTCGACGACGGCAATCTGGTGCAGCTCGGCTACGGGGCCGCCATGCGCCGCATCTGGACGGCGGAAACCGACCAGACCAGCGCCATCGCCGAAACCATCTCGCGCGACAAGGACTTGACCAAGGAACTGATCGCCGCCGCCGGCGTGCCGGTGCCGGAGGGGCGCGAGGTCGACAGCGCCGACGACGCGGTGGATGCCGCCGAGGACATCGGTTACCCGGTGGTGGTCAAACCCACCGACGGCAACCACGGGCGCGGCGTTTTCATCGACCTGGTCAGCCCCGAAGCCGTGCGCAAGGCTTACGCCATCGCCGTCGATGAAGGCTCCGGCGTGCTGGTCGAGCGCTCCATCGCCGGCAGCGAGCACCGCCTGCTGGTGGTGGGCGACAAACTGGTGGCGGCCAACCGCAGCGACCTCATCACCGTCACCGGCGATGGCCGCTCGAGCGTGCTTGAACTGATCGCCACTCAGGTCAACAGCGACCCCCGGCGCGGCGAAAGCGAACTGCACCCGCTCTCCATCATCCGCATCGACACCGCCGCCCGCATCGAACTCGAACGCCAGGGCCTGAGCGACGACAGCGTGCCGGCAGCCGGGCGCGAAGTGCTGATCCAGCGCAACGCCAACCATGCCTTCGACTGCACCGACGAAGTCCATCCCGAAACCGCCGCCATCGCCGCGCTGGCGGCGCGCGTGGTGGGCCTGGACATCGCCGGCATCGACCTCGTCTGCCGGGACATTGCCCTGCCGCTGGCCGCCCAGGGCGGCGCCATCGTCGAGGTGAATGCCGGACCGAGCCTGCTCATGCACCTCAAACCGGGCATCGGCAAGCCGCGCCCGGTCGGTCAGGCCATCGTGGACAACCTGTTCGCCGCCGGGCGCGGCGGGCGCATTCCGCTCATCGGCGTCTCCGGCTCGCGCGGCAAGACGCCGGTCGCCCGCCTCACCGCCCACATGCTGCACCTGTCCGGCCTGCGCAGCGGGCTGGCGTGCAGCGACGGGCTGTTTCTCGGCAACCGCCGCATCCAGAGCAAGGATGCCGCCAACCGGGACGGCGGGCGGCGGCTCCTGCTCAACCGCAGCGTCGATGCGGCGGTGATCGAGAACGGCAGCCGCGTCATCCTCGGCCAGGGCCTGCCTTACGACCGCTGCCAGATCGGCATCGTCACCAACGTGCTGCCGGATGCGGAAGACCTCGCCGAATGGGACGTCCAGCCCACCGGCAGCGAGTACTACACCACCTGGCGCGCCACTTACCGCACCCAGGTCGACGTCATCCTCGCCAGCGGCGTCGCCGTGCTCAATGCAGAAGACCCGCTGACGGAAGATTTCATGCCCCTGTGCGACGGCGAGGTCATCCTCTTCGCCACCGATCCCGATGCGCCACTGCTCGACGCCCACCTCGCCGCCGGCAAGCGCGCCGTCTACATCAGCGAAAGCCGCCTCTACCTGGGCAGCGGCGCGGAGGAAAGCCGCCTCTGCCGGCTGGCCGACGTGCCTTTCATCGGCAAGGACAAGCGCCCGCACGCCATCGCCGCCGCGCTGGCCGCCGTGGCCGCCGCCTGGGGACTGGGGCTGTCGCAGGACGTGATCGTCACCGGCCTGCGCACCTACGGCCTCGACCTCGCCGACCCCTTCGCCCTTCTGCCGCGCCGCACCCGCAAGGCCGCCCATCTCGCCAACCGCATCTGATCCTCACGACAAGACCATCATGGACGTTTCCCGCATTCGCGCCTTGCGCGGCCCCAATCTGTGGAGCCGCCACACCGCCATTCAGGCCATCATCACCTGCGCCGACGACGAGCAGGCCATCGCCCGCCTGCCCGGCTTCGAAACCCGCCTGCGCGCCCGCTTCCCCGAGCTGGGCGAACTGATCCCCACCGACCATCTGGACAGCGTGTCCATGGCGCACGCCCTGGAATACGCCGCTCTCGGCCTGCAAGCGCAGGCCGGCTGCCCGGTCACCTTCAGCCGCACCACGCAGACGGTCGAGGCCGGCGTCTATCAGGTCGTCGTCGAATACACCGAGGAAGAAGTCGGCCGGCTCGCCTTCGAGCGCGCCGAGCAGCTTTGTCTGGCCGCCCGCAACGACGCGCCCTTCGACCTCGAAGCCACGCTCAAGGAATTGCGCGACCTCGACGAGGACATCCGCCTCGGCCCCTCGACCGGCGCCATCGTCGCCGCGGCCCAGGCGCGCAACATCCCCATCCGCCGCCTGACGCAAGGCAGCCTCGTCCAATTGGGCTGGGGCAGCAGGCAAAAACGCATCCAGGCCGCCGAAACCAGCTTCACCAGCGCCATTGCCGAAGCCATCGCGCAGGACAAGGAACTCACCAAGCAACTGCTGCACGCCGCCGGCGTCGCCGTTCCCTTTGGCCGCCCAGTGGAAGACGAGGACGACGCTTGGGCCGCCGCGCAGGAAATCGGCCTGCCGGTCGTGGTCAAGCCGCAGGACGGCAACCAGGGCAAGGGCATTTCGGTCAATCTGACCAGCGAGGCGCAGGTGCGGCAGGCTTACCGCGTCGCCATCGAATTCCGCGACAGCATCATGGTCGAGCGCTTCCTGCCCGGCCACGATTACCGCCTGCTGGTGATCGGCGACAAGCTGATCGCCGCCGCCCGCCGCGAACCGCCGCTGGTGATCGGCGACGGCACGCACAGCGTGCGCGAACTGGTGGACATCGTGAACAGCGACCCGCGCCGCTCGGACGGCCACGCCACCTCGCTGACCAAGATCCGCTTCGACGACATCGCGCTGGCCCGGCTGGCCGAGCAGGGCTATGCCGCCGACAGCGTGCCGGAGCGCGGCGCGCGCGTCATCCTGCGCAACAACGCCAACCTGTCCACCGGCGGCACCGCCACCGACGTCACCGACGACGTGCACCCGGAACTCGCCGCCGCCGCCGTGGCCGCCGCGCAGACCGTCGGGCTGGACATCGCCGGTATCGACGTGGTCTGCGAAACCATGCTCAAGCCGCTCGAAGCGCAAGGCGGCGGCATCGTCGAAGTCAACGCCGCGCCGGGCCTGCGCATGCACCTCGCCCCTTCCTTCGGCAAGGGCCGCCCGGTCGGCGAGGCCATCATCGCCATGATGTACCCGGAAGACGCCGCCGGCCGCGTAGACAATGGCCGCATCCCGGTCGTCGCGGTCACCGGCACCAACGGCAAAACCACCACCAGCCGCCTGATCGGCCGCATTTTCGAGGAAAACGGCCTGCGCGTCGGCATGACCAGCACCGACGGCATCTACGTGCAGAACCGGCGCATCGACGACGGCGACTGCTCCGGCCCGAGAAGCGCCCGCAACGTGCTGGCGCACCCCGACGTCGACGCCGCCGTGCTGGAAACGGCGCGCGGCGGGCTGCTGCGCGAAGGGCTTGGCTTCGACATGTGCGACGTGGCGGTGGTCACCAACATCGGCCTGGGCGACCATCTGGGCCTCAATTACATCACCACTGTGCACGATCTGGCGGTCATCAAGCGAGTGATCGTCGAGAACGTCGCCCCCACCGGCAGCGCCGTGCTCAATGCCGCCGACCCGGTAGTGGCGGCGATGGCCCCGCACTGTCCGGGGCAGGTCATTTTCTTCGCCCTCGACCCGCTGCACCCGGTGCTCGCCACCCACCGCGCCCAGGGCAAACGCGTGCTCTACGTCGAAAAAGGCGACATCGTCTGCGGCGAGGGACGCAAGAAGCAGCGCCTGCCGCTCGCCGGCATCCCGCTCACCCGCAACGGCAGCATCGGCTTCCAGGTCGAGAACGCGATGGCCGCCATCGCCACCGCCTGGGCACTCGGCTACGAATGGGACAGTATCGAGCGCGCCCTGAAAGGTTTCGTCAGCGACGCCAGCACCGCGCCTGGCCGCTTCAACGTGTTCGATTACCAGGGGGCCACCCTGATCGCCGACTACGGCCACAACCCGGACGCCATGCTGGCCCTGGTGCGCGCCGTCGACGCCATGCCCGCCAACAAGCGCCTGGTCGTCATCAGCGGCGCCGGCGACCGGCGCGACGAGGACATCCGCCAGCAAACCGAAATCCTCGGCACCGCCTTCGACGAAGCGGTGCTGTACCAGGACGCCTGCCAGCGCGGCCGCGCCGACGGCGAAGTCATCGCCCTGCTGCGCGACGGCCTGAAGGACGCCAAGCGGGTGCGCCACGTCGAAGCCATCACCGGCGAATTCCTCGCCATCGACACCGCGCTCACCCGCCTGCAAGCCGGCGACCTCTGCCTGATCCTGATCGACCAAGTGGAAGAAGCCCTCGCCCACATCGCCCGCCGCATCGCCGAACGCCCATGAGCAAGTACCTTCTCCCTCTCATCGCCCTCTTGCTTGGCGGCAACGCTCACGCCTACGAGGCCCGCGAACTGCTGGAAGACTGCCGCGCCGCGGAGCGCTTCTACGCTGGCGAAAAAACCAGCGGCGACACCCTGGAGGCGCTGCGCAGCGGCCGCTGCATCGCCTACGTCAGCGGCTTTACCGACGGCTACGCGGTGAGCGACTACCTCACCGGCAAGATCGGCGTGCGCCTCAACGCCTTCTGCCTGCCGCAGGACGCCGACCTCGCCTGGCGGCTGGTGCGCGCCGTGGTCATCCACGTCGAGCGCGTGCCGCCGGACACCACCATGAGCACCGCCAATCTGGTCGCCGGCGCTCTGGCAAAAACCTTCCCTTGCCCGGAATTACCGCCGGAGAAAAGCGCAAACAAAGGCAGCGAAAAACCCGCCGGAAAACTTGAACGCCCCTGGTGATTCATGGATAATCCGCACTCCCCCCGGCCCCGGTGGCGGAATCGGTAGACGCAGCGGATTCAAAATCCGCCGCCGAAAGGCGTGCCAGTTCGAGTCTGGCTCGGGGCACCAGAGCGCTATGAGCGAGAACCCGCATGATCCGGCATGGTCTGCGGGTTTTTTGTCGCCTGGTTTTCATCGTCCCCTGGATATAAAAACAATGCCGGGAGAGCCTCTCGGAAAGACCTTGCAGCCGCCTGTTTTTTGGTAATCTCCATCCCCGGAAAGCGCACAAAAAACCCCCGGCCAGCCAGCGAATTTTCTGGTTTGCCAGGGGCTTATTCAAAACAAATATCTGGTGCCCCCAGTCGGAATCGAACCAACGCCTGATGATTACAAATCAACTGCACGACCTTCATGCTATGGGGGCAGGTCGGGGCAGGATTATAGCTGAAAGCCCTGTCAATTATGGCCAACCCTAGTACGCCGTTCGAGATTGCCCGCGAAACCCTGAAACAGCTGGCAGTACGCCGTATCGCACCGACGCCGGACCATTACCTGACGCTGTATCACGAAATCGCCGGATCGGACCCAACGCAGGGCTCCTTTCCGCAACATCATCTGCGCACGCTGACGGCGGCGCTGCCGCGCAACAGCCCGGAACAACTGGGCCTCATCCGGCGGCTGGAAGAGCACATCAAGGGCAGCAACTGGGAAGGCTATCGCAGCACCTTGTGCGATTTCATCAACAGCCTGATCGAAACGCAAAAGCTCAACTGGTCGGAACTCATCAGCCAGTTACTGCAACAGTGGGATGCCCGCCACCAGGGGCTGACCGCCGCCCGCAAGCGGGAAATGCTGGAGCACGTCCTCAATGCCAGCAGCGGCAACCCGGAAACGCTCTATGGACGCCTGCAGAACCTGCTCAAATCCTGGGGCGAGGGGCTGACAAGCGAGTACACCCACACCAGCACCAGCATCGAAGCCATCGGCATCGCCCAGAGTACCAGCGAAGGGCTGGACGCCGCCCTGAAAAATCTGCTGGCTTTCACGCTCGACACCGTCATCGCTGGGCAGTTGGCACACGAGCCCACCCTGGCTGCCGAAGCGCGCCGGTTGGCGGGCGAAGTGGCGCAGATCAGCAGCGCCGAAAGCATCGAGCAATGTCTCGGCCAATTCAAGCGCTTTGCCTTCAAGCTCGAGTTGCTGGCCGAAGACGATCGGGAATTGCGCCAGAGCCTGCTGCAGCTTTTGCAGTTGCTGGTCACCAACATCAACGAGCTCGTGATCGACGACCGCTGGCTGCACGGCCAGATCGAGATAGTGCGTGAAATCATCGATAAACCGCTATCGCAGCGCAGCCTCGACGATGCCGGGCGGCGCTTGAAAGAAGTGCTGTTCAAGCAAAGCCAGTTGAAAGCCAGCCTGTTCGAAGCGCGCGACGCGATCAAGCAGATGCTGGCCGGTTTCGTCGATCAGCTCGCCGACTTTGCCGACACGACATCGGACTACCACGACAAGATCGAAGCCTATGCCGGCAAGATCAGCGCCGCCAACGACATCAGCGAACTGGAAAACGTCATCGCCGAAGTCATGCGCGAGACGCGCAACGTGCAACTGAACGCGCAGCGCTCGCACGAGGAACTGCGTTCGGCGCAGGAAAAAGTACGCCAGGCCGAAAATCGCATCCACGAACTGGAGCACGAACTGGAAGCCACCAGCGATCTGGTGCGCCACGATCAGCTCACCGGCGTGCTCAACCGGCGCGGCCTGGACGACATGTTCGCCAAGGAAATCGCCCGTGCCCGCCGCCACGACACCGTCCTCTGCGTGGGTTTGCTCGACATCGACAATTTCAAGAAGCTCAACGACAGCATGGGCCACGCCACCGGCGACCAGGCGCTGATTCACCTTGCCACCGTCTGCCGCCAGACGCTGCGCCCGCAGGACACCATCGCCCGCTACGGCGGCGAGGAATTCATCATCCTGCTGCCCGAAACCCATCTGGCGGACGCCACCCTGGCGCTCACCCGGCTGCAGCGCGAACTGACCAAGCGTTTCTTCATGCACGACAACGAGAAAGTGCTGATCACCTTCAGCGCCGGCGTGACCGAAATGACCGAAGGGGACGACCAGCAAAGCGTCGTCAAGCGCGCCGATGCGGCGATGTACCAGGCCAAGCAGACGGGCAAGAACCGGGTGGTCAGCGCATGAAGCAGGGCGCAATCGGTTAAACTCGCGCCTTTCCGTGACTCTGGCAGCGCACCTGCTGCCAGTTCGTTTCCCTGCATGCTTTCTCGCCTCCCTGGTCTCTTGGCCGTTTTCATCCTGTGGCTCCTGCATTTTCTGCCGCTTCCCGCGCTCGTCCTGCTGGGCCGCGGCCTGGGGCGGACGCTGCATTTCTTTGCCCGCAAACGCCGGCAGATCGCACAGAGAAACATCGACCTCTGCTTCCCGGAACTGTCCGCCCCGGAACGCCGCAGACTCACCCGTGAACACTTCGCCCTGCTCGGGCGCAGCATGCTCGAACGCAGCATCCTGTGGTGGGGGAGCGAAGCGCGCGTCCGCCGTCTGGTCGAAATGGAAGGCGAAGAACACATCCACGCCGAACGTGCCGCCGGCCGTCCGGTGATCCTGCTCGCGCCGCACTTCCTCGGCCTCGATGCAGGCGGTATCGCCATCGCCCAGCGCTTCGACAGCGCCAGCGTTTACGCCAAGCAGAACAATCCGGTATTCGATCGGCTGCTGCTCAAAGGCCGCAGTCGCTTCGGCGATCAGCTCCTGATTTCCCGTGACGACGGCATCCGCCCCACCATCAAGGCAATGCGCGCCGGCCGCCCCTTCTACTATCTGCCCGACATCAGCCCGCGCCGGCGCGATGCGGTGTTCGTACCTTTTTTCGGCATCCCCACCGCCACCATCACCGGCCTGCCACGGCTGGCCAAGGCGGCGGGCGCGGCGGTTCTGCCCTGCGTCACCCGCATGCTGCCCGGCAGCACCGGCTATCGAGTCACCATAGGCAAAGCCTGGACGGATTTCCCCGGCCCCGACCCGGAGGCCGACGCTGCCCGCATGAACGCCTGGATCGAAGCCGAGATCCGCACCATGCCCAGCCAATACTACTGGGTGCACCGCCGCTTCAAGACGCGCCCACAGCGCGGCGACCCCGGCCTTTATTGAATGCTCGCCATGCCTGACTCCGACTTCCCTGCAGAACGACTCCCGCGCGACTTCGACAGCTGGTGGAATCTCCCCGCCCAGTGGATCGAAGAGCCCAACGTGCGCCGCGCCGGCTGGAGCGGCATGGCCACCCGGCGTATCGGCGGGACGCTCTATTTCATCAAGAAGCAAAGCGACCACTGCTACCGCAGCCTTGCCCACCCCTTCGGCCGCCCCACCACCGAACGCGAATACGCCAACATCTGCCGCCTGACGGCGCTGGGCATCCGCGTACCGGAACCTGTATTTCACGCCAGCCGCAAAATGCCCGATGGCTTTCTCGGATTACTCGTCACCCGCGAGCTCGCCGGCTTCAAGGCGCTCGACGACCTCGGCGCACTTCCCCCCGCCGCCAAACTGAAACTCGCCGCTGCCGTCGGCCACGCCGCCGGCAGCATGCACCGTGCCAAACTACAGCACAGCTGTTTCTACGGCAAACACGTCATGGCGCGCTGGCCGGAACCCGGAATTGCCCCAGGCGACATTGATCCCAGCTACGCCACCATGCCCGAAGTCGCCTTCATCGACCTGGAAAAACTACGCCGCCCGCCGCTGCCCTGGCGCGCCGCCGCCCACGATCTGAGCCAGCTACGCCGCCACCAGCATCTGTGGAATGCAGACGAATGGGCGCAACTCCTCGCCGCCCACCGCGCCGCATTACACGGGCAAGCAGGTATACTTCGGGGCTGACATTTACAAATCGGGAAGATCCCGCAGACGGGGCTTGGGCGGGCTGTGAAACGTAAAACATGAAATGTGAGAACAGCAGCACGCCCCCTCTCTCTTCCCTCTTCTCCCTTCTCGAACACATGCCTCTCACCATCCTCGGACTTTCCGGCGCACTGACCCACGATCCATCGGCCGCGCTTTACATCGACGGCAAACTCGTCGCTGCCGCCGAAGAAGAGCGCTTCGTGCGCGACAAGCACGCCAAAAACCGCATGCCTTACGAGTCGGCGCGTTTCTGCCTGGAATTCGCCGGCATCAAACCGGGCGACGTTGACGCCGTCGCCATTCCTTTCGCCCCCATCAGCCTCGCCGAAAAAGCCCGCTGGCATTACGCCAAGCGCTACTGGTACGCGCCCGACCGGGCGTTGGACGTCCTCTTTGCCGGCAACCGCCGCTTCAAGCGTTACAAGAAGCGCATCGAATGGTGCCTGCTGCAACTGGGCTTCGATCTCAAGAAAATCGAGATCGTCCCGGTCGAGCACCACCTGACGCACGCCGCCAGCGCGTATTTCTGCTCCGGCTTCAAGGAAAAAACCGCCATTCTCGGCATCGACGGCAAGGGCGAATACGCCACCACCTTCTTCGGCGTCGGCGAGAACGGCAAGATCCGCAAGATCAAGGAATTCTACGACCCCGATTCGCTCGGCGGCCTGTACGGCGCACTCACCGAATACCTCGGCTTCGAGATGCTCGATGGCGAGTACAAGGTGATGGGCATGGCTCCCTACGGCGACCCGACCCGCTACGACTTCTCGCGCCTGGCGAAATTCGAGCACGGCGAACTCGTCATCAACACCGACTACGCCAACGTGATCGGTTTCCGCCGCTACAAGGAGAAAGGCAAGGGCTACTACTTCTCGCCCAAGCTGATCGACTGGCTCGGCCCGATGCGCCACGGCGACATCGCCGACGACCCCTACATCCACTACGCGGCGAGCATGCAGAAGCTCTTTGAGGATCTGGCGCTGCAAATGATGGATTACTACCTCGGCGACATCCTCAAGGAAACCGGCAAGCTCGCCTTTTCCGGCGGCGGCGCGCTCAACGTCAAGCTCAACCAGAAAATCATCGCCCGTCCGGAAGTCAGGGAACTGTTCGTGCAGCCCGCCTCGGGCGACGCCGGCACCGCCATCGGCGCCGCCGCCTGGGTGTCGGAACAGCGCAGCGTGCCGGTCGAGAAGATGGAACACGTCTACCTCGGCCCGCAGTACAGCAACGAGGACGTCATCGCCGCCTGCGCCCGCCACCCGGCCCAGCCGCAATACGAAGTCATCGCCGACGGCGACAGCGCCGTGCCCGAGCGCATCGCGCAAATCCTCGCCGACGGCAACCCGGTCGCCTGGTTCCAGGGCCGCATGGAATTCGGCCCGCGCGCCCTCGGCGGACGCTCCATCCTCGGCTGCCCGAGCGCCCCCGGTGTCGCCGACCGCATCAACGAACAGATCAAGTTCCGCGAACGCTGGCGGCCCTTCTGCCCCTCCATGCTGGATACGGTCGGCCCGCAGATGCTCGGCAGCGACCACCCCGCCCCCTTCATGACCTTCACCTTCGAGGTCGCCGAGGAATGGAAAACCCGCGTACCGGAAGTCGTGCACGAGGACGGCACCTCCCGCGCCCAGGTGTTGAAGCGCGAATACAACCCGCGCTACTACGACCTGATGCAGGCAATGGAAAAACTCACCGGCAACGGCGTGGTGCTGAACACCTCGCTCAACCGCCGCGGCGAGCCGATGATCTGCTCGCCGACGGATGCGTTGAACATGTTCTTCGGGTCAGATTTGCAGTATCTGATCATGCAGGATGTGCTGGTGGTGAAAGGGCCGAACTGACATGGCGCGCTGGGTGCTCCAGTTCTGCCACGGCTACGACGGCCCTTTCCTCGACTGCGCCCGGCAATATGCCGTGCTGTTCGAGGACACCCCCTACAAGGTGTGCACCGTTTACCTGACCGGCAAGCCCGATCCGGCAGTCGTCGCTGGAACAGCTTCTGACGAGGTGATCTTTCTCGATTACAGCAGTGCCCAGATTCGCGGTCTCAAACTCGCCGCCATCCGCGATCTGCGCAAAATCGTCGCCAGCCGCGACTTTGCCCTGTGCATCGCCCACCGCTTCAAGCCCATTTACATTACGCTGCTGGCCAGCAAACTGCCCGTCATCGGCGTGCACCACGCCTTCGGCGACTACCAGCGCCGCTCGCGGTGCCTGTTTGCCCATATTTTCCGCCAGCGTCTGATGCTGCTGGGCGTCTCCAACGCGATTCGTGACGACATTCGCCGCTGTCTGCCCGCATGGCCCGCCGAACGTATCGCCACTCTGTACAACCGCATCGACATTGCCGCCGTGCAGGCCGGGCAAGTTTCACGTAGCGCCGCGCGCGCGCATCTGGGACTCCCGGAAGAGGCCTGGATCGTCGGCAACGTCGGCCGCCTGCACCCGGACAAGGATCAAGCCACCCTGATCAAGGGCTTTGCCCAGGCGCTCCCCAAACTCCCTACCAACAGCCTGCTCGTCATTCTGGGACAGGGGCGTCTGGAATCCGAACTGCGCGCCCTGGCCGGAAAACTCGGCGTTGCCGCCAGCGTGCGCTTCCTTGGCCAGGTGCCGCAAGCACGCAATTATTTTCGCGCCTTTGATCTTTTCGCTCTCAGCTCCGACCACGAACCTTTCGGTATGGTGCTGCTGGAGGCAATGGCGGCAGGCGTCCCCATCGTCTGCACGGATTGCGGGGGGGCAAAAGAAATCGTCTCTGATCCCCAAATGCGTTTCCCCTTAGGGCATCAGCATGCGCTTGCCGATTTGTTGATCGATACGTCGCGCAAACCGCAAGAGCACGGCCAGCCGCCTGCAGAGCTGAGTGAAAAATTCAGCGACCAATCCGCGAAAAACACCTTCAATCAACTCACCCGGCAATTCCTTGACGCCGGCGACCCGCAATAAACCCATGAATGCGCCATCCATCTGCTTCGTCATTCCCTACTTTGGGAAGTGGCCATTCTGGCTGCCTTTGTTCCTGGAAAGCTGCCGGCACAATCCTGATATCAACTGGTTGATTTTCACTGACTGCGGAGTCCCGGAAAATCTTCCCAAAAATGTCCTCATTGAAGAAATTGGCTATGCAGATTATTGCGCACTGGTTGGAGAGAAATTAAACATCAAGTTTTCACCCAGAGATGCTTACAAGCTTTGCGACATAAAACCGGCGCTCGGACATATTCACCAGGACTCCCTGAAACATTTTGATTTCTGGGCCTGGGGCGATCTGGATCTCGTTTATGGCGACCTGCGTGCCTACTACACGCCGGAGCGGCTCGCCCGCCACGATCTGTATTCAACGCATGCCCGGCGGGTTTCAGGCCATCTGTGCCTGATCCGCAACACCGAACGCATGCGTCAGGCTTTCCGCAAAATTCCGCGCTGGGAGCAACGTTTTGCGGATCAGGCGCACCATGCGCTCGATGAAGGCGCATTTACCCGGATTTTCCTGTGGCGTAAGAACTTCCCTCCGCCCCTGTTCAATCTGGTCGGCAAATTCAATCCCTGGCGGCGGCGCAGCGAATTCATCGAAGCCTACAGCACGCCCAATGGCTGCATCGCCTGGACCGATCGGAGCTTTGATTTTCCCCGCCAATGGTTCTGGAAGCAGGGGCGCGTCACCAACGATCTGGATAAAGACCGGGAGTTTCCTTATTTCCACTTCGCCATCTGGAAGCGCGATACCTGGCCCCGGCAGGCGATCCCTTGCCCGCAAGAAATCGCACAACTGGCAGCGCGCCCGGCCTGGTTGATTGATGAAAAGGGGTTTCACGAATGTCCCTGAATCAAACCCGCCGCTTCAAGGTGTTGCAACTGCATCCTGACTACAACATCAAAACCAGGGATTTCGCCGATCTGGGCGAACAAATTCTCAAAGCCTTGCCGGTTGAGCGCTATCAGACCGTCACTGCTTTCTTGCGTGGAAAACCCGCGCCTGGGCAACCCGAGAGCCGCGCCGAACAATCGGTATATTTCGAATTTACGGATACCCAACTCAAAGGCATGCGTCTGCGGGCCATGTGGCGGCTCTACCGATACTGTGCAAAAGAAAAATTCGATGTCGTCATCTGCAACCGTTTCAAGCCGGTGAACATGATGCTCACCCTCAATCGCTGGCTGAAAATCCCGCTGTGCATCGGCATCGCTCACGGGTTTGGCGAATACAAACGCGGCTACCGGCGACACCAGACCGCCCGCCTGGTCAATCGAGCCTGGCGCTTTATCGGGGTATCGCCGGCAGTCCGGCAATATTTGCTGGACTGCCACTGCGGGTTTACCGAACACAATACTTTCGCCATCACCAATGCCATCGATATTACGCAGGCCGAGAGCTTGCAGTTATCCCGCATTACGGCGCGGGAGCAGCTCAAACTGCCAATTGACGCGCGCATCATCGGAGCGCTGGGCCGTCTGGTTCCGGTGAAAGGCCATATTCACCTGATCCGGGCTTTTGCGCAGATCGCCCCGGATCATCCGGATGCGCACTTGGCAATCATTGGCGAAGGCCGGGAAAGAGAACGGCTCTCCGAAGAAATCCAGCGTTCCGGCCTGTCGGAGCGGATTCATCTGCTCGGCTATCACGAGAATGCCCTGCGTTTGATCCGCGCTTTCGACATTTGGGCCATGCCTTCACTCGCCGAAGGGCTCGGTCTGGCCTTGTTGGAGGGCATGAGCGCCCGTTTGCCCGTCATTGCCAGCAACGTGCCTGCCATGCAGCCGCTCATTGCCGGCGCTGGCGGCATCGCCGTTCCCCCCGCTGACACAGCGGCGCTGAGCCAAGCCCTGGATGAATATCTCAAACTCAGCAATATGGCATTGGAGCAAAAAGGCGAGCAGGCTTATAACTATCTGATTACGCACCACGATATCGAAAGTTTCCGCCACCAATACCTGACCCTGATCGAATCTGGTTTGCAGCAAGCCGGTCTCAATCCATGAATACCCCGCTCCCTCTCGTTACCGTCATCGTCGCCTCGTACAACCACGGCCCTTATATCGAGGCCTGCATACTCAGCGTGCTCCGGCAAAGCTATCCGAACATTGAACTGCTTGTCATTGACGACGGCTCCAGCGATGACAGCGTGGCGCGTATCGAAAAACTGCAGAACGAGCACGGTTTCGATTTCCGCGTGCAGAAAAACCAGGGCCTCACCCACACCCTCAATGCCGCGATCGCGCGAGCCAAGGGCAGCCTGATCGCCCCTTTCGGCTCGGATGACATCATGTTGCCGGAACGGATCGCCAAACAGGTGCATTACATGCAGGGCAAGCCGGAAGTGGGCATCTGCGCCGGCAATATCGAGTTGATGGACTCCGCAGGCAACCCGTTCCCGGAAAAACGCCAGCAACGGGAGATACCTTTCCGTCGCCTGGATTTCGAGGATGTTTTCCTGGAACGCAAACCTTACCCGCCTGCGCCAACCCTCCTGTTTCGCAAGGAGGCGCTGGAAGAAGTGGGCGGCTTCGCCCCTGAAATCCGCCTGGAGGACCTGTTGATCGAACTCAAGATCACCCATGCGGGCTATTACATCGACTGCCTTGGCGAACCTCTGGCCCGCTATCGCAAACACGCCACCAACACGTACAAGAATCACCGTTTCATGGTCGATAACATCTTGCGCACCTATGCCGTATTCAAGGATCACCCACAGTACGAGGCCGTACGCATTCGCTTTCTCTCATCCATGTTCCTGAAATGCGCCAACCGCGACCGCTCCCTGGCCAGGGAGCTTCTGGCACAAATTCCCATGCGCCAATGGAACAAGAAAGTCTGGCGCGGCTTGGTGCGACTATTGCTTCCGCTGGAAAAACGCTGAACCTGGGCTACTCCGCGGCTCTGGGCGTAAGCGGCCGGGATGACGCATAACGAAGAAATTCCTCGACGCGATCCGAACACAGTAATTTCGCAACTTCCCGAACCTCTGCCTCCGGCCACGTCCACCAGGCACAGGCTTGCAACGCCGCGCGGGTTTCCGCCTCGAAACGCCAGCCAATCGGTTTGGCAGGGTTCCCCGCCACGATCTGATAAGGTGCCACGTCCCTGCTGACAACGGCTCGGGCAGCCACGACGGCCCCATCTCCGACATGCACGCCCGACAGGATCGTGCAACCCGAAGCCAGCCAGACATCGTTACCGATCACGACATCTCCGCGCGTGCCACCGAACCCTTCGATGTCTTTCGCTTCTTCAACAAACGCGGGAAAGGGATAGCAGGAAACCCAGTCCGTCCGGTGATGCCCGCCCAGAAAAATGTGCACTTCGTCGGCGATGGAGGTATAGGCTCCGATCGTCAGGTTTGTTCCCTCGTGCCAGTCATGCACGATGGGCAGGCCGTAAGTGCCGGTTCCGATCGAATATCCAGGATAGCGCGCCCGGAATTTGTGCTGCCCTTTATGCAACTTCGAGGGCTTGGGAGGGCGGCTCAAAACCCTCCGCAGCCGCTCAAGCAACCCGCGCATCGCGCTTCCTCCCCGCGCTATCCAGGGCTGCCAGCAAAAGCGCCAACGGTATCCACAGCAAAAACCAGTGCTCCTTCGGGCGCGGAAACAGGGCGCCTCCTTCGGTCATACCAGCCATCAATCCATAAATCACAGTTGCCGATGCAATGACGACGAAACGATCCGTCCGCCTGCGCCACGCCATGGATGCCGCGCAACAGTACATGGCTGCCCATAACAGCAAGCCAAGGACGCCGCCGCGATAAAGCACCGAGAGCGTCATGTTGTGCGGATCACTGAAGGCATAGCTGATTTCAGGGAGCTTGATGCTCAGGGCCGCCCCCAGACCATGCCCCAACCAGAGCGCTTCCTTGCTCTGAGCAAGCACATTGGCCCAGATCTCCGGGCGATACGAGACGCCACGATCCGTGATCAACTGCGGCATGACAACCAGGATCACCGCGACGGCCAGCGCAGAAGCCGCCAAGGCATAGATCAGCATACGCGGTCTGACCAGCAGCACCAGCCAGAGAAAACAGGCAAAAAACGCCACCAGGGGCGTCCTGGAGCCGGTCAGAACCAATAGCAACAGCAAAGGAAACAGGCTTACGAGTCCCCATGCGCGCTGCGCCCGGCTATCCGCCACAAGCAAACAGGCCAGCCACAAGGCAGCAAAAAAACCGTAAATATGGGAGATGAGCAAGGGGTTGCTCAAAGCCCCCTGACTCGCCAGCCGCCCTTGCCCGCCACTCATGTAAAACTGAAAGATTTCATAAAGCGCCATGGCAACGGCAAAAACCATCGCGAATCCTACTGCGCGGCATAGCGATACAAAACTGGCGCGTCCGGCAAGAAAGACGAAACAGAGGAACAGGACGACTTGCATCTGGCGCTTCAATAGAACGCCGGCGCTCTCCTCGGAAACGGACCATGCGCAGGAGAGCGCGAAATAGGCCACGAACGACAAAATCATCACAGACAGCGGATTTTTCAGGAGACCAAGCAGGTTTCTGGGATACGACCACCCTAGCAACAGGGCGCTTGCAATGACCAGATAATAAATCTTTGGAAAATAACCGCGGTCGGGCAGCCACATCAGACTGGTCAGCATCAAAAACAGGCTCACCGGAGCCAGCCAGTGTTCAGAGAACGTTCGTACCCATCGGAAGTTTGTCATCAGCGTGTCTTTCTCCATTAAATCCTGCGCACCCAGAATAGCTCATGCCGCCGCACGGCCTTGCGCAGGAATTCGCTTTCTCCCATCGCCGGCCAGCGGCGGCCGAGCAAGGCGCGTTGCAGAACCCTGCGCAGGCGTTTCTTGAAAGGCAGGGGTGTTTGCAGATCGTGCTGCATGCGCAGGGCCATCGTCTTGTCGAGTTGTTGCGCGGCATCCAGCCGGTGGCAGTAGAGCGCATCGGCGGGCAGGTCGATCAGGGCGGGCGGCAGGGCAATACCGGTGCCGGCATGGCCCATGGGCCAGCGGTCGTTGTCATGCAGGTGGTTGGCGTAGAGGAAGCATTCCTCGGGTTGCCAGGCGTCGCGTGCCGCCAGTCGTTGCAGCGCTTCCTGCAAGGCCTGGCCGGTGGCGATGTGATCGGTGTGCGGGTCGAATTCGGGGTGGGGCAGGAGGATGCGTTGCGGGCGGTAGTGTGTCAGGCAGACAACCAGATCGGCGACCAGATTGTGCCAAGTGGGCTGACCGTCGGCGTCGCCCGGCAAGCTCAGGGGGTTGTTACGGCGCACCGAGCGGGTGTCGCTGTCGCCGGATTCGCGTGAGGCAAAGGACGTGGCGGGTGCCGCCTGCATTTCCTTGAGGCGCAGACAATAATAGCCAAGTTGCACGCAGTGCGTGGCCGGCACGCCGCCCCAGAGCGGAATGGCACGACTGTCCCAACTGCGCAGGCGGCCTTTGAGGCGGGCGGCCTGCGCTTCGCTCAGGCCCATATCCGCGCCCAGACGGCGGAAGTGCTCTGCTTCGATTTCGCCTTGCGTCAGGGTGACGATGCTGACTTCGCTGGTTTGGGCAGCGCTGCTGTACAAACCGAAAGCCGCGAGTTCGGCATCGTCGGCATGCGGTGCAAGGATCATGGTGCGCTCTGGCACCGGGCGCGCCGGGAAAACATGGAGTTCCGCCTGCGCCGGCAGGCGGCAGTAACGCCCGGCGATACGCAAATTACCCGCCTGGAGCGCCTCTCCCTGCCCGCTCAGATTCAGGTAGCGCCAGCCTCGCAGGCCGCGCTCGAAGGTCTGTTCGTCGTCGCCAACGATCACGGCGGGATCGAACCAGCGCCCCAGCACGCGGCCATGCAGGCGAATTTTCAGAATGAGCGTGGCCTTGGCGATGGCCGGTACATTGACCCCGGTCGGCAGCAGCAAACGACCGTCCGTTATCGCACAGGTGAACCGAGGCGTCTCTTCCGGGAAGAGGTAACGGTAATCTTCCTGCGGCGCATAAAAAAGATGGTCGGCAAATGCGGCTTCATGGATGACCCAGGCGAGCAACACGCCCAGCGGCAGCAGCCACCAGGAAAGCCAGGCAGTGAGGGCCAGCAATCCCGCCAGCACAGCCAGCATGCCCAACCGCTTGTTACGCCGATAGCGTTTGAGCAGGGTTTGTTTGCGGGACGATTCCGTCATGCCAACCCCTCAACCGGCTTCAAAAACTGGCGCACTGCGGCACCAGCGCACCTTGTAGTCTCGGTCGGCGCGGCCAAAGGAGTAGCGCAAAGGTTTGTCCAGCGCCCGCGCTTCCGCCCACGCGCCTTGGGTATTCACGAACGTCAGCACGCTGCCGGGACTCAACGCGTTGAATGCCGGATCGACGCCGCCATTGATGTATTCCGCGCTCAGCCAATGGGGCGCTTCGACGCGATAAACGATCTGGATGGCCGCTGGCTGCCCGCCAATACGGATGAAGTGCCCGATCATGAACGGGCGCAATGCCGTAAAAACGCGTGCCAGATACGCCTTGCCCGGCACCGCGAAACCCCAGCGTTTTTCAAAGAGGTTTTCGTAAAGCGCAGCGATTTCCTCTGCCGGCACGTGCTGAACCGGCACGATCTCCCCGCCGTTCTCTTCCAGCAAACGCCGCTCGCGGCGCTGGTTGTAGAGAAATTTTTTGCCGTAATCCTCGGGCGGACGAGCCAGCATCAACTGCTCGCGCTGCGTGCGCAAGCCATTGATCTGGCCTGCGTGAATGTCGCCCAGATACGTCGCCCGGTGGCGCAGCGTCACCCCCTGGCTTTGCGGTGCAACGGGCAGCAGGATTTCGGCATTGCCCAGATCGAACACGCCGCGCTTGCCGGTTTTTTTCAGCACCTGCCGCGATAGCGCGAGATGCCGCCCACAGGTCGGAATGGCTGCCTGCAATGTGTCGCCCGCAAACCAGCCCCGATAGCTGACCGGAATTTCCGCCAGTGCCGATAACCGGCTGACGACCTCCGGATGCGTGGCCACGCTCCCGCCCCAGCGCATCCAGGCGGCGCGATAATCTTCGGCGGAAATGGCCGTCCACCCGCGTTCGCGCAACACGCGCAGGCGATTGCCGCAAAAACCCGTCAGTGAAAATGAGGAAAACCGCACGTCACTCCGCCTTGTTCATCATTCACACCGAAGGCGCTTTGAACACGATGGCCGTATCCAGCCATTCGCCTTCCGTTGCCAGCATTCTCCGGATGCCGCGCACACGCCGCCGCTGTCCGAGCGAGGCGCGATAAAAACGCATGTCGGAAAAATCGATCAGCCCCATTTGCCCTTCCGGCATCACGATCACGTTGCCCGTGTGCAGGGAGCGGAAAATCATGCCATGGTCAAACAGATGCGCAACGAGCTGACTCAACTGGGTACGCAAAGCCTGTTTACGCTCAGCAGATAAATCCTCGCCCAGTATTTTGCGTAGCGAGCTACCCGGCAACGGCGTATACAACACCGCGTCGCGCTCGATAGCGGGAATACGCCACACTTTTTCCACCGCCGGCACCGGCACGCCAATGGCGGCGAGTTTCCGGGCATTGTCGGCAAAGCGCTGCGCGTAGGGATAGTAAAGCGCCGAACTGAAAAGACGCTTGCGGCGAAAGAGCTTGAGAATGCGGCCATCGGCAAGCAGCAGGACTTTTTCGCCAAAGCCGTCCTGCTCCAGCACCTCTGCCCCCGCCCGTAAACGCCGGTAATCCTCTTCGCTCAACTTTTCCAACCGGCACTCCCCTCGACTGCCCAGAAAGGCGGCAGTTTAACGCATTCGCCACGGGCTACCGGCACGGGAAAATCCGCCGCTGCGCCGCGTGGTAGACTCGCGCATCGCTGAAAACCTTGCGCCACATGCCCAAAACCCAAGCCGCTTCGGCCTCCTCGCTGAAAATCTACCTGCGCCTCCTGGGCTATGTGCGCCCTTACATCGGGTACTTTGCCGTCAGCCTTCTGGGTTACCTGATTTTTGCTTCCTCCGAGCCAATGCTGGCGGCAGTGTTGAAGTATTTCGTCGATGGCATCAACACACCAGGCGCAAACGCCACCCACTACCTGCCGCTGCTGGGCGAAGTGCAGTTGATCTGGGGCGTGCCCATTCTCATGGTGATGATCGTTGCTTGGCGCAGCCTGGGTTCCTATCTGGGCAATTACTATCTCGCCAAAGTCTCGCTGGGGCTGGTCAATGATTTGCGCCAATCGCTGTTCAACAGCCTGCTGCGCCTGCCTAACCGCTATTTCGACGAAAACAACTCCGGCCACCTGATTTCGCGCATCACCTATAACGTCACCATGGTCACCGGCGCAGCCACCGACGCGATCAAGGTGGTGGTGCGCGAAGGGCTGACCATCGTTTTCCTGTTCGGCTATCTGCTGTGGATGAACTGGAAACTGACCGTGGTGATGCTTGCCATCCTGCCCGTCATCGGCGTGCTGGTGAGCAGCGCCAGCCGCAAGTTCAGGAAACAGAGCAAGAAAATACAGGCTTCGATGGGCGAACTGACCCATGTGTCTTCGGAAACCATCCAGAACTACCGCGCGGTGCGCAGTTTTGGCGGCGAAGCCTACGAAACCGCCCGCTTTCGTGAGGCGAGCGAGGACAACACCAGAAAACAGCTGCGCATGGTGCGTACCAGCGCCTTGTTTACGCCGGCGCTGCAGATGGTTTCGTTTTCCGCCATGGCCGCGGTGCTCTTTCTCGTGCTCTACCTGCGCGGCGACGCCACTGCCGGCGATCTGGTCGCCTACATCACCGCAGCCGGCATGTTGCCGAAACCGATTCGGCAATTGTCGGAAGTCAGCTCCACCATCCAGAAAGGGCTGGCCGGAGCGGAGAGTATTTTTGCGCAACTCGATGAAATACCGGAAACCGACCACGGCAGCTACAGCGTCGAGCGCGTCGGCGGCCACCTGGAAGTGCGCTCGCTCAATTTCACCTACCCTGGTGCCGAACAGCCGGTGTTGCGGGACATCGAATTCACCGCCCGGGCGGGGCAGATGATTGCCTTGGTCGGTCGCTCCGGCAGCGGCAAATCGACGCTCGCCAACCTCATCCCGCGCTTTTATCCGCACAACGAAGGCGACATCCTGCTCGACGGGGTGGACGTGCGCACTTACACCCTGAAGAACCTGCGCCAGCACATCGCTCTGGTCAGCCAGCAGATTTCGCTCTTCAACGACACCATCGCCAACAACATCGCCTACGGCGATCTCGCCGGCGCCCCGCGCGAAGCCGTGATTGCTGCGGCCAAAGCCGCCTACGCCGACGAATTCATCGCCAGCATGCCGCAGGGCTACGACACCCTGGTCGGCGAAAACGGCGTGCTGCTTTCCGGCGGCCAGCGGCAACGGCTGGCGATTGCCCGCGCCATCCTGAAAAACGCGCCGCTCCTGATTCTCGATGAAGCCACCTCGGCGCTCGACACCGAATCCGAGCGCCACATCCAGGCCGCCCTGGAAACCGCCACCGCCCACCGCACCACGCTGGTCATCGCGCACCGGCTATCGACCATCGAAAAAGCCGACCTGATCCTGGTCATGGACGCCGGACGCATCGTGGAGCGCGGCAGCCACAGCGAATTGCTGGCGCAGAACGGTGCCTATGCCCGCTTGCATGCCTTGCAGTTCAACGAGGGCGGATCGGCGCCCCCCGCAGTGCACGACGCGCTACAGCGCAGCGCCTGAAACGCCGGTGTGGCAAGCAAACCCATGGACATGAACATGCAAACGTGTTGCAATGCGTACTGCATTGAATCATCCGCATCAACATCGCAGACAGATCAGACATGGGCATTCTCGATCAAATCAAAAACCTGTTCGGCAGCACGCTGAGCACCCCACAAGCAGTTCACGCGCCTGTCACCCATGCCGCAGCAGCGCAGGCTCCACAGTCGGAGCGCCGCCAGACGCAACGCATCGACGCCTGCATGGGCACCCGCGCCATCATCATCGACGATTCGAAAACGGTCTGCACCGTGCTGCGCAAATTCCTGCGCTCGGCCGGTTATGAAACCATCGAATGTCTGGATGCTGAAAAAGGGCTGACCGCCTTGCAACAACACGGTGCCGACGTGGTGTTTCTCGATATCGTATTACCCGGCATGAATGGTTTTGCCGCCCTGCGCGCCATCCGCCGCGACGTGAATACGCGCGACATTCCGGTCATCATGATGAGCGGCAACGAGCAGGCGATGGAACAATTCTTCGGCACACGCATCGCTGCCGACGATTTCATGAAAAAACCGTTTTCCCGCCAGGAAGTTTTCTTTCGCATGACGCGCCTGCTCGACCCGTCCGGCGTCCCGCGCCGCGTACCCCAGAGCGCCGCCAGCCTGACACCGGAAAACGCCGCTGCGAATGCCATGCCGTCGCAACTGATGCGGGCTTCCTGAGACGCCCGGTTCCAAAGGCGTCAGCCGCCCCGCCCGAATTAAGCCGCCCCAGCCGCCTTGGCCGTTGCCCATTGGCGGCGGCTGATCGGCAGTTTTTCCGGCAGGCCGCGCAACAAGGCCCAGCCGTAGGCTTCATTATCCTCGCCGTTGGCTTTCTCGAAACCGGCCAGCGCCTCGCGCGCCACCAGCACGGCTCGGTGCAGGCGTAAAAAGCGTTCGGGAAACTCCTGCTCCAGTTGTGCCAGCGTGTCGTCGAGCAGATATTCCCGCGCCAGCGTGCGGGCGGTGACGTATTTCAGATCGGCGCGCAGATAAAGCACTTCATTGACCGGCACCAGCAGCAGACGCCCGCGTTCGTGGCAGGACAAATGGCTGCGCCCGCCGCCGCGCAGATGCTGCCCCAGCGCCGCCAGTTGCGCGGCGTCCGCCTGCGGACTCGGCAACTTCTGCAAGGCCGCCAGCAAACGTTGCAGGCGCACCGGTTTCATCAGGTAATCGAGCGCATTCAGCTCGAAAGCCTGCACCGCGAAATTGTCGTAGGCAGTGGTAAAGATCACCGCCGGCGGCGCGGGCAGGCGGGTCAGATGCAGCGCCAGTTCGATCCCGTCCATGCCGGGCATGCGGATGTCGCACAGCACCACGTCCACCGGGTTTTCGCGCAAGAACGCCAGCGCCGACTGCGCATTGGCCGCTTCGCCCGCCACCGCATGCGGAAAAACCGCCGCCAGATCGCCCAGCAGACTGCGCAGGCGCTCGCGGGCCAAGGTTTCGTCATCGACGATGAAAATCTTCACGGGGCAGGATTGCGGCATGGCAAAACGATGTGGGTGCGGTAGTGTTGGCTGTCTTCCTGGCTTTCCAGGCGCGCCTCCAGATCGTAATACAGGGCCAGGCGCTCGCGGATGTTGCTCAGGGCGATTTGGTGGCCAGTGGTTACGCCGGTCTGACCGGCGGTGGGATTACTGATGTCGATGTGCAATTCATCACCGCGCCGGGTGATGGCGACGGTAATTTCGCCGCCCTCGGGCAAGGGCTCGATGCCGTGGCGCACGGCGTTTTCCAGCAAAGGCTGCAGCATCAGGGGCGGAATGGGCATTTTGAGCGGCACCGCTGCGATCCGCCATGTCACCCGCAAGCGCTCGCCCAGGCGCAGATTTTCCAGCGCCAGATAGTGCTGCGCCAGTTCGATTTCATCGGCCAGACTGATTTTTTCCGCCGGATCGCGCATGGCGGCGCGGAACAGGTCGGCCAGCGACTCCAGCGCATTTTCCGCTGCCTGCGGGCGGGAGCGGATCAGGGAGAGCACGGCGTTGAGCGAATTGAACAGGAAATGCGGCTGGATGCGCGCATTCAGCGCCGCCAGCCGCGCCTCGCCCTGCGCTGGTGTCAGGGCGCGCGAACGCAGCGAAAAATAATGCAGCACCAGCGCCGCAATGCCTGTCGTCAGCAGCACATCCAGCCAGCCCGCGCCGCTTTCGAGCATGCCGAGGCTGCGCCCGAAAAATTGCAGAACGAGCGTCAGGCAAGCCACTACCGCCAGCACCAGCGCCTGCCCCTGGCGCAGAGGTAGCCGCCACAGCGTGTCGCGCAACAGCGCCAAGCCACCCAGCGTCAGCAGCAGCAAGGGTTCGACGAAAGAAGCCGCCGCCACGAAACGCAGGCTCCAATCCGCCAGGTCGCGCGCCTCGGCCAGCGCCGCCAGCGCCACCAGCAGGTTCACGCCCAGCAGCACGCGCAGGATGACGCCGAAATTGCGCCAGTCCGGCAGCGGATGGGTGGCGGGAAAGTGCCGTATACTTGCCATTTTTGCGGCGGATTCGCGCTGAATCCGCTTCCTCCTTCGCTGCACATTGTAGACCCAAGTCATGACTTCCAACGCCAATCAATACACCTGGGCAGGCCGTTTTTCCGAGCCGGTGTCCGACCTCGTCAAACGCTACACGGCTTCCGTCGATTTCGACCGGCGCATGTGGCGCCAGGACATTCGCGGCTCGCTCGCGCACGCCCGCATGCTGGCCCGCCAGAACATCATCGGCGCGCAGGATCTGGCCGACATCGAACGCGGCATGGCGCAGGTCGGCGCGGAAATCGAGCGCGGCGAATTCACCTGGTCGCTCGATCTGGAGGACGTGCACCTCAACATCGAAAAACGCCTCACCGCCCTCATCGGCGATGCCGGGAAGCGCCTGCACACCGGCCGCTCGCGCAACGATCAGGTCGCCACCGACATCCGCCTCTACCTGCGCGACGCCATCGACGACATCCAGATGCTGCTCAAAGCCTTCCGCAGCGCCCTGGTCGATCTGGCCGAGAAGGAAGCCGCCACGCCCATGCCCGGCTTCACCCACCTGCAAGTGGCACAGCCGGTCACCTTCGGCCATCACATGCTGGCCTATTTCGAGATGTTCGGCCGCGACGCCGAGCGCTTCGCCGATACCAGAAAGCGCGTCAACCGCCTGCCGCTCGGCGCGGCGGCGCTGGCCGGCACCACCTACCCGATCGACCGCGCCTTCGTCGCCGCCGAACTCGGTTTCGAGGGCGTCTGCGAAAACTCGCTGGATGCCGTTTCCGACCGCGATTTCGCCATCGAATTCACCGCCGCCTGCGCGCTCTTGATGATGCACATCAGCCGCCTGTCGGAAGAACTGGTGCTGTGGATGAGTCCGCGCGTCGGCTTCATCCAGATCGCCGACCGCTTCTGCACCGGCTCCTCCATCATGCCGCAGAAAAAGAACCCGGACGTACCGGAACTGGCGCGCGGCAAAACGGGCCGCGTCTATGGCCAGTTGATGAGCCTGCTGACCCTCATGAAAAGCCAGCCGCTGGCCTACAACAAGGACAATCAGGAAGACAAGGAGCCGCTGTTCGATGCCGTGGACACCGTCACCGACACCCTGCGCATCTTCGCCGACATGGCCGGCGGCATCACGGTGCGGGCCGACAACATGCGCGCCGCGCTGACCCAGGGCTTCGCCACCGCCACCGATCTGGCCGACTATCTGGTGAAGAAAGGCCTGCCCTTCCGCGACGCGCACGAAGCCGTCGGGCTGGCGGTGAAAGCCGCGGAAGCCAAGGGCGTCGATCTGCCGCAACTGACACTGGACGAACTGCGCGCCTTCTGCCCGCAAGTCGGCGACGACGTTTTCGCCGTGCTGACGGTAGACGGCTCACTCGCCGCCCGCAACCACATCGGCGGCACCGCCCCGCAACAGGTCAAGGCCGCGATTTCCCGCGCCCGGACGCAGTTGGCGGGGTAAATCCAGGGGGCTTTGTTCAAGCCCCCCTCTCCCCAACCCCTCTCCCACAAGGGGCGAGGGGCTTTACCCCGTTCGGGCTTTACCCCGTTTTTCTCCCTCTCCCCTCGCGGGAGAGGGCCGGGGAGAGGGGGCAAGCGTTCGCTGCCGGTTTCTCAATCGTACCAAACCATCTTTGTGCATTGCAGCAAATCCACGCAGCGGCTATCATTCCGGTATTTCACGATTCAACGATATACCAACCCCAACGAGAGAGCCATGTTCAAAACCGTCGTCGACAACAGCCCGCTGGTCAAGGTCAGCATCGGCAAGTTTGAAACCACCTACGCCCTGGATGGCAGCCTGATGAACCCGCTGGAAGCCTTCTACGCCACCCTGGCAGGCTGCGCCGGGGTGTTTGCCAAAAAAGCCTGCAAGGAACTGGGCGTTTCCGCCGAAGGCATCGCCATCGACTGTAAACCCTTTGCTGGCGCAGGCGGCCCGCTCACCCTGTCGCGTTTTCGCACCGAGGTCAGCTTTCCGGCGCATTTCACCGCCGAACAAAAAGCAGCCGTCATGGCCAGCATCAATCATTGTGCGGTGAAGGAAATCGTCAAGGATGGCCCGAACGTGGAATTTATCGTCGCTGAAATCTGAGTTTGGACAAACGCCAAAAAAATTCCAGACATAAACTCCAGACATAAAAAAACGGGCCGCGAAGCCCGTTTTTTTGTACCGAAAGCAGCCGAGTTACAGCTTCGCCTTCAACAGCTTGGCCATTTCCGACGGATTGCGCGTGACCGTGAAGCCGCACTCTTCCATGATGGCGAGCTTGGCGTCCGCCGTGTCGGCACCGCCGGAGATCAGCGCGCCGGCGTGGCCCATGCGCTTGCCTGCCGGGGCGGTGACGCCGGCGATGAAGCCGACAATCGGCTTCTTCATGTTGGCCTTGCACCATTGCGCGGCTTCGGCTTCGTCCGGGCCACCGATTTCGCCGATCATGATGACGGCGTCGGTGTCGGGATCGTCGTTGAACATCTTCATGACGTCGATGTGCTTCAGGCCGTTGATCGGGTCGCCACCGATGCCGACGGCGGACGACTGGCCGAGGCCGAGTTCGGTCAGTTGACCGACGGCTTCATAGGTCAGCGTGCCGGAGCGCGAAACCACGCCGATGCGGCCCTTCTTGTGGATGTGGCCGGGCATGATACCGATCTTCACTTCGTCCGGCGTAATCAGGCCGGGGCAGTTCGGGCCGAGCAGCAGGGTCTTCTTGCCGCCCTTGGCTTCCTTTTCCTTCATCTTGTTGCGCACCATCAGCATGTCGCGGACGGGGATGCCTTCGGTGATGCAGATGGCCAGATCGAGGTCGGCCTCGACGGCTTCCCAGATCGCGGCGGCAGCACCGGCGGGCGGCACATAGATGACGGAAACGGTGGCACCGGTTTCAGCGGCGGCTTCCTTGACCGAGGCGTAAATGGGCACGTCGAAAATCTTCTCGCCGGCCTTCTTCGGGTTCACGCCGGCGACAAAGCAGTTCTTGCCGTTGGCGTACTCGATGCACTTCTCGGTATGGAACTGGCCGGTCTTGCCGGTGATCCCCTGGGTGATGATCTTGGTGTCTTTGTTGATCAGAATGGACATTCTCGGGTGCTCCTTATTTGACCGCTTCGACGATCTTGGTGGCGGCTTCCGCCATGGAATCGGCGGAGATGATGGGCAGACCGGAATCCTTCAGGATCTGCTTGCCGAGATCTTCATTGGTACCCTTCATGCGCACGACCAGCGGCACGGAGAGGTGCGTTTCCTTGGCCGCGGCGACGACGCCGGTGGCGATGGTGTCGCAACGCATGATGCCGCCGAAGATGTTGACCAGGATGCCCTTGACCTTGGGGTTCTTGAGCATGATCTTGAAGGCTTCGGTGACTTTCTCGGTGGTCGCGCCGCCGCCGACGTCGAGGAAGTTGGCCGGCTCGGCACCGAACAGCTTGATCGTGTCCATCGTCGCCATCGCCAGCCCGGCGCCATTCACCAGGCAGCCGATGTTGCCGTCGAGCGAGATGTAGGCCAGATCGAACTTGGAGGCTTCGATTTCATCGGCGTCCTCTTCGTCCAGGTCGCGCATGGCGACGATTTCTTCCTGACGGTACAGCGCGTTGGAATCGAAGTTGAACTTGGCGTCGAGCGCCTTGACGGTGCCGTCGCCTTCGTGGATCAGCGGGTTGATCTCGGCCAGCGAGGCGTCGGTTTCCATGTAGCAGGTGTACAGCTTCTTCAGCGTATCGACGCACTGCGGGATCGAGGCTTCGTTCATGCCCATGCCCTTGGCCAGCGTCAGCGCCTGCTCGTCGGTCAGGCCGACCAGCGGATTGACGAAGACCTTGACGATCTTTTCCGGCGTCTTGTGGGCGACTTCCTCGATGTCCATGCCGCCTTCGTAGGAGGCCATCATGGCGACCGATTGCGTGGCGCGGTCGGTCAGCGCGGCAACGTAGTATTCGTGCTTGATGTCGGCGCCTTCCTCGATCAGCAGATGGCGCACTTTCTGGCCTTCCGGGCCGGTCTGGTGGGTAATCAGCTGCATGCCGAGAATCTGGCCGGCGTACTCGCGCACTTTTTCCAGCGAGGTGGCGACCTTGACGCCGCCGCCCTTGCCACGGCCGCCGGCGTGAATCTGCGCCTTGACGACCCAGACCTTGCCGCCCAGGGTTTCGGCTGCCTTGACTGCGTCATCGACGGTCGTGCAGTGAATCCCGCGCGGAACCGTAACGCCGAATTTCTTCAGGATTTGCTTGCCCTGATATTCGTGAATTTTCATGCGCTTTCCTTGCGTTGAGTTGAGTTACAAGCAATGGGCGGCCCGATTCCTCCACCGACTCCGCCCCGTTTTTTCCTTCTTGGAGCCGAAAATCTTACCACAGACGTAACCGAATATTGCGGCTGGAAATTCATAATTACGCGCTCATACCCTGCCAAAATCTGGCGGCCCGGCAAGGCGCGCCACTATAATCCCGCAACCCATCCGCTGCCGCCCGGCGTTCCGCTCAACGGCACGCTTCACGGCACAAATACAACGGACGTGAAGGCAGCACGAACGAATACAGGATCATCCATGAAAGCCGTCATTCTTGCCGGAGGCCTTGGCACCCGCATCAGCGAGGAATCCCACCTCAAACCCAAACCCATGATCGAAATCGGCGGCAAGCCGATCATCTGGCACATCATGAAACTCTACTCCGCCCACGGTATCAACGATTTCATCGTCTGCCTGGGCTACAAGGGCTATGTGGTCAAGGAGTATTTCGCCAACTACTTCCTGCACATGTCGGACGTGACCTTCGACATGCAGAACAACCGGATGGAAGTGCACCAGCAGCACGCCGAACCCTGGCGGGTGACGCTGGTCGATACCGGCGAGGATTCGCAGACAGGAGGCCGCCTGCGCCGCGTGCGCGATTTCCTCGATGCCGATGAACCTTTCTGCTTCACTTATGGCGACGGCCTCGCCGATATCAACATCGGCGCCCAGATCGCCTTTCACCGCCAGCATAAATTGCCCGCCACAGTAAGCGCCGTGCTGCCGCCGGGGCGCTTCGGCACGCTCGATCTGGACGGTGGACGCGTTTCCGGTTTCCAGGAAAAACCGCATGGCGAGGGCGGTTTCATCAACGGCGGTTTTTTTGTGCTGCACAAGGAAGTCATCGATCTCATCGCAGGCGACCACATGCCGTGGGAAGACGTACCGATGCGCACTCTGGCCCGCGAAGGCCGCCTGGCCGCCTGGCAACATCAAGGTTTCTGGCAACCCATGGACACGCTGCGCGACAAGATGCTGCTCGAAAACCTGTGGCAATCAGGAAATGCGCCGTGGAAAATCTGGCCATGAACGACGGCACCCGTGGTCAACTGCCCAACCCGGCCTTCTGGCGCGGCAAGCGCGTTTTGCTCACCGGCCACACCGGCTTCAAGGGAAGCTGGCTGGCGCTGTGGCTGCATCAATTGGGCGCCGAAGTCAGCGGCTACGCCCTGCCGCCGGCCACCGTGCCCGATCTGTACACGCTGGCCGGCGTCGGGCAGACGCTCACCTCACACATTGGCGACTTGCGCGATGCCGCCCCGCTTGGCGCAGCCCTTGCCGCCGCCCGCCCCGACATCGTCCTGCACCTCGCCGCGCAGGCGCTGGTCAGCGAGGGCTACGCTGATCCGGCAGGCACCTACGCGACCAATGTCACCGGCACCCTCAACCTGCTCGAAGCGGCGCGCCGGCAACCGGGCATCGCCGCCATCGTCGTCGTCACCACCGACAAATGCTACGAAAACCGGGAAACCGGCCACGCCTACAGTGAAGCCGACCCGCTCGGCGGTTACGACCCCTACAGCAGCAGCAAGGCTTGCGCCGAAATCCTGACCGCTTCGTGGCGGCGCTCGTTTTTTGACCAGCCGGGTCAGGCGGTCATCGCCACGGCGCGCGCCGGAAACGTCATCGCCGGTGGCGACTGGGCCGACAACCGCCTCGTGCCCGACCTGCTCGCCGCCTTCGCCGGCGGAGAAACCGCCACACTGCGCCATCCCGCCGCCGTGCGCCCCTGGCAGCACGTGCTCGAACCGCTCTGCGGCTATTTACTGCTGGCCGAGAAACTCGTCGCCGATCCCGAACTCGCCGGCCCGTGGAATTTCGGCCCGGAGCCGGAGGATTGCGTCAGCGTCGGCACCGTCGCCGAAAAACTTGCCACGCTGTGGCCGACGCCGGCCCACTGGGAAAGCCAACCCTCCACCCTGCCGCACGAGGCTGGACTGTTGCGCCTCGACGCCAGCCGCGCCAAGCAGAAACTCGGCTGGCAACCACGTTGGCGACTGGATGCGGCACTCACCCATACCGTCGCCTGGCATCTCGCCTGGCTGGACAGAGCCGACATGGGCGCTTTCTGCCGGCAGCAGATTGGCGCTTACACTGCCACCGCTTGATTTTCGTCTGCCATTTCCCCACTTCTCCACTTCCACCTCACTGCACGACACGAATCTCCGCACCCAATGCAGAATACCCAACTCGACACCCTGCGCCAGGAAATCGCCAACCTCGTTTCCCAGTACGCCACCATCGCTCTGCAAGCACCGTCCTTCGTTGCCGGCGAGTCCAGCATCCCGCCCTCCGGCAAGCTCATCGATGGCGCGGAACTGCAATCGATGGTCGACGCCGCGCTGGACGGCTGGTTGACCACCGGGCGCTTCAACGCGCAATTCGAGCAGCGCCTGGCCGCCTTCCTCGGTATCGAACACCTGCTGACGGTCAATTCCGGCTCCTCGGCCAACCTGGTCGCCTTCAACACGCTGACCAGCCCCCGGCTCGGCAAGCGCGCCATCCAGCCGGGCGACGAGGTCATCAGCGTGGCCGCCGGTTTCCCCACCACGGTCAATCCCATCCTGCAATTTGGCGCCGTGCCGGTATTCGTCGATGTCGAACTCCCCACCTGCAACATCGACACCCGCCAGATCGAAGCCGCGATCACCCCGAAAACCAGGGCCATCATGCTGGCGCACACCCTGGGCAATCCCTACGATCTCGCCAGCATCACGGCGCTATGCCGCAAATACGGCCTCTGGCTGATCGAAGACTGCTGCGACGCCCTCGGCTCCACCTATGCCGGCAAGCCCGTCGGCACCTTCGGCGACATCGCCACCCTGTCCTTCTACCCCGCCCACCACATCACCATGGGCGAAGGCGGCGCCGTTTTCACCAACGACCCCGAACTCAAGCTGATCGCCGAGAGCTTCCGCGACTGGGGCCGCGACTGCTACTGCGCCCCGGGGCGCGACAACACCTGCGGCAAGCGCTTCTGCCAACAGCACGGCGAACTGCCCTTCGGTTACGACCACAAATACGTGTACAGCCACCTCGGCTACAACCTCAAGATCACCGACATGCAGGCCGCCTGCGGGCTGGCCCAGCTTGCCAAGCTGCCGGATTTCATCGCCCGGCGCAAAGCCAATTTCGCCTTCCTCAAGGAACGCCTCTCTGCCTTTGAAGATTACCTGCTGCTGCCAGAGGCGACGCCCAACGGCGATCCCGCTTGGTTCGGCTTCCCGATCACCCTGAAAGACGCCGCCAACGCCAGCCGCGTCGACCTCCTGCGCTACCTCGACCAATACAAGATCGGCACCCGCCTGCTGTTTGCCGGCAACATCACCCGCCAGCCCTACATGCGCGGGCGCAACTACCGCATCCACGGGCAACTGGAAAACACCGACAAGATCATGCGCGACACCTTCTGGATCGGCGTGCAGCCGGCGTTGAGCGAAAAAGCCTTGAGTTTCGTCGTCGACAAGTTGTCGGCCTTCTTCGATTTCTGAAAGCGGCGCAGTATCTCAAGTTTTCCTGTACAAGCCGTAATAATCGGGAGTTTTCGGATAATCGGTTTCACTCCCCACAACTGAACATGGACTCCCAATGACTCGCCCTCTATTCATCTTCGAAATGGCCAATAACCACATGGGGGATATTACGCACGGCGTTGCGCTCATTCGCGCCATGCGCGCGGCCTGTGACAGTTTCGACGAATTCGATTTCGCCTTCAAACTGCAGTACCGCGACCTCGACAGCTTCATCCATCCCAGTTTCAAGGGGCGGGACGACGTCAAATACGTCAAGCGTTTCGAGGAAACCCGGCTGTCCGCCGCGCAGTTCCAGACGCTCATCGACGCCATGCGCGAATGCGGTTTCAAAACGATGTGCACGCCTTTCGACGAAAAATCGGTCGACCTGATCGAAACCCAGAACATCGAAATCATCAAGATCGCCAGTTGCTCGTTGACCGACTGGCCGCTGCTCGAACGCATCGCCGCCAGCGATAAACCCATCGTCGCCTCGACCGCTGGCGCGACACCGGAAGAGGTCGACAACGTCGCCAGCTTCTTCCTGCACCGCAACAAGCAGCTCACCCTGATGCACTGCGTCGCCGAGTACCCGACTCCGGACGCGCACTTGCACATCGCCCGCATCGACGCGCTACGTCGCCGCTACCCCGGCGTGCGCATCGGTTTTTCGACGCACGAAGCGCCGCAGCGCACCGAGCCGGTGATGCTGGCGCTGGCCAAGGGGGCCACGGCCTTCGAGAAACACGTCGGCCTGCCGACGCAGGAATACGCGCTCAACGCCTACTCGGCCAACCCGGAACAGGTGCGCGCCTGGCTCGAAGCCGCCCGTCTGGCGCAGACCCTGTGCGGCAGCGAAGCCTGGCCCGCCGCCACGCCGGATGAGGCAGCCAGCCTGGAAAGCCTGCGCCGCGCCGTTTTCCTGAACCGCGATGTGGCCGCCGGAGAAACCCTCACGGATGCCGACGTGACCTTCGCCTTTCCGCCCGTCCCTGGCCAGATCAGCGCCAATCAGTGGTCGAAATACAACCGCTTCACCGCCAGCCAGCCGCTCAAAGCCGGTGCGCCGCTGCTCGCGGAGCAGGTCGACATGACCAATCAGCGCGCCCAGGTGCTCGCCGCCGTTACCGCCGTGCGCGGACTGCTCGAAGCAGGCAGTATCGTCGTTCCCGGCCAGTCCGAACTGGAAATTTCGCACCATTACGGCATGGAACGCTTCGCCGAATACGGCCTCATCATGATGACCGTGATCAACCGCGAATACTGCAAGAAACTGATCGCCATGCTGCCCGGCCAGACCCACCCCGAGCAGTACCACGAAAAGAAAGAGGAAACCTTCGTCATCCTGCATGGCCGCATGACCATCTGGCTCGACAGCACGGCCATCGAAGCCGGGCGCGGCGACGTCATTACCGTGCACCGGGGCGTGCGCCACAAATTCCACAGCGCCGAGGGCGTCGTTTTCGAGGAAATCTCCTCGACTCACTACGCCGACGATTCTTTCTACACTGACCCGGCCATCAACGCCAACCCGCAGCGCAAAACGTTGCTTACGCACTGGATGCAGTAAATATGCGCGCTGCCGATTACCTGCTGCAACGGCTGGCCGAGGCCGGTGCCGAACACGTTTTCCTGCTGCCCGGCGGCGGTGCCATGTACCTCAACGACGCGCTCGCCTGCGAGCCGCGCCTGAGGCCCGTTCCCTGCCACCACGAACAAGCCTGCGGCATCGCCGCCGAAGCCTGGGGCCGGGTGCGCGAAACCTTCGGCGTGTGCATGGTCACCACCGGCCCAGGCGCCACGAACGTCATCACCCCGGTGGCCGGTGCCTGGATCGAATCCATCCCGTTGCTGGTCATTTCCGGCCAGGTCAAACGCCCCGACCTGCTCGCTGGCCGCCCGCTACGCCAGGGTGGCGTGCAGGAAGTCGACATCGTTCCAATGGTGCGCTCGATCACCAAGTACGCCGTCACCATCGACGACCCGCAACAGATCCGCTACCACCTCGAACGCGCGCTCCACGAAATGCACCAGGGGCGGCACGGCCCGGTTTGGCTCGACGTGCCGCTCGACGTGCAGGGTGCGCCGATCGACCCGGATACGCTGCCCGGCTTCACCCCGCCCGAGACAAGCGCCGCCAGTCTCGACGCCGACGCAGCCCGCTTGCTGGAACTGATCGCCCAGGCCGAGCGCCCGCTGCTGCTAGCTGGCCACGGCGTGCGTCTGGCCGGCGCGGCCAAGCCTTTCCGGGCGCTGGCCGAACATCTGCAAATCCCGGTGGCGACCACCTGGAACGCGCTCGACCTGCTGCCCTGGGAGCATCCGCTCAATGCCGGTCGCCCCGGCGTCGTCGCGCTACGCGGCGGCAATTTTGCGGTACAGAACTGCGACCTGCTGATTGCCATCGGCTGCCGGCTCGACAACATCGTCACCGCCTACAACCCGCGCGGCTTCGCCCGCGCCGCGAAAAAAGCAGTGATTGACGTCGATGCCAACGAAATCGGCAAGCTCGACATGGACATCGATCTCCCCATCACCGCCGATGCCGACCAGTTCATTGCCGCCCTCGCCGCCCAGGCTGCCGTACAGGAAATACCCGCCGCACGCCCCGATCCGGCCCCCTGGATTGCCCGCTGCCGCAGCTGGAAGGAACGCTATCCGGTCAACGACGGCCAGCCCTTCCCGGCCAGCAGCCCGATCAGCCATTACCATTTCGTCAGCGCGCTTGCCGACGCCGCGCCGCCCGACACCATCATCGGCACTGGCAGTTCCGGCCTGGCCGTCGAAGTTTTCTACACCATCTTCCGCAACAAACCCGGCCAGCGCGTTTTCCTGACCTCCGGCCTCGGCTCCATGGGCTACGGCCTGCCCGCCGCCATCGGCGCCTGCCTCGCCAACGGCGGCCAACCCAGGGCCGCCCGCCCAAACGGAAGTTCAAAATC
>OGQD01000312.1_pt1 | contig 38978 bp, 38 predicted proteins | sample 1553091 | NCBI WGS metagenome assembly OGQD01 (sample SAMEA2580290, study PRJEB22360) | human gut metagenome | biome: human gut; feature: human-associated habitat; material: faeces | place: Denmark | collected 2008/2010
CACGATAAATATTTTATATTATTTATAAGCCTTATAAAGAAGAGAAGTCAATATGTATTTTGATTTCTCTTTTTTCATTACCAAGAAAGGGGCAAATTGATGGAAAAAGAGTATGTTGAGAAATTAATCGAGACAGAACAAAGAAGTAAATCAAATACAAAAAGAATTGATGAAATGGAACAGGAAGTAAAGGACAATAGGGATTTAATCGTTTCAGTCAAAGAAATTGCGACAGAAGTAAAATATTTAAGAGAAAATCAAGCCGATATGAATAATAGACTAAAGAAAATTGAAGAAAAACCTTTTAAAGATTATGAAGAAACAAAAAAAGAGATGATGAAAAAAGTTATAAGTTTCATACTTGGAATAATTTTAATGTTCATTGCTTTTAAGTTAGGACTTGATAAATATGTATAAAGAAAGGAGGAATTTTGAATGACAGTGCAATTTTTAGTATATGTGGTAACAACATTGTTTACATACATTATGGGAAAAGTGTCTAAACATTTTGAATGGAATTATACTTTACCAATTCCACTACAAAACATTATTATAATTGTAATTGCAGCAGGAATTGGATGTTTAATACATATTGAAAATTTAGATGCTAATAGTATTATTACAGCAGTAATAACCGCTGTTGGCGGTGTTGGTACAGCAGTAGTTGCCTATGATGCCAAAAATCAATAATAAATACTGTAAAAAAATTACGGTATTTAGCTAATACAGGAAGAAAATTTAAAATTCTTCCTGTAATTTTTTATAAGGAGGTTTTAATTATGGAAGAAAACGAAAATGTAGATCCAGATGTATTAGGATTTGAAAATGAAGTGGAAGGAGTTGAAGAATAATGGAGATAAAAGAAAATATAACTACTAGAAATTATACAAAAGGAAATAATAGAAGTATTAAATTTATAGTTATTCATTATGTTGGTGCCGTTTCAAGTGCAAAAAATAATTCTGATTATTTTAAGTCAGCGTATAGAGGAGCATCAGCTCATTATTTTGTTGATGATAATGATATTTATAGAGTTGTTAGAGATGGAGATACTGCGTGGCATTGTGGAACTAATGGTGCATATTATAATGGATGTAGAAATTCAAATTCAATTGGAATTGAAATGTGCTGTTTCAATAATAATGGAACATTAGACATTTCAGAAAATATTATTAATAGAACTATTGAATTAACAAAAGAGTTAATGGCAAAATATAATATTCCTGCTGAAAATGTAGTTAGACATTATGATGTAACTCATAAATGTTGTCCTGCTCCTTTTGTTAACAATCCAAATAGATGGAATGATTTTAAAAGTAAATTAGGAGTAATTGGAGATACAAGAACACCGGTTCAAGAAACAAAATCAATCGTTGATTTGGCAAATGAGGTAATTGCAGGAAAATATGGTGTAGGAGATGCGAGAAGAAAAGCATTGGGTTCTTTATACGATGAAGTTCAAGCAAAAGTAAATGAATTACTAGGAGCAAAACCGAAAGCAGAAAATAAACCTTCATTAAAGTCAGTTGATGAAATCGCAAGAGAGGTTATAAATGGTGCTTGGGGTAATGGACAACATAGATTTACAAGATTATCAAATGCAGGTTATGATGCCAATGCAGTTCAAAATCGTGTAAATGAATTATTAGGAGCAAAATCAGTATCTAATAAAAAGTCAAATGAAACAATTGCTGATGAGGTTATCGCAGGTAAATGGGGCAATGGTTCTGATAGAAAAAATAAACTAACTGCTGCTGGATATGATTACAACGCAATTCAGGCAATAGTTAACAGAAAACTTAAATAATTAAGAGATATAACTTGATGAATTTAAAATGAAAACCGCTTAAAATTCAACCTCGTGGCTTGAATTTCGGCGGCTTTTCAGTATTTTTTTATTATTGTATATTTTTAAGTTTTTGTTGTATATTATATAGTATGTCAAATGCTTCTTTGCAAGTTATATTATTCAAATCAATATTTTCTATTAATTTTATAATATCATTAGAAGTTTTTTGACTAGAAGATGTAGGAGGGTTAATTATTTCAAATATAATATTTTTATCGTTAAGTAATTGTGAATATTTTTCTAATTTGGAGATTGGAAATCCACATTTAACGATGTCAGGACCTAAATCCGTTAATTTTAGTCCTATTTCATTTGAAACTTTTCTTGCATCTTCATTTAATATATTATAAAAAATACCAATTTTAAAAACATAAATTTTATCTGGATCTATTTTTTTCAATTCATTATATTTATTTAATAATTTACTCATTTGCTTTTACGACCTTTCTTTTTTACAAGTATATCGCTAATTTCACAATCAAATATATCGCACATTTTTTCTAATGTTTCAAATTTTATACTTGCTGTTTCATTATTCATTAATCTAGTAAGTGATTGATAACCTCCTTCCATATTTTTTACGAACCAATATTTTGATTTCTTTTGTTTTTTTAATAATTCTTTAATTTGTAGTTGTATCATCTTAACCACCTCCCTCCAACATAACTATTTTAAAAGAAAGTAGTTAATATTTTAACTATCTCTGAATTGACTGAATTGCAATATAGTTAATTTACAATATAGGTATAAAATGATATAATGCTGTTGAAATGAGGTGCACTTTATAGATGAATGAAGTATTAAAAGAAATTAAAAGATTATTACAAAATAATCAAGTTGAAGATGCAATAAAACTTATTGATAATAATTTAAAGAAAAAACAAAAAGCAGGAACTTATATTGATAATTTAGTAAATAATTTAAAATAAATGTCGAAATTTGTCGAATTTTGTAATGTAGAAATATCAAGGGATATGGCGAACAATATCTATCTTCTAGTGTAGTTAATTCTGTTTACATAATATGGTATAATTTTAGTAAGAGATATCTCAAATATTATAAAGGGGGCAAATAAAAATAATGAATATATTAGATACAATAATGGCTCACATTTTTGCGAGATACACTAAAAAGATATATCGAAAAGGTTATGTTGATGGTTTTAATTGGAAGGTATAATTGTTTCTAATTTGTTTCTAATGGGGTAATTTTAGATAGTTTTAGATACTAGGAATAAATCTCTTGTAATGCAAGAAATATCAATGAATTACCCTATTTTACTGCATTACGAGATATGACATAAAAATATTAAAAATACACACATACAACAGATAAATTTACCAGAAGGACTTGAGAACATTGGACGTTTTGCTTTCAATGGGACAAGCTTAGAGAAAGTTGTGTTACCAAAAAGTTTAAGTAAAATTGAAGGTCTTGGAGGCTGCAAAAATTTAAAATACATTGAAATACCCGACAATATAACAGAAATTGGTGATGATGCGTTTTCAGGATGTGAAAAATTGAACATTGAAATACCTGACAATATAACAAAAATTGGTTCTGGTGCCTTTAGTGGCTGTAGAACACTAGAAAGTATAACAATTCCGGAAGGCGTTAGGGAAATTAGTGATTCAAGTTTTGCATATTGTTCAAATTTGCAACAGATAAATTTACCAGAGGGACTTGAAAAAATTGGCTCTAGTGCATTTATTGAATGTGGAACACTAGAAAGTATAACAATTCCGGCAGGTGTTAAGGAAATTAGTGCTGTTTGTTTTAGAAATTGCGAAAACTTGCAACAGATAAATTTTCCAGATGGGCTTGAAAAAATTGGAGATCAGGCTTTTTGCTCGTGTGATGCACTAAAAAGTATAACGATTCCAGAAGGTGTTAAGGAAATTAGTGCTGGTTGTTTTAGAAGTTGCGGAAACTTGCAACAGATAAATTTACCGGAAGGACTTGAAAAAATTGGAGAAGAGGCTTTTTACGCGTGTGATGCACTAAAAAGTATAACAATTCCAAAAAATGTTAAGAAAATTGGAGAAGAATGCTTTGCCTTCAGTTCGAATTTGCAACAGATAAATTTACCAGAAGGACTTGAGTCAATTGGAGTGTATGCATTTAGTTGTACAAGAAGTTTATCTGAAATTATAATACCAGCAAGTGTAAAAATAATAGGATATTGGGCTTTCAATGGCTGGACATCAAGCCAAACAATAAAGTGTAAGGCAACTAAAGTAGGAGAAAATTGGGATCAATATTGGAATTACAATTATCCTTATGGCAATAATAAAACAAAGATTAGTGCAAATATAATATGGGGCTATCAGGATAACAACACATAAAAGGTAATTTAGAAAGTTATAAATATTTAATTATTAAATGTTTTACAAAGAATTGAAAAAATGAAGATAATAAATAAGCCTCAAGTATTTCCTATTTATAGGATTTACTTGAGATTTATTGTGTTAAGAATTAAAAATAAGAAGATTACTAATGAGGTATGAGTAAGTTATATATTTTTATGAAACTGAGTTTTACTAATTTGACCCTTAAAAGGATTTTTACTCAAAATTTTAAGTTTTTTTTCAAAACCCTATACAAAAATTTAAAATTAATGATATAATTTAAAAAGCTTATTTTAGGAGGAAGCAATATATTTATGGGAAAAATAGTTTTATTAGATGATGCAACAATAAACAAAATTGCGGCAGGCGAGGTTATTGAAAGACCGGCATCTGTTGTAAAAGAAATAATGGAGAATTCCATTGATGCAGGTGCAAATAAGATTACTGTTGAAATTAGAAATGGCGGAATTTCTTATATCAGAGTTACTGATAATGGAAAAGGTATAATGCAAGATGATATGGAGATTGCCTTTGAAAGACATGCAACTAGTAAGTTAAGAAACGCTGATGAACTTGGAAAAATAACTTCTATGGGGTTCAGAGGCGAGGCTTTGGCAAGTATTGCTGCTATTGCAAAGGTTGATTTAGTATCTAAAACTGCTGATGCAACCAATGGATATGAGGTTGTAATAGAAGGTGGAAAGATTTTAAGTAAGTCTGAAACGGGATGTTCAAATGGTACAAGCATTACTATAGAAAATTTATTTTATAACACACCTGTTAGATATAAGTTTTTAAAGAAAGATTTTACTGAATCTGGTTATATAGAAGATGCTGTTACAAGAATTGCCTTAGTACATCCAGAGATTTCAATAAGACTTATAAATACTGGCAAGACTATTATACAGACTTCTGGAAATGGTGAAATTAAAGATGTAATTTACGGAATTTATGGAAAAGAAGTTGCCGAAAATTTAATAAATGTTGACTATAAATATGATGATATAGAGGTTCAAGGTGTAATTGGTAAGCCTCAAATTTCAAGAACAAATAGAAGTAACCAGTTATTCTTTGTAAATAAAAGATTTGTGAAGGACAAGACTCTTTCAAGTGCTACAGAGCAAGCTTTCAAAGGTTATACGCCAATTGGAAAACATGGATTTTTGGTACTTAATATTGCTATGGACCCACAAAAGGTTGATGTAAATGTTCACCCAGCAAAATTGGAAGTAAGATTTCAGGAAGAAAGTAAGATTTTTAAAGCAATTTATCATGCAATAAGAGATTCTATTGTTAATGATGAAATTGCAAACAGCGCAAAGAATGCAGTTGAAAATAATGAAGAAATTAGCTTGTTTAATAATACTACAAGCCATGCTGGAAGTAGTTCGGTAAGTAAAAATATAAATGAATTTGCAAAAACTTCAGCAAATAGCTTCGAGAAAAATTTTTCAAATAGCTATGAAAATAAATCTTCAAACGAAATTAGCGAGAATTTAACTAATAGTTTTGAAAAAAATCCTACAAATGATTTCGGTACAACAAAGAAAGTTGAAGCTGTAAATCCAGAAGAGGCAAAAACTGAAGAAACTTTTGAAGATGTAATGAAAAAATTAAGAAAAATGCAGAATATTATAATTACTGCAGGAGTTGGCAAACCTCTTGAGGATAACGAGAATAAAAATGAAAAAAATGCTGAATCAACAGATACTAAGGCAAAGGCTATTGTTGATAGGATAATGCAAGAAAATGGAGCATTTAAGAACAATGATGAAATGAGTTCAATTCAAAATAATGCATCAAATGAAACAACATGTACCAATGGAATTGAGAATGTAAATGTAAATACAGATCGAAATGAAAATGTAGATGCAAATATAAATCAAAACTCAAATAAAGACTTGAATGAGGAAAAAAATGCAGATGAAAAAGTAGACACAAATTTTGAAAACAAAGTAGAAAGCTTGAATGAAAGTTCTGAAAAGTTTGAAACAATGCAACAAGGTGAACAAGCTGTTGCAGAACCTGAAACAGAACAATCTGTTACAAATTTGAATAATTTTGCTGAAACCAAAACTACAGCACAAGAGGACCAAAATTCTGCTGAGGTTGAAAACAACGAACTCGAAAGCGATACAACTGAAAGTGGAAAAACAGAAGAGCATGACCAAAGATTCTTAAAAATGTATGAGAAAAATTTTGGCGTAGCAATAAAGAAAAAAGAAGAACCTGAAAACGATGAACTAAATGTTTCAAGTGAATTCAAACCTGTATTAGGTGAAGAAAATGTTTCTATGTTTGAAGGACAATCTAAATTTGCAACAAAGCCTGTCTATAAATTTATAGGATTGGCTTTCGAGAAAAATATATTATTAGAAATGAAAGATAACCTATATATAATAGATCAAACTGTTGCTCAAGAAAGAATTATGTTCGAGCAAATAAGAGAAAACTATTACTCGAACAATGCAAAGAATTCTCAATTAATGCTACTTCCAGATGTAATTAATTTATCTCGTAAACAAATGAGTATCTATCAAGATAACAGAGAAATGTTCAAAAAGGCTGGATTCACAATCGATGAATTCGGAGAGAATACAGTAAAATTAAGTGGAGTTCCAGAAGTTTTAATAGACTTAGAAACAAAGGATGTATTTATTGAAGTTCTTGAAGAGATAAACACAGTTTCTAGAATTTTTACCAAGGAAGTTGAAGAAAAGTTTATTGCTTCTGTTGCAAGCAAGGCTTCTGAAAAGGTTGAAATAATAACAGACAGAGAAAGAATAATAGATTTATTAGACAAATTATTAGTTCTTCCAGAACCATTCAAAAATGTAAATGGAAGAAATGTTGCAATAAAAATGTCAAAGACAGATATAGAAAAGAAATTTTCAAGAAGAAAATAAAGGAAATAAAGTCTAAAAGCACGAAAATTTTAATACAACAATACAATAGAAAATGCAATATAATAATACAACGAGAACACTACATTGGAATAAATTAACTAAAAAATATCTGAAGAATAAAAAGAACAACAAATAATAAATAATAAAAAGGATGGAAAAGAATATGGATAATGTTTTTATAATGGGATTTATAATAGTTGCAAATTTAATTGCAATACTACTTACATACTATTCTTTTAATAAATCGATAGAAAAAACGAAAAGAATTTTATATACAATGATTTCTGTTGGAGTAATGTACATATTAATTTTAATTGTTTATTCGTTTAGCTCAATTGGAATTGCAAAGAAAGCTTCATCTGCTGCAAAAGATATGATTACATATACTTTTGTACCAGTAAATACAATTTTAGTTTTGCCATTCATGATTAGATCTTTTAACAAGAGAAAGGAAAATGAAATAACAACTAGCCAACTTAATATGAGAGCTACAATAGTACTAATAATTACTATTGTAATTCTTGTAAGTGAATTCTTCTATTTCAGAAAAATTCAACAAGGAATAATCGATATATATAACCAAAAACAAAACATGGAAAGTCAAAATAGTAGCCAAGCTAGTCAAAATTTGCAAAATACTGAGAATCAAAACACAAGTAATACTTATCAAAATATAGAAGAAAACATGGTAAATGTAACTATTGATAGCTCTACAAATTCAGCATTAAATAATGTTAGAGTAACAAATAATGCAGTAAATTAATAAGTGACAATAAATTATCTTACAAGGAAGGAAATTGCAAATGCATAAGCAAAAAGTAATTGTTATATGTGGACCAACTGCCAGCGGAAAAACGGCGTTGTCTATTGAACTTGCAAAAAAAATAAATGGTGAAATTGTATCAGCTGATTCTATGCAAATATACAAAGAATTAAGCATTGGAACAGCTAAGCCAGACGCAGAAGAAATGGATGGGATAAAACATTATCTCATCGATTCTGTTGAGCCAACTAGAAGATATAGTGTGTCTGATTATAAGCTTGAAGCGACTGATGCAATAAAGCAAATAATATCTGATAATAAAATGCCTATAATAGTTGGTGGAACTGGATTGTATGTTAATTCTTTAATATATGGAATTGATTATCCAGAAATTGAAACTGACTTAGAATATAGAAAATTATTAGAGGAAAGAGCCGAAAAAGAGGGGCTAGCTAACTTATATGAAGAAGCCAAAAACATTGATGAAGAAGCAATGAAAAATATAAGCATTAATGACCAAAAGAGAATTCTAAGGGTTCTTGAAATTTATAAGGAAACTGGGAAAACAAAGACCGAAATTGAGAAAGAGTCTAGAAAAAATGGAGCCCAATACGATTACAAAGTATTTGCAATAGATATGCCAAGAGATATTCTTTACGACAGAATAAACAGAAGAGTAGATATAATGGTTAAAAAGGGATTGTTCGAAGAAGTACAGAATATCTATGAAAAGTATGGAGAAAGTCTTGCAACATCCTTCCAAGCTATTGGATATAAAGAAATTATTGCGTTTTTAAATGGAGAATATTCAAAAGAAGAAGCAATAGAGAAAATAAAAATGGAAACTAGAAGATATGCAAAAAGACAACTAACATGGTTTAGAAAAATTGAAAATATAGTATGGATAGATGGTTTAGATGATATACAAAATAATGTGAAAAAAATAATACTTGAGTCGAATTTAGATTCCGACAGAAAGGATTAAGATGGAGAATAAAGGTACACTTGATAAAAGAAAAGTTATAATTGTATCTGTTGTAATACTGTTCATTCTTGTTATTGCTATATACACCATTATACATCTTGTGCAAAATCAATCAAATGTAGCTGTTGTAACAAATGGAGTACTTTCGCAAGAAGAAAATGTTAATGGATATATTGTAAGAGATGAAACAGTTGTTAAAGGAAAAAATTATAAAAACGGAATGGTTAAGATAAAGAGTGAAGGCGAAAGAGTTGCCAAGGGAGACTCTATATTCAGATACTATTCTTCTGGCGAGGAAGACATAAAAGACAAAATAAAGAAACTAGATGTTGAAATACAACAGATTATGCAAAATCAGGATGGAGTTTTTAATTCGGATATTAAACTTTTGGAGAGCCAAATAGAGAAGGAATTAGACAATGTTTACGGAGCAAATAGTATTCAAAAAATACAAGATGCAAAGAAAAACATTAGTAGTTACATATCTAGAAAGGCAAAGATTTCAGGAGAATATAGCCCTTCAGGTTCATATTTGAAACAGCTTTTGGCACAAAAGAGCGAGTACGAGCAGAAATTAAATGAAAATTCTGAGTATATAGATGCAACCATCAGTGGAGTTGTTTCTTACAGAGTAGATGGACTTGAAGAAATTCTTAAACCTTATGATTTTTCTAATTTGAATAAGGATTTCCTAGAAAAATTGAACATAAAAACAGGACAAACTGTTGCAAGTAGTGAAGAGATGGGAAAAATTATAAATAATTATGAATGTTATATAATTTTTAACTCGGATACTAATGAAGCTAAATCTGCAAAAGTTGGCGATTCAATAAAAATAAGATTTCAAAATTCTGATACGACTAAAGCAAGTATTGAAAATATAATTGAAGAGAGCGATGGAAGCAGAACAATTACAATAGAGGTAACCAGTGATGTTGAAAAATTAATATCATATAGAAAAATATCTGTTGATATTATTTGGTGGAGTGCCGAGGGATATAGAATTCCAAACTCAGCAATAAAGGAGAAAGATGGACTTTCTTATGTTGTAAGAAATAGAAATGGTTATTACAACAAAATGCTAGTGAAAATTTTAAAACAAAATGATGAATATTGTATAGTAAGAGCATATAAAACAGAAGAATTAACTGACCTAGGATATAAAACTAGTGAAATTTATAATATGAAAAATATTGCTCTATATGATGAAATTGTATTAAATCCAACAGATGAACAGCTGGAACAGTAATAAAATAAAGGAAAATCTAATATTAATAAGAATTTTATAGAATATAAAAATCAACCGAAAATATTACAAAAATATTACAATCAGATTAAATTAATATTACAATATTAAAAAACTATTGACAATGACTTAAAAAAGATAGATACTATAGCTAGAATTTTACAAATGACGATAAAAATTAGGAGGTTTATGATGTCAGGAGCAATAATGAATAAAATATGGGGAGCATTCGGAATGGATGCAAATGAAGAGGAAGAAGAATACGAAGACGAAAATCAAGAAGTAGAAGTTGAAGAAGAAGATAATAAAAAGAATAAATTATGGGATAGAAAGAGCTCAAAGGTTGTTACTTTGCCTCAACAACAACAAATTAGAATGGTAATTTCACAACCAACAACTTTTGATCAAGCAGAAGATATATGTGATTTGTTAAAGGACAAACAATCTGTAATAGTAAACTTGGAATATGTAAACAAAGATATTGCAAGAAGAATTATTGATGTTGTAAGTGGAGCTGTTCATGCATTAGATGGACATATCCAAAAAGTTTCAAACTCTATATTTTTAATTGCCCCTTATAACTATGAAATTACAAACGAAATGGCAAGAGAAGAAATAAAAAACAAATTGTCAGTATCTTGGCTTAAAAATACAGGAAACAACTAATAGTTTTTTAGAACATAAGAATAATTGCGTAAAATAGAACTGCAAATACTGAAAGACTAAGAGAATAAAAAAGCTGGGAGGAGAAAAAATGATTACACCATTAGAAATTGAAAATAAGAAATTCTCAAAACAAATGATGAATGGCTATAGCGTAGAAGAGGTTGATGATTTTCTTGATGAATTAACAGCAAGCTATGAAAAACTTTATAAAACAAGCAATGAAAATGGAGATAAAATTGCTGAATTAGAGGGAAAATTAGAACACTATAAACAAATAGAAGGAACATTAAACAATACTCTAATAATGGCACAATCTACAGCTGAAGATATAAAAAATGTTGCAAAACAACAAGCAGATCAGATTATAAAAGACGCTGAATCTGATGCTAAACAATCACTAACAAATTTAGAACAACAAATTCTTATAAAACAAAAAAGCTTAGAAGATTTACAAAAACAATTTGATGTTTATAAAGCAAAAATGGAATCACTTCTAATTTCTCAATTAGAGCTAATAAAAGAAGTAAATAAAGATAATGATTAATGAACAACGCGAGATAAAAGATTTGGCTAGAGATTGCCAAATCTTTTTGAGGTTTTATATAATAAAGAATAATACTGAATTTTTAATTATATAAATATGTGCAGAAAATATGTAAATAAATTTTTGTTCATGAACAAATTTACTGAAAATTTTTAAAATTGTTCTTAAAAATACTAATATATGAAATATTGAAAAATATTACAATGATACTAAAATGTTACAGCTCTATTAAATGTATATTACATTTGAGTTATAAATATTGACATCTAGAAAAAAACATATAAAATATATATAATTAATAAAGTTGTGTTAGTGTCTATAATATTCTTAATACGTAAAAGAAAGAGAAACATTTATGAGAGTAATAAGCGGAAGTGCAAGAGGAACAATACTTCATTCAATAGAAAGAATAAGTACAAGACCAACTCTTGACAGAGTAAAAGAATCACTTTTTAATATAATTCAAAATGATATTGAAGACACAACTGTTTTAGACTTATTTTCTGGTAGTGGTGCCATTGCTATAGAGTTTTTAAGCAGAGGAGCAAAGCTTGCTGTCCTATGCGAGAATGCATCTGATGCAACGGAGATGATACACAAAAACTTACAGAAAACAAGGCTTGAAAATAAAGCAATTGTATTTAATAAGGATTATATGGATTGCCTAAAAACAATAAAACAAAAAAATATGAAATTTGATATAATATTTTTGGATCCACCTTATAAAGAGGATTTATCTATAAAAGCAATAAAGGTTATAGATGAAATGCAACTGCTTAATGAAGATGGAATAATTATAATTGAAACAGATGAACCTGAAAGAGATATAAACGAACTTTACGATGAAAATTTAAAATATAAAATGTATGACTTAAGAAAATATGGAAGAGCATCTTTAATATTTCTTAAATAAGGTGAACTTTGAAGCATAAAACATTAAAAGCTTTAACAAGAAAGCTTTACCTTTAGAAAGGAAAATCAAATGGAAATATTCAATTTATTAGAAACAATTGAAGATATGTTAGAAAATAGCAAAACATTGCCTTTTACAAACAAGGCTGTATTAGACAAGGAAGAATTATTAGACATAATAAAAGAAATAAGACTTAAATTACCAGAGGAATTGAAACAGGCTAAGGTAATAAAAGAAGAACATGATAGAATTATAGAAAAGGCAAATGAAGAAGCACAAGATATTGTAAAAGAAGCAGAAAACAGAATAATTTCTATGATTGATGAACATGAAATAACCAAGAAAGCTTACGAGCAAAAGAACAAGATTATAGAAAATGCAAATGACATGGCTCGTGAAATTTCAAATGGTACAAAAGCTTATGCAGACAACATTCTAGCAGGAGTTCAAGTAACACTAGAAGATGCTTTAAAGGTAATACAAAACAATAGGAAAGAAGTAAAATAAATTCTCAAAATAGGCTATTATATTTTAGTGCGAAAATAAAATATATAGTCTATTTTTTTTCTAAATTCTATGTACTTTTTTTTTATTTTGATATAGAATTAATGTGAAAAATAATGATGATAATTTAATATAAAACTAATGGAGAAAGGAGAGTATGAAATATTTAAAATTATAAATATTTTGTACACAATGTTATGGCAAAAAGAGGAAGAAAGAAAAAGAAACAACAAAACAAACATGTAAGTCAGAGTATAATTGTTGCAATAATGATTGCTGCAAGTATACTACTTGCTGTTTTAATATATTCAAAATCAGGATTTATAGGTGAGAACCTAAGTCCGTTCTTGGGTGGAATAATGGGATATGTAAAATACATATTGCCAATAGGAGTGTTTATACTTGCAATCTATATTGCTTATCAAGGAGAAACATCATGGTCTAGAAAAATTATAGAATTTTCACTTATGCTAGTATGTATCTCTGTAATAATGAACATATTTGAAATAAGCCAAGGGAAGGTAGTTGTAGAAGGAAGATCTTTTCAAAATGTACTAGATCAATTTTTTGATTTAGGAACAGAAGGAGTTGGAGGAGGCTCTATAGGAGCAGTTTTCACACTTCCACTTAGAGAATTATTTGGTGAAATTGGAACCGTAATATTCTGCTTCGGAGCAATTATTGCATTAGTAATTGCTATGTTTGGAATAGATTTAGTAAACAAGATTTCAGAGATGATAGATGATGCTGCCGAAAAGAAGAATGAAAAGGAACAATATAAGAATACAAAAGCCGAAGAACCTGAAGAAGAAAAAATAATAGGAATAGAAAATAGAAAAGAAACAAAACAAGAAAGAAGAAGAAGAGAAAAGCTTGAAAAAGAAAAAGAGGCTCTTGATGTTGAACAATTACAAATAAAACTAAATGGCGAAGAACCATCTAAATCAAAATTATTTAACTTCGACAAAGCTTCTAAACTTAAAACAACAGAAGGCAGAAAAAATAACGAAAAAACACCTTCAGGACAAGCTCCAGATTTCATAGAAGATCCTTTATTCAAGAAACAAGAAGAAACAAAGGAAGAGAAGACAAAAGAAGTACTTCAACTTGAACATACTCTTACAGTGGAAGACGAAAACTATGAATTCCCACCATTAACTCTATTAAGCCAAGGCGCTAGCAAGGGAGTTAAAGGAGGAAAGAGAGCACTTGCAGATACAGCATCAAAACTACAAAAAACGCTTTATAGCTTTGGAGTATCAGCAAAGGTTGAAAATGTGTCTGTAGGCCCAGCAATAACAAGATATGAATTAAAACCTGCAGAGGGAGTTCGTGTAAGTAAAATAGCAAATTTAGCAGATGATATAGCACTAAATTTAGCAGCTAAAACTATAAGAATAGAGGCTCCAATTCCAGGAAAACAGGCTGTTGGAATTGAGGTGCCAAATGAAGAAAGTGAAATAGTACATATAAGAGATATTTTAGACACCGATACTTTCAAAGATAGCAAATCAAAACTTGCTTTTGCACTGGGTAAAGATGTATCTGGAACGGAAATCGTAACAGACATTGCAAAGATGCCACACGTTATGATTGCAGGTGCAACAGGTTCAGGAAAGAGTGTTTGTATAAACACATTAATTGCAAGTATAATATACAAGGCTAAACCAAGTGAAGTAAAACTTGTAATGGTAGATCCAAAAATAGTTGAATTATCAGTTTATAATGGAATTCCACATTTATTAATTCCAGTTGTAACGGACCCTAAAAAGGCTGCAGGAGCTTTAGCATGGGCAGTTCAAGAAATGGAAAACAGATATACAATGTTTGCATCAAAAGGCGTTAGAGATTTAAAAGGATACAATGAAGCAGTAGAAAACGAAGATGGAATTGGAAAACTTCCACATATAGTAATCATCATAGACGAGCTTGCAGATTTAATGATGGTTGCAAAGGGAGATGTAGAAGATGCAATTTGTAGATTAGCACAAAAAGCAAGAGCTGCTGGAATGCATTTAGTAATAGCAACACAACGTCCATCTGTAGACGTAATCACAGGATTAATAAAAGCAAACATTCCATCAAGAATCGCGTTTGCAGTTTCTTCACAAGTAGACTCTAGAACAATACTAGATCAAGTTGGTGCCGAAAAACTATTAGGAAAAGGAGATATGCTATTCTTCCCAACAGGAGCACCAAAACCAGTAAGAATTCAGGGAGCATTTATTTCAGACAAAGAGGTAGAAAAAATAGTAGACTTTGTTAAATCAAATGGTGGAGAAACAGTGTACAGAGACGACATCACAGAATACATTGAAAAGGCAAATACAACTGATAAAGAGATAGATGAGGGAGCATTAAACGACGACGATGAAACAGATCCATTGTTAAATGATGCGATAGAAACTGTAATAGAAACAGGCCAAGCTTCAACATCTTTCATACAAAGAAGATTTAAAGTAGGATATGCTAGAGCAGGAAGAATAATAGACCAAATGGAAGAAAGAGGTATCATATCTGGATACCAAGGAAGTAAACCTAGAGAAGTTCTAATGACAAAAGAACGTTGGGCAGAACTTAATTCATAAAACGCAAGAAAATGGGCAATTTTAATTACTGAGGGGAATTAGAATGAATATTTTTTCAAAATTTAATCAAAACGAATATAATAATAGATTAGAAAAAATACTTGAAAATAAAACTTTTGACGAAGATGTAAAAAATCTTTTATTAAGCATGCTTTATAAAATCGAAAATGGTTATAACGATTATTCAAAGGCAAAAGTAGATGCACAGTCTAAAGATGAATTTATGAATAACATTTTAAAAACCATAGAAAAAGATTGCTTTGAAATAAAGGTAGTGACTCCTGAAACAGAGGAGGCACTGCCACTTGCTGAAAGTAAAACCGTTTGCATTATTGAGCCAGACGATGGAAAAATTCTTGTCTATGCAAATGAAGAAGACATACTATATTCAATAATATTAATGAGAATATTGCAAAAAGAAATTATATACAAATTAAATAACGAGAATATGGATAAGGATAGCTATTATAAAAATGCAATAAAGGACTTTATTATAAAAGCTAAATGCATAAACGACATAGAAGTAATAAGAGACTTCGATGGTTGGTCATGGAACAATAGCTTAAAAACAGACATAGACATAAAGAAAAACCTAATCTACCAAAATATAATAATGGCAAAATTGAACACTGAAAGTCCAATATTTTATGAAGAAAAATTTGAACAAAGCATAAATAGTGGAAATGAATTTGAAAAAAGTATTTTTATTTCAATACTAAGCTTACAGGCATTAGAAAATGCAGAATTAAGAAAACATATAATTGCTCAGACAGATGAAAAATTAAAGCTAATGAAAGCAATGGAAAACAGAAAAAAATTCCTTGACACAATAACAGAAGAAAAAAAGCAGATAAATTTGGAAATAAAAAAGATAGACGAAATCCTAAATGACCAAAAAAAATTAAAAGAAGAATATAAAATTAGAAATTCTAAACTTCCAAACAAAGAAAAAATATTTAGCATTAGTCACTTAGCTACAAGACTAGAAAAAGAAAGAAACGAAAAGCTAGAACTAATAAAGCAAAAGAATAAACTAATCGAACCACTTGAATATGTAAAATTACAAGAAAAACTAGAAAGAGAATACAATGTTTTAAATAAAATAATAGAAAATACAGAAAGCAAAGAAAAAATAGAAGAAGGACTAATAAACACGCAAAAAGAATTCCTAAAAATCTATGAAAAAAACATTGAAAGTTACACATCAAAAGAAGATTGGGAAAAAGTACTATACCAATTTAGATACTACTGCTTAATACCAATAAGTAAAGAAAAAAACATATATGATGTAAAAGAACTAAAAAGACAAATAGAAAAAACAATTAATGTAATAATAGACAACTGCATAGACAAACAAATAATAACCAACTACTCAAACAGCATAAGCCTTTGCTACACAATATTAAAATACGTATTTGCAAGCAAAATAATTGACTTTAAAGAAATCTCAATAAAAATAAACAAACAAAAAGAAGAAAAATTTGCTACAAACACGGAATATTATATCACAGTTGGCATATATGATAGCAAAGAGGCAGAGGGTATATTTGAAGAACAAGTAGACAATTTGAAGTTGCTAAATGTAAAACCTAATAAGAAAATAAATCTTATTTTGAAATAACTTTGTGCCCGTATTTAAGCAAGTGTTCATTTTGAAAAACAATCCTGCTGGAACTATAATGGAGATTGTCAATATGTATTTTTTGAAAAATGAATGCGCAGAGGGCCCCCGCGCCCGTATTTAAGCAAGTGTTCATTTTGAAAAACAATCCTGCTGGAACTATAATGGAGATTGTCAATATGTATTTTTTGAAAAATGAATGCGCAGAGGGCCCCCGCGCCCGTACTTAAGCAAGCGTTCATTTTGAAAAAAACACATATTGACAATCTAAGAGAAAAAGAAGATTAATTGTAAAGGAGATATACGAATGAATATTATTTTTTTAGGAGCAACAAAAACCGTAACAGGTTCTAACTTCTTAGTAGAAGCTGCTGGCAAAAAGTTTTTAGTTGACTGTGGAATGTATCAAGGAAAAGCAACACTTGAACTAGAAAACGAGGCTCCCTTTGTGTACAATCCAAGTGACATCGATTTTATGCTTCTTACTCATGCTCATATCGATCACTCTGGAAGAATTCCAAAATTATATAATGAAGGATTTAGAGGTCCGATTTATGCTACAAAAGCAACTTGCGACTTGTGTGGCATAATGCTTCCTGATAGTGGTCATATTCAAGAACAAGAGAACGAATGGAAAAATAAGAAGAGAAAGAGAAAAGGTCAAAAGACAATTCCACCATTATACACTGCTGAAGAGGCTACTAGATGTTTGGAAATCTTTAAGCCCGTAAAATATGATGAAATAATTGATATAGACGAAAATATACATGTAAGATTTAATGACGCAGGACACATGCTAGGCTCTAGTATAATCGAGGTATGGGTAAACGAAGACGGAAAGGAAACAAAAACTGTTTTCTCTGGAGATATTGGAAACAATGATATTCCGCTATTATCTGAACCAACTATGATAGAAGATGCAGATTATCTTGTAATGGAATCTACTTATGGAGATAGACTTCATGTTGGAACAAATGACAAGGCAAAAGTTTTCTTAGACATCGTATCAGAAACCTTGGATAATGGAGGAACTGTTGTAATTCCATCTTTTGCAGTTGGTAGGACTCAGGAGATATTATTCGAGCTAGATAAGATAAAAGAGCAAGATGCAAAAGATGAAAAATTCCAGGAAGAGTATCAGAAATTGATGAAAGCACCAGTTTACGTTGATAGCCCATTGGCAATTTCAGCTACTCAAATTTTTAAAGAAAATGAAGATTTATTCGATGATGATACAAAAGCTTTAATGGAAAGGGGAGATAATCCACTAGAATTCCCAGGACTTAAGTTTACACAAACCGCAGATGAATCAAAGGCTTTAAATGAAATGGATGAACCTTCAATCATAATTTCTGCAAGTGGTATGTGTGAAGTCGGAAGAATAAAACATCACTTGAAACATAATATATGGAATCCAAAGAGTACTATTTTATTTGTTGGATACCAAGCACCAGGAACACTTGGAAGAACAATCGTAGATGGAGCAAAAACTGTAAAAATATTTGGTGAAGAATTTTCTGTAAAAGCTAGAATTGAATATATCGAAGGATATTCAGGACATGCGGACCAAGAATGGTTATTGAATTTTGTATATTCTTTCATAAAGAAACCAAAGCATATATTCTTAGTGCATGGAGAGCCAGAGGCTCAGTTGGTATTAAAAAATAAAATTGTCGAAAGTACACAAATTCCTGTTACAATACCTTCCTTTGGAGAAAAATATACATTAAATGATGAATTAACAGTTAAGAAAGAATTTGAAGAGAAGATAGACAAGAGATATATGAGATTACAAATAATAGACAGAATGGAAACTCTTCAAGAAGAAATTGAAGATATGAAGAATATCGTAAAAGAAGATATGCTTGGCAAAGAAAGAAGCGACAAAGAGATAGAAGCATTAAACGAAAAAGTAAAAGAACTTGAGAAGAAGATTGTTGAAATAATAGAATCTTAATGATAAACAAAATGAATTATAAAATGAAGGAGCTACCAATGAATAATAAGTTTTTAAATGATGCAATTGTTGGAAATAAAAATATAAGAGCAACATTTAGTAAAAGAGGAGAACTTTTAAGAGCATACTATCCAAATGTTGATTTCAAGCAATTTATAGATTTCTTCCATGTAGGTGTAAAAATAAACGATTCTGCAATAATATACCTACATGATGATATAAACAATAGATATGATCAGTATTATTCGGAAAATACTAACATTTTAAATACAGAAATAGAAAATACATATTTCAATTTAAATATTAGACAAACCGATTTCGCCTGCTTGAAAGAAAACATGCTTGTAAAAAAATACACAATAGTAAACAGCAACAAAGTTGACTTGAATCTACGATTTTTAATTCGTTCAAAGCTTTTATCGGACCAAAACAATATGGTTTCTGGAAAGGCAATAGACAATGGAATTATACAATATAACCACGACTTTTCTATATGCACATTTGCTAATAAAGAAATTTCTGGACACAGAATAAATGATGTAGAAAATTACATAAGAGAGGCTGTTCTTGAAGATAAAGACTATATTGGAATGAGCAATGATTCTGCAATTAGCTATGATTTGGGAATTTTAAAACCTGGTGACCAAATTGAATTCAATGTGTTCATATTTATTCAGAACAACAAAGAGACGAAAATTGTTGAAGATTTGGAAGAAAAAATAGAAAAATTAAAGAAAACAGATGTAAAGAAAGAGTACAACCAGGTTAGAAGATTCTGGCTTTCATATTTAAATAAACATGATGGATTGAAACTAAACACAAGTGAAAACAAAGACATTGGAAAGAAAATTCTTGATATATATAATAGAACAATTTTGCTATTCCCACTACTTCAAAACGAAGAAACAGGAGGAGTTTCTGCTACAGCTGAAATAGATGAAAACAGAGAAAAGAGCGGTAGATATTCTTATTGTTGGCCAAGAGATGCTGTGTTTATTACAAAAGCTTATGACTACTTAAATATGACGAAAGAAACAGAGAAATTTTATAATTCATTCTGCAAAAAGACTCAAAGCAAGAATGGAATGTGGGAGCAAAGATTTTACACAGATGGAACACTTGCTCCATGTTGGGGATACCAAATAGATGAAACCGCAGGCGTAATATATGGAATATATGAACATTACAAAGTAACAAAAGATACAAAGTTCATAGAAAATAGTTTCAAAATGTGTGAAAATGCAGTACACTTCTTGATAAAATACTTAGAAAATATATTTGATGAAAAAGAAGAAAATGACCTTGTTAAAAAGGAAATAGAACAAAAGATAAAAGAAGAAGGCAGGGAAAAAGATAAAATTTATAAACATGCAAGCTATGATTTATGGGAGATGAACGAAGGAGTTCATTTATATTCAATTTCAAGTATCTACGGTGCGCTAAATGCAATGCTTGAAATATATGAATTGGTAAAACCTAAATATGAAAACAACAGATTAAAACTTGAGCAAATATCAAAAAATACTCAGAAAATAAACAAGGAAATCGAAAATATCAAAAAATATGTTGAAGAAAATTTGTATGACGAAAATACAAAAGTGTTAAAAAGAAACTTGAATGATAACAAGATGGACGTAAGTATTATTGGAGCTGTTTATCCATTTAATCTAATAACTCCAAAAGATAAAAAAATTAATAATACTGTTGAAAAAATAAATCTTACACTTCGTACATATACAGGTGGATATTTAAGATTTGAACAAGATTCTTATATGGAAGGAAAAAATCCATGGCCTGTAGCTTCTTTATGGATGGCTTTGTACTATTTAGAAATAGGAAACAAGAAAATGGCAAAAGAAATATTTGATTTCGTAACAAACAGTTCTTCAGAATTAGGCTTCTTAGCAGAACAGGTTGACAATTCTAAAATGAAGCCTGCATGGATAATTGGACTGGGCTGGTCACATGCGATGTATATAATTACTCTTGCAAAAATGTTGAAAAAATAACGAAAAAGTGTTAAAATAAAAGCTGATTCAATATAAAATAAAAAATACAACTTGGAGGAATTTATGAAAAAAGAAAAAGATATGAAAAAACAGAAAAAATCTAGAAATATAAAACGTGATGCAAGTCAACTTTTTGTAAGGATAATGGCTTTATTACTTGCTATTCTAATGGTGGGAGCAGTATCTGCTACATTAATATTTTACCTAATGCATTAATAAATGAAAATATATTTCGTAAATATGAAAGGAACTAACCTAAAAGATGAAAGAAAATTATGTGTCGGGATTTTTTGAGAACTCTGGTGAAAATGTAGTAAATTACTTTTTATCATTACAAGAAAATCCGCTAAAACTAATACCGGTAATTTTAGATATTGCAATAGTAATATATGTAATAGTAAAAATAATCAAATTTGCAAAAGACTCAAGAGGAATGCAACTTATAAAAGGAATTCTATTCTTTATAATAATTACCTGGTTAAGTGGAATATTAAATCTAAGAATAGTACATTCAGTACTTACATCGATATTGCCATCTGGAGTTGTTGCGTTAATCGTAATATTCCAACCAGAAATAAGAAGAGCACTTGAACAACTTGGAACCAACAAGCTAACCAATTTCTTTGGAATGGAAAAGAGTATAGAAACAAAGACCAGAGAAGATATTTATAAAATAGTAATTGCTGTTTGTGAAATGGCAAAAACAAAAACAGGAGCCTTAATTGTAATTCAAAGAGACATCAGCCTTAGTGATATAATTGCTACAGGAATAGAGATAGATTCTGAAATATCTCCACAACTTATTGTAAACATATTTGTTCCAAAAACACCATTACATGACGGTGCAATAGTAATAAGAAATAACAAGATTGCAGCAGGTGCATGTATACTTCCACTAGCGAACAATGCAGACATCTCAAAAGAACTAGGTACAAGACACAGAGCAGCAGTTGGAATTTCTAAAGAATCAGATGCAATAGCAATAGTCGTTTCAGAAGAATCAGGAAAAATATCTATTGCAAAAGACGGAACTTTGATTGCAGATGTAAAGGAAGAAGCTTTAAAGAACATTCTTATAAAAAATATTATTACCAACAGATTAGAAGACAATAAAAAGAGTAAACTTAAAGGAATAAAAAAGATAAAAGAAATAAAAGAGACAAAAAATAATAAAGAAGAAAATACAACAAACGAAAATAAATAATGATATATAGATTTCTGCATTTATAAAATATAAAAGGCAGAAATTTATATTTTATAAGGAAAATAAAAAGTTGTAATTGAACGGAGAATAATATATGAGAAATATAAAATTAACTATCGAATATGATGGAAAGTGTTACAATGGCTGGCAAAAACAACCAGACAAATTAAACATTCAAGGAGAAATCGAAAAGGCAATATACAACATAACAAGAGAAGAAGTCGATTTAATTGGTTCTGGCAGAACAGACGCAGGAGTTCATGCACTTGGACAAGTTGCCAACTTCAAAACTAACTCAACACTTCCAATAGAAAAACTTGCTCTTGCAATAAACTCACAGCTAAAGAGTAGCATCGTAATAAAAAAAGCTGAAGAAGTAGACGAGAGATTCCATAGTAGATATACTGCAAAACAAAAAACTTATAGATACATAATAAACAATTCAAAAACAGGTACGGCAATTTATAGAAATTTGGAATACTGTTTTCCAATTCAATTAAATTATCAAAAAATGAAAGAAGCGGCAAAATATTTCGTTGGAGAACACGACTTCAAAGCTTTTAAATCAAGTGGAACGAGTGGAAAAAATAGTGTTAGAACAATTTACGATGCAGAAGTAAAAAAAGAAGGAGAAAGAATAATAATCGAACTAACAGGAAATGGATTCTTGTATAACATGGTTAGAATTATTTCAGGAACTCTACTAGATGTAGGATTAGAAAAAATAAAGCCAGAGGATATATCTCATATAATTGAAGAAAAAGATAGAACGAAGGCAGGAAAGACGCTTCCAGCACATGGACTGTATCTGGTAAATGTTAAATATGAAGAATGAGTATAATGAAAATTTATGTAATTATGTTAAAAGTTTTCTGGGTGTTATTTGCAAAATTCAGATGTGTACGGGTCGCCGTCGCAAGTTTGCTTAGCTCTTGTCATTTTTAATGACTTAGAGATAAGCAAAGCTTAAGCCAAGACTAGCGTCTGAATTTAGCAAACAATGCTCAGAAAACTCTTTTTGGTTTAATTCATGAATAGCACCTCGATTCCTTCTAAATTGGAGTAAAAGCAAGTAACTAATTAGTTTATAAATTCATATTATATAAAAAAGAATAACATAAAAAGGAGGAGTGTATGATTATTTAGATATTAAATACATCATACAAGTATATGATATGAACTTATTACTTTATTTAGTTGTAATTCCAATTGCTGTAATAATATTTTCTATTGCCCTTCAAAAGATATTAAAATGTCCATGGCTTGTTGCTTTGGTATTTTTTGCAGTATTTTTATTAGTCGCATTTTTGATTTCGAATTTAAATCTTATTGTATATGGAATAATTTATGCTTTACTTGCATTTATTACTGCATCAATTGTGTGCTTATTGTGTAGAATTAGATGTGGAAATGGACTGGTTTTTAATACAATTAATGCAAGAAATGTTAATGCGGAAAACATGACATCTAACCAACTTGCATCAAGACAATTAGAGGCAAGAAACATAGATACAAAAAATGTAGAAGCAAATACAGTATCGGCTAATAGATTTATAAGAAATAACAATAATGATGATGGAAATGATAATTCGACAGGATGTTGTTGCAATTCAAGAGGAACATATTATACATGCACAAACAATAGAGGATATAATGGAAGAATGTATTATAGAAGATAGATGAAAGAATAAATATAAATCAAAAATATAAAGGAAAGATAGTGATTTTATATCATTGTTTTTCCTTTTTTTGTATATTCAAAATTGAAAAATACATAAATATTACGAAAATGTTACAAAAAAATTAAAGTTAAATTACAAGATAAAAATGTTATTGTATTTCAATATGTTTTGTTGTAAAATGAAATAAGTAATATAAAATGTCATAAAATTGACAAATGTTAGGGAGGAATAAATTATGGCTTCAAATCCAATGCAAAGAAAATCAAGAAATTCATTTATATTAGGAGTGCTAATCGCTGTATTAGTAATGGGTGCAATCGTTGCTGTACTACTTCTAAAAATAAAAAATATGCAAGCTAAAGAGAATGATAGACTTGCAAATTTAATTAAAGTTTATGCTTTAAATACTGATGTAAAATCAGGTGATACACTTGATGCAAGCATGCTTGTTCAAGTTGAAACAGATAAAAATGCTGCACCAACAGATGCAATAAAAGGAACAGCTTTAACAGAAAATTCTATTGCTAAAATAGATTTATCAAAAGGAATGATTCTTACTGCATCAATGGTGGCAGAATCTGACAATCCAACAACTTCAGATTTAAGAATTCAAGAGTACAATATGTTAAGACTTGAGAGTCAAATAGCTCAAGATGATTACATAGATGTAAGATTAAGATTACCTAACGGACTTGACTATATCGTTGTATCTAAAAAGAGAGTAGAAATTCCACAAATAAATGGAGTCGATTCTGAAAATACAATATGGATAAAATTAACTGAAGATGAAACTTTAGCAATGAGCAACGCAATTGTTGAAGCTTATAAATTGGAGGGAGCAGTATTATATACAGCAAAATATGTTGAACCAGGAACACAAGAAAAAGCAACACCAACTTATATACCAAGTGCTGAAGTTGTAAACTTAGTAACACAAAATCCAAATGTTGTTCAAGAAGCAAAAACTGCAATGTATAACAGATATCAACAATTTACATCAAATAGAAATAATATAAATTCACAATTAAGTGCTGTAGATGAAGATGAAGCAAAGAGCAGAGTAACATCAGGTACAACAACAGAAGTAACAACAGCACAAGACCAAAGAAAATCATATCTTGATGCATTAGCTGGTTATTAAAATAAAAAATAGAGAGGAAAGTAACACAATGGAAAGAATAGGCTTTATTGGAACTTATGACAAAACAGATTTTATAATATATGTAGCTAGAGTATTAGTTGAGCTTGGTAAAAAGGTTCTTGTTATAGATAGTACTGTTAATCAAAAAGCAAAATATGTTGTTCCAGCTATAAATCCTACAGTATCTTATGTAACTGAATATGAAGGAATCGATGTTGCTGTTGGATTTAAAGATTATAATGGAATAAAGCAATATTTGGGAATGCCTGAATCTGCAGTTTTTACTTATGATTACATTCTGCTAGATATGGACAACCCTAATCTATTAGAGAGTTTTGATATATATGCATTCCAAAGTTGTTACTTTGTAACATCTCCAGATTTGTTTTGTTTGAAAAAAGGACTTGAGATTATAAGTGGAATAAGACTTCCACTTAATCTTACAAAGATATATTTTTCAAATAATATGTCTAAGGAAGAGGATGACTATTTGAACTTTTTATCATTAGGATACAAGATAAAGTGGAATGATGAAATTATTTACTTCCCAATGCAATCTAGTGATATGGATATAATAGTTCAAAACCAAAGATTATCTAAAATTAAGTTTAAAGGAATTAGTTCAGAGTATAAGGATGCTCTAGTTGGATTAGTACAGGAAATTGCTAAGGGAGAAAGCCCATCTAACGTAAAAAAAGCATTCAAACAACTAGAAAAAGGAGTATAAAATGGCTGTAGTATCTTTTTGGAATGATTTCAATGAAAAAGAAACGGGACAAACACTTGCATCTGTTGCAGTTGCAACAAACATGGCAATCGAGCATAATTATAAAATACTTTTAATATCAACAGGATTTTGCGAAAAAACAGTCGAAAGATGTTTTTGGGAAGATTCTAGACAAGAAGAAGTTGCTTCTATTTTAGGAGTAAAAAGCTCAAATGGAATGGGAATGAACAATGGAATAGAAGGACTTATTAAAATAATGCAGAGTAATAGGACATCAAGCAATATAGTATCTGACTATGTAAAGGTTGTATTTAGAGATAACAGACTTGATATACTTCCAGCACCAATAGCTGATAATATTGAAGATTACAATGCAACTACTCAATATTATCCTCAATTACTAGATATAGCTGATAAGGAGTATGATTTAGTAATTATAGATATTGATAAGAGAATGAGTAAACAAACTCAAATGGAGATATTAAATAAATCAAATGCAATAGTATTTACATTTAAACAGGGATTGGATGAGCTTGAAAGAGTGCAAGAATTAAGAGAAAAAGATGAAGTATTAAAAAGAAAGAATATAGTTTATTTAATTGGAAAATACGACAAATTTTCTAAATACAATACAAAAAATGTAACAAGAGAACTAAGAGAAAAAAGAACAGTTTCTGCTATATCATATAACACATTATTTGGTGAAGCAGCAACTGAAGGAAAAGTGGCAGACTTCTTCTTAAAGTACAGAAGTGTAACAGATCCAACTGACAGAAATATGAGATACATGGCAGAGGCAAACAGTACTTGCCAAAGTATAATAGACAAACTTCAAGAAATGAGAATGAAAATGTAAAAGCATTAAATTAAGGAGGTAACTTAAAAAATGAATATAGCTAACCTAATATTAACAGTAGTTGTTTTAGCTGTAGCTTTTGCAATAGTTCGTAGATTTATTCAGAAAAGACAAAATGAAGAAGCCGACGAACAAATGAAAGTTGACGATAGAACCTACACACTAGAGGTTATGAAAGAATTTGTAAAAAAAAGATTAGATGAAATTACAAAAATTAACCTTTATGATATAGGACTTTCAGAGGAAGAACTAAAAAGAAGAAAAAATAAGAAATACGAATTGAAAAAGGCTTTAAAAGGTTGTACTTATGGTGATATAAATGACAAAAAATATGTTAAGGAATTAATATATGACTTGCTTTATAATGAATATGGGGTAGATGAAACAAACGTATCAAAAGCTATTCCTTTTGATGTTCCATCACTTTTAACAGCTCAAGACAAATTTGATATAATTTTATATATGTATAAATCTGAATTTGGTTATGAGGCTTTAGGTGAGATTATAAAGAAATATGACTTAGCAGAGCTAAAGTATGTTGAAGGTGATTCAAAACCATCTTATGTTATAACACCTGAGGAAATTGATAAAATTTATGAGCAAGAAAATTTTGCATTAACATTCCAAGACAAATTAAATGTAGTTGTTCAAAGAATTTATCAACATTATAAAGGATACAGTTCAATCGATGAAATAAGAGATATGAACGTTGATGGTATCTCAGGAGGTGTTTCTGGACTTCCAGAGAGCTTCTTAAACCAGGTATCTCAAATCAGTCAAGATTATTTAGGACAAATTTCAGAACATAAAGTTCCACGTGCTTGTGATAGTATTTGGATAATGTTCCAAGGTAAATCTATTCGTTTAGCTTTCCTTTCATTTGGAACAGAGGCAGAACTAAAAAGAGTTTGCCAAAACATTTACAAATATAATAACCCAGGACAATTATCAGATACGAATGGTTACAAGATCAATGAAATGAAAGACGGTTCTCGTGTCGTTGTTGTTAGACCTAGCATGTCTGAAACATGGGCTTTCTTTGTAAGAAAGTTCGACGTTAAGCGTTCAACACTTGAACAATGGTTTAAACATGAACCTGGAGCAGATGACTCAATAGAATTATTAAAATACTTAGTAAAAGGAGCAAGAATTACATCAGTTACTGGTGAGCAGGGTTGTGGTAAAACAACATTGCTTATGGGTATGATAGAGAACATATACGAAACAATGAACCTTCGTATTACTGAAACTGCATTCGAGCTTCACCTAAGAAAAATATATCCAACAAGAAACATATTATCAATGCGTGAAACAGAAACGATTTCTGGACAACAATGTTTGGACGTTCAGAAAAAAACTGACGGTTCTGTTAACATCATCGGTGAGGTTGCAACTGACCCCGTAGCATCTTGGATGATTCAATCAGCACAGGTTGCATCTAAATTTACATTATTTACTCACCACGCTAAAACATTTCCAGACTTAGTAACAGCACTTCGTAACTCAATGCTTCGTGCAGGTGTATTCTCAAACGAAAGAATAGCAGAACAACAGGTTGTTCAAGTTCTTAACTTTGACGTTCACTTAGCAAAAGACTTTAGAGGAAAAAGATATGTTGAAAGAATTACAGAATGTATTCCAGTAGAAGAAAAGAACGAGTATACTTTCGATTATAGAAAAGAAAAAACAATGGAAGGTAAACTTGAAAAATTCATGGACAATGCAACAATGTATTTCACAAAAACAACTAATAAAGAACTTTATCAATATAGAAACATATTAGAATATCATGATGGACAATATGTTGTAACAAACCCAATATCTGAAAAGAATATAAAAGAAATGATAAACAACATGGATGACAATGATTCAGCAGATTTCAAAAAATTTGTTAAATCACATTGGAACATAGATGCACGTAGAGACTCAGATGTATTAGAAGATTAATATAGTCTAAAAGAAGGAGGTGCCAAGAAAAGTACATGAATAGCAACTTAATGGTATATTTACTAGCAGGTGTCGGAGGACTATTTGTAATAATTGTAATGGCATATATAATGCTTAGCAAAAAAATGAAAAGCTCTGATGCAATGCAAATAAAGCAATTGAGAAAGGGCACACAGGAAAGTAAATTCTCTTTAGAAATACTATACCAAAAATTATATGTAATTTATATAAAGCTAGCTTTCTTAAAAAGATATGTATTTAAAATAAGAAGAAGGCTAGAAATCATAAACATAGATGACGAATATTTAACAAGGAAACAGACTTCTGCTATATTAACAAAGGCTCTTGCAATAATAATTCCAGTAACACTTATTATAATTTTTATTACAAAAGCTAACTGGTTGTTGATGTGCATCTTGTTAATATTCGAGCTATTTATGATAGACACACTTGTGGATGGAATGGTTGATAAAATAGATAACCAATTACTAGTTCAACAGGTTGACTTCTTTGCCGAAATAAGACACGCTTATCACGAATTCAACATGGTTGAAGAAGCAATATATCAGGTAGCTCAAGGAGATACTGCACCTGAAATGTCTAGACAAGCAGAAAAAATATATGAAATACTTATTTCAGATGATCCAGAGAGTGAACTTGAAAAGTATTATGATATAGCACCAAATAGCTACTTAAAAGAATTTGCAGGAATTTCATATTTAACAAAAGAATTTGGTGATAGAACAGTAGATAAAACATCATTATACTTAAAGAACTTAAATAATATAAGCCAAGAAATGCAGTTGGAAATATTAAAAAGAGATAAATTAAACTATGTATTCCAAAGTTTATCAGTAATTTCAATAGTTCCACTTCTTGCACTAGAACCAATAAAAAGTTGGTCTGTATCACAGTTTAACTTTACAAAATCATTCTATTATGGAAAAAATGGTATGATTGCACAAATTTTAATAGTAATATTAACATTTATTTGTTACATACTTACTAGAAAATTAAAAGATAATGGTTCAACTAAAATAGATACAACACCAGAACATCCTTGGCAAGAAAAACTATATAACGTTCCTTTTATAAAAAACATAGTTGATATGTTCGTTCCAAAAGAAGGAACAAAGGAAAGAAGAAGAATAAAGAATCTTATAAAAGACTCAGCAGCAAAAGATAAAATTGAGTGGATATATGTTAAAAGATTACTTCTTGCAATAGTAACATTTGTTGCATCATTATTTATATTCACACAATTACACAGAATTCAAATAGATTACATTTACACTCAACCAACATCAACTTATGATATAGTTGGTGAAATGTCAGGAAAAGACCTAAAGGCAGCAGAAGAATTAACCAAATTAGATAATAAATTTATAGATAAATTTAAAGGAAAAACAGATGTTACTCAAGCTGAAATCGAAAAGGCAATGAAGAAATCAAAAGATTATGCAAATAGTACTGATGACGAAATAAAAACAGCAGCAAAGAGAGTACTTCAAAAATTAAGACAGATAAATAGTGAATATTTAAGCTGGTTTGAAATGCTTCTTGCAATGCTATTTGCAGTAATTGGATATAATCTTCCAATTTGGTTACTATTCTTCCAAGCAAAAATGAGACAAATTGAAATGGAAGATGAGGTAATGCAATTCCAAACAATTATCTTAATGCTAATGAGAATAGAGAGAGTAAATGTTGAGATGATTCTTGAGTGGCTTGAAAGATATTCAAATATATTTAGAGAACCAATCTCAAGATGTGTAAACAACTATGAATCTGGACCTTGGGAAGCCCTAGAAGCAATGAAAGATGAAGTAAACTACAAAGAATTCATTCGTATAATTGAAAGCTTACAAGCTGCAGTTGAAAGAATTCCTATTGCAGAAGCATTCGACGAACTTGATTCTGAAAGAGATTACTATCAAGAAAGAAGAAAGGAATCTAATGCAAGATTAATTTCAAAGAAGGGCATGATAGGAAAAGTAATAGGATTTGCACCAATGGTATGTTTATTTGTAGGATATTTAATTATCCCACTAGTTGTTATAGGATTAACGAGTATGTCTTCATCATTTAATACAATGGCTTCTATGACATAATAAAATCAGGAGGATATAAATTGTGGAAAATGCAACCAAAGCATTAGAAATAGCATCAGGTGTATTAATAGCGTTAATGGTGCTTGGTCTAGTTGTTATAGCTTACAGCAGACTTGCAAATGAAAAAAGGGAAGAGTATGAGGCTACAGCAATAGAACAAGCAACCAACTTTAACGTTGAATATGAATATTATAATAAGCAGGGATTGTATGGAACAGAACTTTTATCACTAGCAAATAAGATGGAAAATTACAATAAAAAATATAAGGAGTCAGAAGGATACCAAAGGATAGAGATGACGGTAAGCCTTAAAGCTATGGTTGGAAATATAAAATATTTTACAGCAGGTTCCGGATTAAGTAGCAGTGATTTAACATCTAGATATGCAAGTCTTACAAAAGATATAAATAAAACTGGTAAAACAATTCTTACTTCAAGAGAAACAAATGAAAAGAAAACCATTGCAGAATGGTCAAAATTAAATAGTGGAACAATAAATGCAAAATTATCATCGAGTGATATAGAAAAGATAAATGCTTATAGGGACTTGGTAGATGAACAGACTGGAGTCGCAAGAAAAACATTTAATTGTACAAATGTTGAATATGACAAGAGTAATGGAAGAATTACAAAAATGACTTTTGAAGATACATCAAAGTAGTAAGGGGGCTTAAATTATGGAAAATGCAAGTACAGCACTAATAATGGCGGCAACCATACTAATAGGAGTTCTTATAATATCAACTGGAGTTTATTTATTCAATCATTTTGGAGAGAGTACAAAAGAAATAAACGATAGAATGGAACAGGCACAAATTGACCAAATAAACGTACAATTTACAAAGTATGAAGGAGTTACAACGTGTTCAGCACATGATATAGTAAGCATAGCAAATCTTGCAAAACAGTACAACACGGAAAATGGATTTACCACCCCTGTAACAGACAATGGTGCATATTATATTCAGGTATCAATAAAAATGGATTTAAGAGATACAGAACTTCCAATAAACAGCTTAAAAAATTTTGAGGCTTTATCTGAAGAAAAATATCAAACTTTCATGAGCAAATATTCACTAACAACTGACAATAAAAAACAATTTTTTACATGTAGTGAAGTCATAGTAAACAGCATGACAGGCCGTGTTTCTAAAATATCATTCGAACAAAATTAAAAAAATTGTAAAATAAATGTAAAATAAAAAAATATATTGAATTATTATTTTTCAAATGTTATAATAAAGAGGAATTATGAAAAGAAATATCTTATTAATTATTACGATTGTATTGGTAATAATTGTAACCATAATCTATAATTTTTCTAACTATAGAAAAAATCAATTAGATGTGCAAAACAACAATAAATCTTATCAAAGTTTTTACAATGTTCAAGTTCTTGGAACTGATTTGGCTACATTGATAAACAAGGTGGAAAACAGCAATATAAAGAACAATGTTGAAAAGGATGAAAAAGGATATTACATAGATAATGGAACAAATTCTATAAAAATAGATATAAAATTTTTAGAAATGGACAAGGTAATATCTGCTGAAGCAATTCAAAAAAATGGAATTGAACAATTTGTACATAACTTTGCTGCAATGAATTTTAAATGTACAAAAATTGAATATCATCAAAATACAAAAAATGTAAAATATATGTATTTTGAGCAAGTTTAAGTTTTTAACATTTTATATTGTAAAATCAATATAAAGAAAAGATAAAATTTTAAAAATACAAAAGGAGGAATTTTTTTATGGAAAATGCAAGTAAAGCATTAATTATCGCAGGAGCTATCTTACTATCAATACTACTTATAGGATTAGGAATGATGGTATACAGCAAAGCTAAGGGAACATTAGACGACACAGGAATCGATGATGTTGCAGTTCAAACATTTAATAGTAAATTTTCTGATTATGAAGGAACAAACGTATCTGGAGCATCAGTAAATGCACTACTTACAACAATAGTAAACAACAACAGAACATACAGTGGAAGTGATACATCAAAACAAGTTACTGTTACTCTTACAGGCGTTACTGTAACAGCAGGAACAGATCCAGCAGGAAAAGCTCCAACAACAACACTAAAGGTTCCAACAGGTTATACTTATACTGTAACAAGTGCAACAGATGCTGGTAGCGGATACATAAATGCAATAACAATAGCAAGAAATGGAACAAAATAAATTAGGAGAATATTATGGAAAATGCATCAGAGGCTTTAAAGCTAGCAGCTTCAGTGCTGGTATTTGTAATGGCAATAACTGTTACAATAGCTTTGTTTTCACAAGCTAGAGAAACATCAGAGCTTGTTTTACAATCCTCTGATGTAACTTCATATTATGATTATCAAGATTATACGAAAAAAGATAGAGTATACGAAAATAGAATTGTTGGTCTTGAAACAATAATACCAACACTTTATAAATATAATAAAGAAAATTACAGAATAGAGTTTTGGAATGGTACATACAATGCTGAAACTGGGGAATATACCATGACTACACCTCTTACGATTTATACTACGGTTTCAAATGAAAAACTTTGGTCGGATGGATATAAGAGTACTAGAACTTATGAACAACAAGGAAATAGTAAAAAAATATATGCTTTCGACTTTTCAGAAGAAATTCTTAGAAACGAATCTTGGCTTAGAAACCAACAGGTTATAATTAAAAATTTGAATTACATACTTGAAGGAAACACACAAGATAGTGGAAATCTGAGTTATTCAAATAATCCACTTACAAAAACTCAGAATAAATATCTTGAACTTGTTGGAAAATACCAAAACGAAGATACAAGTAATAAAAACAAAACGACTACCAAAACAGTTATAAAATATATTAAAATTTAATAAACAAAAGAGCTATATAAAATGTTAGAAAGGAAATAAAAATGGGAGACTCTTTAATTACAATCATTGCAATATTTTTAGCAGCTATACTAATGTTTGTATTTCCATTAATGGCTGTATCAGAAAGAACCGACGATATATCTCAACTTGCTGTAGAAACATCTACTACAGAATTTGTAGACAATGTAAGAAACACAGGAAAATTAACACTTGATAATTATTCAAAATTTATAGATGAAATTACTGCTACAGGAAATTCTTATGATGTCGAAATGGAAATACAAGTATTAGACGAAAACCCAGGAGTAAAAACAACACAAGCAGAAACAACAAAAATAGGAGAGAACGTATACTATACTTTATATGATTCTCAGATAAAAGAAAGATTAGGTATCGACTCAACAGATAATACTACTAATAAACATCAAATAACATTAAAAGAGGGCGATATTGTTTCTGTTACTGTAAAAAATACTAACACTACAATAGCTCAAACCTTAAGAAATTTCTTCTATAGAATAGCTGGACACGACACATATCAAGTTGCAGCACAGCATGCTGGAATGGTAACTGTAAATGGTACAAAGTAATTTTAATAATTAATTATAAAAGCCTAGCCATGTTTTTATGCACTAATGTATAACTTGGCTGGGCTATTTAAAACTAAAGGAAAGGTAAAATAAACAATGAAATTACAACACTTAGCTGTTATCTTTGTAATTATTATAATACCAATATCAATGGTATTATCACAATATACTAGTACACATATAAAAACTATCGAACGTCAAACACAGTATAATACAAGATTAATAAATGCAACCTATGACGCAATGAAGGCATTCAAAGTTAATACTGTAAATAATAGATATTCAACTTTAAATAACTCTAAAATTAGAGACATAGAAGCTTCAATAAATGTATTTTACAATACACTTGGAACAAGTATGAAAATACAGGGATATTCTTCTTACGATATGAAAGATTATACACCAGCAATATTGTTTAACCTATACGATGGTTATTATATATATACTAACTACTATGATACAGAAATAAGCGATTACAAATATGGAATAAAACCTCTAGTAGCATATTCTTGTAGATATGTGAAAGGAAATGATTATGATTTCGTTGTTAATTACACTTTAGACAACACCATCACAATAGTAGGAAAAGTAGACGGAGAATATGTCACAAAAACAGGTCACCTAATATATGATGATGGAACAACGATGACTGGAGAAGTACTTACAGAAACATTGCTTACATTGGATGATGCAGGAAACCAAACGATTGCAAATTATGAATATGTAGTTTACAACAGCCAAAAGATATATAAGGAAAACAATATAACGCTTGGAGATGAAAATGGAGCAACACCTTATTACCAGAGATATTTTATGTTTAGTAGTCAATACAAAAAAGATTATGTACAGGACGACAGAATATCAAATCCCAATAATAGTACAATGCAATATTTGTTAAACCATACGAACAATGGACATTTATTTAGTGACAGTGCACAAAATTATTATAATAATGGAAAAGAATTTGTAGAATGGCTAAAAACGAGTGGAATAGCTGACAAAATAACTGTAGATGATGCTCGTGACAGTGAGAACAATCCAATAACTTATGATAACAAAGAAATAAACGGTAACAATGAAATTTTCAATATAAGTGCAAACAATAATCCACTACAAACAGACTCTCTTTTCAATTCACATAGAAAAGAAGTAATAAGAAAATCGATAGAAACAAACCTAATATCTTCAATAGCAAATTATAATGCACATTCATCTGTTGGATATGAATTTGCAATGCCTAAAATACAAGAAGATGAATGGGAAAAGATAGAAAACTATGTATGCGTAACAGCATTCTTGCAAGGACTGCCAATAGGAGCTAAAGTATTTAACAACTATTGCATAATATCAAGTAATTCGAATGAAGAAACAGTTGGAAATGATTCAATATACTTTATTGTAAGAAATGCTTCAGGAAACTATGAATATCATGAACCAGGATGTAAAGTAATGATAGAACAATTGAAAAATGGAGCGACTGTAGTTGGAGCATATCAAAACAGTGATTTTGAAAGAATTGCAATCTCACTTACAGGCTCCGATGCAAATGCACATACTCAATTAAACGATGAAGAAGACACAAGCAAAGCATATTACTATCCGCAATATTCAGAAAGAAACGGAGGTACCGTAAAGGCTGCAACAGGATGTTACAACTGTATAGTAAATGCTTCAGACGCATATAGCTCAGATGACATATTAAAAAATGTAGACAACATTGGAGATACACCATCAATGAGTGGAGAAAACTTAAGAACAACATATCTTAGAGCATTATCAAGATGTAGACAAGATTTATATGTAACAAATGGTTACTTTGGATATTAATAAAACAAACAATAAAACAGAATAATGGAGTAATATATATGGAAAATGAATGCTTAGTAAAAAATGCTATACCATCAATACAAGACGAAATAAAAAATGAAGCAGAAAAAAAAGAAAAAATAAAAGGAAATTTCAAAAAAGAAGAAGGAAAGATAGTAATAGAGGACCCTGTTGTAAAAATTACATTCAGAAGAATGTTAGCATATTTTATAGTATACAGTTTTCTAGGGTTTGTAATAGAAACACTATTTGGAATGGTAACAAAAGGAGTAATAGAAAGCAGAAGAAGTTGCTTATTTGGACCATATTGTTGCATATATGGTCTAGGTGCAGCTTTGATGATACCAGGACTAAAACCATTTAAAAAAAGCAATTGGACACTATTCTTAGCAGGAGCAGTAGAAGGCTCAATAATAGAATATGTACTAAGTGTAATTGGAGAGCTGATATTCAAAATTAAATGGTGGGATTACTCAAACATGCCATTCAACATAAATGGTAGAATAACACTTCTATTTAGTGTATTTTGGGGATTACTTGCAATAGGACTAATAAGATTCATAAACCCTTATGTAGAAAAATTCATAAATAAAATCCCAGAAAAAACCTTTAAGATAAGTGTAGTAATACTATCTGTTCTTATTTTCGCAGACTTGTTATTTACTGCATTTGGACTACAAGTATTTTTCACAAGACTTGCCAAAAACAATAACATAGAAATAAAAGGCGAAAAAGCAATGACACTTAGTGAGGAAATAATGCAAAGCCAAGTGGTACAATTTTTATCGAAAAATTGTTTTACAGATGAAAGAATATTAAAAACATTTCCAAACATAAAATTTCAAAATACTCAGGGAGATATTATCTGGATAAAGGATTTATTGCCAGAAATTCAACCATATTATTTTAAAATAAGTAATAAATTTAGATTGAAATAAGGAACAAAAATTTCAAAATTGCTACAAATTTATTAACAGTAAAATAAATTATTGCTATATATAAAAATTGTAATTAAATTAAAAGTGTAGAAGAATATAAAAAATAAAAAAGCATATATTATACAAAATGAAAGAGAGGTATAATGTATGCTTTTTAAATATATAAGTAAAAAATGTATAAATAAAAAATTTATAATAAAAACAATAGCAATGCTTCTGATAATGTACACTGCATTAACAATGTATGTGAAAGCAAATGCAGAATATTATGAATGGGCAACTATAGATAAAAGCGAAACAAAGCAAACCAGTAGCGGGCTGGTATCAAGTTCCGAAACTGTTACAGATAATCCTCTGGGATTAACCTGTGGTTCGGCATGTTTAATAGAGCAAAGTTCTGGAACGGTAATTTATGATTTAAATATGCATGAGAAATTACGTCCAGCAAGTGTTACAAAGGTAATGAGTCTTTTATTGATAATGGAAGCTTTGGACTCTGGAAGAATAAGTTTGCAAGATAAAATTCCATGCACAGAAGATGCAAGCAAAATGGGTGGTTCGCAAATTTGGCTTGATGTAAGAGAAACCTTAACTGTTGATGAAATGTTGAAAGCAATAGCAATTGTTTCTGCAAATGACTGCGTAGTTGCGATGGCCGACTACCTAGAGGGAAGTCAAGAAGCGTTTGTTACAAAAATGAATCAAAAGGCAAAAGAGCTGGGCATGAACGATACAACATTTAAGAACTGCCATGGAATAGACGAAGATGGGCATGTTACATCAAGCTATGACATCGCAATAATGTCTAGAGAACTATTAACGAAGCACCCACTAATAACTAAATACACAACTATTTGGATGGACTCATTAAGAGATGGCAAGTCAAGTCTGGTAAATACGAATAAATTAGTTAGAAACTATACTGGTTGCACAGGATTGAAAACAGGCTCAACTTCATTAGCACTTTACAACTTATCTGCATCAGCAACAAGAGATAATTTATCTTTAATAGGAGTAGTAATGAGAGCACCAACAGCAAAAGAAAGATTTGCCGATGCACAAAAATTATTGGATTATGGTTTCAGTAATTATAGTGCAACAAACCTTGGCAAACAGGGAGAAGTAGTACAACAAATAAATGTAAATAAGGGAAGCAAACAAACCATGAATGCAATACTAGAAGAAGATGTAAATATAATAAGCAGTAAGAAAAATGCAGGAGAAATAACAAAAGAAATTCAGCTTGAAAACACAATAAATGCCCCTATTTTAAAAGGGCAAAAATTGGGAGAAATACAGTATAGTATGAATGGTAAAGTTGTAAGAACAGTCAATATAGTTGCAGAAGAAGAAATTGAAAAACAAAAATTCAGCAATATCACGGCAAATATATTAAAAAGCTGGTTTAATCTATTAAGAAAATAGCTTTACGATTTTTACAGAAACTTCTTTATCATCAGTAGAAAAATACAATTTTATTCTACTGCCAGTGTTATTGGTAAATTTGAAATCAATAGATCCATAAGCAACTGCGGCATCTTTGCCGTCTGGAACATAAGAAACCTTCTTGCCATGCTCATGACGCTCAACAACCTTTAAATCTGAAACATCAAGAACAGCATTATAAAGAGTGCTACTAATTTGACAATTTCCTCCGCCTAAAGCCTGAACTTTCTTGCCATTTTGAAAAACAGTAGCCTTTTTGTAGCCTTCCTCTGCAGTTGAAGGTCCTGTTTTATCACAAAAAGAAAAAGTTTCACCATTTTCCACAATAGTTTCATTTAACTTGCCACAAGTAATACGAATATTAGTTAATCTGTTTTCGGTACTAGAACCTAAATTAGTAGAATACGATGCGAGCTCCTCTTCACTAGAAGAGGCTCCTTTTATATTTGGATTTGAAAGAACATTTTCAATTCTATTATTTACATCATCTACAGAGTGATTACTAACAGAATTATTTTCATCACTATTAGACTCATCATTAGAAGAAGTAGCAAGCCTTGAAACATTAGCAGAATCGTTATTGTTTTGAGTATTACCGTTGTTAGAATTATTTGCTTTTACAACAAAAAATATGCCAACAGCAATAATAATTATTACAATAATGATTATAATATAAATAAAACCATTTTTTTTCTTAGAATTAGAATCCATAAATAAAATCCTTTCTGTTTTTATTTTATATGTAAC
>OGQD01000313.1_pt1 | contig 38971 bp, 42 predicted proteins | sample 1553091 | NCBI WGS metagenome assembly OGQD01 (sample SAMEA2580290, study PRJEB22360) | human gut metagenome | biome: human gut; feature: human-associated habitat; material: faeces | place: Denmark | collected 2008/2010
ACAGACAGCCATGGCTTGCCGCAACCCCGAACGCCAGCACCCACAGCACCAAGGCTATGCGTAGCAGCGTGCGTTGATGGTTCCGGAACCAGGTCATCTGCTCAGCCCGTAGCAAAAGTAAGTTAGACATTACCGCTGGCAGCTCTGCGACACTTGATTCGGATCAAACAAAGCTGCTGGTTTCACAACAGTCTAGATACCGACATGGGCCTCCGCCTTGGGTCGGAAGCTGGGACCTCACGATCTGATTACATGACCACCCCATTCTTGACCTCAAGGGCGCGCTCCATACTCCCGTCACGCTCGCCAAATAGAATCTTGGTCTCTTGCATTAGCCCCACCTGCTCATGGCACGCGGATTCAAATAAAGTGCAGCAATAGGGGGCCGATTGAATTAGTCAGATCACGAAGATGCCAGATTAATTCAAGCAGAATTAAGTCCAATCAGACAGCGCTGCTGGGCTTGTCGGCAGGCATAAGCAGACGCCTCAAATGAAAAAGCGCCGAGGGCAAGAGGGCCAACGGCGCTTTCAGTGCAGTGGTCTTCGACGCCACTTAGGGCTGCAGCCAAGACTCGACAGCGTCATTGCCAAACTCTGCTTTCCAGGCCTTAAGAACCTTGTGATTCCCCCCCTTGGTCTCAACGACCTCGTTGGTGTGTGGATTCTTGTAGACCTTGATCGTACGAGCGCGACGGCCAGGTTTGGCGGGGCGGGTACGCAGGCCGCGCTGGGAGTCAGGATCGAGAATCGCGATGATGTCCTTGAGCGACTTGCCATAGCTACTGAGGAGATTCTTGAGTTTCTCTTCGAACTCAATCTCTTTCTTCAGGCCAGCATCATTCTTCAGAGACTCAAGATAAGCCAACTGATCGGCCAAAGCCTTTTCAGCTGCACGGAACTCAGCAAGCCTGGACATATACCACTCCAACTCAAGAACAATAAAGTCCCCCAATTCTAAAGCAGAGAAGCAGGGCTGGCTACAAGCAGAAGAATACAATCTCAGGCTGCGGACGCCTTCCTAGGGGCGCGTGGCTTACGCTCTTTCACAGGCTTTGCTGTCGCGTCAGCCGCCTTCTTTTTCCTCTGCCGAACATCTTTGTCCTTCGGTTCAAACCCAAGAATCACTCCAATATGCCGAACTTTGAAGGGTGTTCCTGAACGATCATGCTTGTGTGTCGAATTGAAGACGAATGTGCTGCGAGTCGCGTTATCATGGTCAGAGTAATCTTGAAGGCCCCGACCTTGCAGATCTGCTCGCCAGTTCTTGATGACATCTGCAGCGTTGTTAGTCTTGATATAAATTAACAGGCCGCCGCAATCTTGCCCCTCGTCCCCAGTCGAGTACCTAGTACAAAGTTGTTGAAAACCTTGGAACAAGTAGTCGTAGCCGCTATGAATCTTTGCTTCGCCGATCCATAAAAAATTCCTGCGGTGTCTCACCGCAATATCAGAGTGCCCGCCAATCTTCTCATCGTGAGTGGCTTTATAGCCTAATACATTGAGTGTACGCTTCAACTCCAACGAGATACGATCCTCACCATCGTCCTTCATCAACTCCGGATTGAGTTGCATTTCAGCGATAATTGACTCCAAATCCTCATATAAGACATCAACAAAATCTTGATATGTATTTGCAAGCAAGCGCCGAGGAAAGTTGGCGAGTTCCGGAATGTATCCGGATAGCTTCTCAAGATCTTCAAGAGTAAAGTCTTTAAGCTCAGCAGCCATTACGCAACATCTCCTAGAATGGCCTTCCCCGGAGCGAAAAATGGATAGACTTTACTTTTGAAATCAGGGACAGGCTCGCCAGTCTCTGGGTTGTACAGAACACCTTCTGCCTGCATCTGCTCTAGGTATTCATCCTCTAGCAGAATCGTTTCATCCCCAATGATGAGCTCATATTTAACTTCTAGAGCTTGCAATCGCGCACCAGAAAGATACTGAATTACACGCAGTACAAAACCTGGATCTTGCGCCTCAAGAATCTTACAGATTCTAGAAAAGGTTAGGTGCTTCACAGAGGGGGTGGCGTACAGGAATTCGACGATAATTGCGGATGCGTCGGCAATTGGCTGCCCGCCGCAATCGTCAGCAATTAACTCGAGCAAGTACGCCTTTTCCACAATTACAGAACCTTGTTTAGCACGAAGTTATAATCGTCTTCGGACGCGCAGTTTAGCACATGAATGATATTGACGGCGGGCTCTGACTCGCTGGCAATAATAAAATTCGACGGAATGCTCACTTCGGGATGCCCATATCCTGAGGGGGACAGCCAGTGCTTGGAAATCTGGTGAATATTCAACCCTTTAACCGCATCGGCGCCACCGTTGTGGTAAGGGTCGGATCGAACGTCCATGGTCTTGTGGCGCATCCTTTCGTGGTACATTCCTGAGGCGTCAGTCAGGTGACCGAGTTCACCCACTATTCCATCTTTGTCAGCATAGAGCCTGTCGAGTGCGTCATAGAAATTGACGGGGGCCGGCCACTGCAACTTGCTCGAAAATACATCCTTGTATTTATTTTGAATTACCAGCCTTATGCGATGAAGCCTTTTTTGTACATCATCGCTATTGAATTTCTTGATGCCATCTACCCTGATTTCAAGCGTATTATGGACTTTAGAGATAGAGACAGAGTCAAAGAGCTGGACAGGAGTCCGACGGATGCCGATTAGCTCATCGAAACTTCCGTAATTCTCCCGCGCCTCCTCGTCCATCAGCTCTGCAGGGAGCTCGGCACGTTCGGTAAGATTTTGGCGAGAGCAGAAAATGAAGTTAGAGCCTCCCACAAAGTCCCATTGATCAACGCAGGTCACTTCAAGTGGCGCTTCCAGAAGCTCATCGCGAGAGAGTGGTACTGGGAAGGACTCGAGATATGGCGACTCGGAGTCAATAAAGTCTGTGGATAGAGCGATAAGCAAGTCCGCAGTCAGGGACTTGCCAAGATCGTAGATTACAACTGCTTTATCGGTGTAGAGCGTGAGCTCGTCGTGGATGGTCTGGATTGTATCCAGAAACTCATCTTTCTTGGCCGGATCTTTAACATACGGCTCTAGCTTTTTTACCGTGGCGGCCCAGCCAGTAGACACTGGCAGTTCATTTGCCTTCAGTGCATTTCGAAAGCTAATAAACGAAATGTCACGTGCCTGAAGGGCTGCTATTAATTCAAAAGCCGTCATAAGCCTTCCTTGCATTTAGTGTTACGCCCTGGCTTGGCTGTCATGATTCGGTTGATTTCAGCTCTTTTCGGCCAATACGGCCAGCAATTTAAATGCAGCCGAAATCGTTGGCGTAGGCGGGCCAAGGAAACTGAAAAATAAGGACAAGGGGGCGAGGGGCGGGCGCTGCGAGTGCGCGGTTGATAGCGAACGGCATCCTTGCGGTCTCCCTTTATTCGTCCTTGATCAGTAACGCTGCTAGTGACTCTAGTCTTCGCCATTCTCTTAGCGTCAGCACTTTGACGCAAACAGGGCTACTGCGAGTTCACTATGCCTAAGGGGGAGATGGGATAGCAAGAGTAGGCGTCTGATGCGCTGTGAGTCTGCAGATTTCTATCTCGCTTTGATTAGCTATTCTTCACTGATTAGCTGTACAGCTAATCACACGATTTTAGCTAATTTGTCCTGGCCTTCTGGCCAGCCAATCAACCTGGGTGACCGCATCTGCGATGGCACATTCCTCGGACAAGCACCAGCAATCCCCCTTCGAGCGAGAGATGCTTGGCCTGGTCAGGCAGGCCCTGACAGAGGCTATCGACAGAGATGTCCGAGTAGCCACCAGATCGACGATCACCCTCTCAGGGCGACCAGATGGCTTGCTCAAGTTCGACTGGGACGGAGAACCTGTGTTCGTGGCGATAGAGGTCATTCGAACCGCCTATCCCCGGGATATCCCTGGAGTGATGTGGCACCTCGATGCACTGGTACTACGCCGGGAAAAAGCAAAGCCAGGAGCTCTCATCAAGTTGATCGCAGCGGAGCACCTCAGCCCTGGTGCGAAGTCGATACTCAAAGATAACGGCTACGCCTTCTTTGAGCGCAGCGGCAGTCTTTTTCTGCGCATGAAAAAAATGTTCGTCAACATCGAGCGCCCAGCGAAATTTCCACCCCGAGCACAGGCTACTGACTTATTCACAGAAGCCCGAGAAGGGGCAGTACATGGACTGCTCAGGAACGCCTTTCAGTGGATGGCAGGTGCGGACCTCGCAGAGCTATCACAGACCTCCACCTACACCTGCTCTGTTGTTCTACAGGAGCTAGAGCGCCGAATGTGGTGCGAAGCCCAAGGCGCCAGCAGAACCAAGCGGCGCAGACTCATTCAGCCAGGACAGCTCCTCGACGACTGGGCTGCAGATTGGCAAAAGAGAAGCGTAAACAGATGCCGCGGTTACGTCTTCGTCGAAAACCCTCATCTGTTGATCGATCAGCTTGCCTACCTAGTGACGGAGTCTGGAGTGGACTTTCCTTGGGCTTTTACTGGAGCAGCGGCAGCCAATATCTATGCCCCATTGCTCACTAGTGTTAATTCCGCTGAAATCATCGTTCCACTAGGGTATGCGGGAATTCTGGGGATGGCCTTAAAGATGAAACCCGCGTCAAAAGGCAGCAACGTCACGATCGTCGAGCGTGGAGGCGCCGGTCTACAGTTTAGAGAGACCCATTCCGCGTATCCCGCCTACTTCGCCAGCCCATTCATCCAGTACCTCGATCTGCTTGATGGGCATGGAAGAAATAAAGAGTTGGCAGCCTATCTCCGAGAAAAAATGGAGCAAAAATGGGTGGCGGTCTGAAACCTCTTATCCCGAAGGGATCAGAGGTCTCAACCGGCAAAACGCAGCTATCTAACTAAGCACAAGGCTCGAAAAGGGCCGTCTGGAATCGTCGATTCGGCAGATGAACGCACCCGACATGTACCTAGCTTTTGTCCGGAACCTTTCCTTCGACGCCCACTGCACCGGCTAACCTGCCGGTGGGCTCTAGCTCCCGCCCCTTCGACAGTCCGACTCTGATAAGACGCTCTTCAAACTCAGTCATGCTTCCGGCCAGGTGTCTAGCTTCAGCTTGGTACTCGGCAATGAGTTGTGAATTTGCTTTCCGCTTTTTCTTGGACATTGGCAGTTCTCAGAGCGGTTTTTTTGATGCGGTTGCATCAGAGGGGCCTCGGTCATTTCGAATCAAATCGCCTTCCACGCCAGCTACATACTACCCCGCAGCTTCCTAATGCTCCCAACGCATCACGCACAAATGCTTCGAGCTGGCGTGGCAATGGCTGACAGCTAAGTGCCTCGGGATCGACCTTGGTAAGCCTGGCGATAGTAAACAAATCAAGGCTGAACCAACACATGAATCGCCAAAGGCCAAGTCCCTCTGTATGCGCGATCGACTCCATGAACTCCATAGTGCTGCTCGGTACAGATGCATCAAGGTATTCGCACCGCCACCCTGGAATACGTGCTGACCAGCCTTCTACTGCGGAATAGGCTCCGAAGAGGCAGAGCTTGGTCGAACGCTCAATGAAAGCTAGAACCTCCGGCGGCACTACGTTCGCTGCGTCTTGACGCCTGCTCGGCGGAAGGCTCCCGAGGTGCCGCAAGCATTCAGCTACCAGGTCCTCCAGGACGCAATCGCGTACGTTGAACTTCTGATCGACAACGAAGGTGATCGCTCGTTGGCAGGAAAAGAAGAGTGCCTGTCCGGTTCTGAAGGGCATTTCAGGGGCCTTGTCAGTCAGCGGGCAGATTACGAAGCGCGCTGGAGATGAACCTCGGCATCGAACACCATTGCTGTCGGAGTGCAAAACTCGGGGCGCTCAGACGTCGCCGTTAGATAGCTCTGCCCTCCTTCGACGCGAATGCTGTATCCGGCCATCTCGCCATGCCTGTCCACAACTTCACTAACTTCAAGCAGAGGCTCCATGAGCCAGTGGCCTGCTGAGTTCACAGCAGCAGGGGTGACGACCAAGGCCTCCTCAATCCAAAGCCTTTTGCCGATCTTCGCCACGAAATCCTGGAGCTCTTGGACGGTAGGGATGAGCATCATGCTGCGGTACGACGCCTTGCCATGCGCTCGAACTATTTGGAGATAGAACCAGGGCAGGATCAGGTCCTGCTCCACGAGAGACCAGAGCTGGTCCCCATTAGAGCCTCGAAGTAGCCCGCCGAAAAATTCCGATTTGCGGTTCGTCAGGAACACAGCAGGACCCTCCTAACCTTAATGAGAAGACGTCAATGAACAATATATTTTGTAGTCATATATTGTTCAATGCCGCTTCATCCTTCCTTTTTGTGGAATCACAAAATGGAAGTCAGAGAGGCATTCGGCAAAGCGTTGCGACTGGCACGAATTAAACGGGGGCTGACTCAAGAAGATTTCTCTGTGGTTAGCAGCCGTACCTTCGTGAGCTTGCTGGAGCGAGGAGCCACCGCTCCAACGATCGACAAGATCGAGGATCTATGCAACGTACTCGCCGTTCACCCAGCCACGCTGTTCGCCATCACTTACCTCATCAAGGAAGGCACCTTGGAAAGCCGAGAGAGGACACTGCAGCGCGTGATACAAGAGCTAGACGATCTCCTGAGCTGACGGCACTGAAACAGGCGCACCCCGCACATTTAGGACTCAGAATTTATGACAACCCCAAATATCATTGATCTGAAATTGTCTTACAAATCAGATTAATACATGATTATTTAGGATTTCCAGGATGCCCCTGGGGTAACTAAGCTGGAGGTTTCCCCAAACGCTGCTGCTCGCGGTGCAGGACGGCATGACCCCCGATGATGTGCGCGATCTTCTGAGCCCAGCAGTTGGCATATTCCTGGGTGGGTCCACCGAGTGGAAGCTGCAGACGATGGAGGCATGGGGTGTCCTGGCTCGCCGCCGCAACTGCTACTTCCACGTGGGGCGAGTGAATAGCGCGCGCCGAATCGCAATGTGCTCGGCCGCCGGCGCCAGCAGCTTCGACGGCACCAGCGTCACGCGTTTCGCGAACACGCTGCCGCGGCTTGACGCAGCGCTGAGCTTCGCCGGTGAGCAGAAGGATCTGTTCGATCTGAGCTGCCAGCATATCCAGGAAACGCCGTTCGATTGCCGGTGGCCACTGTGAACGAAGAAACCCGCTGACGCGGGCTTGGAGATTAGGGTGATGCAGTTGCCGCCAGACCTACCCTACGACGTGGGCCGTTTGAGCAGATGCTCGATGTCGACTTCGGCCTTGGACCTGCTGGTGTGGGCCTTGGATTCGAGCGCAACCAACTCCTCTTCACGCAACAGCTTCAGGGTTCTGCAAACCCTGAGGTAGGCCTGCGCCTCGATCGCGTAGCTGAGCCGATCTACTGGCGCCGAAGCCTCATTGATTTTGTCGAGCAGCGCCTGTGCTTGCTTGCGCGTGAAGTCAGCGAGGCGCTTCAGGTGCTCCAGCCGGGCCTCGCAAACCTTGCAGCCTGGTGCAGGGGTGATGCGCCGCTGATACTGGCGCTCAAGCCGCATACGCGCGGCGGCCCATTCCTCACCTGGTCGGGCCTGCAGGCGCACAAACTCATCGTCGAAGGGAGGTGTATCTCTCATCGGGATCCTACCGAATCTGGTTCTTTAATCACGACTGCGCTGCAGCGCGATGTATGCCTCGGTGACCCGATCAAGCGACCGCGAAAGCAGGAACAGCGGGTGACCAATCTCCTTGCGAAGGAAAGAAGGCCCCTGGCCACCCCCTCCCCCCACTACGAACAGCGCCTGCTCCGGCGTCAGCGAGGCCGCGTACGGGTCGCCCTGCAGCTGGAACTCGCTTTCCAGATTCCAGACCTCGACCTCCTCGGGCAGCACTCTCCACATGGCCGCCAGAAGCTGCGGAATCGACTGGCGCGCATGGTCACGGTTATCCGCGTCGACGAAAACCACCCGCTCGTCTTGGGAGCGATCGGAGTGCTCGCGCGAGTGTGCACTGCACATAGCCCTGAAAATCATGCTTTGGTAGACCTCTCGGGAAGGGGCAAACCGTTCAGCGCCGCTAGCTTTGTCCGCAATTTATCCAGGGCAGCAACCATCAGGTGGGCCTCACCGGGGCTGCCGGCGAATCTGCCACATTCTTCGTATCCCAGCTGGGAAAGCAGCGAACCGAGAGCCTTTGCTTCATCAGCATCCCAGCTGCCGGCGCCAGCGTGAGCCACGGAAGTTTCGCCGACCAGGGCAACTGAGATGGAGATGTAGGGTTTTCCGCTCATCGTTGGTGTCCTTTCTGAGGATGGGCTGGATAGGTTGACCTGTACTGGCCGAAAGAATACACCCAGGGCCGCGGGCGCGGGCGATGCCGCCGGACAAGAAAATACCCGCTTTCGCGGGCATATCTGTGGATTAATCGATATCGACTACAGATTCCGGCACTTCATACTCGGTTACCGCCGCGTTCTTATCCCGGTACTTGTTTACCCGCTCGGGGAAGGGAGCTATCGACTTTCCCTGCGGATCCTGGAAGGCGTTCCAGTGCCACCACCCAGCTGGACCATACTCACCGTTGTACGCGCGAATCTTCCGCTGCCGGCGAGTACGGTACTCAGCAGTGTCCATGCCGAACACTTCCAAGGGAAACTGCGTGTTTCGCCCCATGTCCAGCAGCCAGAAATCAGGGAAAAATTCGTCCTCGGCTTCAAACCGCGGCGGCTTGAAGAAAGCGCGGCCTTCGGCATGAAGCTTTGCCTCGATCATGGCCTCGTAGCCGGAATCGAGGGGAATCATCCGATCGCTCACACGCATGAACGCCAGATCCAGGACATCCGAATAACGCCCTTCCTTCAGGTTCAACTGGGCAATCGCGATCACCCTATGCCCAGCCTTCCAGGCTGCAATTTCTGCGGCGAAGCTACGTTCAACGCGACGCCGGACCTCAGCGCGAATGTCCATCGTGGGCATCCCGAAGGGACCCGCCAGCGGCAGTTGCCGTAGATCGTGGCGAGCCGAGTCGTACCGGGCAAGAGGCGCTACAGCAATCAGTCGTCGCTTGTGCGCGCGCGCGGCCGCGACTACATCGGCATTCTGGGCAGCGCGGGCAGTGCCCTTGCTGGCCGACACCACCAACACGTCGTGGACAGTCATTCGGCTAGCCCGAATCCGCTTCGCTGCTTCCGACACCCAATACGACACCGCGCCCGAAGTTCGCCTGCCTTCCATAAGGGGGTACCAGTTAGCCAGGCCGGCCTCCAGCCACAAAAGCTGCAGCAGGCCAAGGAGCTTCATCGAAGGCTTTTTTGTTCCCGGTGCACGAGGAAATTGATCGTGGCCGTCGCCTGCAGGTGCCGTATCGCTGATCCGCAGGCCATGGGCCAAACGAATCCTCAAAGTGTTGTCCTCCGCCTCCTCAACCACGCCAACGTCGTAGCCCTGCAGGCCCGATCTCTCTGCAGCTGGAGCGTAAAACCGGCAGTCGTTGGCGTGCTCCCATCCCGTCTTGGCGTACCGAGCAAGGTGGTAGCTGTCGCTGTCCTCGCGATGCTTGACCGAGAGTTGGCGATCGCCTTTGCCCGGGCAGAGGCACGTAACAGCTGTCCCGTGCGCTCGTTGCAAGGCCGACTTCCATCGCTCCAGATACTGCACCTGGGTCTGGAACTCCACTGAGTAAACCTGCTCGGTGCTGTTCACTCGCACCTCATAGACCTTCTTCGACATTGTCACTCCATGAAATGGCTGGTTCGCCCCTCAGGCCGCGTGTGCAGCTAGCACCTTGCCTTAAATTCCATCTGCGCGGCCAGGCCCGACGCTTTGCACCGCATTAGGTATCAACACAAATGCGGAATACCGATGGCGTCCCAGTCCGCAGCGCTTGGAGAAAAACCCTCAACCCATGGCCACGAGACATTCAGCTCCACCTCTTCCGAGGCAAAGATGCCAGTTGTGACATCCAGGTAGTCGATTTCCCAGACGTAACGCCGCGCACCGTCGGTGCCTGCGAGATAACCCAAAGCCACCATATCGTGAAAGCCCTCCGGTGGTTCCGGCCGGCGCCAGCCTGGCAGCAGGTGAGAGTGCGCCGGCGGATCCGCGCGATTTACCCCTTTGTACAGATCAATGGCTGCGCTGAGCATGCGAGTTCTCCTGGTTGGAGGCCTGAGCGTTGCGGTAGTACCGCCCGTCGTTGATGGAAACATTCCAGCTCGCCGGATCGGACAGGACCGGGCGAATAATGACGTGCATCCCAGGAAGGTCACGGACCAGCTCCTGAAACTCATCCCAATCGGGGAGTGGGTTACGCCGGGCCTGAGCGGACAGCGGCCCTCCTACGGTATCGACGATCAAGCAGCGCACGCGACCAGGTGTTGGCGTGTGCATGCGCGTCACCACATAAGGGCCCTGCAACCTGAGGAAGAAAGCCCCAACACGCGGTAACGGCGCGCCGACGGAGAGAGAGGGCTCTTCGGCGTCAAACCAGATCTGGTAGCTGCCCCAGGCCTGCTCGGTGTAGGGATCGAGGGCCGGAGGCCTATGGTCTTGGTTCTGCATCTCGAATTCCTCTGTGGGATTTGCTGCCGGCGCAATAGCGTCGGCCAGCACAACCGCCCTGATGAGGTTGTGCCTGGCGCAAGCGTAGGGAGCAGTGGGGATGGGAGGTTCAGCTTTCATGCAGGTTTTGAGCAGAAAAAAGCCCCTGCAACTACCAGCTGGTCCTTGCACTGACCTCGGCAGCAAGCTGCTCAATCTGCTCAACCGTCATCTGACTGGTGAGGTTCAGTGCCGCGGTGATGCGCCTCGCCATTGCGTGCCGCTGCTCCGGGGACATGCTGTGGCAGTAGGTGGTGGTGGCCACGCCACCGCCTGCGGTGTTCTCCATCCCCTTGAAGCGAACGGAGCAGGCCCGGTACCCGCCATGCTGGGTGTACAACCGGCCAACGAAGTCGACCTCAGCCATGCTTCCCAACCTCTGGGCATCCAGGAAGCGCCAGCAGCGCAGCGGCACGAAGCGAGAGATGGTTGCCGTTTACCAATCCCCCGGCCTGACCCGCACACTGGCCGATGAACGTCCGCCATTGCTCGGCCACAAAAGCGCTGCCACGCAAGTCTGCCAGCAGTCTCGCCACGCCGTTTTTCAACTCATCGCCATCAAAGCCGGCAACGAAGCGCTCTGCCTGGACCAACACGAGGGTTACGGGGTTGCTGGAACATACTCCAGCGACATGTTGGCCCCACGCCTCCTCGGCGTTGCCAATCAAGTCCATGAGCGAGGTGTGGGCGATGTGTGAACGCGGGATACCTACCTTTGCAAGTTGCTCAAGCGCCAGCAGCAGGCCAGGGAGATGGAGTGCAGTGATTTCCATTGGTACGACTCGATAAGGATGTGAGTTCAGCCTATCGAGGGGGGATGTAATCCCAAGCGGGAAGGAGATGCCGGAATCAGTAGTCGCGAACAACCTTTCGACTACAGATTCCGGCATAGGGAATCGCTAAGACTAGGTATTGTTCTCACGAACGTATTCTTTTGCCTCGGCAATAACTCTATCCAATTCACTATTGAGATATGTAATGCTTGCTCGATCAGTGAGGTCCCTGAACTCACTTAGCAAGAAAGGAGCCATCTGCCACGAAATATGCTCCGAACTGCATTTCTTATCCATGCACTTGGCAATGCCGACTTCGTTCATCACCTGTATGCCGGTCTCGAACTCATCAATCGACATGACTGTGAAAGGATGGTCAACAAGCAAACTCTCGGGCAAGCCTGAAACAGATAATCGTTGCTTAACAAGTTTGTCCAAAATTGAACGTGATTGCGGATTGAACAGATGCCACTCGACTAGCGTGACAATGACAGGGAAGATTCTCCTAGAACCAGCATCGAAATTTGTGTGACCTGCCTTAATATCAGCCAGATTCTTGTAATTCTGCACAACAAACTTCGCAAGCTTGTCCATCTCCTGATCAATAGCAGTCGTATCAAACTCGTAACGAGCGCGAAGATTCAAACGCTTTGCTTTCGCTTCAACTAACAAAATCGACTCACTATCGAACACTGCCCAATCAGCACCGTCTTTCTGCTCCTTCTTAATCTTATATGGCTCAAGCTTTCTGACGTTGATGCTGCTTGATGCTAGTTCGCCAGCAATCTCCCCCACATAATTTTCGTAAGCTGAACCGTAGATATCCTCGAATCCTGAAATCTCTGTAAAGTCGTAGAATATACCGTCGGAAATTCGCTCAAGAAGAAATCTAGGAATCGGGCAGAACGCAATAGTTGGAGAATTGGGTAGGATTACAAGAGGTGTTTTTCGTAGCGGATTAATAGTATAGGACCAATTCCCATTGTACTCTTGAACGCTTTTTGTTCGTTCATGTAGATCAGCTAGAGGGAACATGATTTTCTGGAAAAAAATATTTCTCAGCGAGTCATCCACTCCTAGCTCGCTGTAACTCTGTCGCAAGTTAAAGAATGGCTTATCGAGCAGCGCACCCGCCATAGCCACTCCCATTAAATAATACTGAGATACTGTCAATCCTGTACGCTCAGCTATTAGTGCATTTAGATTTGCCTCGCGGTAAATTCGATGAAAGCGCGCTAGCTTTATATGCAAAGACCTTTGCCATGGGAACTGTTGTTGAGCGAGCCTATGCATCTCATGCAAAATCACATCACCAGGGGCTAGGTCTCGCTGCTTGTCCTGCAACTTCCTAATCAAGTTTACGGCTACGATCAGGTCTTTAACTCTGTATAAATCCTTGCCACCAGACGAACTGGGGCCAGCATTCAAAATAACCTCACGAGAAAGAATATCTAATTCCCACGGATGCACTAGACCACGAAGAGTTGCACGTCCCGCAGGATTTATATTGGCGAACTCAGAAGAAACCGCCTTATCATTATCGAGGTTCTGACTGTAGTGCCATAGTGCAACCAGCGAGTTTTGTAACTCAAGTTTCTGCATCAAATTGCGCAGCGGTTTGTAATAATGATACATCTGCTCTCCTATAATTCTTCGCTGCGCGACACGGGTTAAGCAAACCTCATCCGCTGAGCTTCGAAAGTGATCCTGTTCAAGAGGCAATAGCCAACTGGGTAGCCTTGAACGAAATCAGACTTCAATCCTGATTCGTACTGGATCATGCAGGCTTCGACGTTGAATGAGAATCCAGCGGAAGAATATTTCTGGGAGTTAATGCGGCATGTGGTGCCCACAAAGCTCGCGCCCTCGATCTCGGACCACAACAGGTGAATGCCCTCAGCGAACAGCCCCTCGGCGGTGACGCTGAAGATTCTCATCGCGCGACCTGCCTGAGGGACCAGAGAGAAGAACTCCCCATTGGGTAGTATCGGGGGGAAGTACTTCCCCCCCTCCAGCTTGCGAAACTCCAAATCCTTCCTCCGGTTGAATTGCTTTCCCTCGGAACTCAGTGCGAGCCAGAGGGGTTGCTCCGACGCATCACATTCCTGCCTGGCGCATGGGCCCTGAGCATCGGCAGCCCCTCGGCAATTATCCGCTGCGGGGCCGAAACCCAAACCCGAAGGTGCGGGTTGCCATTCGCAGGAAACGCGGCCTCGAGTTGTTCTTCGCTTCGCGACACGGTGTCAGTCACAGCCAGACTTCCATCTCTTATCTATGGAAGTCTGACCTTTCATTTCGCATAGCAGCATGGGTTAAACCGCCTGCAAGTGGCTGATGCCTCCGGATATGGCTGACACCTAGTGCGCCGGCAAAAGGTTCTATTGGAGCGGGGGAACACCGTCGCCAGACTCAGCCATCACGTTCAGCTATCCCTTAATGACTGACTGGGATGGCTGACACCAGTGATTCCGCGGGTTGCACAGCGCTGGTCTCCATGAGAGCACGATAGAGGCTGATGCCATGTCAGCTACTCGCATCGCCCCTCAGGCACCTCGGCCAAGCTGCGGAAAGAGGCTTGTGAAATTTCCCTGGTGACTTTGCCGTGATGAGCCAGAAGGGACTTTCGAAGGGCACGGTTTTCAGAGGCTAGCTGCCGCAGGGTTGCGAGCTCCGTCTCATAAGCACGCACCAGCCCTTTCAATGGCTGCTTTACGAAGCTGAATGCTCCGACTGGGTACTTGAAGCCCGTCCCTTTGTTGATCGTTCGAACCGATCTGCCCTGTGCAGAGATGAAGATCCGCACCCAATACGCAGCAAACGAGTTCTCGGATGGCTCCAAGACTGCGATCCCGATTGGGACGTGCCCTTTCTTATCAACCTGTAGCGCCAGCGCCCGCTGGAAAAACTGGTCACGCATTTCCTCGGCCTGCTGACGAAGCTGTAGATACAGCAGGTCGACCACGGCGACTGGGTCTGGGGTTGTGCATGGTGATGACGACAAAAGCGATCTCCTACTTGGCTTGGGATCATTTTTTGCCGTGGTAGAACCGAAATAGGTTTTTTTCTTGCCACTTTTTGGTTGGAAAAAGCCTTTCAGACGGAATCCTGGGCGCCACCATCTGCAACGCCGTCAAACGTCGCAGCTTTGTTGCGTGATTCACCTGGTTAGCAGCTGAGGCACGAAATCCAAACGAAGTGATGCGTGTTGCGCCGTCATTCAACGACATTCCGTCGCATGATCAACAGAAGGACAGATCCAGATGCAGAGATTCCTTGGCCTCGATATCGGCTATAGCAACGTAATCGGGGTTTACGGCCACGGCGACTCCGAGTTTCAGAGCTTTCAAGGGCCCGCTCAGGCGGCTCCTTTGAACTGTTTACCCGGAGATGCAGGCCTTCGGGCGGGCGAGGTAATCGTCTCTGTCGGCGATACTCAGTGGGTTGCTTTTGCCTCACCAGGACGAGTCCAGGAAGGACGAGAGCTTCACGAAGACTACACTGCGACTGATGCGTATGAGGCACTGTTCAAAGCTTCGCTTTTGTATGCCGCACAGGAAGGCGACACGATCCACAGGCTTGTGACCGGCCTTCCCGTCAACCAAGCACGTGATGAAAACTACGTCGAACAAGTTCGGCGCCGGATGCTGGGGCGCCATAAAGTCTCTCTGAAACGCGAAATTAACGTCGAGCATGTGCAAGTCGTTGCTCAGCCACTCGGCACACTGACGGACATCTACTGTAATACCGAGCACGGCGCCGTACTTGAGCAATCCCTTACATTAGTAATTGACCCTGGATTCTTCAGTGTCGACTGGGTGGTGTTCGACCATCAGGAGCTGGTGGCAAAATCCAGCGGCAGTAGCTTGAAGGCTATGTCGGTTCTTCTCGACGCATGCAACGAAGAAATCGCAAAGGATAACGGTGGGGTGCCCGGCGTAGAGAAGATCGAGCACGCACTACAAACTGGTAATGACTACATCTACCTCTTCGGACAAAAGGTCATTCTTGACAACTATCTCCGCCTCGCGGCTGACCGAGTAATTCCTGGAGTATTCACCGAGATTAAGCAAGGTCTGCGCTTCCTGCGCGGGCGCACGGTGGACTGTGTTGTTCTCGGCGGTGGTGGTGCGAATACCTATGAGCGATTTGCTCGGAATGAATTCCCAGAAGCCCTAGTCATTAGGCCCGAAAACAGTGTTCGCAGTAATGCGGACGGATTCGCTTGCTTGGCTAAGGACTAATCTAATGGCGCAGGGACGCGCCTGAATAAGGAACAATGATGCGTCTTCAATGTAGAATAACGCCAGCTGAAAAAGAATTGTACGAGCACCTCGCTAACATTCCGCCCGAGTACCGAGCAAAGCGGCTGATTGTAATGGCGTCAATGTACCTCAGCAAATGCACAAATAGTGTAGGAGTAGTTGCTGATGAAACACCGCTAGATAAAGCTCAGGAAGAGCGATCAGCGAGCACGCAGAATAGGCACAAGAAGCCAGCAGGATGGATCAAGGATGCCGGTATTCATAAGTCATAAGGCCATGCTGCTCACAGGAGTGCTGTTCATAATTGCGCTACCTACAGCATTTGGTGAACCAACGGGGTTTTCACTCAAGGGTACCGTTTGGGAGAGAGCGGCCCTGAACGCACCGTGCAAAATTGAGCCAGAACTACTGTTCTCGTTGGCACTGAAAGAGTCGCATGGCGCCGTGTCGAACGGCCTGATTTCCCCACAACCCTATGCACTAAGAAACGGGCAAAGCGGACCTGCTTACCCTAAAACCCAAGCCGAAGCAGAGGTACTACTAACCAGATACCTACAGGAAGACAAGCTGACTGATATAGGTATCATGCAGATCAACTGCAGGTGGAACTGCGGCAGGGTGAGAAATGCCAACGCTCTGCTCAATCCAGTGGAAAATATCAAGGTAGGTGCAGCCATCCTTTGTGAGTCAATATCCGCTAACCCTGCTGACATGCAGCTAGCCATAGGCGGGTATCACACGATGAACCCCACCCGGGAGCTCGATGCTCGCCTGTATGCTCGAGATGTAATTGCCATCTGGCGATCTATTCAAATGCTGAAGAAATAAGGACAACTAAGCATGAAGTTTACGATCAACCGAACCCTGGTCCAAATGGCGGTCAGATGGCTAATCCAGGATGAGGCTGCGTTCAAGCTAGTGTTGATGCAGCAGCGATATCGGCAGGATGATATTGTCTGGCTTACTAATGTCGTCGCGAGCTCACCAAAACAACAAGCTCTGGACGCTCTGCCGGTATCGATCAACCGAATCGAATATGAAACTCTGAGCGTCGGAAACACACACCTCGACGACAAGCAGTTTTTCAATCTCGGTCTTCGGCTGACCATGTTTACTGAACTCTTCAACTTTGCGCGCCACAATGGCTTTAACACACTTAATGCTATTGGCTTGGACGACACAGCGTTTCGGCTGATGGAGACATCGTCCTTCGAGGAGCGTCTCATGCTGATCCGGTCTGGTGGTTTCACCATCAGCATCCGTTCGCCAGTCCGAAAGCTTCGGCTGAATCCAAACTCGACTAGAGACCAGATACACGACACGACCCTTGTTCTTCTCGGGGACCTCCGGTTCTTCCTGAAAAAAAATCCGGATGGTACCGGACGCATGCAGGACTTCGGCCCCACCATCCCAACCGAATCCATCGCACGAGAGCTGCTGCTAGCTCGCATCCAGCCGAAACTTGTCGCGCTGGCAACTGGGATGTCCCCTGAGGACGCTGGCAAGCTCAAGCGGAACATCACCCGCGGCGTGCCCGGGGCGCAGTCGCAAAGCGGCCGAATTCAAATCCCAGAAACGACACTCGCTGAGTACCCAATGCACAGCTTGCTGTACCTCACGATCTACAGGCTGCTCGCACACGATCCCTTACGGAGAACAAACGTCCGCGCCCTGATGGCTGCCCATCGAGAGTACGAACAAATCTGCGATGCCTTGAACGTGCCTAAGGGCGATACCATTAGCCCCACGAACGCATTCCAGTTGAGCAACGCGATTAAGTCTGGGGAGATCCTGCTGCAGGAGTGCTCCAACTGCAGTGAAATCAACGCTCGATTTGTCCTCAAGCCAGCCAAGTGCATATGGTGCGGTCATTGATAAACGCAGGCCCAACCAAGAAGGATCTTCTGGGACCTGGCGGAGAGCTTGGGATCCATGCCGGCGCGTGAGATTATTTGGTCATGAGCAAATAGGGAGATCGGGATCGTGACCAACAGCAAAACGCTTTGCCAGTGCTGCGGGAAGATGATGGTTCCTCAAGTTGAGCGCACCCGTGGCGTGTTCGTTGGATGGCAGTGGGGATGGCGCTTTGGTGCCGGGCACGCCATCGACTCGGTCTGCCCTTTCTGCCTTTCGCCTGACTGGGATGGTGTCAAACGGCCTCAGCCGCGCACCCCCATGTTCAAGGTTGGACTCGTATTGGTACTCGTTGTCATCGGCAGCTTTGGCTTGGATTTGATCCACCATCTGTACCGACAGCTTGGCCACGCTGACGCATTTGCTACCTTCAAGCCTCTCATCTCGCTTTCAGTGATCGGATTGCTGGTACTGCTCTATAAAGGGCTCAGTACGAAGCGTTGACCCTTTTCGCCCTTGGACAGTCGAACCAGGTTGAACATTTCCTCTGTAAACACTTGCGCATGATCATAAAAAAGGGCCGGAATTCCGGCCCTTTTGTTTAGTCATTTACGTTCGGTGGTGCCGTTTTGGGCGCAGCTGCGGGCTTCGCGGGAGCTGTATCTCCCAGGGGGAAGGCCTGCGCCTTTGACGTCGCTGGCTGCGGAGTGAACGCATTCGGCTGGTGGTTAGCAGTTGCACCAGCCGGACCCTCCGCGTCTCCCGCAGAGCCACTAGGGCTCAGAGCGCTTCCTATTTGCTGTGCGCCAGTGACCAAGGTGTCGACCGGGTGATTAAAGAAGTTCACCGCAGTCTTGACCACCGCATTATCGGCCGGCACGCCTCCCAAGTCCGCGGCCTTCTCAACTAGTTGCCCGGCGCCCATGGCCAACCCTCCAACAACACCCTGCTGAACAACACTCTGCGCCGTATCGTGAACGGGAGTGGTGGACGCAACATCGATATTGTTCACGGGTACTGGGTTATCTGCCTGCAGCGCCTTCATCCGCTCGTTGGACATGTCCCTTTCTTCGTTCACCCGATTGGTCGCTCGGCCGCCCGCCTCTTGAACGACAAGCGCTCCGCTCTCTCTCATGTCAGTGAAACCGGAGCTACTCATATCCTGGTTGCTACGGAACGCATCGGCCGCGCCGGCCGTTACCTGATTCATCCTGGCCTGCAGATTGCCTGTGTCGATGGAGGTTTGGGCCAGCCCCGAACTCTCGTTGCCATTGACGGCGGCCATAGAGAAGTCAAACGGCGACATTTTCGAGCTCACCAAATCGCCCAGCCTTCCTTCCTGGTTCAGAGCACGAATCGCTGCCATAGCAACACGCTCTTCCCTATCCGTTGATAGACCGCGGATGGAAGCACTCGACAGCGCAGTATTGAAGGCCGCACGCCCGCTTTCGGTCTTGCCGGCCAACTCAGCAAGGGCCTGGGCAGACTCAGCACGGGACTCGCCTCGTAGCAGCGATGTGACTGCTGCTTGCTTGAGGTTCAAAGACTGGCTTGCCGCGTAGACATTCTCCATTTTCGAAGCCCGGGAATATGTTTCCTGCGCTTGGCGCGCCTGCCCAATGGACTGGCTGAGGGTTTCACCTGTCGATTGGCTCACGCTCGCCATCGAAGAGCGGCTGAACGCATCTGCCGCGTTGAAGGCGGTTTGGTCGTTCGAACTTGCCTGCACAGCTGAAGTGAGTTGAGTAAAGGCCTGCTGGGCTTGTTGCTGCTGAGTGGAAGACAGTTTCTGGAACTGTTCTGAATCTTCAAGTCGTGTGCCTGCGAGGCCAAATGGCGCAGCGGCACCAGCACTAGCAGCAAATACACCCTGAGCGATCTTGTTCTCATTGAACCCCAGGCTTTTCAGTTGACTAGCAGCGCTGGTGTATTGGGAGTTCTGCGAAAGATTCAGACTCGACGCCACCTGATGGCCCAGCGATGCCAGGCTCTGCTGCCCTGTGGTGGTCTGGGCTGATTGCTGGATCGCACTTTGGAGTGAGCGCTGCATGTTCTCGGTAGCGGTTACCGAGGCGTTCTTCGAACTCTGCACGTAGGCGGAGGCTGCTTGCTGCCCGCTGATCGTTTCGGCCAGTTGAGTTGCGCCGGTAACGCTTACGCCCTGGCCTACCTGGTCGGCGGAGTAGACAGACTCCGTCGCCATGACTGGAGAAGGACGCTGGGTTCGCGGAGACATGTCCTCACTATTGAACTTGGTATCAGAGGTGGCTCCCGACATGATCGCTGTCATACCAAAGGCACCAGCTCCAACGATCGATGCAGCGATTGCAGGTGTGTATGCGGCAAGGTACCCGCCAAGACCAAGGGCCGAACCGATCGCCTGGTCAATGTCCAGCAGCTGCATTTGCGCGAAGCCCGTTGAGATCGGGTCGTACCCGTTGAATATCGCCTCCATTTTGGCGCCGGCATACCAGAGCGTGAATGCATTAACCACCGACAGCAAAGGCATGCAAAGCGAAGTCGACAACGGCAATGCACAGAACTTGGCCAGGGTTATTGCCCCCCTAGAACCCATCATCAGAAGCAGCGCCATGAACGGCGCAACCGCATAAACCAACCCCTCGAGGAAGCCAAGCATGGGTTTTATGTAGAACTTGAAGCTATCGCCCTTCCCTGCCCATTGGATCTCCTGTTGGCTAAGCGACTGCTGAAGTGCCATCGCTGCACGCCGCTCTTGCCAATGGTTCAGTGCGTCAACGCGGCCCTGATTGAAATACCTCTGAATCAAAGAAGCTGCGACATACTCTGATGCTTTTTTATTAGACAAAGCAAACGACTGGAGGGAGTTATCAATCTCACCCTGCATTTGGGTGAAATTCACCAGCTTCCCAGAATGAACATCATCACTAAAGCCTTTCTGCATGATGTCTTCAAAGACAGAAGGAAGAACATCTTGAAGTGCCGCAGTAAGCAATCTACCGGCCTCTGCGCAAGTTTTCAGAGAGGGATTTGCGGAGTCGTAGAAATATACCGATTGTGCCTCCGATGTATTAGATAACAGTGCCGCTACGTCCCCAGCGCGCTGCAACTGATCAACAGACGCCTTATTGCGAAGGAATACAGGATTGAAATTGCAATAGGTCATGTACTCTTGAAACGATCGGCCCAAGTCCCAGCCAGCACTTTTCTTGTAGTTTTGGAACTGATCAAGTGCAATCGGATTTCTTAAAACATCTCGTACCCTTGCCAGGGTTGTCAGACTAGAAAAAAGGCCATATCGGGTCATGCCAGGAGTTGAGTTAGCTTGCTCAGCCAACTCAGAGATCCTGTAACCAACAGTCGAAAAGACGGAACCTACAAAAGCAGGCCCTAGTGGAACATTGTCCACCACGCGGACTTGGTCAGTCGTGGTATCTTGTACAATTACAGTCGCCGTCGGCCCATAAAAGCACATGTAACCGACGAGCATGATGCCAACTGCGTGAAAAGGAATCGGCTGGTTCTTGAAACCTGCCTGGAAACCGATTACCAGAACCCCCATCAATGCGCCGATGCGCGCCATATCATCTATTGAACCGCTCCCAGTGAGCATGGCGCAGGAGTTGAGCATTATCTGGAGAAATTCGGAGCTTCCCGCAGTGTATACTGTAAAATCCATGACTTCCCCCTTATGAACCACTGCTCTGATTGCTCGATCCTTGATAGAGGTGGCCACCATCATCTGGCGGGCTCATCTCCATCATGCTAGATGCATCAGCGTCGGCGTCTTTATCCTTAAGGCTCACCTGAATGTATTGGTCGTACTGGCTTCTGATATCTGCCCTAGCGGATCGCAGGCTCTCCAGATTCTGCTTTGCGTTGGGCATATCTGAACTCGTCACCCCTGCCTCCGCAATTCCTAGCAACATTACAATCAAGTTGTAACTAGACTGAGCCGCAATCGTAGTGGCGTACTTATTTAAATAATCGTAACCCGCTTGAGCGCCACTCTTCTGTACGATCCTGACTAAATTCACTCCTATACGACTAGATCCAAGATATCCAATGCGCGCATCATCTCCTGGCGACAGAACCCCATTAGCAATATGTTCAAGAACCTGATTATTTTGCAGATCAGCAACAATCCGAGTAGAGAGGCCTGTAAAGGTAGTCATATTCCCAATTTTGGGAGCGGTGCAGCCGTTATCATTTGAATCGCAACGGTAAACCTGATAACCAGCGTCTTTTGTTCCTTCAACGAATATCTTCAATCCATCGCTACCGATTAGCGTTGGTAGAGGGTTGACAGTGAAATTCTTTCCTCCCTTATCATCAGTAGCCGGAGTGATTATGAAAGATCCGACCATCGACATGATGAACTCGGCATTCTCGTCACTTCCGAAAAGAATCTGAGAAGCCAAGCTGGTTTTCTGCATGGCGCACCACAGAACATTTCCAACGTCCTTACAGTTGGTTGCCTTGCCGGACGAAACCAGTCGGTTGGCAGGTGAGTCATCTGCTGTTGATTTAGCGCTAAAGAAGTCCGTTGCCACATTATTACCAAAGGCACTAATTGCCGAGGACAGGTCTGAGGACTCTTCGTAAGCTTTTTTGGCATCGGTAATCAGTCCACTTGCAATTTGGCAGCTATTGGAGAACATCTGATTGAGAGATTGAATCTTGTTCGCTAAATTCCGGATGACACCTGCCGTTTGAGCATCCATTGCATCGATCGCAAGATCAAAAGCAAAGCCAGATACGATGCCAGTCGCGTTTGCTGCGATGTTCCGCATCAGTGCTACGAACTCCTCGCCATTGATAAATGAAAAGGAACCGGAGTAAAGATTAATACCGCCACATCCAGCTTTTGCGCTGGGCGGGGTGATGCTGATCAAGTTAGACGTAGAGATTCGGTTTCTCAGAACAATCGACCCTCCAGTTACGACCCCCTCGAAGCTGTTTGATATGCACCCGGCCTGGTGGTGTTGATCATTCCGTTGAACATTTGGTCAACTTGTTCCTGAATAGAGCATTGCCCTACTACTGGGAACATAGAAATAGCTACCGCAACTGCAATCCGCTTAAGACTCATCACTCACCCCCAACACTTTTAATGAATGCTTTACGCGCTTCTTCACGCACGCGCCTTGAGAACTCTGAAGGGTTGCTAAGGACATCAGAAGGAAGGTCCGTCAACGAAGCCGAATCGATCAAACCGACAGTATTAACCCGCGAGGTTGCTGCCAGTTCTTCTCCTGTGATTAGCCCGGAGTCCTTCGCCGCAACTAAAATCCTACTTATAGCCGTATCCATAGACACGGTGCTGAAAGCTACAATTTTTACGTCATTGGGAGGGATTGCGATGGCTAGAGCGGGAGCAGTAATCACGCCAAGTTTTTTAGCAAGCCCGTTATCATATTTTGTATTTGGATACTTCCCATTAGGTAGCGGATTTCCGTCCATAGAAATCGGAAGAACTGAGAAGCCATATTTAAACTCTAGAGCCGAAATTGCGGCGATTGCCTGGTCACATAGAACGCAATTCGATCCCTTATAGAAAAAGACAAGAGATGAGCTCTTTGCAATTTCACGCATCAGAAGATCGCGCTGTTTTCCAGACTCAGTCGATATGGCGTCAGCTGCCGCGTTTGATGCGGGATACCGCATGTCTTCATCAAGGAACGGATCATTACGGATAGTTTCAACGGAGTTGCGCGAAAACCGCTCTGCTTTATCCAGCATTAGTCGCTGGGCAAAGTAATACGCACTCATGTTCTCGCGAGTGGGATTATCAATCGCCTGGTCCCGTAATTTGGGGAGCATCACGCGCAACCACCCGACGGTGCCAGGGGCTGGACCATCCGCCGGTGCCGGTTCAACTATCTTCGAAGACTCCGGAGCCTTGGGAGGTTCAGGCTTCTCAGCTTCAACCGGAGGAACGATCTCTTCCGGCGGATCCTCATACCAGAACCATCCCCGTTCCTTGTCCTGGTAGAACGAGCTACCAGCCAGGGGATCTGCAGGCGGGGACGCGGGCACGTCTGCTGCTATCGCTCCAGTAGCGAAGACAGCGAGAACAGCGGCAGAGAGGGACTGGGGAAACATGGCAAACCGCCTTGGCGCAGCAATCGATGCTCAAATTCTGCGTGGCGGAGTGGAGCGGGATGGGCGTTTTCAGGCAGAAAAACGTACGGAAAAAATGAATCATGCGGTAAGGCCTGAGGCCTACCGCACTTGGCGGTAGACCTCTTGCCCGGGGAAGCCGGCCGAGCCCTGCCAAAGCAGGACGTCGTTCCAATCAACCCCTTTGGCGCCATTGGGTATGTCAAGTGTGGGCTCCAGAATCCTGGCCCTAACTCCCAAACTCCACAGGCGCTTTTTCAGAGCGGTTCCAGCATTCACGCCGGCGTTTTTTCTGTCCTTGTCGATCCAGATTCGAACCTCCTCAGTTCCGGCCGGCGGCACGAACATCTCCATCAGGTAGGTGTTCACCAGAGGCCACACTGGCAATCCCGTTGCAGTCTCGATTGCCAACGCTGTTTCCAACCCTTCGCAGACATCAATCACACTACCGGGCGTCGCTGTCGGAATCGCGCAGCCAGGCAGTGCTCTATCGCTTGGAATTGCAAACATCTTCTTCGGCTCTTCGATCGGGGCCTTCTCACCTTTTGAGGTCAGAAAATGCCTTTGGACCGTCACGGCTTGCTTCGCCGGGGACATCAGTACACCGATAATCCCTGGGAAGGTCGTTTTTTTCCCGGCAGGGTCTTTGTAGGTCAGGCTTGGATGGAACCGCACGAAGCGGCTCAACCCAGGCCGGTCCCAAACAAGGATTCCGCGAGATCGAAGGTAGAGACGAGCAGGTTCGGCATCCGGGTGAGTAAGCGCGACACTTTCTTGCACCATTGTTCGAAGGGTGGCGATGACCCATTCATCCGATAGCCCCTTACTGGCAGCCTTCGGTGCGGCACGCTCAGGTATCACTCGCTTAACGTCGCCGGCGGTCCGACCATGCTTGTCCTTCACCCCCATGAGGCTTCCGACTTCCTGCAGCGCCTCGTGGAAACTCCAGCTGTTTACCCACATCACCAACGCCAAACCGTCCGGCTTGATTCCACAGGTGCGGCATACGCCGCCACTGCTAGTGTCGCTGGTTTTGCGGAAGATCTTGAATCCATCCCTACCACCGTGAACCGGGCAGGGAAAGTTTCGGCCAGGCTTGCCGTTGGCATCTGCCAACCCTGGTGCCAGTTGCTCGAAGACGAATTTCCACCGTCCTTTCGCAGCTTCCAGCACGTCTAACTTCTCGGGGGCGTAAATCCCCATCTGATTTGCAGACATGAGTAACTCCAAGGAAATGAAAAAGCGCCCGTAGGGCGCTTTGTGGTGGATCAGTCGATACGGTCAATCTGCCAGGAATTCCTGTGCGTGTTCTTCCATTCGACCTCGTCGTTTTCTTTTCGAATCGGAACGGTAACCGGCGTCTTCTCAAGGAAAGTGAGCCTGATCTTGTCCCCTTTCTGAATATTGGTGCGATTGATCTCTAGCGCCAGCTCGGCACCCCAAACGAGGTGATTGCCGATGCGCAGATAGAACGACCGACCGTTGCGTTTATTGAAGCGGTACCAGTGCGAGCCTGAGCCGTTGTAGATGCCTTCAACAAACTCCCCCTCCATACCCTGCCGGAAGGAAAGCTCGACGTCTTCTTCAGCAGCACAAGAAATCGACGTTTGGGCGTCCACGGCATGCAGTCCCCGATCGTCGGTTCGCTCAAGGAGCTCACCTTCGACCGGAACACCCCCAGCCGGCATTACCGGCTGAAGTCGATCCTGCGGACGATACAGACGATTGATGACGACGGGCTCGAGCGCCTGGACATCATCATTCAGCTGCAGCGCCACACCATCACGACAGTACCGATGCGAATGGACGCACATCCCCTTGTAACTTCTGAGGTAGGCCGGCTCATCAAAATCGACGCGGACAGTATTCATCAACTCTCCTCCCCTTGGCGCAGGTAGGTGGGCATGTGGAAGTTGTCGTAGTCGATGTGGTCGCACCAGACCGCGGTAGCCGTCCCAACGCGTGTAGCTTGCTGGGATGTCATTCTCGCGCGGCGTCTCAGAGCCCCTCGGATTAGCGCCATGAGTGACGGAGCGTGCATCAAAGCAGCAGCGAGCACGATGCACAGGGCAAACGGCACAACTGCTTTAACGAACGCAGGAGCATACAGCGCGCCCAGGAAGGACAGCAGAAAGCCATAACCAATCAGCACTTTCGCCTTCAGGGTTTCATTGGATTTGATCATTTCAGTTCTCCGTTTTTCCGACGGAGAACCCCCTAACGGAGGTGTCCCCGTCAGGGTTTTTGAAACGAAAAAAGGGAGGCCTAGGCCTCCCTTTTTTGATGATGCTATGCAGGTTGCAGAGCAGATTTTTAAGCTGATTGGCTCAGCTAGGCACAGCCCCAAGTGCATACACAGCTTGGGAAACCCACATCTGCACAGCAGCTGTGAAGGTTGGCGGAGCCCTAAGGCAATTTTTGATCGGGACCACCCGATAGATGAGGTGATTTTCTCCACCGGTACAACGGTCGTCAACACCTCCAGGAAGAACTTCTATTTCCGTCGTGAATCGGGCAGAAAAAAGCCATTCCAGTCTCCCTGCCGCTGTTGCAATGCGGTGGCCACCAACACTGGAGATCACTGAACATGGCCACCCAACCTGCAACTGCAACTGCAACGAAGAAATACCAATACTCCACCGCGCGGCTGAAGGGGCATCTCGTACTTAACACTGAACAGGCTAAATCCTTCAGCGGCAATCGTTTCGACAACGTGATGACCGCGCTCTTCGTTATCGACGTCGTCGCCCGGAAACTGGCTCAGAAGCTCAAGAGCTTCGACTACCAGGCGGTGGCTTCCGCAGTAAGCACCAAGCTCACCGACGCTGAAAAAGCTCTCAGCGACGACACCGCTCGCATCAGCGCCCTGCTGGGCGGCCTCGCGCAGTGCTTGCCGGAGTACGACCATCCCCAGGAGCGTGCCTACGAGATCACCAGTCCCGAAATCGCTCGGTTTGGCGCCCTGCTGAAGGCCTACGACCATCTGATCATGCTGGTCGACGCGGGTTGGTTGGGAGGAGTGATCGAAAGCGGTGAAGCTGACGCATTCCGCCAGGAAAAGCATAAGCAGATCAACAAACTCGTCCGTTTCCTGGTTGGGACCGGCCAGGCCGCAAGAACCAAGGCCTACGCCAGCAAATCCCTGGAAATGAAGGCCGATCTTGAGCAGGCAGACGCTCAGGAGCAGACCGAAAAAGAAGAGCGCAAAGCAAGCGGCTTCATGGAGCCGGAATCCAATGACCTCGATGCCGTCGAGCAGATCGAGGCGCGCGAGTCGGCGATTGGCTGAGTAGCGTGCTGACGCCCCTCACAGGGCGTCAGCACCTCTACGGAGTAGCATCGATGTTATCGACGCGCGAAAAATCAGGTGCTAACGATCGATTCGAACATTCCAGGTGGCTCGCCGTACTTCAAAATCCGCCGGAGGCCTCCGCGGATAAAGGTAAGTTCTGGAGCTTCTCAGTCGTTACTCTGGTCGTCATTGCGGCCACTGCTGGGATTGCTTTGGGCATTCCTCTTGGAGCTTACTGCTGGCTGCATTTTTCCTTCTAGTCTCTTTCCTCTTGAGCAGCTCGACGTGGCGTTTAGCTGCCCAATACCCTCCTTTGACCCGGCACCTTTCAAGCGCCTTCGTGATCGAAGAAACATGCCCGGCGGTGAATACCGGTGCGCGAAAGCCTTGGATCTTCCGTACGACTGACCAGATGCTGAAAACCCCCTCCGGCATCCCATAGACAAATTTCGCCTGCCCCGCCATCACGACGAAGCTCTGAATTTGCTGAGAGTGAATTCCGGTTACCCGATGAAGCGCTTTGACGTGGGCATAGTTCTGCAGCAACGGGTTCCTGACTTTGTACTTCCTCCGACCTACCCGTTGCAGCCACGTGTCAGGTGCGTTGGGGTCCGTCACGATTCGCCCGCGAAAGCACTTCGTCTCGATGACAAAAAGGCCATACCGGCTCACCACGATGTGATCGATCTGCGTGGTCTCATCATCCGTCTGCCCGCGATATAGCGCGTTGCTGAACACACGGTACTCTCCACTCAAGCACAGCCTCAGCGCGAAATTGACCTTGTATTCTCCCCACCAGCCACGGTAAGCAGGTCGGGCCAATAGGAGCGTGTGCGCGCCGGCGCCGACCAGTAGCATGAGTGCAACTGGCGGCGCGTATATCCAAAGGAAATCTTCCATAGAGATGCCCATCCGGGCCTCCTGTTAGAGGTTGGAGCAGCAGTCTGTCCAACGCCAGATGAGGTACATGGAGTCATTGCCGGTACCTGGTACGTGGCGCGAAGGCCCTCCATCCCAAAGCTGTGGTGGCGTACCGATCCACATTGCCTTCTGGTTCTGCGACTTCGGGTAGAACTGAGTGAGCTTGTACTGGCTCTTCGGCAAGGTCGGGTAGATGCTCGCGTTGCAAAGGTTGTCATCCCCCATCGTTCTACGCGCCAGCCCCCTACGGTGTTGCTGAGCAAGCATCCGTGCCGCCAAAAGCGCGGAAGAGCGGTTCACGTCTTGCGCCGGCGTCACGCCAGTGAGGGGATAGATGCCGCCCCACGTTCCGGTGCACCACCACATGCTTTCCAGCGGCTCCTTTCCTGCAGCAACCATTGCTGAGTCGGCGGCACATGCCGCGATCGCAAGCGGATTCGCCACTGCAGCAGCCTCTGGGTTCTGAAAGAAAGCGAGTGTCGGTGATGTCCAGGTTGGATCGATCTCGGTGAAGGAAATGATGTCGAGATCCAGGTAGCCATCTGGGTTGCATTTCGTTGGGGTGTACAGGTCAAGTATCTGCAGCAGCGGGAAAGCGTAGTAATGGGTGTGGTAGAACGATCCCGCAGCCTGGCCCGTTTGCGTGAGGTTGTCCTGCCTCAATCGTCCATACGTGCGGGAGTTACCCATCGGGAGGGTAATCCCACCTAGGGTTGGCGAGCACCCAGCCTTGCGTACGTTCTCGACGATCCTGGCCGGCTGCCACATCGAGGTCACGACGCCGGGCGTATAGATCCCGGAGCTGCCCTTCTGGCAGACGCACAGCACCTGCTTCGACGCTCCTTCCGGCGCTGTTCCAGGCGTAATCTGGGCACCCGATACCCGAATCGGGAACAAGCAGGCCCAGCATATATCCGTGAAGAGCTTAGGGCCCAACAGCCCGGAGTCCTCACACATTACCTCGCTTGCCCGGGCGCCGGCACAGACCAGCAGCGCCAGCACTAAACTAACCAAAATCCTGCTAACGAATCGCATCGGTTGCCCCCAGCGCATCGGATTGAGATACCTCCCGTACAACAAACTTCTTGTCCTCGGCCGTAACGACCGAAGGCACCGCCATCACCTGATACCGCGCGGCGAGGTCCTGCTGAAGGAGATACAAGGGAGCAGCAATCGAGTCCTGAACGTCGTTGAACAGATCCCAACCAGACGGGCCAGTGTCCGACGTGGAGCCGGGAATGTGACTGGCGATTACGATGACCTGAACTCCATCCTTCGCAGCGACCTCGCGGCGAGCAAGGTCCACTTGCCAGGGCGATGTGGGGTCGATGACCACCAACTTGATACCGAAGGGCATCACATCCAGTGGGTTCAGCCGGCCGGCTTTGATTACTACTCGGCCATCAGGGGCCAAGATGTCTTGCGGAATGATCACAGAGGGGTCAACGGACCTCGTGCTGCTTCTTTCAACGGTTGGCAGTGCAAATCCCGGCTGCTTGTCCCAGAAGCGAGCAATCGCACGCTGCTTCATCGCGGCGACGTCCAACCGCTCAATCCGAGTTTTCGCCACTGCCATGAGATCCGGCTCGATGATTTCGGTGGTGGAGCCGAAGGAGCCAAGATTTCCTCGCTTCCCTTGGGCAACCTTCTGGGAGAGCAGCGAGCTCGACGAGCTGCCAGCCGCTAACGCAACCTGGTGCTGTTCCCTATCCTCGAGTCCAATGGATGGAACAGCGACGACACCGTGACGATGGAAGGCCAGCGGATCTAGGAGGATTGGCGTTGTGGAACGAGTGACTTGGGTGAGGCGTTGCATTCTCGCCACTGCGGTCGCCATCGGAACATCCTCCGGAATGCCCCTGAAGATCACTCCTACTCCGGGCACTCCGTCGTAGGCCACCAAGATGTCCTCGATCGCCCGGGCCCCCATCGACCAGGAGACGAATATCAATGTCTTTTCCCCGTCTCCAAGGGGGTGCGGCGGATGAGAGCCGTTGTCTGCTGCCCCGTCCCGCTCTACCGCACTCGCACGTACTTCTTCGCCTGCACGCCCAACCCACTCGTAGTCCTGCTTGGAAGCGTCGGCCGTCAGCGCTCGACTGGTATTCACAATCGATTTGGCCTGCTCAAGCAATGCAGGATCAAGGTCACTCAGGGCAGGCTTTACTGGAAGGGTGTCCACAGCCATAGCTACGGCGGAGAACACGGCGCAGGCAGCCAGAACCACAATTCGTCTCACCATAGCGGGTAAGCCCTCCCCCACAGCTGTGAACGCGCAACGGATCCCCAATAACGCGAGTCGAAGGAATCCGCAGTTTTGCCCATGAACCAATAGCGCCCGATCTCGATATGGCCGTGACGCACGTACCGTGCAATATCAAGGTTCCGCTCGGTGGCAACTGCCAAGCCTTTACCGACAGCCTCGCCGTTTATGGCTGTCGTTGCCTCAGTCACGGAAACGGCATCGCCAGGCAGACCAACCATTACTTTCACGATGTTGGTGCCATCTGGGAAAACTGGCTCCAGCCCCTTGGCTTTGAAGGCAAAGGTCCCGCCACGTACCGGGGTGGTGTCTCCTTTGTCGATGAGCCATACCCGGTATGGGGGGAGGCACAAGGCCTCCTGAGTGGCAATTGCAAGGCTGTACCGGCTCGCGAGGAGGACAATTCCGCCTGCCAGTAACGAGGCAAGTGTTACCCCCTTCAGCAGAAACCATGAGTCCATCGGACGGCGGCGCCGAGCTGCCTCGACGGCTTCGACCGTACGGCGCACCTTGGCATCGATGCTGAACGGATTCCGCATCACGCAGCCTCCGAAGCAATAATGCCAACGTCGATGCCACGGTCGCGAAGAACTTGGAGGATCGCCTGATCCTGCGGCATGCCCCCCAGGGTGTAGTTCCTGATCGCTTGCACGTCCTCCGGTGCAGTGGAGTACAGCAACATGGAATAGGGGTCGACGGTGAGTCGGGCGATGCCGGCGCCGCGTGGCGTGAGCATGAAGATCTCGGAGTAGTGCCCCTTGTAGGAGCGAACAGTCTTGAGGATGCGATAACCGCCATCGCCCAGTGGCAGGCGCTTTTTCTCCTTGATCGAGTCGATGGCCTCCGCCTTCTGGCCCAGGAGCAGGGTAAACGCCGAGTTCTCCGCAATCGCCTGGCCGACCTTGTTCTGGTAGAGGTCGTTCACGCCTTGAGTGATGACAATTGCGCCGCCACCGTACTTACGGAACCGACGGTAGCCGTGTTCGATGAACTCACCGACGTTACCCTGCGCCAGCAGCGACCACGCCTCATCGATGATGACGATTTTCGGCCGGTCACGTTCGCCTAGGTACATGTCCTGTTGGATCTGGTAGATCAGTTGCAACAGCACTACCTGCTGGAGGTGAACGCGTCCTTTGAGCTCCTCCAACTCCAAGACCGTGAAGGGGTTCTGGAAGTTGAGATTGTTACGACCGTTGAAGTACTTGCCGTACTGGCCGCGGGATGTGAATGCATACAGCTGGCTACCAATGTCCTTGATCCGCTGGTCCTCATCGCTCAGCAAGGACTCCTCGATATGATCGACCAGCAAAGCCTTGCCATGTTTTTCCCAGCAGTTCGTCAGATGTCGCTTCAAGCCAGCGGTTTGGAAGTCCTTCAGTGCTTCAGTCGGCGCCGCCATCGCAGAAATCAGCCCAACCAGGACGTCTTCCTCGTCGCTGAAATCTTCGACCAGTTCAAATGGGTTCAGGCAGATCTGGGAGCCCTTGTCGAAGCAGGCAAAATCCCCCTTGTATGCCTCAGCAAGCTTCTCGTAGGAGCGACCTACGTCGATGCACCAGACCTTGGCGCCCATGCTCAGGTAAGAGGTGATGAGGTAGTTGGTTAGGAACGATTTACCCGACCCTGACTGGGCAGCAATAGTGCCGTTGTAGTTGGTGTCCGAGTCGTAGAGATGGAAGCTGATCGGCTGGCCGTTTCGGGAAATGAACGGCGCCACAGGGGTGCCGGTACCGCGCCAATCGCCGTAGATCGGAAGGATCGGTAGAGCCTGCGCCAGGCTCATAGTTCTGTAGCGGAAGATATCCTGGATTGCGCCGGTGTCAGCGCACATCGGCAACGCATTGATGAAGATCGGCAGGACAATGAATTTGTCCTCGAGGAGCGTGAAACCCTGGGTCGAAAAGTGGCTCTTGGCACTCGCCGCGGCCTGAATCAATTCCTCTTTGCTCTTACCGAAGACAACCAGCGTGGTGTTTAGCTGAATGTTCGGCAGCCCCTTATCGAGGTCCTCAAAGAGGGTGTCATACCCCTGCTTCTTCTTGCGGAGCGCCGGCACGAAATGGGGCATCGGACCAACCGCCTGCTTAATCGACCATTGGCGTCCACGGTTGAGTTTGTCTTTGGTGGAAAGCTGCGGTGGGAAGTAGATCGTGCTGGTGAATATGCAGTTGCCGCGGATTCCTCCCCGCTGGGAGAGAATGTCAGAAAGGTACTGTGAGGCATCCCCCTGCCACATCGAGTCCGGATAGGCCTTCGGCGAGAGGGTTTTAACGAAGCAGTCATCGCCGATTTTTAGGTGATCTTTCTTCGGCTCGACACTGCGATCGAAGTCAAGCAGCTGCTCGTTCAGCGGCTTGTCGAGATCAGCATGCAGCTCGGGGTTATTTCTCCACGAAGCGTTCGGCCCTTTGTTCAGGATCGACTGGAAAATCTCGACATACCCGTCATTGGTCAGGGCCACAGGGGCCAGGTTGCAGCTGTCCAGGGAAGTATGGAGGCCGTCAGCCAATTCCTTGGCCATGTTAGCCTCAGTTGCGGTCGGGAGCGCCTCCTTGATCGGCATCGTTACCGAGATCACCAGGTCCTGCTGACGCACCTTCACGCCAGAGATACTGTCGACAGGCAACAGCGTGCGATCGGACAGATACTGCCCTCGAGCCAGGGTGACCTTCTGCAGCAAAGCCTGAGTTTCCGGCGGCAAATCGGAAACCCCTCGCTCCACGAAAGCTTTTCGAAGGTTCAAAAACCCTGCCTTCAGGTGGTTGATGTTCTCGGTACAGATCAGGCTGAAACTGATTGCAGTACCTTCCGGCCAGTCAACAGTGAGGCCTGCCTTCAGGCGAGCTGCTTCGTCACCATTGGAACCGGCCAGGGGTGCACAACGGAATGCAAAACCCAAACGGTTTCCTTCCAGTTGAAACAGCTGCATTTCAGGATCGTAAGCAAGGCCGTTGATCAATTTGGATAGGCGCGGCAGAGGTGCCAAAAGCGAAGATAGAAGCGACATGCGCCCCCCTTAGTTCGAGCGATTGCTGAGGATCCACGACCGCAGCCCTTCGGTGGGCTTGCCTTCATGGGTGAGGCCGTCATCACGGATTAAGAAGGGGACGTTGCGAGCGCCCAGGAACTGTGCAGTGAGGCGACGCTTTTCGATAACTTCCAGAGAACACGCACCTTCGGGTTTCTGAGCCAGCGGGGCGTCGAGATCACCGGTCACGCCGGCCTTCCACGCGGCAACTTTGTCTTCCGCGCAAAGCAGTTCTTTGGTGCGCGAAGCACTGCGCTCAGTCAGCAGTGGCAGCTCCAACACGTCGAGGCGATAGCCTTCCGGCATCTCCCTACGCGCCTCTTCCATGATCTGCTTGCAGTAGCCGCAGGCAGGATCGGAGAACATCGTTACCGCCTTGTCCCCATGACCGATCGTCATCGGGGCCAAGTCGGCAAATCCCGTTTTCACTCTATCGACTGGCACGTACTGAGCGGCGTACCGGGCGTCGTCCAGATTCTTGATTTCCTTGTTTTGCCAGACGTCGAAAACGGTGCCCTGGATGAGGAATCTGCCGGTGTCGCTGATGATGGCGAACTTGCCATTCTTCTCGATGCCGATCATCGCGCTGGCAGGGAGGATGACGATGTCCTTTGAAGGTGTACTGCCAGGTACGCCGGCCAGCGCGCCGGTAGAGACGAATGCGCCCAGAATGGCGAGGAAAATCGATTTCGGTTGCGATCGCATGTGCCGCTCTCCTATAGGGGATTGGCACAGCGTAGGGATTGCAGAAAAGCGAAGGCCCCGCTTTTCCGCCGCTTTTGCGACGGAAAAAACAGGGCCCTAAATGGTGGCCGAAGCGCGGTTAGAGCGAGACCGGAAGATGCTGCAGAGCGCTGTTCAGGCCGTTCATCACTGGCACAGTGGCGGTCATGATCGATTCGATCACATCAGGCGCAGCGTACAGGCCAACACCACCACCAACACCGGTCACGAAGGGCATCAGGGATTGGCGCAGAACGCCAGCACCGATCCCGGTCAGGATCATCAGGCCGATGAGGATACGGCCCAGGGTACCTTGCATCCAGTCGGTCAGGGTTACCCAAACCGAGTCGAAGGTATCGCCGCCGGTACCGGCGACCGCGACCCCTGCGACGACCATCAGCGCGGCGGTCAGAACGACCGGGTTGACCATCGCCTTTGCGACTTTACCCGGTTTAAGTTGAATGTTTTGGACTTGCATCGTGACTCTCCTGGAAATGCGCAGGGCCTGCGCTCGCAGGAGAGTTTTCCGGCTTGCAACAATCGTGAGTGCCGCTTTCCGACGCTGTTTTTACTCAAAATAGAAAAAGGCCGCATTGCGGCCTTTTCTAGGTTTACATGTTCGCCACAGGGGGCGACTCAGCACCTGAGTCATCGATCCCGATGAGGGTAATCACCGGCTCCCCATCTGGGTAGCGCCACATGGGGATCGAGATGTTGTTGGAGTTCAGCGCCTGCTTTTCTCCGTTGACGTACCAGTTATTTTTCGACACCCGGCCATCAGGATCGTTGCAAGTTGCCTTGGCCAGCCAAGAGGTACGTCCGTTTGTAACCTCCAGCGAGCAGCTCGGCGCCTGGTTGGCGACCACCGGAATCTGGACTTCCCCACTGGCTTCATGCCCCATCTCCGTTGTGATGTTCATTGTTACCGTGTGCGGGCCCGGGGTGGCTAAGGTCGCGCGACCATAGTCTCCCGTGCTGTCGAGCGCTTTCCCATCCAGCGTATAGGCCTTGGTCAGAATCCTGTCTTTGGGATGACCTCCGCTGATTGATGGTCGCACCAGCACTCCAAGGGGAGCGCGGCCGAATTTGTTATCTCCGGACCACGACAGCAGCACGTTCCAGTCAGGCGGCGGTAGGAACTCAACTTCGGTGGACACGGTACTGAGGTTGCCTCGTGCATCGGTGACTGTGTATCCGAACTGATAGGTTCCTGGCTCGGTAACTCTGACAATCCGACTCTTCTGGTCGGTGTCCTTGATCACGCTCATCCCCTCATACGGGGGGACGTCCCAATCAATGTTCAACCCCTCGAACTGCTGGAAAGTGCCGCGGTTCCGTGCGGTCATCGTGAGGTCCGCAGGCGCGTATATCGCGCTCGTTTTGCTCTGGATGTACCAGTCGGGCCAAACGTACTTCCAGAACTGCAGCAGCTTCTGGGTGAGGCCGCTGCCGCCACGGTCTTCGTAACCATTGATCCACCCCTGGAAGCCAATGTAGGTCTTTTCATCAGACATATCAGCGGATGTTGGGGTGTATTCAGCCTGAAGGCTGTGTACCTGCTCTCCATTAGGCAGGATGAAGTAGCCGTCCATTGTTACGTCCATGTTTGGGTATGGCAGCATCATGTTGGCCCTCCAAGTTCCCTTGGTGTCGACCTCCGGGTGTCCAGGCCCGATCAGTTGCACCCGAGGCGGGCGAATCTGGCGGAACGCGACGCCTACAGTGACCTTCTTGTAAACGCTGGGATGGTCTGGGGAATCTTTGTACTTCAGGCGCCCGTAGAGCGTGACGCGGGCTGCTTCGTCACGAGTCAGGCGGTAGGTACCATCTCCTGTGCTGCTGGGCACCCACGTCTTACCCCGGTCCAAGGACCAGTCCACGTTCATGTCCGAGGTATCAAGCAGCTGGCCCTGCAGATCGACCAGTTTGAAGGTGGCGGTATCGCCGATGAACACGTTTTGCGGCCCCTTCAGTCGTGCTTGCGGGACCACAAATGCTGTGATGTCGATCACCGGTGTGGTCGATTTTGCCCCCGAGTTTCTGTTGGTCAGCTGCGCACGGAGAAGATAGTGCCCACGCGGGAAGGTGTAACTCAGGTGCTGGGGCAGCTTAGGATCTGAAGCCACCACGTCCCAGGTTGCACCTTCATCTTTGCTCAGCTCCCAGACAACCTCACCAAGATCACGACTTTGCGTGCGGTCGGTAGTGACCGCGTAGAAGCTGTTCTTCAGCGGGGCTGGCCCAAGGATCCGCAGCGCCTGGATCTTTCCATCGAGCGCCTCCCCGTTGAGGACGGTGAGCATTAGCGGGGCACTTCCTTGCCGTGTGAGCGAATACTCCGGCACCGGCGAGTGAACTCGCGCCTCCGCGATGATCCGAACCGCTTTATTGGTCAGGCTGGTGAGATCAACTTTGAAGGTTGCATTACCCTCAGCATCAATCGGCTGCCAATCGGCAAGCTGCTGGTAGTTAACCCCTGAGGTGGTCGACAGAAGGCGAATGTCCCAATCCCCCATCGACGTGAGGCTATAGGGATCGTTCAGAGCCAACGTATCGCGTATGCCAGCCGTGATGGCTAGGCCGTCGGTGTCGAGGACCTGCCGTTCATCATTCAGAATGACCGGCTTAATTGAGTCCTTCGGCACCGAGAGCAGCTGCACGGTTTTCTTTGTGTGGACCTCCGGTAGAGCGCGATAAGCCACGTCGACAACAAACGGCGTCTGCGACCATAACGGAGTGGTCTGGCCAGCCATGTACCGCGTGAAGCGTTGCGCCTGGCCATAGCTCAGGGAGACAGAGTTTTCGAGCTGGGCGCCGTCGAGAATCGCCTGATAGGTCAGGTCTGCGGCGATGGCACTGATAGACATTGCCCCCACCGAACCACCGGCCTGGGAAACCCAGTACATCCCCTCCTTCACAAAGTTCGTGGTCGGCAACGAAACGTCGATTGCAGGCGGTGGAACCACGTTGAAATCCTGCCCGCCGTTACCGCCATCGATCTGTGCACCACTGGGCGTGAACAAGGTGACTTTCCATCCGATCGATTGCAGTCCAGGGACGTTCATCGCGCCGTTTAGCTTGGCATCGGTTGTTGAGCCTGGCTGGGCCATGCCCTCAGGAAGCTGGATCCATTGGATCAAGCAGCTCACGTTCGTCTGCCACTGCTGCGCAGTCTTTTTGGCCATGTCTGCGCTCACCGTCGGGATACAGGTTTCTTGGCTGGAGGTTGGCTTTAGCGAGAGTGAAAGCGACTGGACCTTCTGGTAGACATCGCTCACTTGGGGACTGAGCGCAAACCCGAGCTGGCCGGCCAAAGGCTTGACGATCAAATCATGCTTGATGTCGACCATCTTCTGCGGCTGGCCACTCTGGTCGAAGACAAATGCCGTGGCCTGAACCAACTGCTTACCAGCGGCCATGCCAGCGGCAACCATTGCGAGATTTGTGCTCGAACTAGTGTCCTTCCATTCGTCTGGAGTCCCAGTCCAGGACAGGAAGCAAGTGGGGGTATCCAGGGCGTTCCGGGACTTGGCCATCTGGGCATTCGTGAGCAGCGCGCACGCGCCATTCGACTGCTCGGCGCGTATGGCTGTCCGCCCCGTTCCTTGGAAGATCGACCAACTATCTGCAGCGAGCGCACCTTCAAACGCCCAGACACTCACAGGTACCGAATAGACCGGTCCAGTGCGATCAGCGCGGCTGAGATACACGTTGGAGGTACCGGCCACTCCGATATTCAATGCCCCCATTGGGGACTGCAAGTCTGTTGCAGTGAGCACCTTGGGAACCAAGCGCATGCCGATTCCTGGGGCCAACTGCCGGTGCTGGAGCGTCACGCCAACAGATGATGAGGGAGTGACGATCGCAACTAGGTCGTTCCCCAACGACTCAAGGACATCTGGCTGGGTAACTTGGAAGGCCTGTTGACCGTTGGTATGCACGAGTTGGGCAGAAACAGCCGGAATGCGAGGAGCGGACTTTGTGGCCACGACTTCTCGACCGTCGAAGAATTCCCACGCCGGCTTGAAGGTCAGCTTAATGTCCTTCTCGACAAACAGGCCGTCCTGGTCGGTCGCTCTCAACCGAATAGTCGCGGGCTGATCGTCATCAGTGCGGTAGGTCAGCGTATTCCCGGAGATGCTGACTTCACCATTGCTCGGTTGCTGAACCACTTGCAGCGACGTCGCCCCCCACAGATTGGGATCGAGAACGGAGAGCTCAGCGCTACCACCGATGCCGGCGTACATCTCCAGTGTGTGGGGGAGGATGTCGGTAGGTGCATAGTTGAACTTGTTCACTACGACGCGCACCTGCCCGTCCACCCACAGGCCACCGGAATCAGTTGCGCGAATCGTGAGGGCGTCATCACCGAAGTACTGACTAGACGGGGTGTAAACCAGTGCCCCGCCGACCAGCTTGACCGAGCCGTGAACGGGCTGGCCGATGATCTGAAACGTGAAGGTATCGCCGTTCGCTAGATCAGGATCCACAACCCACGGAATAACCGAAGAACTCGTTTTCCCCTCGTCGGTGACGATCGTCGCGCCTGTCGCTTGGGGAGCATCATTGACCGGCACGACGGTAATCGTAACTGTCCCGACATTCGACTTAGCGCCGTGGGAGTCAGTCGCCTGGTATTGGAGGGTTGTCTTTCCATTCCAATCGAGACTAGGTGTGAAGGTCAACTTGTTGCCGCTGATCGATGCCGCACCGTGCTCAATCTCGGGAGCGGTGACGATGCTGAAGGTGTGGCTGTCACCCTCAAAATCAAGATCGACGTCATGAACGGGAAGGTTTGTTTCAACAGCGGTGTCCTCATTTGTGGTGAGTTGCAGGGCGTCAACAGAGGGAGTGTCGTTCACCGGCGTGACGACGATCGTCAGCGTGGCGATGTTGGATTTAGCACCACGCGAGTCGGTTGCCTGGTACTTCAGCGTGGTGGTCCCGTTCCAGTTCGGCGCCGGTGTGAACGCCAACTTGTTGCCAGTGACGGTCGCCGTCCCGGCCGCCGCGGGAACACCCGTGGTGATCGCGAAGGTGTGAGAGTCCCCCTCGAAGAGCAAATCGACATCGTGAATTGGCAACGTAATGGTGCCGGCGGTGTCTTCCAACGTTGTCAGCTGAAGATCATCTACAGAAGGGACATCGTTCACTGGGGTGACGATGATCGTCAGCGTGGCGATGTTGGATTTAGCACCACGCGAGTCGGTTGCCTGGTAC